>Ga0134125_10001885_pt1 | contig 25284 bp, 29 predicted proteins | sample KB31751_FD_96464 | JGI IMG/M metagenome (GOLD analysis project Ga0134125, IMG submission 96464) | Terrestrial soil microbial communities with excess Nitrogen fertilizer from Kellogg Biological Station, Michigan, USA - KB3-175-1 | ecosystem: Environmental > Terrestrial > Soil > Unclassified ...
CCTTGATGTGGGAAGCCTGAACCCCTCCGGATGTTCAGGGATCGGTGCTACAAGGGACAGGCATGGCCGGGAAGCCGCAGATCCCGAAGGGCACCCGCTCCGCCGCCCTCAAGCTCGCCGCCGAGGGCGCCAGCGGCCGCGCCATCGCCCAGAAGCTCGGGGTGTCGGTGGGGTGGGTAAGCAGCCTGCTGGCGGAGAAGCGGAAGGCCGCGAACGGCGAGGCCGACAAGGAGGCCGCCACCTCCTCCGCGGCCTCCTTGTCGGCCTCGCCGGAGGTCCAAGAGGCCCGAGCCGCTCTCGCCGACCTGGCCGTCGCGGACGCCGCCCACGAGCGCCTCCGTGCCCGCCTCACGCTCCTGGGCCAGCGCGTCGATGCGGAGCTCGCCAAGCCCGAGCCCAACTGGTCCTTGGTCAAGCCCCTGGTGGCCGCCGAGCGGGAGGTGCGCGACGAGGTGATCCGGACGCGCCCGCCGGTGATCAAGAAGCCCGAAGACGACCCTGCCCACGTCGAGTCTGCCCGTGTGCTCGTCGCCTCCCTGCGTGCCCGCGTCGAGGCCGCGCGCCGGGCCCGAGGCCTCCCCGCTGGAGCTGGCCCGTGATCTCTCTCGCCGCCGAGCTCCGCTGGACACCCCCGCCGCCGCTGGTGCCCTGGGTCGCGGAGGTGGAACGCCTCCTCGTCGCCGGCGATGCCGCGGCCGTGCGCGGCACCTGCGCCTCCATGGCGATCCGACGCGGCATCCAGCGGATCTTGCGCGACGGTCGGCCGTACCTGGAGCGCTCGACGCTCGACGATCTCGGGCGCGGCCGCGAGCGGATCTACCTGCACCGCTTCGTCGCCGGGGACGCCCCGGGGCTCTTTCACTCGCACCCCTGGCGCGCGTCGCGGAGCGTGATCCTTGCGGGGGGCTACGTCGAGCACCGCCACGACGGCAGCGTGAAGCGCGTCCTGCCGGGGCAGCTCAACATCATCGGCGCCTTCGATTTTCACCGCGTGGAGCTCCTCGAGGCGGACGTCTGGACGATCTTCAACACCGGCGCGCCCAAGGCCACGCCCGATTGGCACTTCCTCGAGGCGACCACGGGGCGGCGCGTGCACCACCTGGACGCGCGCCGGTGAGGGCCGAGCGCGACCCCGATCTCGAGGAGCGCTTCCGCGCCGGCCACGAGCGCGCGAAGGCGCTCTCGGCGTCGCTCGCAGGGCCCTCCCTCGCCGACGAGCTGGTCGAGCTGGGCATCGCGGACCCGGCCGCCTTCGAGGCGATCCTCGCCTCCCTCTCGACGCTGGATCTCGCCCGGCTCTGCTACGCGTGGACGTTCTGGGCGCGGCCGAAGCAACGCCCCCCCGCGCTCCCCCGCCATCGGATTGTGGCGTGGGTCGCCGCCCGCGGCCTCGGGAAGAGCCGGGCGGTCGGCGAGCGGGTGCGCGAGCGCATCGAGGGCGGCTCGATGATCGGCGCCTTCTGCGGGCCGACCATCGAGGAGATCGAGCGCTACATGCTCGGCGGCCAGGCCTCCGAGGCGGCGGGCGCCAACGGGGCGCACGGCGTCGTCGACAGCGCGCTCCGCGTCGGGATCCTCGACATCTTCCCGCCGCACCAGCGCCCCGACTACCAGCGCGACAAGGGCCTCGTCCGCTTCCACACCGGTGCGGTGTATTACCTCGTTTCGGCGAAAACGCCGGAGTTCCGCGGCGGCAACTGCGACACGATTTGCATCACCGAGGCGACGAAGATCCGGCCGACGGAGCGGGCGAAGCTCCTCAGCAACGCCGAGCTGGCGCTCCGCGCCCGCGGCCCCCTCACCCCCGAGATGCTCATCGACTGCACGCCGACGCCGGACCCCTGGGTGCGCGAGCTCGTCGCCGACCCGGGCGCGGTCGTGATCCTCGGCGAGACGGAGGAGAACGCGGCGAACCTCGACGACGACTTCATCGCCCGGCTGCGCGAGAAGTTCGGCAACAGCCGACTCGGGCGCCAGGAGACCAAGGGCGAGATCCTCTCCGACTTCGAGGGCGCCCTCTTCTCGCTTCGCGACATCGACGGCAACCGGATGCGCCGCGGCCAGGCGCTGCCCGAGTTCAAGCGGATCGCCATCGCCATCGACCCGGCCATCTCCACGCGTGCCAACGTGGACGCGACCGGGATCGTGGCGGCCGCGCGAGGCGTCGACGATCGCATGTACGTGCTCGCGGCGCAGAAGGGCGTGTGGACCCCGCAGGCCTGGGCGGAGATCGCGCTCGATCTCCGCGCCTCGGTGAAGGCCACCGCCGTGGTCGCCGAGAGGAACCGCGGCGGCGACATGGTGAAGTCGGTCATCGAGCTCGTCGCCGAGCGGCGTGCCCGGGCCCGCGGGACGGTGGCGGCCGTGCGCGTCGAGGAGGTGCAGGCCACGCTCGGCAAGGCGGTCCGCGCGGAGGAGGTGCAGGTGCTCAGCGAGACCGGCCGCCTCGTGTTCCCCGCCGATCCCCTCGTCGAGATCGAGGACGAGATTACGAGCTGGGTCCCCGGGGGGGGAGGCCGGAGCCCCAACCTCCTCGACGCCCTCGTCTGGGCCGCGCACTACCTCTACGACGGCTTCGGGGACACCGAGCGCGTCCGCGACGAGCAGCGCGCCGCGACGGTCGCCACCTTCCGTGGGCTCGACGCTGCGCAGGAAGCGATGCCCGCGCCGGCCTGGGGCGCCCCGCGGGAGCAACCGGACCATGAGGCAGAGGCGGCCGCGTGGGATCGGGCGTAGGATAGGCACCGCCTCGGCCTGCGCCTCTCGGCGCTTGAATGGAGACCCCATGGCCACCTCGCCGCTGTACGCCACCGTCACCGAATCGCTCGATCCGCTCCCGCAGCTCCTCGTTCCCGCGAACGAGACCAGCACGGACGAGAAGTACCTCGCGCACGAGTTCATCACGTACCAGGGGTGGTGGGAGACGGCGGACGGCTATACGCCCCCCGAGTCGCGGGAGGCGGTACTCGCCCACCTCCGCGGCTGGATGTACGAGAGCGCGAGCCTCGCTCGACACTGCCTGCGGCAGTCGTACATCCTCGGCGCTCTCGCCCGGCGCTCGGCACCGACGTTGCGCACGCAGTGGTCACAGGGCGGCGAGCGCGGGCCGAAGTGGGCGCGGACCGAGCTCGGCGACGTGTGGACCCGGCAGTTCCGGCCGGGGCTTGAGGAGAAGCTCCGGGACGTCGCGATGCTCGGCGGCTCGATCCTGCACATCCACTGGATCGACGACGTGAAGGCCGGCGCGAAACGGCCCCGCGTGAAGCGCTGGCCGCACGAGGCGATCTGGTGGCGCGCGGAGGCCCCTGGCTTCCCAGGCGGCTACTACGCCATCACCGCCGACTCCGGCTTCCAGCGCATCGTCCCCGGCGACGGCCACTGGCTGTTTATCGCGCACGGTGAGCGCTGGCACGAGTTCGGGGCGGTGCTCTCGGTCGGCGAGATCTTCCCGCCATCGAAGCTCGCCGAGCGCGACGAGGCGAACCTCAGCGCCGCCGCCGGAAGCGCCTCGCCCTACGCCGTCGCTCCCCTGGGCGTGCCCGTCGGAGGGCAGATCGACCCGAACAACCCCGCCCACAACGAAGGGATCCTCGCGGGACAGGCGTTGCAGAAGACCATGGCCGGCCTCGGTCGGGCGCGAACGGGCGCGGTGTTCCCGAACGGCACCGAGGCCGACGTGCTCCAGATCGTGAGCGACACCGAGTTCTTCGATCGGTACTCGCTCCGGCAGCTCGTCAAGATCGGGTACGCGATCCTCGGCATCCCGTCGCCCGGCCCGGGCGCCGCATCGACCTACACCCCGATCGTCGGCTGGAGCGTCGATGAGGCGCTCGTCGACAAGGATCACGAGGCGATCGTTCGGGCGTGGGACGACGGGATCGCCCGGCCCTTCTGCGACGTGAACGGTGCCGACTCCGACGTGCACCTCGTCGGAGAGCGGTACGCGAACCCGATCGACCGCGCGAAGGCCGAGGCGGAGAAGGCCGAGGCGGAGGCGAGGACCGCCCAGGCCAAGGCCCAGATGGCGGCCGCCGGCCGCGCCGAGGAGCAGGCGCGCCGGGCGCTGTACCTCAAAGAGCTCGCGGCAGAGAAGGACCTGGGCGCGTCGATTACCCAACCTCACGCGGACGCCCTCGCCCTGCGATACGAGGTCGTGCCCTACATCGTGCCCGCGACCCCCTCCCACGTTGCCCGCCTCGATCTGGCGCCCACGGACCTGGCCAAAGTTGTCACGGTGGACGAAGCGCGGGCGAGCCGCGACCTGCCGGCGATCGGCGACGGGCGCGGCACCAAGACCATCGGCGAACTGGACGCCGCCGCCAAGGTCGCCGCCAAGGCGGTCGGGACCGAAGCGGCCGACGAGGCGCCCCCGGCTGGCAAGAGCGGCGCTCCGGCGGACGCTCCGATGCCTGGAGCCGAGCCGAAGGAAACCGCCGTCTAGGAGCCGTCAAACGCGAGCAATCATGGTGCGCCGCGCACCACTCTTGCGTGCAGGTCTGAACCAGCGTACATCTTGACTGCCCGCCCGGTTTGTGAGGCAGCGCCCCTCGGTGCGTAAGGGTCACGGGACCTTCCTCCAGGCCGCGCGCCTGTGACGCCCCCCGAGACCCCCCGCCCAGACCTCGACTCGCTCGTCGCCCACTACCGCGACCTGCTCGGCCTGCGCGACTGGACGATCACCGCCGAGTGGCGAGACGACCTCGGCGACGCCCTGGCGTGCGTCATCCCGACCCCAACTCGCCGCCTCGCGACCCTCTACGTTGCCACCTCCTGCCCGGCGGAGGAGCTCCGCGCCTCCGTGGTGCACGAGTTGGTACACGCGCTCCTGTCCCCGCTCACGGCCGTCGCCGAGCCGAGCGGTGCCGCCGTGATGCTGGAGGAGCAGGCCGTCGAGGCGCTCGCCCTCGCCGTGGTGCGCGCCGAGCAAAGCCCCACCGACCGAGGCGCGATGGCCCGCGCGCTTTCGCGTCTCGCCCCCCAGGTTCGGGCCCGCGTCTCCGCTGCGGCGGGGCGCCGGAGGAGCAGGATGGACCCCAAGATGCTGGCAGCGCTCGCCCTCGAAGGCGGCGCCCTCATGGCGAACGAGGGCCTCCCCGAGGAGGTCGCGGCCTGGATCAAGAAGGCCGTCGAGGCGATGAGCGGGGGCGCCCTCGAAGCTGCGCCCGAGTCCACGCCGGACCCCAACGCGCCCGCGGCCCGCAAGCCCGAGGACGAGGAGGACGACGACGAGGACAAGGACATGTCGGAGGACGAGCGCAAGCTCCGCCGTCGCCTCGTGCGCAAGTTCGGGCGTGCGGCGCTGGGCATGCTCGGCGAACGCGACCCCATCCGGGCCAGGGGCATCCTCGGGGCGCGCCTGGAGCAGGCCGCCGAGCTGCTCGCCACCAAGGCGCGCCTGGAGCAGACCACCAAGATCAGCGACGCCGCCCGTCGCGAGAAGCTCTGGGAGGACGGCGTGAGCGACCGGCGGGTGCAGCTCGCCCAGGCTTTCCGTGTCGTCGATGGCGCCGACGGGAAACCGAAGCGGGTCTACACGGCGTGGGCGGAGAAGCAGAACGCGGCCTACCCCGAGATCGAAGCCTTCGAAGCGTGGATCACCTCGCGCGTCCCCGAGCCCGGCGCGCTCAAGCGCGAAGAGACGCCCTCCACCGCGCTCGTCGACCAGGCGGCCCAGCGCCGCGCCTCGCACCAGCTCACCGAGCGCGACCGCCAGGAGGCCAAGCGCGCCGGCATCAACCCCGACCAGCTCGCGGCTCAGCTCGCCGAGCAGAACCGCGGCGCCGAGCGCGCCGACGAGAGGATCTGAACATGGCACTCCTCGGCCCCGACTGGCTGCCCAGCACCGAAGACGCACCGATCGAGCTGACGATCAAGTCCACCTCGACCGTGTACCGCGGCGCGATGATCGCCCGGTACACCAACGCCGCCGGCGCGGACGAGGGCTACGGCGACAACGTGGGGGCGAGCGCCAACATGGTGATCGCCGGCGTCGCCGAGCAAAACGGCGGCACCTGCCCCGCGGGCCGGACGCTGACGTTCGCGGCCGGCGTGCGCGCCCTCCAGATCATCAAACGCCTCAACTTCTCCGGCGGGCTCACCACGGCGAAGCGCGGCGCAATGGTGTACGGCGTCGACGAGAACACCGGCAGCCTCACCCCCGGTGCCGGGATCCCGGTCGGCATGGTGATCGAGGTCATCTCGGCCACGGTCGCCAAGGTCGGCATCGGGCCCGACTTCGTGGCGCGCGCGGGCGCCTCCGCGGCCGCGACGATGGGCGCCGCCAACGCGTTCCAGGTGGACGAGTGGCTCGCTCCAGCGGCGACCAGCACCACGGCCCTCCTCACGGCGACGGCGATCACCGCCACCCCCCAGACGGTCTCGAGCTTCGTCTCCGGCGGCGTCACCGCGCTCGCCGCGTTCCCCCGCAACGTCACGTTCACCGGCGGCGGCACCACCGCCGACTGCCCGACCTCGGCCGCCGTCACCGGCACCGACATCGACGGGAACGCCCTCACCGAGACGGTGGCCCTGACCGCCGGCAGCGGGACGGGCGCGAAGGCGTTCAAGACGGTGACGTCGGTCGTCTTCACCGGCTCGACCTCCACGGACTCCACCGTCGCCGTGGGCATCGGCTCCGTCTTCGGCCTCTCGAAGACGATCAAGAGCCGCGCGCACCGCCTGGCCGTGATTCAGGAGGTCTACGCCGCGAGCACCACCGGCAGCGTCGTGACGAACGGCACCTACGTCGACGCGACGACCAGTCCGCCGCACGGCACCTACGCCGGGAACTCCGCGCCCGACGGCACCAAGTCGTACGCGCTCACCTACGAGCACTCCTGAGGAGCTGACCTATGAGCCCCCCCGTCCTCGGCACGTATCCCTGGATCCCGAAGGTCAACGCGGACCCCGACGTCCAGACGTCGCTCACCGCCTTCATCCTCGGCATCCTCAACGCCTACCAGGGCACGCAGGCGCCGATCCTCGTCCAGCGCGGCGAGCGGCAGACCACCGCGGATCTGATCAACAAGCTCCCCGTCGAGGTGGGCGATCCGCTCTTCCAGGCGGTGACCGGTGGCGTCGAGTACCGCGAGGTCGGGAACCTCATGCTTCCGCTCGCGACCCCGGACCCCTTCGCCGACGCGGTGAAGGCGCTCGTGACGCGGATGCAGTCGAACGCGTGGACGGGCTGGGGGAAGCAGCCGCTGAAGATCGCGACCGCGGCGTCGCTCGTCGACGAGATCGCCGTCATCACCGCGATCCTGGCCGGCGAGACGACGGCGAGCGCGGACAACTACCTCGACGGCGACAGCCTCGACAAGGGCTACCGGTTCTTCATGCAGAGCCGGCCCTGCGATCCGATGGGGCTCGCCAGCGGCCTCAACTCGAACCTGCTCACCTCGACGGGATCGTCGTCGCTCGGCACCGACGCCGGCGGCAACCTCGACCGCGCCGCGCCGCTCACCCTCGCCAACATCGACCGCGTGCGCAACGTGGTCCGCCGGCAGAAGAGCCCGATGGGCGTCAAGATGCCCGACGGCACCGTGACGCAGGGCTTCTACGACCTGCGCTGGGCGGCGACGCTCGTCAGCACCGGGCAGGAGTTCATCGCGCGCCGCTACTTCGACGACCAGGGCGCGGCCAACGACATGGTGAACGAGAACGCGACGGACACCGAGAAGTCGGCCGCCACGGGCTCCAAGGTCTTCCCGACCCCCAACACCGCGAAGCAGTACAAGATCGAGGTCATCGCCTCGCCGCTGCTCCCGGACGACGGCACCTGGTACCCGATCTGCGTCACGCCGACGATCACCACCTTCCCGTGGATCACGCTCACCCAGGTCCCCGCGCGCCAGGTGGAGTTCGCGGGCCCGCAGCAGAGCCTCGGCGGCGGCAACGGCGCCGGCGACCTCCGCTGGATCATCGACGACATGACGAGCGAGGGCTACAAGCACGGCACCAAGAGTCTGCCGAAGGGCTACGTCGGCATCCAAGCCATGAAGTACGTGGCCGCCGCGCTGCTCTGGCACATGCAGATGTTCAAGTGCAAGGCGGCGTGAGGCGTCATGGCCTGGCCGCCGAGCATCGCCGACTTCTGCGTCCTCGGCCTGGGCTCCGCGAGCCTGGCGCCCGAGGAGCGGCAGTTGAACGGCGTCTCGCCGGCCGGGTCGCTCTTCGAGCTCCGCGGGCACGGTTTCGTCGGTGGCGAACTCGTGCGCCTCGTCCCCGCCAGCGCCGGTAGCGTCCTTCCCTCGGGCGCCAGCTACTCGACCCGCTACACCGTCGCCCCCACGACCGACCCCGATTTTTTCGCGCTGGTCGGGCTCGCCATCGCGGACGCCGGGTCGGGTGTCCTCACCCTCCTCCGCGATCTCACCGCGCCCGCCCTCCAGATCCTTGCCGACCGCAAGAGCTATGTCGAGGCGCACTTCAAGGCGTACAAGCCGCCGTGGAGCGTCGCCCCTGGCTGGGCTCCAGGCGTGTGCTGTCGCCTCGCCGCTCTCGACTTCTCCACCACGTTTCGCGTCGCCTCGCCGACGTTCACCATGGAGCAGCTCGAGAAGCGCGCGGAGGCGGCGGAGGCGTTCTGTCTGCGCGGCGACCGCGGCGAGCCCTATGACGACGCATCAGGCCCGGTCGGCGCGATCCCGACGGTGCCGGAGATGGGCGCCGTCTTGGTGGAGCTCGAGGGTCGCCGCATTGAGACGAGGGACAACCGGGCATGAGCACCGAGGCCTATCGCGGCTCCCTCCCCGAGGGCGTCCTGGACCAGCTCACGACCGCGATGGGCGTGCGCAATGCGCTCGGTGCCTCCGAGGACGCACGCGTCGGCGCCGGTCCGCGCGTCACCTGGGTCCCCTCGCCCAAGGCCTCGCGGAAGTACTCCGGCACGGCCCAGCAACGGCCCGACGCGCACATCAAGCACGTGCACGACGTCGGCGTGCTCTTCGAGGTGCACCTCTGGGCGCCCTCCTACTTCGAGGCCGAGCAGCTCGAGGTCAAGCTCGAGGCGGCGCTCTACGCCGTCTTCAGCCCCAACGCGTACGAGCTCGGGCCCGAGGGGACTCAAGAGGGCGAGGTCTCCCCCGGCCGGCGCGACTTCCTCTTCGTCGTCCCCGTCCGCCTCCTCCGTATCCCGCTCCCCGTCGCCACCTTCACGCCGACGAAGCTCTCGACGGTCATCGCGCCCAGCACCCTCGCCGACCCCCAGGGCGGCACCCCCACCGCAGGCCCGGCCGCGGGCACCACCATCCCCTGACGAGGACCCATGGCGATCCGCTTCAGCATCACCCAGGGCCAGACCATCCAGCCGGCGAGCGCAGCGAACGTCGTCGCGCGGCTCGGTGTCTGCGCGAATGCCGACACCGCCGGCACCATCTATCAGTTCGCGATCGGCCAGGACCCGACACCGGCGCTCGTCGGGGGGCCGCTGGCTTTCGACGCGGCCTATGCCTCCGCCTGGTCCGGTGCCCAGCACATCGCCGTCAAGGTCCCGGCCTCGACGGCGGGCACGATCTCGGTGGTGACGAAGCCTGGCGGTTCCACCTCGCCGACGCCCACCATCGCCGGGAGCTCCTTCGACACCGTGATGAACAGCCCTTTCGGCGCCTACGGGCTCGCGCTCCGCTACTCGGGTGGCGCGCCCGGCGCTTGCTCCGTCGACGTGTCGCTCGACTGGACGGGCTCTGGCGGCTCGTTCCCCTACACGTTCGCCATGCCGGCGGCGCTGCCGGCGGCGCTGCGCGGCACGGTCGACGTCTCCGCCGGGGGCTTCTCGTTCGCCGCCCTCACGGGGCTCACGCTGCGCTTCAAGGAAAACAACGGGCTCGCGACGGTCACCTTCGGCACCATCGCCGCGGAGGCCGACGTCCTCGCCGCGTTCGCCACCGCGGGCATCACCGGCGCCTCCTTCGTCCAGGTGGGCGATCACAGGTACTTCCAGGTCGCCGGATCGACCCCGGGGAGCGCCGACAGCCTCTACTTCATGGGCGGCTCGGCCGAGGACCTCCTCGGCTTCACGCCGGCCGTCGCGGTGCAGCGCAGCAACGCGGATCTCGCCACCGGCTTCACGTTCTCGACGCTGGACAACGAGACGCTGATCTTCAACCCCGACGGCACCGGCAACGTCACCGCGACGATGGGCGCCTCTGTCGCGGCCGAGGCCGACATCCTCTCCGCGTTCTCGGGGCACGCGACGCTCGCGGCCTACATCGTCCACGCTGGGGCCCACCACTACCTCGAGGTGGCGGCGCTAACCCCCGGCACGGGCGGCACGAACACTCTGGTCTGCGGGGCGGGCACCGCGAATACGAACCTCGGCTTCACGAGCACGACCTCGACCACGGGTAAGGCGGCGGGCATCGCCGCCGGCGTCGACAGTTCGGTCATCATCCCCGGGACCGGGCTCAAGATCACGTTCCCGACGGGCACCTACCTCGCCGAGGTCCACACCGCGACGACGACGGGCCCGCGGCACAGCCAGGCGGACCTCGACGCCGCGCTCGCGACCTTGAACGGTCGCCTCGACCTCGCCTTCGGCCTGGTCGAGGTGGTGCAGGAACCGCAGGACGCGACCTCGCTCCTGTCGCTCGTGCAGGACATGGACACGACCGCCGCGGCGTGGGAGGCGCAGGCGAACAAGCGCTTCGTCCATGTCCTCGTCGGCGCCCCCCGCTCCGCCGCGGACTCCGCCGTCGCCGGAGCGCTCGTGTCGGAGTCGGGCCGCTACTCGACCGTGGCGGCGCGGTGGACGTACATCACTGCGCCCAAGGGGCTGCCGTCGGGGAGCTTCCCGCACTCCAACGTGCGGCCTCTCGCCACGCGCTGCGCAGCGATCCCCCTCTCGGAGGATCCCGGCTTCGGCGGCTTCGGCCCGCTCCCCGCCTGCTCCATGATCGGGCCCGACGGAACAAGCCTCGCCCCCGACGAGAACACGGCGACCACGAAGCTCGGCACGTCGAAGGGCCCCGGCTACACCGTGGTGAAGGGCAAAGCTGTCGGCGGGCGCCTGCTCCCCTACTTCGTCCGCGGCGTCACTCGCGCCGGCCAGTCCTCGCTCTTCGTGGACATCGGCGTGACCCGCATGGTCCTCCGCGCGGCGACCATCATCTACGCCGCCCTCCAGACCATCGAGAACCCGACCTTCGACCTCCAGGCCGACGGGACCATCCAGGAGGCCGACGCGGCGAGCCTGGAGGCCGCGTGGAAGAAGGCGCTCGACGACGAGCTCGTCCCCACGCACGCGAGCGCGACGCTGGTCTCCATCGTCCGCACCGAGAACATCTCGCAGACCCGCAACCTGACGGTGAACTACACCGTGCAGGAGCGCGGCCAGGGCGAGGACATCACCGCGACGCTCACCCTCACCGGCACGCTCTCCGGGGCGCTCGCCGTCGCCGCCTGACGAGGAACCGCACCATGGGAAATCCTGTGAACCCCTTCCTCATCGGCGGCCAGATGTTCGTGCACGCCGATCACATCCTCATGCTGACGCCCGGCGCCGGCCCGAACGCCGGCCAGCCTTGGCGCACGAAGGGGGCCAAGAGCATCGACGCGAAGAACGAGGGAAAGGCCATCGTTGCCAAGGGCGGCACCATCGTCCCCGTCGCGATCGCGATGGGCGAGACCGAGGGGAGCTTCACGCTCGGCTTCGACGTGATGCAGTTCTCGATCGACTACCTCGCCTACTGCGGCGACGGAGCGCAGCGGATGACGCACCAGGGGCAGCTCATCTTCACCCGTCCGAGCGTCGCCCCCGTGACCTTCTACATGATCGACATGATCATCGAGAAGGGCTTCGGGGTGAAGAGCGACGCGGGCGCTCAGCCCTCCGACGAGTTCTCCGGGAAGATGCGCCTCATGGAGATCATGGCCAAGGGCAAGCGCATCAACCCCTTCCGGCTCCCGAACGGGAGCGCGATCCAGACCTGAGGAGGCCACCGTGCGCGCGTACACCGACGAGGACATCGCGGCGATCAAGCAGAAGTGGAGCATCGCCGAGCTCATCCACGGGGAGATCGAGATCGACGGCGCCGTCGTCGCCCGGCTGCCCCTCGTGCCCTTCACGCTCCCGAGCTTCGACACCTTCGCCGACGAAAGCCTGAAGGACCACGACGGCGCGATCGAGGCGCTCCTCTACCGCGCCGTCCGTTTCTACTCCGCGGCCGAGATCGCGGAACTGCGCCGCCGGTGCGCGGCGCTCCCCGCGCAGGTCTTCGCCATCCTCGCCGGCGACGCCGGTTTCGCCACCGGCGCCCCCGCGCGCTACCAGGTCGACGCTTTCAACGCGTCGACGCCGCCGCTCGTGCTCGAGCAGGCAGGCTTCGACGAGGCGACCGCCGCCAAGGTCCTCGCCGACATCGCGGGCGAGACGGCCAAGGTGGTCTCGGTCCGCGACCACGACGAGCGGGTCATCTTCGGCGCCGTGCTCGGCGCCCCCGGGGAGGGCGAACGGCACATCCTCCAGAAGGCGCGGGAGTCGAAGTCCGGCATGGGCGCGGCCGCGCGCTCAGCCGCTGCCGGCTGCATCCGCTGGTCGAGCGAAGACCCGGCCAAGGTGTGGGCGCGCTACCCGGCGATCCCCGTGATGCACCTGGCCGAGACGATCGGGGACATGGGAGGGGCGTCCGCGACGCGTCGATTTCGCCGCGGCTAACGCCACCGTCCGCACCATGGGCCTCCTCGACGCGGCCGACTCGCTCATGGTGCTCTTCGGGGCCACCTCGCCGAAGGCTCGCCCCGCCGCGCTCCTCCTCGGCGCCGCCCTCCTCGCTCACCGCCCCGACCTGCCCGAGATCGTCCTCGACATGGAGACCGAGTAATGGGCGTCCTCAGGGTCAACGTCGGCGCAGTCCGGGCGAAGCTCGCCAAGATCGCCGCGGGGCTCAGGGCCGCCGCGACTGGCGCCGTGGTCGACGAAGCTGCCGCTGCTGTGCAGGCGCTGATCGATGGCGCAAGCCAGGCGATCATTGCTCGCCATACCGATACGGGAAAGGCAGCCGGGGAGCGCGGGGTGCAACGCTCCGGCGGGCTCGTGGTCCTCTCTTGGCCGCGATACCTCGCGTATCACCAGTGGAATCCGTTCCGCTCACGCATGCCCGCATTTGTCGTGAAGGCCGCTTCCGTCATCTTCGCGAGGGCACTAATCAAAGCCCTTGGCGGCCGTGGCAAGCCGGGGGGCGAGATTGCTGACGCAATCGCGGCGGCTGCGGACGAGACAGACGCGAAGAAGGCAGCGAAGGCGGCAAGGCGCCAGGAGAGAGAGGACAAGAAGATCGACCGTCAGATCAAGGCGAGAGAGGAGCGAGCAGAGCGCAAGGCGCTCGGTGTCGGGAAGCGAGGCCGGCGATGAGCAACACCGAGGTCATGGAGGTCGGGCTCTCGCTCGACAAGTCCTTCGAGCAGGACGCCGCGAAGGCGGCGCAGTCGACCGAGAAGCTCGACGCGGCCCTCGCCAAGATCGAGAAGGCGAAGATCGATGCCGCGGCCGCGGCCATGAAGAGGCTTCGCATCGAGTCGGACGCGGCGGCCGCGGCGATGCGCAAGGCCGCGAAGGGCGGCGTCGGCGGCATGACCCCGACCTCGCTGCTCGGCTCGTCAGGAGGGGTCTCGGGCTTCCAGAAGATCGTCCAGGGAGTCGGGAAGCTCTTCGGCGCCAACGCGGCCGGTCAGCTCGTCAAGGGCACGGCGTCGATGGTGGAGGAGTTCGAGTCGCTACAAAAGTGGATGCCGCTACTGGAGGGCGGAGGCAGCCTTCTTCTCGGCGCAGGGGGCGCCGTAGCAAAGGGCGGCGAGGTGGTGCTCAAGGCGGCGGCTGCCCTCGCCGCCGCGGGCGTCGGCCTCGCCGCCGCCGGCTTCAAGTTCGGAGTCGACAAGACGGCCGAGCGGAACGCCGCGAACAGCGCCCTGGAGAAGCTCGGGATGAACGGCGGCTACGAGGTCGCCGTCGACCTCTCGGCCAAGTACAACCTCGACCCTGCCGACGCGGTGATCCAGATCAAGAAGCTCTTGAACGCAGGCTTCTCGAAGACGGAGATCCCGACGCTCATCCGCATCAAGGCCGGGATGGAGACCTCGGGGCTCGACGGGGACGCGCTCCTCAAGAAGCTCGAGACCATCAAGCTCGGCTCGAAGGTCGGGACCAAGGACGTCGAGGGACTCAAGAAGCTCGGCATCGACGTCGGCGCGGTCTACCAGGAGATCGCGCGCTCGACGGGCCAGTCGATGGACCAGGTGAAGGCGGCCGTGAAGGCCGGCACCCTGGACGCCGACAAGCTGGTCAAGTCGATCGAGAAGATCGCCGACGTCAAGTTCGGGCCCCTCGCGGACGAGCTGGGCAACTCCGTTCCCGGGATGCTCCACGCCATCGGGCTCCAGGTGGGGGAGCTCTTCTCGGGCATGAACCTCGACCCGATCAAGGCCTTCCTCGGGACGCTCCAGAAGGCGCTGCAGAGCAAGGACGCGGGGGCCTTGAAGAAGTCGCTGCAGGACGCCTTCTCGGCGATCGGCGACGTCCTCCAGAAGGTCAAGCTCAAGGACATCACCTCGGGGATCGGGCTGGCGGCGTCGGGCATCGCGCGCCTCGCCGCGCTCATCCGCGGCAACGCTTCGGGGTTCGCCGCGCTCATCGGGTTCGCGTTCCAGTTCGCCGGTGCCCTCATCGAGGTCGCGTCCTACGTCGTGTTCTTCGCCGATCAGATCGGCAGCGGCATCTCGACGGCGATCGACCAGGTGAGCGCCTTCGCGGATACCGTCGTCGCCATCGGCGAGCAGGTGATCTCGATCATCACCGATCTCCCCGGGCAGGCGCTCGACCTGGGCGGCCAGATCGTCGACGGTCTGAGCGAGGGCATCCTGGGCGCCACATCGCGCGCCATCGCTGCGGCTACCTCCCTCGTCGACGAGGTGATCGGCGCCGCCAAGACGGCCGCCGCCTCGCACAGCCCCTCCGAGAAGATGATCGACCTCGGCCAAGGCGGCATCGGCGAAGGGCTCGTGGTGGGCATGGGTGCGGCCAACGACAACGCCGGCAAGGCGGGCGCAAAGCTGGCGAATGCCGCGATGGGTGGCGCCGGCGCCGCGACCGCCTCAGGCCTCGGCGCCGTGCCATCCGCAGCGGGCGGCGGCCAGGGGGCGAGGGGTGGCGGCGGCGTGACGGTGATCGTCCAGATGAGCGGAGGTGGCGCCGGCGGCGTCGACCTGGCCGCCGTCGAGGAGGCGGCGCGGCGCGGCGCGATCAAGGGCATGCGCGAGGTCGCCGGGGAGGCCGCGTGACGACCGCAGCGCCCACCACCGTTGGATCGACCACGCCGACCAGCGCCCCGGCCTCGCCCGTCGTCGACCCGGAGTCGTGGGAGACGCTCACGATCGGCCAGTACATCATCGCCAAGCCCATCGCCTTCATCGTCGAGATGGAGGGCGCCGAGCTCAAGACGGACGACCAGAAGGCGAGCGGCACCGACAAGACAAAGATCAAGATCAACGGCGTCGACAACGCGAAGGGCAAGATCAAGTTCTCGTGGTGCTGCCCGAACGGCGACAGCACGAACGACGACACCATGTTCACCCTCATCATGGGCCTCGACCCCAACGGGCCCGCGAAGGGGCAGCCGCAGGACGTCGTGAACCCCGAGTTCACCTTGAAGCGCATCGCGCAGATCGTCGCGCTCAAATGGGGGAAGCTCGTCCGGAAGGGGGACCACCGGGAGATCGACCTCGACTTCAAGGAATGGACGGCGCCCGCGAAGGCGGCGGCCGGCGCCACCACGACACCGAAGAGCGCGACGCCGCCCCAGGTGGTCAAGGGCTTCGGCGGCGACCCCGGCCAGGTCATCACCATCACCCACCCCAGCCCCCCGAGCACGTCACCATGATGCTCGTCCGAAAGCCCCGCGACCGGGCGCTCCGGTGGCACACCTACCGGCTCTCGCGGCTGGTCTACCTGTCGGTCCTCCGGCGTCGCTGGGCGCAGCGAAGGGCGGGTCGCGCATGAGCACCGCCGTCCTCCGCACCGCCTCCGGCCCGGCCGAGATCCTCTCTGGGCGCCTCACCATGCCGCTCCTCGGGAACTGGACGGCGCACCTGGAGCTCGGCGAGAGCGCCGTGCCGGCCGGCGCCGTCACCATCGAGCTCGCCGTCGAGGGCGGCGCCCCCGTCGTCTGGTCCGGGTACGTCGACCACGGGGACACCTGGCAGGGCCGACAGAAGCTCGTCGTCATGGGCGGCGCCGGCGGTCTCACGGGCAAGGTCCTCGACCCGAAGGCATACCTCGCCGGGAAGGTCCCCGTGCCCGCCGCCCAGGTGGTCACCGACGCTCTCGTCGCCGCCGGCGAGCAGCTCGCGGACTTCGCCCAGGCGGCGCTCGCCGGCCTCGGCTTTGCCCGCTGGGACCGCCCCGGCGGCGCCCCCGCCTCCCGCGCCCTCGGCCACCTGGCGAAGCGTCTGGGGATGGGCTGGCGCGTCCTCGACTCGGGAAGGGTGTGGATCGGCCCCGAGACCTGGCCCGCCGTCAACGACCAGCTCGTGAGCTTCATCGAGGACCGCGACGGGGACCTCCTCGCCGACCGCTGCGCCCCCGACGCCGCTGTCCTCCGCCCCGGGACCGCCATCCTCGGCCGGCAGATCCAGCGGGTCACCTTCACCATCACCGGCGACGGCGCCCCGCGCGCGGAGCTGCTCTACCGCTCCGACCGCTCCGACCTCGCCGCCGCGGTGCGCGCCGTGTACGTCCCCGACCCGCTCGCCCTCCTCTACGAGGCGAAGGTCGACAGCCAGAACGCCGACGGCACCCTCGACCTCATCGTCGATGAGCCCCTCCTGCCCGAGCTCCGCGGCGTCCGCTACCGAGGGACGAACGGCGGAGCCGAGACCTTCGCCGGCGGCGAGAGCGTGCTGCTCGCCTTCCTCGGCGGGCGCGAAGACGGAGCGATCGCCTGGGGGGCGGAGCGCGACGCGGCGGCGACCCACCCGCTCGCCCTCGTCGGCGACTCCTGCGGCTACATCTCGGGCACGGTGGCCGCCGCGCCCGGCCCCGTCACCTTCGCGCTTTCGCCGATCGCCACTGGCGCGCCCGGCGAGGTGCAGGTCACCGTCGCCGGCCCGGGCCACAAGCGGGCGAGGGGAGAGAGCGCATGATCACCGCCGACACCACCCCCGTGTCGCTCGCCGCCTTGAGCGACTACTCGACGTTCCCGCCGGCGCCGGGCGGCATCCTCGCGATGGACATCACCCCCCGGCGCATCACCGGCGCCGCCGTCGTGGTCGAGTGGGTCGCCCGCGCCTGGCTCACCACCCGCGGCGCCCTCCAGTACGCGCCCGGCCTCGGCGCCGACGTGCGCGACCTGGAGAACGCGACGCTCGACCTACCCGCGATCGCCCGCTGGCGGTCGGTGCTCATCGCACAGGCCCGGCAGCGCCCCTTCGTCGCCGACGCCCTCGTTGCCGTCACCTTCGACCCGACGGCGCGCGCCACCACGATCGACGGGCGCCTCGTGCTCGTCGACGGCAAGGCGTACCCGCTCATGGTGTCGATCCTCGCCGCCTCGAAGGTGATCCTCACGCTCGCTACCGGGTGAACCATGCCGACCCCCGCCGCTTCCACGTACGCCCAGACGAAGGCCGTCACCGACGCGCTGACCATCGAGTCGACCCTCCTCGCCGCGCTCGCGGCCGCGGGCGTCGATCTCACCGGCTACGACGAGTTCTCGCTCGTCAAGGCGCTGGTGAGCGAGCAGGCCACGACGCGGAACCAGGAGCAGACCCTTCGCGCGACGCTGGCGCAGGCGCTCGACCCGGCGATCCTCGTCACGCTCTCGACCGATTGGGTCGACGTCATCTGCCTCGCCATCTGGCAGGAGCTGCGTATCGCCGCCCTCCCGACGCAGGGCACGCTCGTCGTCTCGGTTGCGGCGGGCTCTGGGCCCTACAGCTACCAGGCCGGCGACCTCCTCATCGAGGACACCTCGACGGGCACCTACTTCACGAACACGAACACGGCGCCGCAGGGGGCGGCCTCGAGCTCGCCGGCGACGCTCACCTTCCAGTCGCAGACCGCGGGCGCCGCCACGACCCCCAGCGGATCGCCGACGTGGAAGCTCATCTCGGCGCCGTCGGGGGCGTCGCTCGGCCTCTCGTTCGGGTCGTGGACGCGAACGCAGGCGGGGCGCGACGCGGAGGGGAACGGCCCCTTCGTGGAGCGCTGCCAGGCGAAGTGGGGGACGCTCGGCGCCGGCGGCAACATCGACGCCTACAACTACTGGATCCCCACGGGGACGCCCGCGATCACGCAATGGGACGTCCTCGCGGACAACTCCTACGGGCCCGGGTCGATCGGCGTCATCGTCGCCGACTCCTCCGGACCTGCCACGACGCCCGAGATCAACTCCGTCATCGCCTATCTCACCCCCCGGGTCGCGCTCGGCGCCGGACCGCTCGTCGTGCTCGCCGCGACGTCCTACCCGCTCGCGGTCACCGCGACGCTGGCGCAGGACGGAACGAACCCGAGCGCCCTCACGAACGCCGGCGCCGCCCTCGTGCTGCTCCAGGCCGCGCTGCCGCTCGGCTGCGTCGTCGACGTCGCGATCATCGATAGCCTGCTCCGCGGGCAGCCCGTCGCGTCGGCGGACGTCGCCCTCACCGTCGGCGGCTCGAAGGTCGTCCAGATCAACGCGCCCGGCTTCGGCGGCGTCACCGGCGTCACGCTCACGAGCCCCGTGGGCCCACTCGTCAGCGTCCCACGCGGCTATCGCGTCACCATCACCCCGAGCCTGTCATGAAGGGCTCCTTCGTCGACACCCGCCTCGCTGACGTCCCCGCCTGGGCTTGCGGCCACGATGGTGCCGCCCTCCAGACCGTCCTCGGCCAGGACCAGGACGCGGCCGTGCGCAGCCTGGAAGACACGGTGAAAATGGCTTCGCCGTACCTCTGCGCCGACGACGCGCTCGACGCGTGCGGGCGCCGCTTCAACCTCCCGCGCTACGACGGCGAGCCCAACGGCACCGCGCCGCTCGGTGGTTCCGGCGGCCCGGGCGCGAGCGGTTACCGCGGCCGCCTCTGCGCCGCATGGGACGCGTGGGTGTGGGCGGGCACCGCGAAGGCCGTCACCGACCAGCTCATCGCGTACGGGTTCCGCGACGTCGATGTCTTGCCCATCTGGCAGAGCCCCGCGCCGCTCGCGCCGTGCAGCGCCGACACCGACTATGCGACCTTCTATATCAAGCTCGGCCCGGGCATGGGCACCACGGGCGTCACGACCTCGCTCTCGGCCGCGCAGATCGTCACCCTCAAGGCCATCGTCGCGAAGTGGAAGGCGCCTGGCGCATACCCGATCAAGATCATCCTCGACACCGGCTCGGGCTGGAGCAGCTCGACCACGTACCCCATCGGCCGCACCTGGGGTGACACCATGCCCGTGTGGGGCGACAGCAACGCCATCTGGGGCGGCTACCAGTAGGAGAACATCATGCCCAAAGTCTTCACGCCTTCCTATGCCGGTCTCAGCCTCGCCGACCTCCTCGTCAACCTGACGCAGACGGTCGACGGGGACCCGGCAAACACCGACAGCAACGTCAAGCAGATCGCGCTCACCTCGGTCGCCGTCGCGAGCAACGGGGTCCTCCTCTCCGCTGCAACGTCGCTCACCGTCGCTTCCATCACGGGCTTCAACCCCTCTGGCGGGAAGGCTTACATCGCTGTCCTCGGCGCCGTCATCGCCTACACGGGGATCGTCTCAGGGCCGCCGGCGCTGCTCACCGGCGTCACGGTCGTGTCCGGTGCGGGCACGCTCGCGACGGGCATGGTCGTCGCCAACATCGTGCCCACGGCGAGCGGGACCGGCGGCCCGAACCTCACGACCGGGTGGCTCGCCAACGCGGTGGCGCTGCTCGCGTACAGCCAGTTCCCCCACGGCGAGGTGGTGCTCAACGCGAACTGGTCAACGACGACCAGCACCAGCCCGAGGAGCACGGTGCAGACCCCCGTCGACTCGCTGGTCCCTCCCTACGTGAGCCCCGGCCCTCTCGGACAGGCGAGCCTCACCCTCGACGTTCCCGTGGGCACCGTGATCTCCGGGTTCAAGGCAGCGCTCACGCCTGGGTCGCACGGCGGGAGCTGGCCGCCGTCCTCGGCGCCGACGCTCGCCTTCTACTCCGCGAACGCGACGACGGGCTCCGGGATCCTTACGCCGATCGCCACGGTCACCGACTCGCTCGCGTCGCAGTCGGCGTACGAGGCGAACCACGACCTCGTGCTCACCATCGGGCCCCCCAGCCTCACCGTCGCGGCGAACACGGTCTACTTCCTCACCTTCACGAACGAGGGGGGGGCTAACTCGGTCTCTACTTTCCTCATGGCCGCACGCGGGATCTTCGTCTGAGCTACTGCAACGTGGCGGACACGAAGCTCGACGGCGGAAGGATGTGGATCGCGTAAAACGCGGTGTAGACGCTGACGGAAGCAGCTCCGCATCCGTAGGTGGGGAAGCCCTGGCCGTTCGCGTAGAACGTTCCCGTCGGCGCCGACATCGGCTGGTCGAACGCCAACACCTCCACGCCGGCGGTGGCGCATGTCCCCGTCGCGGCAAGCGCGATCGCCGGCAGGGGGTCGGCGCACTGGTCCGGCGAGAGACCGACCCCGATGACCGAGGATGGCGAGCAGCTCGCGTCGCTGAAGAGCAGCGCGTTGTCCGCGAGGTAGGCGCCCGGCAGGCACCGCGTCTGCCCGTCGCTCGCCTTGAGGAACTGGCAGGGGACGCCAGCGCCACCGTCCGCGAGGCCCGTGTCGCTCCAGCCGGCGGGGGTCTTGGCGCCGTCGCCCGCGACGAGATACGTGGCGTGGAGGCGCGAGCCGTCGATGGTACCTGCGCCGTCCGCGCCCTTCGGGCCCGGTGGACCAGCGTCGCCCTGGGGGCCCTGGGCGCCATCCTTTCCGGCGGGCCCCTGCACACCGGCTGCTCCCTGGCTCCCCTGCGCACCCGAAGGACCGATAGGCCCCTCCGCGCCGGTGGTGCCGGGGTCGCCCTTCTTGCAGGCGAGGAGGAGCAACGCGGCGAGCAGCGGCAGGAGGCGCATCGCCGCACCCTGCGCACGCCGCGGCGCCGCCACCATCGGGAGAGCACGATCTCGACGCGTCACGGTTCCAGCCAGTAGGTGTCGCACATCCCATCCTTGCAACCCTTGAAGTTGCCGCCTCCGAGCCCCCATCGCACTCCCTTGCAGGTCCCCGCCGCGAAGCATGGCCGATCAGCCGCGCCGAACGTGCTGAGGACCGCACCCTGTTCGCCCTCGCGCCCTCGCTCCCGGATGTCGTAGTGCCGGAGCCACCAGGCCTTGTGCAGGTAGACGGCGAGCTGGCACACCTTCGCCCATGTCGTCCCCTTCGGCACGACGATGATGTTGAACCACTTGCCAGCGGTCTCCTCGGTCCTCAGTTCCTGGAACTGGACGGGCGGAGCCGGTGGCGGCGTGGGCCTCGTCCTCGCCGGCCGCGGCCCGTCGTCCCGTCCACCGTCGCAGGCGACGATTAAGAGAACGAGGCAGATCGCCACCGAGCGCACGCCCCGAGCCCACCACGCTCCCGCCTCGCTCGGAAGTGGACGCCGTCCGATCCAGCACAACGCTTGACAACGCTAGCGTCCGTGCGCAATGCTTCTCACATGGCAGCAGCCAAGACCCTGGGCATCCGGCTGGATGAGGCGACACTCGCCCGTCTGGAAGCCCTCGCGACCGCGCTTTCGCGGCCGGGCCTGGAGATCACCGTCACCGCCGCCGCCCGCCTCGTCATCGAGACCGGGCTCACCGCCGAGGAGGAGAAGCTCAAGAACCCGCAGAAGTAGCCCCAAGAAGCAACGGACCCCCGGCCGATATCCGCGACCGAGGGCCCCGCCGAACAGCCCAACCCCGGTTCAAGGAGTCCAACATGTCCGACGCCCGCATGGTGCCCACGAGCGGCACCGCACGCAAGTCCTCGTCCCGCCGCACCTTCCTGTCCACCCTCGCCGCTGGCGCTGTCGCCCTGGCGATCCCCGTCGCCGCCTCGGCAGCCCAGCCGAAAAGGGCTCTCCGAGCTGCGTCGCTGGGCCCGCTCGCAGTTCGTCACCACCGGCGGCCGCCCCGAGCTGGAGGACGACGAGACCAGTGCCGCCGTGGCCAGCCTCGTGATCGGCATGTGCATCATGAGCCTCGGCTCCGCGGAGACCCACGGCACCCCGGCGCAGGCCGCGGAGGGCCGCGAGCTGTACAAGGTGATCCGCGACGTCTGCATGCCGATCATGGGCCGCGAGGCGATGATCACCGACGTCACCGGCGCCCCGATCCCGGAGAGCGCCCTGTGGGAGGGGGTGAACTCGTGACCGCCGCCGAGCTGGAACGGATGGGGCTCAAGGCGTGCGTCGAGGTGGGCGTCGCGGGCCTCTTCAACGTGCGCCTGCTCCTCGGCGAGGACGGCCACAAGCGCTTCCTTCCAGGGGAGGTGGCGGAACGCCTCGGCGCCGACCGCAACGCGGCGAATCAGCGGGCAAAGAGGGCCTTCTCCCGAGGGGTGTGCATGATGCACGCCCCTTCCGCGAAGGGCCCCCAGGAGACGGTCGCGTGCGACCTCAAGTACCTGCCCGCCTTCCTCCTCGGCTTCGACGCCAACCGCGTCCGCCCCGAGGTCCGGGACCGGCTGGAGGAGATCCAGGAGGAGATGTACGACGCCCTCGCGGCCTACACCTTCGAGGGGGTGGCGGTCGCCCCGTCGGCGTCCACGGCGATGGTCGTGGCCCAGCCGGCGCCGGTGGTGCCCGCCACCCTCGACGCCGCAGCCCTGGCCTCGGCGCTCGCCGGCATCCTGCCCACGATCCTGCGCCCCTTCGCCGAGCAGCTCGAAGGCGTCCAGCGCCAGCTCTGCACGGTGATGGCCAGCCAGCGGGACGCCGCCCTCACCCAGGGGCTCGTCAGCGCCTCGCAGGTGGAGATCATCAAGGCGGAGGTGGTCGCCCTCGCCGACGTGTGGGTCGGGCTCGGCTGGTACCCGACGACGGGGCGCGCGGGCCGGCGGATCCTCCACCTGCTCTACCAGGAGGCCGGCATGCGCGAGGGCGAGCGCCGCGCCCACCTGATCCCCGCGCACCGCTTCCACGCCGTCATCGGGCGCCTGGCCCAGCTCCGCGCCGAGGTCCGCGACTACCTCAAGCGGATCCAGGCTGCGGGCTCGCGGAGGGCATCCTGATGCCCACCCGCTGCACGACCCGCGAGCAGGCCGAGCGCCTCGCCAAGGCCATCGCGACCGACGTCTCGATCTACCAGCACCAGGAGGTCGCCGCCGCGAAGGCCGGCCCCGTGCCCGAGAACCTCGTCGCTTTCATCCGCGAGGGGTGGGACCTCTACGCCTCGCGCCTCGACACGAAGGCGGTGCCCGACGGCGCCACGATCTTCGACGCCGCCATCCGCGATCGGGTGTGGGCGGGCTGGGGAGGTGCGACGTGAACCGCGATCCTCAGATTCCGCCTCCGCCCTCGGGCAGGCGAGCCACGCCCCGCGCGGCGTTCCTCCGCGTGGACCTGGCCGTCGACCAGGAGCTCGTGGACGCGCTGTTCACCGAGGCGCCCTCGGCAGGGCTCCTCCCCGGCCCCCGGGTCGTCCCCACGATCGACGCCGATGGGCGGGAGCATCAGGACCTCGCGGGCATCACGCGAGCGCGCCTGTCGGTCACCCCCGCCTACGCTCTCAGCCGCGCCGTGGTGGCGCTCCAGGGCGCCGTCCTGCTCTCCGGCGAGGCGCAGCGACACGCGACCCGCCGGGCCATCGCACTGGCCCTCGCCGCCCTGGCGCTGGAGCGCTGAACGTCCGACGCGACTTGACCGACGGGTTCGGCTATGCTTGCCGCACCCGGACCCCGAGCAGCACCCCTCGGCGCGTCAGCCTCGGCCTGGGCGACATGGCCCACGATCCGATCCGCTCGGCCGCTCCCACCGCGCAGGCTCCCACCGGCGACGGCTCCGGCACCGAAGGCCGCGCCGACCCGCACGGCGTCGAGTACGTACGCGGCGTCGCCCCCATCGACTGCGCCACGCTGAGCGCCCCCTCGGCGCAGGACATGGTGGCCCTCTCGACGAGCAGGGGCACCGGCGGCCGCCGCGCCTCGGGCTTCCAGCTCCTCGCCGCCGGCACCGTATCGATCGTCACGGGCGCGAACCAGACGGAGAACTTCGGCGGCGCATCGCTCCCCCAGGGCTTCGGGCTGACGGTCGAGTTCACGCAGATCACGAGCTCGGCCTCCGTGGTCGTGGTGTGGGGCTGACCATGGCGCCGAGGTTCACCTGGCCCGACACCACCTCGACTGGCGCCGCCCCCGTTGGCGATGCCGGCGGGTCCCTCACCACGTCCCTGGGCGCCCCCGGCGCCGTCAACATCCTCCCCGGCGCCTACGCCGCCACGACGGCGGTCCTGGTCCCGAGCTTCACCAACCTCACCGCGAGCGCGGACGTGACCATCACCTCCGCGCCCGGCAACGCTGGCGACGGCCACACCAACAGTCCGTTCGTCGGGGTCTCCACCGCGGTCCAGGTCGGCACGCTCACCGCGGATGTCGTCGAGGGCGCGAGCACGTTCACGGCCTCGAGCGTCGCTGGGCTCTCCGTCGGCGGGTGGGTCGCGCTGAACCTCAACGGCGACGTCGCGCTGATCTTCAAGATCACCAACATCGTCGGCCTCGTCGTCACCACCGACACCCCGATCCCCTTCGCGTTCCCCCACGCCTCTCCGGCAGCGACCGCCGTCATCTCCGTCGTCCCCACGACCGGCGTCCACATCGACTTCGGGGGCGCGACGCTGACGCAGAGCAACGGCGCTCGCGGCTTCTGGTTCCCGTACTTCATCGACGGGATCATCGAGAACCTCATCGCCAATTGCTCGGGCTCCGTCTTCGGGCCCGACCTCGACATCGGCGGGCGGCGCGGCGTGCTCAAGAAGATCCGCGCGCTCTTCGCGGCGAACGTCGGCGACGCCGGGCTCGCGATCGAGGGCGGGATGTCGATGCTCATGGAGGACAGCTCCGCGAGTGGCGTCTTCCCCACGGGCATCCAGCTCGGCGGCTACCGGAACGAGGTGCGCGGCTGCTCGAGCGACGGCGCCGTCAACAACGGCCTCGTGCTTTGCCCCCAGGGACCCGACGACCTCTGGGGGAGCCAGCGCGGCCTGGTGAGCGGCGGCCGCTACGACGGCGGCGCCATCGGCGTCTTCATCACCGGCAACTCCAGCGACAACGCGCTGGTGGGCGTCGCCGCCTCGTACAACACGAGCGCAGGGTTCG
>Ga0134125_10001886_pt1 | contig 25279 bp, 19 predicted proteins | sample KB31751_FD_96464 | JGI IMG/M metagenome (GOLD analysis project Ga0134125, IMG submission 96464) | Terrestrial soil microbial communities with excess Nitrogen fertilizer from Kellogg Biological Station, Michigan, USA - KB3-175-1 | ecosystem: Environmental > Terrestrial > Soil > Unclassified ...
CAGAGAGCCACCGTCGACTTCGTCGGGCTGCGAATCGAGCAGCCGGATATTCACGAGAGCCCAGCACTGCGATCCGTCTTTCCGCCGCAGGCTGACCTCGGCCTCGCGGACTTCCCGCTGATCTCGCACGCGCGCCAGCAATTGATCTCGATCAGCCGGACTCCAATAGAGCTGGGGCGAGCGGACAGTGCGCAACTCATCCGCAGAGGTGTATCCCAGCATTCTGACCAGTGCGTCGTTGGCGTCCAGTATTCTTCCGTCGACCGTGGTCCGAATGATGGCGGCGAGGTTGCCCTGGTAGATGAACTGGCGCAGTTGCTCAGTCGAATCGCGCGACAACTCGCGCCGCTTGTGGGCGGTCACGTCGCGGAACACGAGAATGACCCCGCGAATTTCCGGACCATTCCAATAGAACGGACGCGCCTCGCAGGCCACCCAGAAGCATGTACCGGGGCTGACCGGGCGAATGAGGATTTCCATGAGCCCGGTATCCTCGCCGCGCATGGCGCGCGCCACCGGCAGTTCCTCCGGCGCCAGCGGCTGCTGCGTAACCGCGTCGAAGAACTGGACTCGTTTGCGCAAATCGGGCCGCAGGCTGACGCCCAGTCCGGCGAGAAGGCTCTCGGCGGCGCTGTTGGCGAATACGGGGTCCTGGTGGGTATCGAAAGCGATCAACGGAACAGGAATGGCTTCCCACGCGGTCCGCAGAACCCGTCCTGCTTCGGCGCTAAATTCGCCTAAACCGATGATTGGTTCAGGCGTCATGCCTTGACCTGAGGTGTCCACGACGCGATCCTTGATTTACGGCATCCGAATCTGCTTGATTGTAGCGGGAAAAGACATTTTCAGAATTTCGAAGTCTGGCGTGTGAAGTACGTTTTGATACACAAGCGAGTCCAGTTGTTGCTGCTTAAGTACGGTTGCGTCCACGCCGCCGGTGGCGCCAGCGTTGTTCATGGCGCGGGTCTGCAGGATTGCACGTTTTTCGGGTTGCACGGATGAGCGCGGGTTGATTTGATATGCTGACGGATTAGGAACTTTTCCCCAATCGCGCACTCCGTGCGCGCAAGGTCCATTCTTCCCGGAGTTTTCTCAACATGTCAGGTCATTCAAAGTGGGCGACGATCAAGCACAAAAAAGCCGCCACCGATGCGAAGCGCGGCAAAATCTTCACTCGTCTTATTAAGGAAATCCAGATCGCTGCCCGCTCGGGCGGTGATCCCGACGGCAATCCCCGGTTGCGTACGGCCGTCCTGGCGGCGAAGAACGTGTCGATGCCGTCGGACAACATCAAAAAGGCGATCATGCGCGGCACCGGCGAACTCGAAGGCGGCCAGATCGAAGAAGTCATGTTTGAAGGGTATGGACCGGGCGGCGCGGCGGTGCTGGTGCTGGTGGCGACCGATAACCGGAACCGGACCGTAAGTGAAATCCGCCACGCGTTCTCGAAGAATGGCGGGAATCTCGGCGAGCAGGGCAGCGTCGCATGGATGTTCGAGCGCAAGAGCCAGATCATCATCGAAAAAGAAAACGCTCCAGATGAGGACTCGTTGATGACCCTCGTTCTGGAAGCCGGCGCAGAGGATCTGAAAGACAGCGGCGATTCGTGGGAAGTGATTTCCGATCCGTCGTCGCACGAGGCGGTGGTCGAGGCGATCCAGAAGGCCGGAATCGAAACGGCGTCGGCCGAAGTCGCGATGGTGCCGAAGAACCTGATGATGCTCGAAGGCAAGAACGCGCAGGCCATGATGAAGCTCAGCGAAGTGCTGGAAGAGCATGACGACGTGCAGAACGTGTACTCGAACTTCGACGTCGCCGAAGAAGTCGAAGCGCTCGCATAAGAGACGGCGGGAAATGGCCGGGACAGGATCGCCGGCGCACAGCGAATGAGGATACTCGGGATCGACTGCGGAACGGAGCGCACCGGCTACGGCGTGATCGAGAGCGACGGCCGGGCGCACAGTATGATCGCCGCGGGATGCATTCGATCCAGCGCCCGCGATCCGCTTGAATACCGGCTGTGCGGCATCGCCTCGGAACTGCGCGGGCTCATTGCGGAGCACCGGCCGGATTGCGCCGCTATTGAGGAAGTCTTTTTCGCCGTGAACGCAAAGAGTGCGCTGAAGCTTTCGCACGTGCGTGGCGTCGCGTTGCTGCTCGTCGCGGAGGCTTCGGTGCCGGTTGCCGAGTATTCGCCGCTCGAAGTCAAGATGAGCGTGGTGGGGTATGGCCGCGCCGAGAAGTCTCAGGTGCAGCGCATGGTCGCGTCCATTCTGAATCTTCCACGGCCGCTCGATTCGGAAGACGCCAGCGACGCGCTGGCAATTGCCATCTGCCATGGGACCCGGGCGCGATTTCGAGCGCTGGAGGTCTCGGCTTGAGATATCTCGCCTGGCTGCTTGCTGCGATCCCGCTGCTGGCGGCGGATTCTCCAAAGCTCACGTACGCAAAGTCGTTTCCGGGCAGCAGTCCGGCGTGGCTGGAAGTAGTGCTGGAAAAATCCGGCGCTGGCCAGTACAAAGAAGATCCGAAGGACGACGCCCCGCTAAAGTTCCAGATGGCCGCCGCCGATGCGAGCCAGATGTTCTCGCTGGCCGACAAGCTCGGTTATTTCAACCATCCGCTGGAATCCGGGCTCAAAGTAGCCAACATGGGGATGAAGACCTTCCGGTATGAGGGCGACGGGCGCACGGGCGAGACGAAATTTAACTATTCGGAAGATCTCGACGCGCGCGCACTCACCGACTGGTTCGAGCGCATCGCAGAAACGGAGCGCGGCTATATCGAGCTCGAGCGCTCGGTGCGCTTCGATAAACTCGGTGCGCAGCAGGCAATTCTGCGGATCGAGATCCTGCGGGACCAGAAACGCCTGGTAGCGCCGGAGCAGTTCCTGCCCATGCTGGATCGAGTCGTGAAGAACGAAAGCTTTCTGCACATGGCGCGGGATCGCGCCGCGGCGCTCGGCGAGTGGATCCGGGCACAGCCAAAATGAAGCGTACATTCCTGCCCGTTCTGTTGTTTTGCTGCTGTGCCGGCGTTCATGCGCAGTCCGTCGTGAGCCTCAACCCCGCCGGCGATGTGCAGGAACAGGCGGACCTCAATCAAGCGGTCGGCGATGCAGGCGGCAGTGCGATCGATCTGATCCGGCTGCTGGAGGCCCATCTCGAAAAGTATCCGGATTCGAAGCAACGCGCGGCGGTCGAAAAGACTCTCGCGAAGGCGGCGATGGAGAGCAACGACAACGCGCGAATCATCCGGTATGGCCTGATCGTTCTGGGTAACGAAACGCCGCCCGACTCCAACGAAACCATGGTCGTGCTCGACCGGGTGATCCGCACGCTGGTCGAGAACGGGAATGTGGAGCAGGCGAAGCGGGCGCTTCCCCTTGCGGAGCGGTACGAGAATGACGTCGCCGCTATGCGCGCGAAGATGGCGCCGCCCCCTGGACATCTGACGCCGGGGCAATGGGGTGAGGAACTCGATAAAGCCATGGCGCGCGCGCTCGCGCTGAAGGCACATGCGACCGGGGATGCGGGCGATCCCAAAACGGCGGCGGCGCTGGGCCGCAAGTCCTGGGAGGCGTATCCTTCCGGCGAGGGCGCGCGCGAGACCGCGTACTGGCTGGCGAAGCTCGATCGCACGGAAGAGGCCATCGAATTCCAGGCCGACGCATTCTCGCTCGAGGACCCGCGGACGACTGAGACGGACCGCGCACACGACCGCAAAGTGCTCGGTGAACTCTACTCGAAACTGCACGGCACGGAAAAGGGACTGGGCGACGCGATCCTCGAGGCGTATGATCGCACCGCGGCGATTATGGCGGCGCGCCACGCCAGTCTGGCCGCGCAGGACCCGAACTCAACGGCGACTCAAATTTCCGATTTCACGCTGCCTCCCGTCGACAAGACCGCGAAGCCGCTGGTGCTTTCGTCGCTCAAAGGCAAAACTGTCGTGATGGATTTCTGGGCGACCTGGTGCGCTCCATGCCGGGCGCAGCAGCCGTTGATCGAGAAGGTGCGGGAGCACTATCGCGAGTCGCCCGATGTCGTGTTCGTGCCGGTGGATGCGGATGACGATCCGTCGCTCGTTGCCCCATTCGTGAAACAACAGGGCTGGGCAGTGTCCGGATATCTCGAAGCGGGATTGGCGCGCCAGCTTGTGGTTTCGTCGATTCCCACGGTGCTGGTGCTTGGCCCGGACCAGAAGATCGCGAGCCGGATGATCGGGTTTGTGCCGGATCGCTTCGAACAGATGCTGACGGATCGGATCGAAGAAGCGCGGCGGAAGTAGCCGTGGCGAACTCCCAAACGAGCCCGCTAAAAAGCCGGCTGCGGCCAGAATCGGCCGTCCCACTGCTCTTTATTGTTTAGCGGCCGACGAATTCTTTAGCGGCCGACGACGATGATTTCGAAGCTGTCCGCTATCGCCGGTGGTCTCCCGGCCTTCTTGCCGTCCGCTGGCGCCGGGGCCGGTCCGAACTCCTGCGCGGGCAGGTAGAGCTTGTGGGCCTTCTGGTCCGATCCAATGGTGCGCGCCTGGTTCTGAGTGGGGATCGTTGCCAACGGCTCGTACTTCCCTGGCGAAGTCTCGCCAACCATCGTGATGTTGCCGTCGCGCCCGTTCGCGCTGAAGGCATAGCCATCATCGAAGGCCACGCCGTCCGGACCTTGCCCGATCGCCGGTGTTGCAATCACCTTACCGGCCGCGGGATCGCTCACGATCATCATTTTGTTTCCGCAGACCGAATATAGATAGTTGTTCTTCGGATTGATGGCAAGCCCGCTCGGCTCTTCGCAGGGTGCGATCGAGTAGTGCTTTATCAACGCGGCGGACTTCGCATCGATCTCGCCGACCTCGCCTTTGTCCTCGATATTGAAGTAGACGTGGCCTTTGCCATCGATCTGAGCGAACTCGGGCTTGCCGCCGACGGGAATCGCGGCGGCGTATACTTCGCCGGTTTTCGCATCGAAGACGGTCGAGTCGTTGCTGCGTCCGTTGAAGGTCAGGACGCGGTGCGAAGCCGGCTCGTAAATGATGGCGTCGGGGTTGGTGCCGGTCTTGACTTTGCCAAGAACCTGAAGTGACTTCAGATCGAAGATCGTGACATCGTTATCCTGCCCGTCGCTTGTAAAGCCGCGGCCGAGATCGTTCGCGACGGCGATCCCATGGACGCCGTTGGTTCCCGGAATGGTGCCGACAAGCTTGTCGGTGTTCGTGTCGACGACTTCCGTCTGTGTTCCGTGGGAGACATAAAGACGATGGTTATTGCTGTCGACGTAGACGTAATCCCAGCGCCCGGGGCCGCCGATGTGGATCTTGCCGGTGACCCTATAAGCCGGCGGGGCCGCGGCCGCGACTACGCAAACGCTGAATAATAGTAAGGATTTCATCTTCACGCTCCCGATCGAGTGTCAGTTCGATCATAACGTTAATCCTCGAGCCTGAAGATTCCCTGAAACGTGTTGCACGCTTACGATGCCCGCGGCGTTAGTTTTGCAAATGAAAAGAGTTCTTCCGGCAGCCGGTATTTTGGTGACGATCGCGGCGGCTTTCCTGTGGGCGCAGTATCGAATCATCCCGGATGGCGTGCGGTATGAAGTCCGTTCGGTGTTTCCACGCGAGACCGCCCCGGGCAAATACGAGCAGGTGGATCAACGTGCGCTCCAAACGCTGGCAGACCAGGGATGGGAACTCGTCAGTGTGACGCCATACGTTTATCGCAATGAGGAGCATGGGCCGGAGTTGCAGGGCCCGAAGCCGGTTGTGACGCAGACGTATCCGGCTTACTTTTTTAAGCGCCTCCGGGTGGCCGGGCAGAGGGATTAGGGAGGTAAGCCGAGGACCTCAATGTGGCCCTACTGACGAATGTGGCCCTACTGACGGAAATGGCGAATCGAAAGTGAAAGCACGGCGTATTCCCCACGCATCCAGAGTCGCAGAGGAAATCGCGTCTCAACACACGGACAAGAACTGGAGCCACGATTTTCCACTTCGATGCAGGTCGTGATGAAGCAGGGTCTCCGTTCCGCCGCAATTCTGGCGGCAATGGCGACTGCATGTCCATGACTGGCATCGTGCGCGTCATGCGGAGCGAGAATCGCCGCACTGGAGCCGCCGCCAAAGTGTCGAACGAGAGACTCCGAGAACGCGGATTGCTTCGCCGATCGTCAACAACTCCGTAGCATCGAATGTATAGAAGAGGCTCACTCCTGTATCACGTGGAGCGCTGCGCCTTCACGCCGTATTTTGTGGGAGGGCGATTTTATCCGGGCCGTGAGCGCGTACGGTCGCGATCACATCCCGCAGGATTTCTTCGCTTTCTGAAGTCCGCAGCTCACGCTTCAACAAATGCAGCGCCACGCTCACCACGTCGCGATGGCGCAACTCGTCGCCCGCGCCGCGGTCAATTAATTCCAGCCACAGCCGGTGGGCCAGGTCGACGTCTTCGGGCCACAAGCGCGGCGGATGCGGCCCCAGGTTGAAGTACATCGACTGATTCGGATCCGGCATGACGACTTCGAGCGAGAGCGATGGACGAGGCTGAGGTAAGTTCTCCCATGCCTGGCCGACGCGCCGGCCCTGCTCGGCCGGCGTGAGATTCGGTGAGAGTCCCATCACGATGCGTGTGGATTGCAGCATCCCGGCGGTTTGCACGGCGGCCAGCCAGGGGTCTGTTCCCGGCACGGTCAGCAGCTCAACGTGCTTGCCCGCTTTTTCCGCAAGCGCGACGACGCGCGAGAAGACAACGTTTTCCTGGTAGGCGAAGAGCTGGTCTGCTTCAAGACCGTGCTCGCCGGAGCCGGCTTGCGTGACAACCTTGATGGTGACCACGACAATGTCCTCGCGGCGGGTGTCGGTCTTTTCCAGAGTTTTCTGCAGATGCTCGAGATGGTTGGGGTTCCGCACCGCGACCAGAATGTTTCCGGGACGGATATGAAGCGACTCGACAGATATCTCATCGGTGGAATGCAGGCGGAAGTGTTCGTTCTCGTGGCCCGCATGCGACAGCTCGATATGACGCTTGCGGTTATAGCGCTCAGAAAGCTCGAACACGATATAGAAGGCAACCGTGAAAGAGATACCGGAAATCGTCGCCACCTTCTTCGTGAGGACGTTTATGCCCGCCAGCATAAACAGAAGGATGGTCACGATGGCCAGACCGACCGGGATTTCCTTGCCGTTGATCCGGAAGTTGAGCGGCACTTTCCACTCGCGCGCATGCGGCATCTTGTAGCGGAGCACCAGCACGGAGAGCGCGTTGAAAGCGAAGCTCCACGCCACGCCAAAAGCGTAGGCTTCACCGAGCATCTCGATATTGCCGCGGCTCACGACGATAGTGGTGAGCTGCAGGATGGCGATGATATTGACGATCCGGCTGGTGGTGCCGAAGCGGTGGTGCGGCTTGCGGAACCATTGGGTGAGGACGCCGTCCTCCGCCACACGGTTGACGACGCCGTTCGATCCGATCAGCGCGGTATTAACGGCTCCGGAAAGGATCAGAACGCCCACCAGGACGACGAAGGCGTGGAAGGCGAGGCGCAGGCCGAGCGGTCCGGCGAGAAACATCGAAAGGCCGCCGATCAGGTTATCCAGATACTTCCCCCGTTCGTTGTCGGGAATCATCATCACGGCGAAGAACGATACCAGTGAGGTGAAGAGCAGGCTATAGACGAAGATCACAAAGCCGGCCCGCTCCAGATTCTTCAGCTTGGGCGAGGCGATTTCGCGATTGACCTGCGCGAGGCTTTCTTCGCCGCTCATCGCGAGCAGGGAGTGTCCGGCGCCGATGAGGATGGCGATGAGCGGGATGCTGGTCCAGCCGCTGCCTTTAAGCCAGCCGAGCGCCCCATCCGCGATGTGGATATTGCTCATGGCGGGGAAAGGCACAGGTTGATAGCCGTGCCTGAGGATGGTGAAGACGCACCAGACGATGAGTATCACGACCATCACGGTCGTGACCTGCATAATCCGAAGCGCTTTCTCGCTCGACTCGTGAATCCCGATGATGTTCTTGCGCCAGAAGTAAAGCGTTACGAGCACCGCGAAGCCGGCCGCGAAGTAATTCGGCGGCAAGTGGCTGTAACGCAGGTGAAAGTAGTCGATGGATTCGTTGAGCAGCCCGCCGAGATAGAGGCCCGCGCTGACGGCGCTGATCGGTCCGGTGAGTACGTAGTCAAAGAGGAGTGCCGACACCGAAAACTTCGCGTACGTCCCGCCCATGGCTTCGCGAACGACACGATACACGCCGCCGCGCACGAACATGCTGCAGCTTTCGATATAAACCGCGCGCACGGCGTACGAAAACAGCATGATGCCGAGGATGAACCAGGGCGCCGACTTACCGATCGCCGTTTCCGCGATGCCGCCGACGTAATAGGCTGAAGAGGCAAGGTCGCTCAGAACGATTGCGGCCGCACGCCAGAACGAGATGAAGGACAGCATCACCGTTGTCGCCACCACCACTTTGGTTCGGGTGGAGGTGGATGTTCGTAAGCCGGAATCGGACAAAAGAAACTCCATTGACTATCTTTAGAAAGACCTCGAACTTCCAAAGATTAGCACGGGTTTGGCGGGAGTCGTGTCATGTCTGACGAGCACGCGGCGAGGGCGCTGGCGACTTCCATTGTGCGGTCTTTGCGCGAGGCCGGGTATGTGGCTTATTTCACAGGTGGTTGCGTGCGGGACCTTCTGCTGGCGCGGCGGCCGAAAGACTTCGACGTCGCAACTTCGGCTCCCCCGGACGTCCTTCTAAAGATCTTTCCGCGCGCCGGACTTGTAGGTGCCCACTTTGGCGTGGTGCTTGTCCAGCAAGGTGGTGAGCAGATCGAGGTGGCGACGTTCCGGAGCGATCTCGAGTATCGAGACGGCCGGCATCCCGAAAGCGTTGCGTTCGAGACCGATCCAAAGCAGGACGTCCTCCGGCGCGATTTCACGATCAATGCTCTGCTGCTCGATCCGTTATCGGGCGAGGTGCTGGATTTTGTCGATGGGCGGACCGATCTGGCGGCGAAGCGGATACGGGCAATCGGAGATCCGGAGCGGCGGTTCCGCGAGGATCATCTCCGGCTGCTGCGAGCGGTCCGGTTCGCGGCGGGGCTGAGGTTCGAGATCGAGCCGGGAACGTTCGCGGCAATCCGCGATCTTGCGCCGCTGATCCACAGCGTGTCGGCAGAGCGTGTGCGCGATGAGATTGCGCGGATATTGACGGAAGGCTCGCCCCGGCGCGGGTTCGAGCTTCTGGATTCGACCGGGCTGCTCCGGAAAGTGCTGCCCGAGGTCGCGGCGCTGCACGGAGTGGCACAGCCACCGGAGTTCCATCCGGAGGGCGACGTCTGGACACACACGATGATCATGCTGGAAGGCCTGCAGCAGCCTTCAATCTCGCTCGCGCTGGGGGTTTTGCTGCACGATATCGGCAAACCTGCAACGTACAGGGTGGCAGAGCGAATCCGCTTCGATGGGCACGTGGAAAAGGGGATCGAGATTGCCCATGCGCTGCTGACTCGCCTCCGATTCCCGAATCAGGTGATCGAAATCGTCGAGGCGCTGATCGGGAATCACATGAAGTTCATGGAAGTTCCGCGCATGCGCGAGAGCACGCTCAAGCGGTTCATGCGGCAGCCGGATTTCGAGGAACACATGGAATTACATCGGCTCGATTGTTTGTCGAGCCATGGAGGGCTCGACAACTATGAGTTCATCCGGCGCAAGCAGGCGGAGGTGCCTCCGCGGGATTTGAAGCCGGCGCCCCTGGTGACGGGCCGCGATCTGATTGCGGCCGGCTATAAGCCGGGTCCGATGTTCGGCATCGTGCTGAGTGAGATCGAAGACGCCCAGCTCGAGGGGCGGATTTCAACCGCGGACGAAGCACTCGAAATGGCGAAGGCGAGGCTATGAGGCCGGCGCTCGCAAATACGAAGCGCGAGGAGCCGCTATTGCTTCAAATTGCCAGTTGAGACTTTGCCCATCCACTGGGAGAGGGTGCGGGTCCAGCGGGCATCGCCGCTGGTATCCACACTGGCGCGCACCGAGTAGTGCTGAGCCAGCAGCTCTGTGAGAGGACGGTTCTTCCCGTTATCCAGATAGACCAGCTTCTTCGCCGAAAGCAGGATCTCGTGGCGGCCGCCTTTCGGAATGTCGAGAACGATCGGTTTCGCGGCCGGCTGGATGCCGGGCGGTCCATTGAAATTGAAGAGCGGGTAGGTCTTGCCGTCAGGTGAGGTGATCTCGAATTCGATGTCGTACACAGGACCTTTGGCGGACTCGCTTCCGAGCGGGATCAGGCACTGAACGCGATCGACGTTCTGGAAAATCAATCGAAGCTGCGGCTCGGGGCTTGCGGGACCGAAGGCCAGCCCGAAGCGAACGCCATGATCGACGGGTCCCCAGGCGATGCCATCGTCCTTCTTCTTGTCGGTCGCGCCGTAGGCCAGGAGCGCGACGAGACAAAGCAGGGGTGCGAGAGACTTCCGCATACGACCAGAATATTACCCGCGCTTCGGGAGCAGGTGCTTCTGGATTTTCCCCATGGCATTGCGCGGCAATTTCTCGACGGCGATGAACTCGCGGGGAATCTTGAATGACGCGAGCTTTTCACGGCAGCGCGCTTCCACCAGCGCCATCTCGATCGTGTTCGTCATGACCAGGTAAGCGACAGGGACCTCCCCGCGGATGCGGTCCGGCACGCCCACAACGGCGGCTTCGGCAATCTCGTCCTGCTCCTGCAGGAACTCTTCGATTTCACGGGGATAGATGTTGAAGCCGCCGGAGATGATCAGGTCGCTCTTGCGTCCACTCAGCGTGTAGTAGCCGTCGGCGGACCGCGTCGCGAGATCGCCCGTCTTGAAGTAGCCGTCGACGAACGCGTCGCGCGTTGCGTCTTCGCGCCTCCAGTAGCCCGCGAAGACGTTCGGGCCTTTAAGGTAAATTTCCCCGGTCTCGCCTTCGTTCACCGGCTGAAGTTCGTGATTCAGCAGGCGGATGGAAACCCCCGGCAGCGGAAACCCAACAGTGCCCGCGCGTCTCTCGCCCGCGTACGGATTGCTGATGTTCATGATCGTCTCGCTCATGCCGTAACGTTCGAGGATGGTGTGTCCGAAAAGGTCGCGGAATTCTTCGAGGACCTGAGCGGGGAGTGGCGCCGATCCGGAGACAAAGAGCCGCATGAACGCGCCGGCTTCTCGTGCGGTGTCCGCGGGCCAGGCGAGCAGGCGCACGTATACTGTGGGGACACCGAAGAAGAGCGTGGGACGGAAATCGAGGAACTCGGCGATGGCAGACTGATGCTCGAAGCGTTCGAGCAGACGCATGCGGCAGCCGCTGACGAGCCAGCAGTGGAGCCCGTTGCCGAGGGCGTGGACGTGGAAGAGCGGCAGCGCCAGCAGGAAGCGGTCGTTTTCGGTGATCCTCCAGCAAACCGTGAGATTCACCGTGTTTGCCGCGAAGTTGTTGTGAGTGAGGACGGCGCCTTTGGACGTTCCGGTCGTCCCGGATGTGTAGATGATTCCGGCGGGCGAATCGCCGTCGAGGTCGACGGCCGGCCTCGCCTCCGGCATGGCGGCGGACTCGCGCAGCAGATCCGCGGGCCTCCAGATGGGAACGCCGGTCGCGATTTCCGCGCCGGTGATGAGCGCGCGAGGCTCGGCATCAGCGAGGATGTGGGAGATTTCGCGGTCGCGGTAAAGGATGTTGATGGGCACAAAGACGACCCCGAGCTTCACGCAGGCGAGATAGATGTCGATCATCTCGACGCAGTTCACGAGGTAGACACAGAGGCGGTCGCCTTTTGAGATCCCGCGTTGGTGGAACAATTGCGAGAGTTGGTTGCTGCGCGTGTCGAGCTCACCGAAAGTGAACGTTGCGCCGCGCCACTCGAGCGCGACGGTATCGCGGCGTCCTTTAAACGAGAGGTCGAACAGATCGCAGAGGGTCATAATTTGGTATCCGCATCGCCACGTTACCATGGGCACGTGATGCGGGCGGGTGCGGCTGCGATGGCTGTTTTGCTGCTTCTGGCTGCTTGCCAGCGCAAGCCGAATGGGCCGGTGAAGATGCTGATCGGCGGCACGACGATTGTCTCGGAGGGGGCTGCGCCGGTCGAGGATTCCATCATCCTGATCGCGGGCAATAAGATTCAGGCGGTGGGAACCCGCAACGATGTCGAGATTCCGAAGGCGACCGACCGCACGGATTTGACAGGGGAGTGGATCGTGCCCGCCGCCGGGGCTACGATCGCCGCAGGTGAGCGGGCGAATCTGATCATCCTGAAGCACGTGCCGAATGGGAATACTTCGGATGCCACCGCGATGATCGTTGACGGCGAGTGGAAGCTGCCGGGAAAGCCGTAAATTGCCGGTCAGATGCCGGATGGAGCAATCCTGAGTTCAACATCGGCACAGCTCACGTAAATCGGAGAGCCGGTAGTCGGGCGACCACTTTTCGAGCGCGTCGGCCTTACCATAGCCATAATCGACTGCGCAAATACGGACTCCCGCGCGGCGTCCCGCTTCCATGTCGGCTTCGGAGTCACCGATGAACAGGCAGTGTTCGGGTTTCGCGCCGAGGGCCGCGATGGCATTGAGGAGCACATCTGGAGCTGGTTTGCAGGGGAACCCATCGGTCCCCTGGACATGATCGAAGAAGGGCAATAGTGCGAATTGTTCAAGGACGGCCCGGGTAGTCGGGGTGCCTTTGGTCGTCGCAGTGGTTTTGCGCCCGCCAAGATTGCTCAGAGCTTCGACGACGCCGGGGAAAGGCCGCGTGGATGCGTGCTTGCGGCCGAGATAGTTCGCTTTGTAAAGCTCGATCATCTTGTCGAGCTGTTCGCGTGGGGCGGTGGGGATCACGTCGAGGAAGACATCATCGAGATGGAAGCCGACGAAACTCTTCAGGTAATCGAAAGGAAGGGGTTCGGCTACGTGTTCGGAAAGCACGTGCTGGACTGCCGCGCAGATGTCCTGAGCGGAGTCCAGCAGCGTACCGTCAACGTCGAAGATGTAAACGCCGAATGCTGGAATGGGGGAGCGGTTAGGCAGGCGCCGGACGCTCCCCTTCGGACAGTCCGGGCAGGCGGCGTCCACCCGCTTCCGGCCGAATTACCTGCTGGGTGTTTTCCGCGTTGTCTTTCTGCGGACGGCCTGAGCTCATGGGCGGAAGACTGCCGCCGTCGATGAGCGTCTTGACTTCCGTGCCATCGAGGACTTCGCGCTCCAGCAACTCTTCGGCGACACGAACCATCGCGTTCGAGTGCTGCTCGATGATGGCGCGCGCACGGCCGTAGGCGGTGGAGATGATCCGCTTCACTTCTTCATCGATGCGGATGGCGGTTTCCTCGCTGTAATCGCGGTGTTGGGAGATTTCACGGCCGAGAAAAATCTGCTCTTCTTTCTTGCCGAAGCTCAGTGGCCCGAGCTCGCTCATACCCCACTCGCAAACCATCTTGCGCGCCATTTCGGTGGCCCGCTCGATGTCGTTGCCGGCGCCTGTGGTCATCTGGTTAAGGTAGATTTCCTCGGCGATGCGGCCGCCCATCATAATGGCGAGCTGATCTTCGCAATAGACCTTGCTGTAGTTGTGCTTGTCGTCGATCGGAAGCTGCATGGTCACGCCCAGCGCCATGCCGCGAGGGATGATCGAAACCTTGTGCAGCGGGTCGGCGTTCGGCATAATGACGGCGACGACAGCGTGTCCGGCTTCGTGATACGCCGTGGTGCGCTTTTCGGCGTCGCTGAGAATCATCGATTTCCGCTCGGCGCCCATCAGGATTTTGTCCTTCGCGAGCTCGAAGTCGATCATCATGACCAGCTTGCGATTTTGGCGCGCCGCGTTCAAGGCGGCTTCGTTGACCAGGTTGGCGAGATCGGCTCCGGCAAGACCGGGGGTACCGCGGCCGAGAACAGCCAGATCAACATCATCGCCCAGCGGAACTTTCTTGGTGTGAACTTTGAGGATCGCTTCGCGTCCGTTGACGTCCGGGCGTCCGACGACAACGCGGCGGTCGAAACGGCCGGGGCGCAGAAGCGCGGGGTCCAGTACGTCAGGCCGGTTGGTTGCGGCTACAAGGATGACGCCTTCATTCGACTCGAAGCCGTCCATTTCGACAAGCAACTGGTTGAGGGTCTGTTCTCGCTCGTCATGTCCGCCGCCGAGGCCAGCGCCGCGGTGCCGTCCGACAGCATCGATTTCGTCGATGAAGATGATGCAAGGAGCATTCTTCTTGCCCTGTTCGAACAGATCGCGAACGCGACTGGCACCGACGCCAACGAACATCTCGACGAAGTCCGAGCCGGAGATCGAGAAGAAGGGCACATTGGCTTCACCCGCGATGGCGCGCGCGAGAAGGGTCTTGCCGGTGCCGGGAGGCCCAATGAGCAGGACGCCCTTGGGGATGCGTCCCCCGAGCTTCTGGAATTTGGCCGGTTCGCGCAGGAATTCGATGATTTCCTGCAGTTCTTCCTTGGCTTCTTCCACGCCCGCGACGTCTTTGAATGTTACTTTGCGCTGCTGCGTCGAGTGCAGGCGCGCCCGGCTCTTGCCGAAGCTGAGAGCTTTGTTGCCTCCACTCTGCATCTGGCGCATCATGAAGATCCAGAAGCCGATCAGCAGAAGGAACGGCGACGCGTTCACGATCAGCGAAACCCATCCGTTGGAGTTGCTCGACTCGAACGTCATCTGGACTTTCTTGTCGCTCAGAGTGTCATAGAGCTTCGGGTAATTCAGCGGAACTTCGGTATGAAAAGAGGTGTTCCCGCTGACGAAATCGCCCTTCACGGAAGTGCCGTTGATGCTGACCGACTTGATGTTGCCGGCCTCGACTTCATTGAGGAACTCACTGAAGTTGAGAGCGCGGTCCGGTTTGGTATGGCCGTTCTTGACGACCAGCCACAGCATAAGCGCGACGCCGATCAGGACAGCCCAGAAGATTACGGTTTTAACGTTTGAGTTCACTTTGTTCCTTCAAGACCGGGATGACTGGTCCGGCCGAAAACGCGGCCTCAATAACATAGACGCAAAGAAGTGGATCTTCGATTCCCGTGCTTTACTTCGCAATTGCATCGTTTTCCTGGCGGGCGATGCCCTCCGCTGCGCCTGATTCCCGGATGACCAGGATGTTCCGGCTCTCCGGACCGGCGGCGAATCTGCTCGCGACTCCAAACTTCCGGCTCCATAAGATCGTGGCATCCGGCGCGCCGCTTTCCACCACTGGCCAGGCCCGCCGCTCCCATAGAGGCACGCGGCATTCCTGAAACAATGTTTTGATCTTCTGCGCTCCGGATTGCCCGAGCGGATGGTACTGATCCCCCGGTCTCCAGTTCCGCACTCTCCAATCGTTTGTCCGCAGGGAACCGGTACACTGCTCCCAGTCCAAAGCCTGCACCCCATCATTATATACGCCGGGGCCGTTAACCAGTTCCATCTCAATGGTTAGCTCGCGTTCACTCACTTCGGTGCGGCCGGGAACCGCGAGCGGCGACTCGAAGTCTCGGGGGAGCCGGTCGTCGAGTCGAATCAGCGCCAGACGAAGCCAGTCGAATGAACGAAATACGTCCAGGCCGGGCAGTTGGATGCGACCGCTGCCTTCGCGGGAGGCCGTCAACGCCCGGATCGCTTCCACATGCTGGAAATCGACGGATCGGAGAGAACCTTTAGTCCGCTCGATGGCCCGCCGGAGGAGTCGGCGCTGAACGGCTGTGGGGAGCTGCCGCAAAGGCCCGGTCGAGAGGAGGATCGCGCCTTGCTTTTGAATCAGATACGAAGTTTCGAGGCGGTCGAGCTCGACGGTCCAGAAGTCCTCTTCGGCGCGCGCCCAGGCGGCAGTGGAAGCAAGCGTTTCCGCCAAAGAGTTGTTGAGGCTGGCCGTCAGGTCCGGCAGGTGCCGGGCGCGGATCCGGTTGCGTGCAAAGTCTTCGTTGAGGTTGGAGCGATCTTCGCGCCAGGGGATGCCATGATCGGTCAGCCACGTACGAATATCCGCACGCCGGAGTTCGAGCAGCGGGCGGATAATTCCGGCAGGCGTTACTGGACGGATGCCGCTGAGTCCCGCGGTTGCGGCGCCGCGTACGAAACGGTACAAGACGGTTTCGGCCTGGTCGTCGAGAGTATGGCCGGTGGCGACGGCATCGCAGAGGGCACTCGTAATTTGCGCGGCAAAAAATTCGTATCGCGCGCCACGGGTCTCCTGTTCGAGGTTGCCGGATTCCGGGTGGCTGCTCAGGACCAGGAAAGGAAGTTCGAGGCGCGCGGTCAGTTCTCGTACGAATTCTTCGTCGGCGTCAGATTCCTCCCCGCGGAGATGGTGGTTGATGTGAAGGACCGCTGCGGCCAATCCAAGCTCGCGCAACGCATGGAGCAGGAAGACAGAGTCGGCGCCGGCCGAGACGGCGAGGCCGATACGGTGTCCGCGCAACAGCATGGCGTGCCGCTCGATGGTTTGGGCAACGCGCCCGATCATTTCTGGATTGTAACGATCTGCTGGTTGTGCATGTTAAAACGAACAGGATGGATTGCGTGCTCACGATCGACGTGGGAAGCTCTTCGGCTCGCACTCTACTGTTCGATTTCGATGGCCGGCAGATCGACGGCTTCGGCTCGCAAGTCGAGTATCGCGCGAACACAACACCCGATGGCGGTTGGGAAATCGACGCGGACCAGCTTACCGGCATCGTTCGTCAGGCAATCGATGCCATTTGCGAACAGATGCGCTCCAAAGGCGTGAAGCCCGCGGCCGTCGCGGCCGATACGTTCTGGCACAGCATCGTGGGGGTCGATGAGGATAACGATGCGACGACCGCGATTCTGCATCCGTTCGATACACGCAGCGCCGCCGCGTCGATGCAACTGCGCGAGCGCGTGGACGATCATGCGCAGCACGGACGGACCGGCTGCATGCTGCATCCGAGTTATCCTCCGGCGAAGCTGCTGTGGCTGGCGGCGGAGCAGCCTGAAGCTCTTCGGAAAACGAAGCGATGGATGAGCGCCGGGGAGTTCCTGTTCCTGAAGCTGGCCGGAAGGGCGGCCGCTTCCACGTCAATGGTCTCCGCAACCGGCCTGTGGGATCAGAACCGAAATGAGTACGACGCCGAGATGATCGCGGCACTGCCGGTTTCGATCGAGCAATTCGCGGCTGCAGGCAACCTCGATGAGCCCGTGACGGGCGAGTGCCGATGGCCGGAGATCTGCGGGATTCCGTGGTTCTCCGCGCTCGGCGACGGAGCCTGCGATAACCTCGGCAGCGGGTGTGTGGCGCGGGACTGTTTTGCGCTCATGGTGGGGACAAGTGGCGCAATGCGCGCCATCGTCCCGGCGGACCGCATCGAAATTCCGGACGGGCTGTTCTGTTACCGGCTCGACAGGAAACGGTTCGTGCTGGGCGGTGCGCTGTCGAACGGCGGGTCCGTGTTCGCGTGGATGAAGCGCACGTTGTGCCTGCCGCCGGACAACAGCGAGATCGAGAGACAGCTTGCGGCGCTGCCGCCCGCCGCCCATGGGCTCGCTGTACTCCCCTTGTTTGCCGGCGAGCGATCGACCGGATGGCGGTATGACGCGCGGGCGGCGATCACCGGGTTGACCGCGCATACCTCGCCGATTGAAATCCTGCAGGCGGCGCTGGAGTCGGTCGCGCTCCGCTTCCGGAGCGTCTATGAGCTGATGGAGCCCGCGCTGGGAACGCCACGTCAAATTGTGGCTTCCGGGAGCGGTCTGCTGCATTCGCCTGTGTGGACGCAGATGATGGCGGACGCTCTTGCCCACCCGGTTGTGCCTTGCCTGGAGCCCGAGGCGACTTCGCGCGGCGCGGCGTTGATGGCGCTGGAACGGCTGGGGGTGAAGGTGAACCCGGCAGCGCAATATGGCGAGGCCGTTCAGCCAGTTGAGGCAAACGCGAAGATTTATATGGCTGAGCTCGGGCGACAGCGCGCACTGTATGACAAATTGTTTGAGGAGCGCACAGGCTAGTGTGGTCTCAGGTGGCAGGATGGCATCCTGCGGCCGATTGTCATGTTTAATCGGCCTGCCGGTAGTCGCTGATCGTGGAGGCCGATTACCAGCCGGCCGCAGCTTGACAATCTGCCCCATATGCGAACTCAGGCAGACTGCCGGACCTTTGTGCTCGACCATAGGAGACTGAGTGAACGTTCACCCGCAAATACGCGCGCGCGCATCGAAAATCAAACTGCTTTTGATGGACGTCGACGGCGTCATGACCAACGGCAAGCTCTATCACTTCCCCGACAAAGATGGGAACATGATCGAGACCAAGGGCTTCGACTCGCAGGACGGCATCTCCCTGCAATGGATGCAGTGGAAAGGCCTGCAGACCGGCGTGATCAGCGGGCGGGAATCGCTCGGCACCGCGGAGCGCGCGCGGCAGCTCAAGATGAACTATGTCTATCAGGGCCACATCGAGAAGGTACCGATTCTCGAAAAGATCATGAGCGAAGCGGGGATGGTCTCCGAGAATGTCGCCTACGTGGGCGACGATCTCACCGATATCGTCGTGATGCACCGTGTCGGGTTCGCGGTGGCGGTCGCGAATGCGCGTCAGGAGGTGAAGCGGGAGGCGCATTACGTGACCGAGGCGAGCGGTGGGAACGGCGCGGTGCGTGAGGTCGTCGAACTGATTCTGGATTCCCGGGGATTCTGGGGCGAGATTCTGGAGAAGTACGAGGCGCCGCTGAGATAGATCGAGCCACGCTCACGCCGGGTTTTCCGGCCACTTGTGCTTTGGATAGCGGCGGCCCAGTTCCTTCCGTAGTTGCGGGTAAAGCCGCTGCCAGAAACCGGCGAGATCTGTCGTGGTTTGTACGGCTCGCTGATTCGGCGCCAGCAGATGCACGACAATCGGGATGCGGTCGCGGCCGACGCGGGGAGTTTCGGTAAGTCCGAAGAAGTCCTGCAAGCGGGAGGCGACCCACGGCGCTTTGCCCGTTTCGTAGTGGACGTTGGTCTGGCGCCCGCCCGGGAGTTTCAGGCGTGACGGCGCGAGTTCTTCAAGACTACGCGGTGCGAGCAGCGGGATGAGTCCTTCGGCGGCGGCTCTCTTGAGGTCCGCCAAGCTGCGGAGTCCGTAGCAGAGGGCAGACAGGCCGTTTTCGAGATAGATCGGGCCGAGTCCGGCGAACTCAACGCGCGCGACAAAGGCGGCGAGTTCGTCCGGGTCGACGAAACGATCGATCCCGGCTTCGAGCGCCTTTGCCGCGAGAAGTTTTGCGGCTTCTTCGTCGTCAACACGTCCGCCGCGGGATTCGTCGATCACGAGCTGGTCGTAAACAAGAGCACTGACCGCTTCGACGCGCTCGGCCTGCCGATTCCATTCGACGGTGTCGCGGGCCACGGCGCGGTCGAGCAGCCAGTCCGGTTCGATGGGGCAGGCCAGTCGTATCCGGCTTTCGACGTCGAGGGCGACGATGAATTCGGCCGGGGTGTGGTCCATGCGCGCGGACGTTCCGCTTGAGAGCAGAACGACCCCGTTGGGACGGCGCCGGCCCACGCGGTCGGGAAAGGCTGCGAGTACCGCCTTCGCGAGCCCGTCGTCATTGACCTTCGTCTGCCCGTACCGGCGAAGCTGGCTGTAGACATCGCGGGTGCGCCCGTCCCACGGTTCCTCGAGAGCGTGGAACAGGTCGCTTGATTGCACGCGCTGGCCGCTCGAGAGGAGCGCCGCGGCGCGACATCCCGCGTCGCCGCCATTGACGACGAGGCGCGCGAGACGAGGGTGTAGCGGAAGCTTCGCCATCTTTGCCGCCGCGGGGCCGCGCGCGTTGAGCTGGTCGAGAAGCGATTCGGCCGCAGCGACCGCAGCTCCTGGCGGTGGATCGAGCCAGTTGAGTTGCGTGGGATCGTGTATGCCGGCCGCTTCGAGCTGCAGACACATCTGTGAGAGCTCGCGGCGCAGGATTTCGGGCGTGTCGTGATCCGGACGGAGCTCGAAGTCTTCGGCGGTGTAGAGACGGATGACGCGGCCGCCTTGCCCGGTGCGGCCTGCACGGCCGGCGCGCTGACGGGCCGACGCTTTGCTGATGCGTTTGACTTCGAGGGAAGGGAGACCGGTCCACGGGGAGTCGGCTGCGACACGGGCGAGTCCAGAGTCGATGACGATGCGGATGCCCTCGATCGTGATCGAGCTCTCGGCGATGTTCGTGGCGAGGATGACTTTGCGTTGCGATGCAGGTTCGATGGCGCGGTCCTGTTCGGCCAGAGGCAGGGCGCCGTAGAGCGGCGCAAGCAGAAGTCCATTGCGCGCGGCGAGCGGCTGACAGGCTTGCATGGCGCGGCGAATCTCGGCCTCGCCGGGAAGGAATACAAGAACATCGCCCTGCTCACTCATCACCGATGCGAGCGCAGACGCGATTTGGTGTTCGAGCGGCGCGGCGGAGTATGGCGTATGGCTGATAGCGAGATCGAAGAGGCGGCCCTCCGAACGCAGCGCTGGACATCCGCCAAGAAAGGCGCGTACGGGTTCGGCGTCGAGAGTCGCCGACATCACGACGATGCGGAGGCCGGCGCGCTTTGAGGTTTGGAGCCGCCGCAACAGCGCGAGCGCCAGGTCTGTCTCGAGATGGCGCTCGTGGAATTCGTCGAGAATGACGGTTCCGACACCTTTAAGTTCCGGGTCGGAGATCAAGCGCCGGGTGAGGATGCCCTCGGTGAGGAAGCGCAGACGCGTGCGTTCGCCCGCGATCTCTTCGAAGCGGACCTGATAGCCGACGGTCCCTCCGAGTTGTTCGCCGCGTTCCCATGCTACGCGGCGCGCCGCGAGACGCGCGGCGATGCGGCGGGGTTCGAGCACAAGCACGTCGCCGCCGAGCTCGAGCAGGGCGGGCGGAACGCGCGTGGTCTTTCCCGCGCCCGGAGCAGCTTCGAGGACAAAGTTTGTCGATTTTTTCAGCGATGCCAGGATCCCGGGGATCAGGGCATCGATCGGCAATGAATGGAGCACCGGCGGCTGGACGACGCGGTCTGCGAACCGCGGCTATGGACATTATCGGTGATTCGGCCGCTTGACTTATGGCGAAGAAAAGACGAATATCGGAATATGCTGTTCGGCGATTCTCCCTCGCCGGGCCTGATGGAGAGCGCACAGGCCGAAGGGCCGCTGTGCGCGCCTCTGGTAGGGATCGCCAGACTGGCGGCCCAAAGCGAAGTTCTGGAAGCCAAGCGCGTGGTCCGCTATTTCGAGCTGGAATCGCGCAGCGTCCTGAATCGCATCAGGCCCGGCATGCCTTTTTCCTGGGGGTTGAATCCGTACCGGGGGTGCGAGTTTGGGTGCCGCTACTGCTATGCGCGCTACACGCATGAATTCATGGAGTTACGCGAGAGCGTCGATTTCGAGGACAAGATCTACGCGAAGTCGGGTATCGGCCCGATCCTGCGCCGGGAACTGAAAAAAATTGACGATAGTCAGGGAATCGCGATCGGGACCGCGACGGACCCTTACCAGCCCGCTGAACGGCGCTTTGGCCGGACGCGGGAAGCCCTCGAAGTCTTCGCTGAGCACGAAGGGCTCGGCCTCTCCATCACGACCAAATCGAATCTCGTGGCGCGGGATGTCGAGCTGCTCCGGGAGATCGCGAAACGCAACTCGATCAGCGTCAACATGACGATCACCACTCTGGATACAGCACTGGCGCGCCTTCTGGAACCACGCGCGCCGCGGCCGGAACTGCGGCTAAAGGCGGTGCGGGTGTTGGCTGAGGCCGGCATTCCGGTCGGAGTGTTCCCAAATCCGGTCATGCCGCTGATTACCGATCAGGAGAATCGTCTCGATCGGCTCGCCAAAGCGGCGAAGGATAACGGGGCAACTTACTTCGGCGGAGGCGTGCTGTTCCTGATGCCATGTTCGCGGAAAGTGTTCTTCCCGTTTGTAGCCGAGCACTTTCCGCATTTGCTGCGCCGATATCAGGAGAAGTACGAGAAAGACGCCTATTTAAAGGGGCCGTACAGGGATTCGATCAGAGACAGAATCGCCGCGATCCGCGACAAGTATGGGCTGAATGCCAGCCCGCCTCGTCGCGCGGTCGCGGCGGTGGCGCAACAGAGGCTCTTCCAGTAGCCGGCAGCCCGTTGGCAGACTGCCCGCGCCGCGGCACGAGTGACGGCGCCGCGACTCAGAACACGAACTTCGCCGAGAACTGCAACTGCCGTGCGCCGTAGAGACCGTTGGTCGAGCTGGTGCTCGTCGGGGCGAGGAAGGTCGCGCTCGGGGTGAGACAGCCGTTGGTCCCGCCGGTGGCAGCGGTGCAGACGCCCGAACCCGCATTGACGAAGCTGAACGAAGTGGAGTTCACCGAGCTCACGATCGTGTGGTTGAACAGATTGAACGCTTCGCCGATGATCTGCATCTTCACTCTTTCCTTCCAGATCGGGAAATCGCGCGTGATCCGGAAGTCGACGTTGCGGATCTGCGTGGCGCCGAAGTAGAAGTTGCGGCTGACCTGCGGTGGACGCCCTCCAGTGCTGCCGCCGGTATTCGTGACGGTGCCGCCCGTCAAGCCGTAGTCCGCGCCGCCCGAGGGGAATCCGTTGACGTTATTGAAGACGGGCAGCGGCGAGCCGACCGTGATGGTGCCGGAGAACATCCAGCCATCGAGAATGGCCTTTGCCGCGCGATTCGACAGGCTGTGAGCCATTTGCGGAGCCCAGACCAGCGAAGATGTGAAGCGGAACTTCTGGTAAAGGTCGGAGACCGAGTTTTCGGCCTTCTGGTTCTTCGGGTCGACTGTCGGGTCGGTTCCGTTGAAGGTGCCGTTCGCGCCGCCTACCGCGCCGTCGTCGGTCGATTTGCTCCATGTGAAGTTCACCAGGGCTTCAAACCCGTTCGAGAAAGGCTTGCGCGCCGAAAGCACCAGGGCGTTGTACCAGGAATTGACGATGCTGTAGCCGGTCAGGATGTCGCCGGTGCCGGTATCGATGCGCTGCGTGTACCAGGGCAGCGTGATCTTCGTGTTGACCGTGTTGTCCGCGTTCAGGACCGCATAGGTGTGGGTCGTCGTGGCGGGCGCAAGGTTCGCGTCCACGAATGCTGGCAGGTGCAGGCCGCGGCTGAAGAGCCACGCGCCGGAGATGCTGAGGTTGCCGGGCACCTGCTTTTCGATCGTGATATCCCCTTCGTGCACGAGCGGGTTCACGAAATCGTGCGGCACGCCGCGCGAAAGCTGGCCGGCCGGCGGGGGTGTAAAGGGCGTCACCCTCGGCGTGAGCGCTCCGGCGAACGGCGCGGCCGGCGCGGCCCCTGGAGGCGTGAAGATCAGGTTCGGGAAGGTCAGGGCGGGGCAATAGGTGGCGGCGCTCGGGTTCGGGCTGCAGGTGTAAGTCTGCTGATAGATGCCGTTTTCGACGCGGACCGTATACCAGGTGCTGTTGGTCGTCTTGGCATAGAACATGCCATAGCCGGCGCGAACAACCGTGCCCTTCATGGGCTCCCAGGCGATGCCGATGCGCGGTCCGAAGTTATTGGTATCCGTATTAATCTTCGACGTCAACAAGGTGTTGAGCGGCGTGGACGTATTCGGCTGCAACGGCTGCGGGACTTTCTGGATCTCGTAGCGCATGCCGAGATTCAGCGTCAGATTCGGACGGAATTTCCAACTGTCCTCAAAGAATCCGGCGTAGTCGTTGTCATAAAAGTCGTCTTTGCCGATGCCCGTGATCGGGTCGGTGACCTGCACGAAGCTTGCGAAGTGTTTGCCGGTGAGGCCGTCGCCGATGTTGATCCCGTAAACATCTTCGATCCAGTTATTGAAGGAGGTGTAGCTGTAGATGCCGCCGCCCTGAAAGAGATTGATCAAAACCTCGTGGATAACGTTGATGTCATAACCGACTTTGATCTGGTGGCGGCCTTTCTGCCACGAGAGCGTGTCGGCAACCTGGAAGCGATGCTCATCAGGGAACGCGGAGCGGGGCAGCGCATTGGGCATGCCGTAAGTGGTGACGTTCGTGACGGAGACACTGGGACCGCCGGAATTGGCGCCGGCAATTTCCTTATCGACGGCCCACTGGAAACGAATATTGTTCAGCAGGGTCGGCGTGAGAGTCGCGTCCCATTTGCCGATGACAAAGCGCGTGTGGGTCACCAGCGAGCCATTCGTGCTCAGAGAGCTGTTGTTCACGCTGGTGCCGCTGTTATAGGCGTTGGGCGCGTGGTAGTTGTCCCAGTCGAAGTTGGCCGAGAGGCGGTTCGCGGAGTTGAGCTGGTAATCCAGCTTGCCGAACGCGACATCGCCGGAGCCGACGCGTCCATAGGCGGCCAGCGTGGAACCTAACCAGGTGTTGGCCGCCGAACACTGCGCAGATGTTACGACGGCAGGGCAGCTGAGAGGAAAAGAAGAAGTGCTGGTATAGGCGATGGGAAAAACCTTGCGGGAGCCATCGTAATTCAGGAAGTAGAAGAGTTTGTCCTTAATGATGGCGCCGCCGACAGATCCGCCGAACTGCTGCTGCTGGTGAACCGGCTGCGTGTAAATTCCCTTCGACTTGTTGAACGGGTCGAGAGCGTTGAGGGAGGGATAGCGCAGGAAATAGAAAAGATCGCCATGCGTCGAGTTCGAGCCGGACTTTGTGATGGCGTTGACGATGCCTCCGGCGGCCTGACCGAACTCCGCGCTATAGTTGCTCGAACTTACCTGGAATTCCTGAATGGCGTCGATGCTGTAGGTGTAAGGCGTTGTGGAACGTCCGCGCGCTTCGGAGAAGAACGCCTGATTGTTGTTGGCGCCGTCTACCGAGTTGTTGTTGTAGAGGCCGGAAATACCGCGATAGGAGACGAGGCCGCCATCGGCTGTGGTGCCTGGTGTGAGGAGCACGAAGTTATCCCAGCGGCGGCCCACGATCGGGAGGTTGTTCACCAGATTCTGGCTTACTTCCTGTGAGACCTCGGTCTTGTCGGTGTCGACGACAGGGGTTTCCGCCGTAATGGACACGGTCTGGTTTCCGCTTTCGACCGCGAGCGCGAAGTCGATCGTCAGGGTGCGGCCGACCTCGAGAGTCAGTCCTTTACGCTCGATCTTGTTAAACCCGGTTTTGCTGACGAGGAGCTCATAAGAGCCCGGTTGCAGGGAGGGCGCCGAGTAGATTCCGGCGCCGTTGGTGACGACGGCGCGGTCCGCCCCCGTTTCCGTGTTGTGGACGACGATACTTGCATCGGGCACGACAGCTCCCGCGGGAGTAACAGTTCAGGTCCTGCAAAAGTCGGGATGCGGAAATATTGAAGAATCTGTGATTTGAACCTGGATATTGGCTGAGAAACCTGGCAATGTAGATGTTTGAGGGCATCGCATCGCCAGTC
>Ga0134125_10001888_pt1 | contig 25274 bp, 20 predicted proteins | sample KB31751_FD_96464 | JGI IMG/M metagenome (GOLD analysis project Ga0134125, IMG submission 96464) | Terrestrial soil microbial communities with excess Nitrogen fertilizer from Kellogg Biological Station, Michigan, USA - KB3-175-1 | ecosystem: Environmental > Terrestrial > Soil > Unclassified ...
CCGAGAGGTATGAAAAAGATTTTGTTGATCCTCCTGCTTGGCCCCGCATTTTCCCGGCTACCCGCCCAGTCGCCTGAATACCAATTTTCTACCCTTAACTTTGCGAATGGGTTGTCCAACAATCATATCACCTCCCTGTATAAGGACAAGCGCGGCTTTATGTGGTTCGGCACCATGTCCGGTCTCGACCGGTACGATGGCTACGAATTCCGCATTTTCCGGCACGACCAGCGGGACCCTTATTCCATCGGGGACAATTATATAGAGCAGATCTTCGAGGGGCCCGATGGCAAAATGTGGGTTCAGTCGCGCTCCAGCCGTTTCAATATATATGACCTGGCCACCGACCGCTTTGACCAGGATTATGCCGGCTATCTCCGGAAGCACTCCCTGCCCGAATTCTGGCTGCTCGGCATCTCGAAAAGCAAAACGGGGTATTGGTTCGTGTACAGGGACAGCGGAATTTTTCACATGGACCTGACCGGAAAGCTGTTAGCCGTTCGTCAGAACGGGAAAGATCCGGCGGCGCTGTCTCCGGCCATGATCTCCGACGCCAGGGAAGACCAGGATGGAAATTGCTGGGTCGTTCATCAGAACGGGCTGATTGAAAAAGTGGATGGCCGGACGCACGCGGTGGTCTTCCGCACGACCGAGCTCGAAAAGGTATTTGGCAAAAACCAGTTCCCTTGCGGGATTTATATCGATCGTCAGCAGGACATCTGGGTATACGCCGCGGGATATTTCAAGGGCGTTTGGCGTTATCGCCCCGCGACGGGGCGTTTCACACATTATTCGGCCGGCACCGGTCCGAATGGCCTGAGCAGCGACGTCATCTATACCGCGCTCCAGGATGAAAAGGGGAAGATATGGCTGGCCACCGACCACGGAGGCGTGGATATCCTCGATAAGACCGACGGTTCGGTACGCGTCCTGACGCACATCGAAGACGACCGGAAAAGCCTGGCGGAAAACAGCATTCCGGCGATGATCCTCGACAGTTCCGGAACGGTCTGGCTGGGTACGTTCAAAAGCGGTATCAATTACTATCACCAGAACGGCATCCAGTTCCCCCTCTTCCGCCACCATCCGCGCGACCCGCACAGTCTTAGTTTCGACGATGTAAACAAATTTGTGGAGGATTCGGCGGGCAATATCTGGATCGGCTCCAATGGCGGCGGCCTGATCTATTTTAACCGCCGGAACAACAGTTTTCGTCAGTTCCTGAACGACCCTTCCAACCCGAACAGCCTTTCCAACAATATTATTGTCAGCCTTCTGATCGATCACGATAACCGGCTTTGGATCGGGACGTATTTCGGCGGTCTCGATTGCTACGACGGCAAACGATTTATCCATTACCGCCACGATGACCGCAGACCCGGAAGCCTGGCCGATGACCGGGTGATGTGCCTGTATGAGGACTCCGAACACGACCTCTGGGTAGGCACGCTGGCCGGTGGCCTCGATCGCCTGGACCGCAGGAAGAACAAATTCGAGCACCATACCAGCAGCCAGCCCAACTCGATTTTCAATAACTACGTCTCCTCCGTGTTGGAAGACCGGGAGCATAACCTATGGGTAGCCACAGCTTACGGTATCGACGTATTGGACCGGCGCAACGGCCGGTTTACCCACTACTCGTCCGAACGCAACCAGCTCAGCACCGACAATGTGATCCTGCTGTTCCTCGACAGCCGCGACAATGTGTGGGTGGCTACCCGCGACGGCCTGAACCTTTTTCTCCCGGAAAAGAACAGTTTCCAGTCCTTCACCACGGAGAACGGACTTCCCGACAATACGATCCGCAGCATCGTCGAGGACCGGCAACATGCCCTTTGGGTGAGTACCGCAAACGGACTTTCCCGGATAACCGTAACGACGCCCCGGGACCGGCCCACCGGACCCGTCCGCATCAGTTGCCGGAACTATCACGAAAAGGACGGACTCCAGGGCAGGGAATTCAACGAACGAACCGCCCTGGCGACGCGTGACGGCTTTCTGGCATTCGGCGGACCGAACGGGTTCAACCTCTTCCGGCCGGAACAGATCACCAACACTTCCGTCGTGCCGCCGATCGTCCTCACCGGGCTGGATATCTTCAACAAGACCGTGCATGTCGGCGAAAAGATGGGCAATCAAAGCATCCTCGACCAGGCCCTGACAGAGACGGACAGGATCACACTGACGCACAGTGACGACGTGTTTTCCATCGAATTCGCCGCCCTTGACTTTATCGAAAACCCGGGTGACAAATATGCCTATACGCTCGAAGGGTTCAACAAGAACTGGCTTGTTACCGACGCCAGGAGCCGGAAAGCGACGTATACCAACCTCGATGCGGGGACCTATACTTTTAAAGTAAAAGCCTCTGACGAAGATGGTCAATGGTACGATCGCGAGGCGAAACTGACGATCGTCATTCTGCCGCCCTTCTGGAAAACGCCATTCGCCTACATCGTCTATGTCCTTCTGCTCGCCGGGACCTTGTTTCTTGCCCGCCGGATGGTCATTCGCAAGGCCAGGATGCGATTTGCGCTGGAACAGGAACGTCGCGAGACCCGGAGGCTTCATGAGATCGACCTGATGAAGATCCGGTTCTTTACCAATATGAGCCACGAACTGCGCACGCCGCTGTCGCTTATCCTGGCCCCGGTCGACAAACTGATCGCAGGGCCGGTGGTATCCGATCCGAGACAGCAATACGACATGATCCGCCGGAATGCCCGCCGTCTCTTGCACCTCGTCAATCAATTACTGGACTTCCGCAAAATGGAGGTCAATGAACTGAGGCTGCACCCCCGCCAGGGTGATATTCTTACCTTCGTGCGCGAGATCTGTTTTTCCTTTATCGACCTCGCTGAAAGGAAAAATATCGCCTTTACCTACACCACGGACAACGAGTCCCTGCTGACTTCATTCGACCACGACAAGATCGAACGCATCCTGTTCAACCTGCTCTCCAACGCTTTCAAATTCACGCCGGCAAACGGAAAGGTCAACGTCGCCGTCACCACGGAGAGCGCAGGCACCAATGCCATCGTCACGATAAAAGTCAGCGACACCGGGATTGGGATCGCGCCCGACAAGCTCGAAAGGATATTTGAACGATTCTTTCAATCCGAAGTGCCGGACACGATCCTTAACCAGGGCAGCGGCATCGGCCTCGCGATCACGCAGGAATTCGTCCGGATGCACCGCGGCCAGCTCGCAGTCGAAAGCAAGCTGAATGAAGGGTCCTGCTTCACCGTCCGCCTGCCATTCACACCTGCCGCCACAGCATTTACGATCCATCGTGCACCCGAGGGCGCCGCGGGGCCGCAACCCCACAACGGTGTATCCCCCGGCTCCCTGAACGGCCACCCTGCGGCATCTCTCAACGAACCCTCTCCGGTATCTCTCAACGAACCCTCTCCGGTACCCCTCAAAGAACCCTCGCCGGTATCTCTCAACGAACCCTCTCCGGCACCCCTCAACGAACCTTCACCGGTATCCCTCGACGGACCCTTTTCGGCGTCCCACAACGAACCCTCTCCGGCATCTTTCAACGAACCTTCCCCTGGACCCCTTAACGGACGCTCCCCGGATTTCCACAACGTCCTCCCGATGGATAGGCCCCCGAAATCGGACTTCGCCCACGGCCCCGACGGCTCTTCTCAGGATTCCGGAAATGATCGTTTCACGTCCGATGCCCATCCCTTTGATCCATCCGCATCCGGCGCACCACATGACGCCGATCGATCCGGCGGTAACAGGAACGCCGGCCCCCGGTCACTTGCCGGCAGGGACAAGCGGCCCACGATCCTGATCGTAGAAGACAACGACGATTTCCGCTTCTATCTCAAGGATAACTTACGGCAGTCGTACACGATCATCGAAGCCGCTGACGGCCGGGAGGGCTGGCGAAAAGCGTTGGCGCATCACCCCGACCTGATCGTGAGCGACATTTCGATGCCCGCCATGAACGGAATGGAGCTTTGCAAAAAGATATCCGCGGACCAACGCACCGCCCAGATCCCGGTGATCCTGCTGACCGCCATGACCGGCGAAGGTGCGGAACTAAACGGTCTTCGTACCGGTGCGATCGATTATGTCATCAAACCATTCAATTTCGAACTCCTCCTTTCCAAGATCGGCAACGTCCTGACGCATTCCGCGACCCTCAGGCGCACCTATCAGCGACAGGTACAGGCCGTACCCGCCGCCGTGGAAATCGAGTCTGCCGGCGAGATTTTTGTCAAAGGCGTACTAGAGGAGATCGAAAAGAATATGAGCAACCCCGACTTCTCGGTCGGAGAATTGAGCAGCCATTTCCACTCCAGCCGAAGTACCTTTTACAAAAGGCTGCTGCTGCTGACCGGCAAGACGCCGATTGAATTCATCCGCCACATCCGGCTCAAACGTGCGGCGGAGCTGCTTGAAAAAAGCCAGCTCACCGTCTCGGAGATCGCTTATACCGTCGGCTTCAATAACCCCAAGAACTTTTCCCAGTATTTTAAAGAGGAATTTGATCGCATTCCCTCCGCCTACCGCTCCGAAAAGAGAGAGGCCCCGCCGAAATGAGGAGCGCCACCTTATAACCTGGGCATCGGTGGTTTGGCCGGTGCTTCAAAAGGATTACATCCCCGCGTTTTCATCTTTCGCCGCCAGACCTTTGTGCCGCAGGTTACATACAGTACATCAAAGTCCTTCCCGCCAAACGCGACGTTAGATGGCTGCCCGCCCGCATCCTGCGGCATAGGGATGATCAGGTTCACGCGGCCGACCTGATCCAGGACCTGGATGCCCATATTGGTGGCGACATACACCAGGCCGTTGCGATCGCACCGAAGCCCGTCCGGCCATGAGTTATCCCTGTCATCCGGTGCATGCAGCCAGCCGAACCGTTGTTTGTTTGCCAGCGTACCGTCGGGCAGTACCGTAAAGGCCCAGATCCAATGGCTCGCCGATTCGGCAACATAAAGCTGGGTCTGGTCGGGCGAAAGACAAAGTCCGTTGATGAATTTCAACCCGGAGTCGACTACTACCGGTCTCCCGCCCGGCCTGATCAGGTAAAGCCTGCCTGGCCGCTCGGTTCCTTCGGGAGCCGTCACATATACGTTGCCGTTACGGAGTACCACAAGATCGTTGCCGGCGATCCCATCCGCAACCACAGTGCCTTTACCATCCCTGCCATACTTCAAAACCTGCTTTGCACCGCCGGCGACCTCATACCTGCTTCCATCCGCGCTGAAGCAGGTCCCGCTTGCGCGCTGGGCCCGGGCGGATACCAACTCAGGCTTTCCGCCGTCCGAACCTACCCGGTACGTCGCGGACGCAGGTATATCCTGGAAAAAGATGTTTCCCGCCTCGTCCGCCGCGGACCCTTCGGTAAACCCATACCCGCTGCCGACAAGTTCCCAGCCCCCACCCGGAGCCAGCAGCTGCGCCGCCTGGTTCCCGGACTGCCCTTTTCCGACCGGCCGGGGCCAGCCTTTCCAAAGCCACCGCATCGCTTCAGGGAACAATGCCTCCCCCATCTTTCCGTTATGCCCGCCTTCTCCGTATTCATGGCGCACTTCGTACCCCGCATAAGTTAGCGCCCGCTCCATGGTTTGATTGGCCATCCACCAGTCGCCACCGTAAATATTCAGGTCGTTTGACCCGTCCTGCAGGAAGATGCGGATCGCCTTTGGCTCCGTTTTCCTGATCAATACCGCGTAGCGGTCGCCACCGCGAAGTCCCACATAGGTACCGATCGCACTGAAAACGCGCGAAAATGCATCCGGCCTTTCCCACGCTGCGGTAAAAGCCGCGATCGCGCCGCTGCTCGATCCCCCTATCGCCCGGTCGTTGCCGTTTTCGGAAAGGTGAATGGCCCGGCCATCCGCAGTTCGGTGCCGCTCCGCGTCCGGAAGTATTTCGGTGAGCAGGAATCGCGCATAGGCATCCCCCAGGCCATCATATTCGAAGCTTCGGTTGAACCGATCGATCGCCAAGCTGGTATCCGCCGCCGGGACCCGTCCGGGAGTAACAAAGATCCCGATGGTCACCGGCATTTCTCCGCTGTGGATCAGATTGTCGAAGACTGTCGGCGCCTTCCATTGTATACCATCTTGATTGACATATACGCATGCGGGACGGTCGGGGCGATATTCGACCGGGACATAGATCCAGTAGTCGCGCCGCGTTCCCGGGAAGATAGTGGAATGATCGTAGGTGCAATGGATCAACTCTCCTTTGGGGACACCGGGATGTTCCATTGAAGCGGAATCCGGCGTATAACTTTCCGCCGTTGCCGGCGCCTGCCCCCGGACGGCAATACCAATGGCCAGGAGGAATATTAACGGGAGTATATTTTTTTTCATGATGGGAGTAAGGTAAGAAATTAAGGATTTTTTCTTACCTTTATACCTATTGTTCACCAAAAAAAAGGAGGTATTCATGCTATCTACAGATAAATCATGGAAACCTTCGGTTAATTTCGCTTAACCGGGTTGCTCCAAAAAATAATCTGCTGACTGAAGTCAGAAGAGGCCGTCTTCACCGATGGCCTCTTTTATTTATGTTTTCAGGTGTCTGTACACATTTCGCTTATATACCTCGAAATCCTCAAGGTTGCTGAACTCCTCGAACCGATAAACTTCCCCTGACCGGTGTTCCCGCACGAGGGCCACAATCCCGCCTCCAACCAGCACCCGTTTCGCACGTTCGAATACCGTGTCCAATGCTGTCACGTCGTTGGTCATCTGCCATTCCTCCACGTTGCCGATCGAAATGATATAATCTTCCATAGTTTGATTTACTCCTCAAAATTAACCGGAAAATTCGCATCCGGTTCAATCCAAATTCGGGAACTTTACCACATGAAATACCGAATACTGGGCAGCACCGGCGTCCGATTGTCCGCGGTTGGCCTTGGCTGCATGAGTATGAGTCACGCATACGGCCAGCCCAACGATCCCGAATCGATCGCCACCCTTGAAAAGGCGGTCGAGATCGGCGTGAATTTCTGGGATACCGCGGACGTATATGGCAACGGGAAGAACGAGGAGTTGATTTCCAATGTGCTTCAGCGGAACCGGAAGAAAATCTTCATTGCAACAAAATTCGGCTTCACGACCGACGCGTCCAGCCGGCTCACTGGCTTCGACGGTTCGCCCGCCCATCTCAGGGTCTGCATTGAGAATAGCCTGCGACGGCTGAAGACCGACGTCGTCGATCTCTATTATGCGCACCGCATCGATCCGAATGTTCCGGTGGAGGAAATGGTCGGGGCGATGGCCGGTCTCGTCGCACAAGGAAAGGTTCGTTACCTGGGGCTGTCTGAAGCGTCCCCGGCCTCTGTCCGGAAAGCGCACGCCGTCCATCCCATTGCCGCTTTGCAAAGCGAGTACTCGCTGCTAACAAGGGGAGTGGAAAACGAGATCCTTCCGCTCTGCAAGGAGCTCGGAATAACCTTTGTTCCATTCAGTCCGCTTGCCCGCGGCCTCATGACGAATACCCTCGACCTCGCCCATCTCGGCGAAAAGGATTTTCGCCGGACCCTGCCCCGCTATCAGGGCGAGCATGGACGTAATAACCAGCAGCTGGCAAATGCATTCGCCGAATACGCCGCCGCCAGAGGCTGCACACCCGCACAACTGGCCATTGCCTGGGTGCTAGCACGCGGGGAGTATATCATTCCGATCCCCGGTACCAAACGGCAGAAGTACCTATTGGAGAATGCCGCTGCGGCCGACATCGAACTGACCGCACGGGACTTTCGTGACATCGACGCCTTGCTGACAAAATATCCCAACGTCGGCGACCGGTACAACGAATCCAACTACCGCTTCACAGACAAGTCCTAGGCCGGGATGAAACAATCCGGCCCCTGATTGCTCAGAGGCCGGCCGCCGGTTTGTCGGAAACAATCGGGGCAACCGATGTGGGTTATCCAATGAAGACGCACCCGCATAGTATGCATCCCTTTGTTGAGGGGTCAATTAGGAGAGAAATAAGGTTTGCCTCACGCAGCAAAACTATTGCACCTGGCCTACCCCCGCAATACCACTTTAGGTGTAATTTGTAACCGGGAAACCGGCCTTGACAGGAATGCTATACCCTGTTAGTGGTATGTGCGGCGCTATTTGTTCCTGCCTTTCTCGCCGGGATACAGGTTCTGGACCACATCGCTCTGCCAGAATTCCTTGGTGTCTGCGTCCAGGATTGACAGCCGCCCTCTGAAAGCCGCACCTGTGTCAATATTCCATACATTGCATTTGTGCATGGGCGCGTCCTCATGAAAGTTCGTGGTAGGCGTGTGCCCGATAAATATTTCACCGTAAAGCAAAAGCCGTTTGGGATAGAACAGGCTTTCTTCGGAAACCCTGCCATCTGCTGCCATTGCCACTTCCCAAAGCGTCCTGTCCCAGAAAAAATTGCTGCGAAAGTGCTCGCCCGCCGGTCCGTGCATGGATGAGAAGCCGGCATGGACAAAGAGTCGTCCTTGCCCGTCGTCATAATACGGCAGCATCCTTTCGAAGAATTCACGATGACGCGCCCTCCGGTCCGCCGGGATGTCCGCATAGCTATTCACTGTCGCCTGTCCGCCATGAATCAACCAATCCGGCGAAGGTGGAATGCCGCAGAACCATTCGAGGCACCAATCATCGTGATTACCGATGATGAATACGCTGTCCTGCCGCTTTTCCAATGCCATCAATAAGTCCATCACTTCCGGGGTCTGCGACCAACCGTCCACATAATCGCCCAGAAAGATCAGCCGGTCGGCAGCCGTGACGGCGGCGCGGTCCATGACCTGTACCAGCGCCCGGTATGCTCCGTGAATGTCCCCAAAAACCAAAGTCCTTCCCATTTTCATTTCATATTGTCTTTTCCTGTCATTATTCTTTCAATCCGAAGTATATGTTTTCAACCCGTTCGCCCAAAGGTCAGGCAATTGAAAAGAATTTCATACTTTTCAAGGACATATGCTGCAACCCCGTCAATTCCCGCTCGCCGGCCGTAGCCTGGTCATTGCCTGCCTTCTTGCTGTCACCGGCTGTTCCCTTCTCGTCAATCCCCTGACAAGACTGTGGTTCTTTACGTACGGTACCGGTACGCCGCAAGGGAAGGATTCGCTGCTGAATCCGGCCAGCTTTCTGGAACTTCGCCCCGACGGCTCCTATACCCGGGATTTCGGCCGGTTCGAATACGGCACCTGGTTGAAAAAGGACGGACAGATCGTCCTGACCAGCCACGAACATCGGCTCACCATACTGCCATTCACGCTTCCCGGTGCGGGAGAAATGCAGACGACCCTGACAGGGGGATACCTCGCTAACTTCGACAGCCGGGCAATTCCCGCGCAAAAAGCAAAACTGGATCCTTTCTCGCTCGACAATAATCGCTGGCGCGTGGCGGCGACGCACAAGGAAACCGATCCGGAAATCCGGAAAAGACTGTACAATCACTGCCAATTCTGGGCGGCCTATTTCCGCTGGGCGCTCGAGAAGGACCTGTCCACCGTGGACGTCCGGAGCACGCCGACGCCGATCAAAATTTATGGCAACGGCTTTACGCTCAAACCTTCGGCAGATCTTCCCGCGGAATGGGTCGCCTGTTTTCACGACTCCGCCGATTGCCAAAAGGCGAGTGACATGATCCGGGATGTATTTCAGCACAAGACGATTGCCTGGGCAAATACCGATTCCAAATACAAGATGTTTCTCTCGGCTTTTCAGCAGATGGCCAACTATTTCCGGTAACCATGCGCCAACAGCCGTCCTATATCCGTCTTTTTGCATTCCTGATCGCATTGACCGGCCTCGGCGCCTGCCACCGCGACCATTTCTCGGGTCCGCTCTGGTTTTACAGCCCATCACGCGTGCACCATTCGAGATGGGATACCGTTCTGGATCGGGTGAGCTTTATAGACCTGGAACCCGACGGCCGTTTCACCAGGTATTTCGATCGGTTCGAATATGGTAAATGGAGCCTCGTGGATGACAGGCTTTTTCTGACCGCACAGGACAGCCTGACATATGTCTGTGTGGTGACCGTCAAAACCGACGACGATCTGCGGCTCCGGCTTTCGGCTCAAAAGATCGCCCATTTCGAACCCAGGCCGCGCCCCTCGCGTGATTCTGCAACCAACCCATTCTCTGTTTGCAACAACCGTTGGCGGATTCCCGCGGCGCGTAAGGAATCGGTGGCCGAGATCCGGGAGCGCCTGCTCAACCATTTGCATTTTTGGGAGGCCTATCTGCAATGGGGTGATGACAACAATGTCGGCAGCCTGGATGTGACAGACATTCCGTCTCCCCTGAAGATGCACGGGAACGGGTTCGGGCTGGTTAGGTACGAGTTCCTTTCTCCCAGGTGGAGGGCCTGCTTTTTCAGCGACGCCGACTGTCATACAGGCGACAGCCTGATCCGGCAAGTTTTCAAACGGACCGATATCAAATGGCCCGATACCAACGACGAAGGAAAGAAGTTCATTTCCGGCATCCAGCAATTGGAGGCGGCATTACAGTCGGAATAGAAGATCCAGGGCTATGCGCAAATTACCCCCTTACTTCCGGAACAGGGCATTCAGCACATCGTAATGCACAATATTGTTTTCCGTCCGGACATTATGGAGGAGGTCATCGAGGCCGGCCTCTGCTTCCGCCTTGGTCGGCTTCGGCCCTTTATTCACAAAATAGTCGACCAGTTTCCGGAAAGTCGGGGGCATGATGACTTCCAGCGGCTGGTTCGTGCCGATCTTTTTCAACGGCCACCAGGACCAGCCGATGTCATGGCCTTCGACCAACCGGATGGCGTCGTGGTACCACTGATCGTTATTTTCGCCCGACTCACCCAACCATAGCGGAATATCGTATTTCTCGCGTAAATCGAGGAAGCGCCTGATCGACTCGTCGGTATTGGGGTTCCAGTATTTGTGAAAGCTCAGCACCATATTCCTGTCCCAGGCCGGAAGGATTCCCTGGTAGTTGTTGCCCCAGCCATTCCCTTCGATGATGATCATATGACGCTTGTCCACCGACCGGATCGCAGCGGTGATGTCGACCATCAGTTGCCGAAGCGGCGCATTCATTTTCTCCCTGGTTCCATGCGGGTCGGCGGTATCTCCGGAAAATCCCCAGTTAGGCTCATTGATGATATCATAGCCGCCGATCCAGGGTTGATTGGCGTACCGCCCGGCAAGCTTTCGCCACAACGCTACCATTTTCGCGCGGTCGGCGGGACTTTGCCAGAGGGACGGTTTGGACGGATCCCGGTCGGCGATTGGCAGGTCGTTCCCCTGGCCCCCCGGCGCCGCATGCATATCGAGGATAAGGTAAATATGATCGGCTCTGCACCAGTTGAGCAGGCTATCTGTCAACGCAAAGCCCTTCTCCAACCAGGTATCTTGTCCCGCCACGGGTTCCTGATCGACCGGCAGCGTATACAAGGCGTAGTGCATCGGCAATCTAACGCTGTTGAAGCCCCAGGCTGCCATTGAATCGATGTCGGCTTTCCGGATATCGTTCGCCAGCCACTGGTCGTAAAATGCCGCCGTCTTATCGGGACCGACGAGTTCGCTGATCTTTTCCCTGATCTTGTATTGCGGGCCGATCTTCCCAAGCTTGAGCATATAACCCTCCTGCAGCATCCAGCCTCCGAGGCCGATCCCGCGCAGGATCATCTTCTCCCCTTTTTCGTTGACGATGAGCCGGTCCTTCGCCCTGAGGTATCCTTGCGCCCGTGCGCTTCCAAAAAGAAAGCACAGCAACATGCCTGTTAATAGCTGACGGGTTCGTATCATCTTTCAAAGTAACATAAAAAATATATATTTACCGGTCAATTCATCCGGTTTGTCAACTGTCGGCAAATATAACCTGCTCTCCGCCAGACCCTGGGTCTATCATACACTGTTTTGGCTCTGCTATTACCTTTATGCCGCCCTTATCTCACTCACTATCCACCAGGTATATGATATGCGCTTCTACGCCCGGCTGCTGAGCCTGTTGCCTCCGGATATGTTGCTGGTATATATCAATCTCTACTGGCTGTGGCCGGCGTTCCTGAAAAAGCGGCAGTACTTTCTTTATTGCCTGTTCGTGTTGCTCGCCATGTCGGCAATATCCGCGCTGAATATCGCGCTTCATCAATTGTATGCTCACGAAGGGGCAACGTTCTATCAGCCATCCGGCGTCTTTAATGTCCCGAATTTCGCGACGCAACTGCTCAATAGCTCCTATCTGCTGGCGCTTACTTCCGGGCTGAAATTTTTCCGGGACTGGCTGGACAGGCAGGACCGGATAAAAGAAAAAGAGCGGCAACAGATCGCACTTGAGCTCAGTTTTCTCAAGGCTCAGGTGCATCCGCATTTCTTTTTCAACACGCTAAACAACCTCTACGCCCTGACGCTGCAAAAGTCGGACCTCGCGCCGGAGGTGGTATTGCGACTTTCTTCGTTGATGAGCTACATGCTGTATGAGTCCGGCGCAGATACCGTTCCCCTGGCCAAAGAGATCGCCAATCTCGAAGACTACATTGCGCTGGAACAACTCCGGTTCGGCGACCGGCTCACGCTCACCTTTCGTAAAGACGGGCTCACCACGGACCCGATCCGCATTCCGCCTTTGCTCCTCCTCACCTTTGTGGAAAATAGCTTCAAACACGGGATCGGCCAGACCATCGGCGACGGCCACATCGACATCTCCCTGAGCCATCGGCAACAACTACTCTTCTTTTCAATCGACAACTCCGTCGGCAGGGCAGCCCCCGAAGCCGGACCCCATATCGCCTCCCCGGGCGGAAACACCAACGGCCTCGGATTAAAAAATGTCACACGCCGCCTCGACCTCCTGTATGGCGCCGATTACCGGCTCGACCGTGTCGAATCAGCCGCTAATTATCACATCACCCTAAAAATACCCGTCACATGACCGCCTTCCGATGTCTCGTCGTGGACGATGAGCCGCTCGCCATCGGGATTGTCGTGGACTATCTGCGGCGGATGGGCATAACCGGTATTCTGACCGCGGCCAATGGGGTAGAAGCCTTTCGCTTGCTTCAGCAACAAACGGTCGATCTGCTGTTCCTCGATATTCATATGCCTCAGCTCACCGGGTTCGATCTCCTGAAGAGTCTTCCGCGCCGGCCCCTCGTCGTTGTCACGACAGCGTATCGCGACTATGCCGTCGAAGGTTTCGAATGGGAGGTGCTGGACTACCTCGTCAAGCCATTCGCCTTTTCCAGGTTCCTGCTGACCATGGAAAAGGCCGGCCGTGCTTTGCAGGCCGCAGGCGAACCGCAACCGGAGGAGAAAGGCTATATTTTTCTCAAGACAGATCGCCAATGGACCCGCATTCCCATCGACTCGATCCGGTATATAGAGAGCCTGAAAGACTATATCCGCGTCTTTACAACCGGCGGAAATTATATTTGCCATCAGCCGCTGAGTGAAATTACCGCGCGGCTGCCAGCCGAAAGGTTTATTCGGGTCCACCGGTCATATACCCTCGCACTGGACAAGATCGACCAGGTCCGCGAACATTTCGCGTATATTGGAGCTGCGGTCATTCCCGTTTCCCGGGCCCACCGGCAGGAACTGTACAGGCACCTCGGCCGCTAGTGCCGCCAATCGTCGACTCGATTCGTCCATTCGTCGAAAATCCATCCGTTCGTCGACCGGCATTTTGCGGCAGCGCCCGCATACGCTAATTTCCCGGACCATGAAGCGGATTCCCTCAATCGATATCGCCCGAGGACTCGTTATGGTGATCATGGCCCTTGACCACACCCGCGATTTCTTACATCTTTGGTCCCGGGATCATCAGCCGACGGACCTTAGCGTCACCACGGCTCTGCTGTTCTTCACCCGCTGGATCACGCATTTTTGCGCTCCGGCCTTCGTGTTCCTCGCGGGAACCTCCGTCGCCATCCAGCTTAAGCGAAGCGGCGACCGGCGGGTGACGCGTGCGTGGGTCCTTCGCCGTGGGATCATCCTGATCGTCCTCGAATGCACGATCGTCAACTTCGCCCTTTCCTTCGACCCTACCTTCCGGCTCCTCATTTTCGAAGTAATTGGAACGATCGGCGCAGGGTTTATCCTCTTATCCGTCCTGTGCCGGCTGCCCGACCGCCTCTTGCTTTTCCTGACCGCCCTTGTCTTCTTCGGCCACGATCTGCTGCCGTCGTCGTCGGGCATGGCTTTGGGCGCCTCCGGTACGCCAGTCTTCTGGCGCCTGCTGCGATCTGTTGGCTGGACCCTCGATGTCTTTCAGCCGGCTCCTGGCCACCTGGTCACAATTGCCTATCCGGTCATTCCCTGGCTCGGGATCATGCTCGCGGGCTTCGTTGCCGCCCGGTGGTTCGACCGGCCTTCGTCCGGGCGGAGCCGCCTCTTCCTGATCGCAGGCCTCGCATCGCTCGCACTGTTCGTCGTGCTGCGGTTCATCAATGGGTATGGCGATCCCGCTCCCTGGTCCACGGGGAAAAACGGCCTCTTCACCTTCCTGTCGTTCTTGAATGTCACCAAATATCCCCCCTCCCTCCTCTTTAGCCTGGTGACGCTTGCCGGCCTCCTGCTCGTTCTCGCGGCGGCCGAGCAACGGGATAACGCAATTACGCGCACCCTTCTCGTTTACGGCCGCGTGCCCCTGTTCTATTTTGTCATACACCTCTATCTCATTCACCTGATCCTGCTGGTTGTCGTATTCGCCCAGGGTTACAGCTTTTCGGAGATCAGCTTCGGACCCGGCCAATACGGCCGGCCGGCCGCGGGCGGCGGCCTCCCCACCTGGGCGATCTATCCCATATGGCTGGGTGTAACCGCAGCGCTGTACCCTCTATGCCGTTGGTATGGAAAGTATAAGTCCAGCCATCCCGAAAAGACCTGGCTGCGATATTTCTAGCCGGGTGCCCGAAATCAGCGCACCAGGTAGCTCGTAAAGCCCCAACCTACCAATTTTTCGTAGGCCTCCCACACCTCGTCGGGGATATCCTGCGGGATCTGGAAGCCTTTACCGGGATAGATCCGGATCCGCTGGAGGTCTCCCACCATGAGGTTGATGACCTGCTCCATCGGCATGTCTGATGTTGGATAGGAATCAAAGGGGATTTGCGGCGAAGTCACCAGCAGCTCCTTGTCCGGCCAGTGTTTCTTGAACGTGGCGTAACTCCGCCGCTCCATATAAGGCTTTTGCACCAACAGGAATCGTCGCGGATGCAACCCCTTGTCCTCCAGGAGCCGCTGTGTAAACAAAATATTTTCTCCCGTATTCGTGGACTTGTTTTCAATAAAAATGGCCTCGGAAGGGACTCCCATATCCAGCGCGATCCGCGCAAAGAGTTCTGCCTCCGCATCCTTCCACATACCTTTGGTGATATTGCCCAGTCCCCCGGAAAAGATAATGAATGGCGCCAATCCCTGCAGGTATAATTCAGCGCCCCTGTTGGCTACCCGCAGGTCGAGACTCCCCAGCACCAGGATACAATCCGATGGTGCGGGAATATGGTACAGATGATGATAATCCCACAATTTCCTGGCTTCGATGAGCGTCTCCCTGGTGATCATGGCGCAAATATACTATGCCGGCCGATTCCCTATCTTTGAAAAAAAGCTGCCATGGTCGCCCGGAAACTCCTCAACCCGGAATCCCTCGCCGGATCGGTCCGGCTTCGCTTTGACGATCACACCCTCCTGGTACAATCCATTACGGAACCATATGTCGCCTTAGCCCATATTCCCGGGCCCGGCATCATTACCTGCCTGTCCGGAAACGGCCGTTTTATCCTTAACGGCGAAACACAACTCATCGACAAGACCCGGTACCTTATCACGGATGCCTCCAGCCGGTTGTCGATCCGGATAACGAACGCCGATGCACAACCGCTGTTGTTGTTCTTTCAGTCCGATCTCGCGGCGAGGGCTCTTGCAGGACATGGCGCTGAGCTTTGCTGGCTCGGGCGCGCCCATCCCATGACCGCTTTGTTGCAGGAACGCCTGGCCTGGCTTGTCCGGCTGGGAAACAACTGCAGCTCGTTCAGCGCACTCAAGGCCGACGCATTGATTGGCGACATACTGCGCGAATTGATCCTCCGTGCGGCGGCCGCTGCTGTGGCCGGCGCAAAACTTCCTGTATCGAGGCAATCTACCCGGGTCCAGCTCTACCGGCGGCTCTCTTTGGCCAGGGAATGGATCGACAGCCACTACGGTTCTCCCTTGTCACTTGACATCCTCGCCGGGCAGGCTGCCCTGAACAGGCAGCATTTCCTGCGCATGTTCCGCGACTGCTTCGGGCTTACGCCGCACCAGTACCTGACCGAGGTCCGGTTGACCGCCGCACGTCGGTTCCTCACCGAAACCGCTCAGCCTGTCACCGCGATCTGCCGCCTGACCGGATTCGAAAGCCCTACTTCTTTCAGCGGTCTTTTCCGTGCGCGTTTCGGCGCTTCTCCCAAAGCCTGGCGCGATACCCAGTCGCGGATCGCAACGGTCCGGCGGTGACGGGAAACGTTAAGCAGTCAGGACATTCTTCAATTCCTCCTTCCGGTTCCGCATATCCAGGCCTCCTTCCAATACCGATTTCAAATTGATCATGAAGAATATCCAACCTTTCATGTTGCCCAGGTAGTGCTTTTTCGCGACACCTTCGTCACTGGAGTCAAACATCTCGGTCAGTTCCACGATCGTCTCCTCGCATTCCCGGTAAATACTGATGGTCACCGGCAGGTCCTGCGAAAATGTAAAGCTGACGACGCTTTTGCCGTCCGCCGAAAGAAATCTTCCGCCGTGCCGCACGCTGTCCGGGTGGCCGTGCCATTGAAATTGGTACTCGTCCCCTTTCTGGATGCGCTCCCCGGGTTGTCGTGGCTTTCCCCCCGACGTAATCCCGGTCGCCCGGAGGAACCACGATTCGAGGCCTGCCGGCGTTCCAACCGCCGCATAAGCTTTCTCAACGGATGCCGTCGTGTTGACGCGCAATTTGAATTCGTTCCAGTTGTTGCTCATGTTTTTTTACGCAATGTTACGATGGCGGCTTCCGCCGCACTTCTTGAAAATGGAGAAATTGGGAGCGGCCAAAAAAAACGGCCGGCAAAGCCGACCGCGTAAAAAACAGTTGTTATTTTTTGGATTACATGATCTCCTGCTCCTTAAGCCCTTCCGGCGTGGCTACCAGCAACGTGCCCTGCGTATACTTCTCGTCATGCTGGCTCGCATCGAGCCCTTCTTCTTCCTCTTCCTGGCTGACGCGCAACGGAACGATAAAGTTGACCAGCTTGAAGATCAGGAACGAAACGGTAAAGCTATATCCGACCGCGATCGCCATCGCCTTCACCTGGATAAAAAAGAAGGAAGGGTTATGATACATCAGGCCATTTGCCCCGCCTGCATTCACCGTCGTAGTTGCAAACACACCCGTCATCAGCATCCCGACCATACCGCCGATCCCATGGCAGGGAAAAACATCCAGCGTATCGTCCAGCACCGTCTTGGTGGATTTGAAGTGGACCGCCATATTGGAAATGATCGCGGCCAGCACCCCTATAAAAATGCTCTGCGGAACTGCCACGAAGCCCGCCGCCGGAGTGATCGCCACCAATCCTACCACAGCGCCGACACAGAATCCGACCACTGAGGGCTTCTTCCCGCGCAGCACGTCAAAGAACATCCAGGAAAGCCCGGCCGAAGCGGCTGCCGTATTCGTCGTTGAAAAAGCGGATACCGCGAGGGAATTGGCCGCATTCGCGGACCCGGCATTGAAACCAAACCAACCGAACCATAACAACCCGGTGCCGATCAGCACATACGGGATATTCGCAGGGTGTGTTTCGAGCCGCTGGATATGTACCTTCCGGCGTTTCAGCACCAGGGCGCCTGCCAGTGCTGCGCAACCGGCGGAGATATGAACGACTGTGCCACCTGCGAAGTCCAGCGCGCCCATCTGCGCGAGGAATCCATCCGGATGCCAGCTCCAGTGGGCAAGCGGCGCATACACCAGCAGGCTGAACAATACCGTAAAGAGCACATAGGCGGAGAATCGCATGCGCTCGGCGATAGCGCCGACCACGAGACCGGGGGTAATGATCGCAAACATCAACTGGAACATCGAGAACAAACCCTGCGGGATCGTCGGCGCCGCCTTCCACGGCGCACCGCTCACCACTCCCTTATAAAAGAGGTGCGTCAGCGGGTTGCCGATGATCCCATGGATCGAATCCCCGAAACAAAGGCTGTAACCGACGATAATCCAGAGGACCCCTACCACCCCGGCAGCCACCACGCTCTTCATCATCGTCGACAGGACGTTCTTCCGGTTGACCATGCCGCCGTAGAAAAAGGCAAGGGCGGGAGTCATCAGGAATACAAGGGCCGTAGCGACAAGCATCCAGGTCACATCTGCCGAATTGTACCTGGAGTCCGGTACCGAAGGCGCGACGCTCGGAATAAAGATCGAAATGACCGCAACGGCTATCAGCACCAGAAAGGGTAAAACCCGCTTTGCAGTGAGTTTGATCATAGATTTCAAAATTTCATATTAGTAATATAACAAATACGATTCATTACGGGATAAAACTACACTAAAAATAATAGACTCGCCATATAAATTTAATTAATAAAAAATAACATATATCCATATTTAAGCAGTACCTGCATAATAATGAATCATTTACAAGTATCCACATAAAATGCACTTTTGACGATCGTTCAAAATTTGATCCCATTTTTGAGCTTTTTTCAAATCAACCACCTGAATGATGAAATTGAATATTGTCCCGGTGGCGTTGAAAAGGCACGCCGCGGGGTAAAAAGCAATGTATTTTTGGACATGCGGCTTTTTCTAGGTAAGGCGACGCCCGTTCAACTCCAGTTCCTGGTCTGGGGATTTGTACTCTTGCTCAATTTTTTTACTTATGTCCCCGGGGAAGGATTCGGTCAGGCGGTCGCTTACGCACCGCTGAATACCCTTTTTTATGCCATCATTATTTACGGCAATATCTCCTGCATCTTTCCGCGATTGTACCAAAGAGGGAAGACAGGGGGTTACATCATCGCCGCGGCATCGGGCATCATCGCCATCGCCTTTCTCCGTGCCTGGCTGAGTTATATCATCTATAACCGGTTCTTTGCGTTGAAGCCCGAAGTATTTAACTGGAAGGAGATCTTTTATTTTCTCGCGAGCAGCCTTTTTATATATTTGATGAGTTTCGTATTCCGGATCGCACTGGAATATTTCCGCGTAAAGCGCCAGGCCGAACAGATGCTGGAACAAAAAAGTCTGGCGGAACTCAATCTTCTCAAATCCCAGGTTCAGCCGCATTTTTTATTCAATACATTGAACAATATTTATTACGAGGCGTTCCGCGAGGCCCCGCGGACGGCGCTCCTGATCGGCCGCCTGTCCGATATCATGCGTTATTTTGTCGACGAAAGTCCCAAGGAAAAGGTCGCACTGGCTGCCGAGATCAAATTTTTGGAGAATTATATCGCGCTCGAAGAAATCCGCATCCGGCATGGGGTGAAGGTCAGCTTCGAGCAGGAATACCAGGGAAGTCCCCTGATCCCGCCCATGCTCCTCATGACTTTCGTAGAGAATATTTTCAAACATGGGATCGACCGCTCAGCATCGGGCAATGCATTCAGTGTGAAGCTGCGGCAGGAAAACACCTGGCTTTCGTTTTCGACCTGCAATAGCCTTCCGGCCGAGACGCCGCCGGTCAGCCACGCCGGATTTGGGCTGATCAATCTTGAAAAACGCCTTATCTTACTATACGGAAACCGGTTTGAACTACGGACAACACACACCGGAAGCGCCTTCCAGGCCTTCCTTAAAATACCGCTGCAATGAGCCTCCGCTGCCTGATTGTCGATGACGAACCGAATGCCGTTAACCTGCTGGAGATGTTCATCCGGCAAAATACATCCTGGGACATTCCGGCCAAATGCTACGATGCCCGCGAGGCCCTCGCTTTCCTCAAAACCAATGCGGTCGACCTTATCTTTCTCGATATCAACATGCCTCATCTTACGGGCATGGAAATGGCCAGTCTCCTGCCACCCGCGACCCGCATCGTCTTTACCACCGCGTATTCGGAGTTTGCCGCCGAAAGCTACGGCTTCCCGACGATCGATTACCTGCTGAAACCCATCACGCTCAAACGCTTTTACGCCGCACTGCAAAAGATCGAAGCCTGTTTCAACAGGTTGCCCTCCCCGACAGGGGCATCTCCCGTCCCCGCTCCCGCCAACGCGGCCCCGCCTCCCGTCCCCTCCCCGTCCCCCGCGTCCGAAGACCAATACTTCTTCGTCAAATCCGGCCGCGCCCTGCAGAAGATCCTGCTTCGCGATATCCTTTATTTCGAAGGCGAAAAGGAATACGTCCGCGTCGTCACCCCCACCATCAAACTGCTCGTCTATCGTCGCCTCAAGGATATCGAAGAACAGCTTTCCGCCTCCTTCGCCCGCGTGCACAATTCCTATATCGTAAATATCTCCCGCATGGAATCCATCCGTGACAACCAGATCTTCGTCGGCGGCAAGCAAATCCCCATCAGCGAAAAATTCCGCGAATCGTTCATGAACCGGATCAGGGAGCGGGTGTTTTGACCGCGACGCTCTTCCCAAAATTCGGTAAATTCACCAACATGACATCTTCCATCCGCCAAAACGCCGTTGTCGGATTCCCATTGGTCCGCATGGTGATCGGGATCGCCATTTGCCTCGGGCTCGGCCTTCTCGGCATGCAGTTGACCCAGCTTCTGCTGCAGCACACTTCCCTGCCCGGGGACATCAGGGATCCGATCGCCGGCACCGTGTTCGCCATACTGGTCTTGGTCTTGTATCGGGCGCTCTATCAGGGGTACGAAAACCGCGAGATCGCCGAACTGTCAACCCGGCAACTTGGGTCCGTGCTTACTGGCGGTATCTTGCTGGGGTTTACCATCGCATCGGCAGTCATTGCCATCCAATATCTTGCCCACGTATATACGATCGTCGCCACCCGTTCCTTTGCGCCGGTGCTCCCCAATCTCTGGAGTACGTTCGTTAACGCCACCATCGCGGAAATCATCATCATCGGGATCGTCTTTCGGCTTGTTGAAGATTGGCTTGGCAGCTACCTCGCCCTTGCCATCCTGGTGGTGCTTTTTTTTATCCTCCATATTACGGCCCCGGGGGCCACGCCTTTCAGTGCCTTTGCCGTCTCCATGCACGCCGCCTTTCTCCTGGCCCCTGCATATCTTTTCAGCCGGAAGCTCTGGCTACCGGTAGCGATCCATTTTGCGTGGGACTTTGCCTTTGCCGGAGTGTACGGTGCGGCTGTCAATCAATACACCCTTGACACCAGCGTATTCCAATCTCAGATTCTCGGTTCCGACCTGTTGACCGGCGGGTATTTCGGACCGCAGGGATCTGTCCAGGCCGCCGGCTTGTGTTTGGTCACCGGCTTCATTTTTATCCGGCTCGCGCAACGCCGCGGTAATATCAAATCGCCCCTCGGTCATCGCCCCCGCTAATAGGCGTATTGCTCCAGTGGCTGCAGCTCGTTTCGGATCTTCTGATTCCAGTACCTCTGCATCGCCGCATTGGCTGAATGGCCGGTCTGCCGGTCGTACAGTAATTCCATTTCATCCCTTTCCCGCTCGACTCCGTCATACAACGTTTTCAACTGGCGCCCGAGACTACCGCGTCCTGGAATGAATTCCATTCTTCTCTTCCGAAGGATCCTGGCAAAGATTTCCGTGATATCGAAATGCCCCTGCTCATGGATCAACTGGCTTTCACTGGAATCCTTGACCCATGACTCGGCTGTAAAGAAAACGGCCATGATCGAGTCTCTGTATCCTCCCGCGCCCAGGTCGAATTTATAGTATATACCGGATACCGTTACCGCATTGAATTGGCTTTTCCGGTCTGCTTTACCCTGGAAGTCTGCCCAGGTAAGCTTCGCCGCCGAGTCCCAGACGATCATGGCTTGGGACGATGCGCTTCCGGCCAGGATAAAGCCAACCAATACTGTCGTTATTTGCTTCACATGACCAAAATATCGAAAATTCTTATCAAAACGCCGCACCTCCCTGACCGTTCATCTTATTGTCAATCACCCTCCTTTCTGCCGCTGTCGGCGCCAGCCGGCGGGCCAGCTTCCAATGTGCGAGCGACCTGGCTTCGTCAACCCCGCCGTACAATTCACCCAATAACGAATGATAGAACAGATTCCCTGTCAACGCGAGACCCTCCGCTTCCGGGATCGCCATTTTCTTCCCATACACCCGCGCAAATGCATAGGCACGGTTCAGTGCTGCAACAGGGGAATACTGAAGGATCAACAACCGGTTATACAGGTGGAGGATATTTTGCCATTTTTCACCGTTGTCGGTCTTTTGGGTATGCCACCAGGCAATCGCGGCTTCCAGGTGGTACCGCGACAATACGCCGGAATCGCAGGCACGGACAAAATATCCGTTTCCCCGGTTGATCAGCTCCTGATCCCACAGCCCGCTGTCCTGCTGCTCGTACAACACCAGTTCGCCGGCGTCGTCGACCCGCGCATTCAGCCGCGACGCCTGGAAACACATCAGCGCCAGCAGCGAATACACCTCAGGCCGGACTTCTCCCTTTCCCTTACCCGGTACCGTGAGCAGGTAGGTCAGGCGGATCGCTTCCGCACACAGCTCTTTCCGCAGGACCTTATCCGGGCTCGCTGAATAATAGCCTTCGTTAAATAGCAGGTATAATGTGATCAGCACCCCGTCCAGCCTTTCGTTCAATCTTGCTGTCGATGGAAGCGCTGTGGTGATTTTTCCGGCCCGCAGCTTTTCCTTGGCCCGAAATAGCCTTTTATTGACGTTCGCCTTTGTCGTCAGCAAAGCCTGTGCTATTTCCTCGATCGTAAATCCGCAAAGCACCCGCAAGGCCAGCGTCACCTGTGCTTCCACCGGGATCATGGGATGACATACGGCATAGATCATTCTCAATTGGCTGTCCGCGATATTTTCCGCCGAAATATCCAGCTCGGGCTGGACGGCAGCTGTTCCCGCTTTTGCCAACCTGCTCCTCGTCCTCTGTCTGACCTGCTCATGTTTCAATCCGTTCAGGGTATTGTTTCTGGCCACCCTGTATAACCAGCCTACCGGGTTATCGGGGACGCCTTTCACCCCCCAGGTCTCCGCCGCGGACAGAAAGGTTTCGCCGACGATGTCCTCCGCAGCGTCGATCTCGCCGACCCCGAACCGGGAGCAGATCAACGCCACCATCTTGCTGTATTCCTGGCGGTAAAGTCTTGGTATCAGTTCCTGCTCCATGGAAGAAAAAAAAGGCCGGTCCTCCGGCCGTATTTCCTACTGATTGTTATCCGGCGCCACCAGCGGCCGCACTTCCACCTTTCCAAAGTTCCCAACCACGAGCGGACAACTTTTCGCAAACTCGACGGCCTCATCGACCGAATCGCCCTTGACGATGATATAGCCGTTAATGAACTCCTTCACCTCGGTAAAGGGGCCGTCTGAAATGACGTTATTCGCCCCAACGACCTTCGACCCCTTTATCCCCAGCCGGTTGCCGCTGCTCACTAATTTGTCCTTGGCCGCTATGCCGCCCATCCAGTTCATCCAGGCGGTCATGCGGTTCTGCATTTCGGCCGGCGTGATATCCCCCTTCCAACTCGGTCCGACCCTGAAAATCAACGCAAACTCTGTCATAAAATTAATTTTTTGGTGATCAATGGACTATAGACAACTCACCGTAGCCCGATAGGACAACTCGCAAAAAATTTCTATTCAACCTGCCCCCAAAATACCTATTTTTCACAGGCCTTTCACGCTAATTCCCATTCTTTAACGTTAACTTGGTGTCCGATTCGCCGGCCTTGGAAGCCAACGGAGCCGACCGACGTTATCGCCTAACAATCAATATACTATGCGCAAAGCCGTCCGGGTCTTTTGGATATTGTTCTTTTCGGGCCTTCTGGCCTTCATCATACTGATCATCTCCATCGCAAAAGGCGCCTTCGGCGAACTTCCTTCTCTCCACGAACTCGAGAACCCTTCCCTTGTCCTGGCCTCGGAAGTCTTCACCGATAACGGCGTTTCCATGGGCAAGTATTATACGACGAGGAGCAATCGCCTCCATGCCGATTACAGGGATATTTCGCCAAATGTCATCCATGCGCTGGTTTCTACGGAAGACGAACGTTTCTATGACCACTCCGGCATCGACGGCCGGGCGGTCCTTCGCGCCGTACTCAAGTTCGGCCAGGACGGCGGCGGAAGCACCATCACACAGCAGCTGGCACTCAATATGTTTAACGGCGAGCGGTCTCACAACCGGGTGAGAAGAATGATCCAGAAGCTAAAGGAATGGATAATCGCCATCGAGCTCGAACGCAATTTTACAAAGGAGGAGATCCTCACGCTTTACCTCAACGACGTTTCTTTCAGTGATAACGTATATGGTATCCGCGCCGCGGCCCGCACTTTCTTTCAGAAGGAGCCCGACAGCCTGAGCCCGGACGAAGCGGCCGTGCTGGTCGGGATGGTCAACAACCCCAGCCTCTTCAACCCGCGGACCAACCCCAGGGCGGCGACCGATCGCCGGAACGTCGTACTCAACCGGTTGGTCACCCACGGCTTTCTCACACCCGCCGCGGCGGATAGTCTGAAGGCAAAGCCCATCGATCTGAGCCACTACCGGAAGCTGGACGAGAACAACGGGATTGCGCCCTATTTCCGGGATATCCTTCGCGGGGACCTGAAGAAATGGTGCAGGGATCATGTGAACCCGGCAACGAACCAACCCTACAACCTGTACACCGATGGTTTGAAGATCTATACCACCATCGACTCCCGGATGCAGGCTTACGCAGACCAGGCCGTCGATCAGCAGATGCCCGTCCTCCAAAAGATGCTCGATGCCCAACGCGAGATCAGGAACGGTTCCGTCTGGGCGGATCATCAGAATATCCTCGACGCCGCGATGCATAGCAGCGAACGCTGGCAGGATGAAGAGGACGCAGGGATGTCCGACGCGGCAATCCGCGCCACCTTCAACATACCCGTCAGGATGCGGGTGTTCGCGTGGAATCCTTCCCGTGAAAAAGATACCGTGATGACTCCGCTGGATTCCATCCGCTACAATCGCCAGATGCTGCAGACCGGCTTCATGGTCATGGACCCGTTTAGCGGAGCGGTCAGGGCCTGGGTCGGCGGCATCGATTTCAGGACATATAAATTCGACCATGTCAACCTGGGCACCAAGCGCCAGGTGGGCAGCTCGATCAAACCATTCCTTTACAGCCTCGCCATCGAAGACTTCAATTTCA
>Ga0134125_10001889_pt1 | contig 25268 bp, 21 predicted proteins | sample KB31751_FD_96464 | JGI IMG/M metagenome (GOLD analysis project Ga0134125, IMG submission 96464) | Terrestrial soil microbial communities with excess Nitrogen fertilizer from Kellogg Biological Station, Michigan, USA - KB3-175-1 | ecosystem: Environmental > Terrestrial > Soil > Unclassified ...
GACGCTCAGGTCGAAGTTCTTATACATGCGCGAAAGACTCCGCTTGAGAGCGTCCGCAGCCTGCGTGTAATTCATTCCCGCGACAGCGACCGGGCCTGTATCCGGCAAAATAACATCGCCGGTGCGCGAGACAATCAAGCGCCGTACGGCATTGAACTGACCCCAGATAGAAACTTGTAGTTCGTCGCCGGGCGCAATGACGTAGTCCGAACTTACCGGAACACGATCAACCGGAGCGAAAGTGGCGGGCACACCTTCAAAGAGAGAAGCTCCGAAGATAGGAAGCATGTTGCCGGTGGCCTGCGCGACATACCGCTGAAATTCCGTCAACGGTTCCTTTTCGTAGTGGACCGGTCTTGCAACCGCTGGTTGGCGTTCCTGTTCGTCCTCCCGGCCATATTGCGGATAGGGCTGGATTAACGGACTCGTAGGAAATGAATTGCCGGTTCCATTCCAGTCGTACGGATTGTACGAGGAATATGCCGAGCCGGTGTTGGCCGGAATGCAATCGGCGGTGGGATCGCCGTAATCGGCCGGACTGCAAACGGGATATCGACTGGATTGGCCGGGGATCATAGACGCACCCGCCGGCCTGGCGGCGCCGCTTTGGGGAAAGCCCAATGACTGTGCAAAGAGTGTGCCGGCCGGGATGAACCAGATTATGCCGTAGCACATGAAGCGGCGAAGAGAAGAAAAAAAGGGCAAGGCAGACCGCCCACTTAGTTGCTGAGAGCGGCCTGCCTTGCCTAGCACCGGGATGAAAGTACGTTTCACTTACCTGCCCAATATTTTGTGGTTTCGGGAGACGAAATACTACTGCGCGAAAGGCTTAAAAGCGCGTTTTTACAAGGGTTTTACATTTTGGAAGGAGTTATCTGGCGATACACTAATCCGGCAAAGAGAACAGGTACGTAAGCAGCGCGTCTTCATCCGATTTCGAGAATGGATAACGCGGCATAATGGATCCGGGCGATAAGCGCTGGGGATCGGCGAAATGATCTATTACCCATTGCTCGCCGCGGCGGTTGCCCAGACCGTTCAATGCGGGGCCAACGCCTCCGCCTGCTCCGTTCACCTTGTGGCAACTAATGCAGCCGCTGACCACGAACATCTGCACTCCGCTGATGTATTGCGCGGACATTCTATCGAGAAGGGACACCGATTCGGGCCGCACGTTTTCGACAAATAGCGAAAGAGCGTTGAGCTTCGGCAAAGAGAGATGAAGCGGCGCGGAGGATGGCTGCGGGCTTCTGAAATGCTGAATCAGCCATTCCTTTGGATGCCTTACGCCGGCGTGGCCCAGATTGGGTCCGGCTTTTGGCGTTCCCACGAGCAGGTTATGGCAAGAGCCGCAGTTGGAAGAACGGAAATAGCCGAATCCGGCAATCTGTTCAGGAGGAATTTGCGCCCACTGGGCGGCTTCGCGAGGCACACGCAGGGAATGAAACGGTTTTGGCGTTGATCGTTCGGCGGTGGCGGTCAAACCGGCCCAAATAGAAAACACGAGCACCACAGCCGCTCCGGCATGGATTCGTCCAGTCAGCATCCGTGTATGCACCCGATTCGCAAAAGGCAGAATGATGAGCGCCAGCACGGCAAGAGTGGGAAGAACGACCGTGCCAATCACTTCCATCTTTCCTTCAAAAAGTTTCAGGAGTTGGAACAGAAAAAGGAAATACCATTCGGGCCGGGGGACATAGGAGATGTCGGTCGGATCGGCTATGCGTTCGAGCGGAACTTGAAGGAACGCGGCTGCGGCAAATAGAACAACGAACACCGCGAAAACGGCGATGACGTCACGGAATGCTTGCTTTGGATAAAATTTTTGCGTGTTGCCGTTGTCGCTGGGCGCGGGAGCGGCCCCATGACGCCTGACAAGATAAATGTGAAATGCGATTAGGAGGCCCGTTACTCCGGGCAGCAAGAGAGTATGCAGAGCATAGAAACGCGAAAAGGTGACGACGCCGATTCCGTTCGCTGCTCCTATCAACTGAGTTAGTACAGGTCCGGCGAAAGGCACGCTTGCCATAATCTGAGCGGTGACGACAGTTCCCCAATAAGCGCGGTTATCCCAAGGGAGCAGGTAGCCGGTCAAGCCGAAGGCAAGCGTCAGCAGAAGAAGCGCTACGCCGGCAAGCCAAGTGGCCTCGCGAGGACGCTTGTATGCGCCGTAAATGAATACCTGCGCCATGTGCAGGAAGACGGCAACGATCATCAGGCTGGCGCCCCAGTGGTGGAGGCCGTGAATCATTTTGCCGGCTGCAACTCTTTCGAGGATGTAAGAGACGCTCTTGTAAGCATCGCCGGGGGTGGGGGCATAATTGAACGCGAGCAGAATGCCAGTCAACACTTGCGTGAGAAATAGGAATAGGCAGATGCTACCGAATACTTGCGGCCAACCGCTCGAAGCTGGAATATCTTCGAAAAGGAAATGACGGCAGGCTGTGCCCAAGCCGGTGCGCTCTTCAAACCACTTCCCTGCCCGATAGATTGCGGCTTTCATGAGTTCTGGGAATGATTGGCGGCTTCAATGGGGCCAAGCCACAACCTATCGCCGTTTACCTTGACGGCATAGCGATCAAGCGGGCGATTTGCAGGCCCGGAGACCACGTCGCCGTTCTTGCTGAACACGGAACCGTGACAGGGGCAGACGAATTCATTTCGATTTGCCTGCCAATGGTACGCGCAGCCGAGGTGGGTGCATCGCGGCGAGAATGCAGTGACGTGCGTGCGATCGTCGATCACGATCCATGCGGAAGCTTTTTCGTTTTGAAGGCGCCAACCGTCTTCGCGGCTTCGGCTAAAGGAGACTTGCTGCGGCGCTCCAGGCTGCAGATCGGAGATATCGCCTGCATCGGCCCAACCGGAATCCTCTGTTCCCGGATTGCCCAGTAGATACGTGCTGACCGACGTAGCGAATACTCCTCCCATAAGAGATGCGAGAGTGTAAATTACTCCCGTCATGAATCCGCGGCGCTTTATGCCCGGCGTGTCCTTGATCGTTATTTCTTTCATAGCTTTTTGAGGCCTCACATTTTTTGAATGAGGCACTGCTCGATTACGATGCTACGAAGGAAACGGGTTCTGAGCTGTCGCAGGGTTGTAAAAGATCGGTAACTTCGGCCCGGCCGCCGCACATTTTACAAAGCTTTTGCAAATTGGCAGCGGGCGATGGTTGGCCGGGCTGCCCAAACAAGTCACGCTGAAAGGTAACTTGCCGTTGCGTCAGCACATTAAGTACCGGGTGCTTGTAATATTCCTATGCTTCTGCATCGCTACGCGTGCCAGCGAGAAAGCACACGCGGGGCCTGTGTATGTTCCGCTGGATAGCTGGGTTTATCCGGCGATGAAGAGACTGGCGGCGATGGGGTACGCACCCGATGAAGAGCAACTCACGCAGCCGTGGACGCGCGAGCAATGCGCAATGCTCGTGGAAGAAGCGGAAGATATTGCAACGCGGCATAGCACAAAAATTTCCGCTGGAAGAATGAACGGCGAGGCATTACAGTTAATCGCCGCGCTGAAAGCCGAGTTCCCGGACGAGATAGGGAGTGAACCCAGCGTACAAGTGGAATCGGTATATACGAGGTTCACGCAAATTAATGGTCAGCCGGTGCGCGATAGTTATCACTTTGGGCAGACATTAGCCAACGATTATGGCCGTCCCTACGGAGAAGGCGCAAATGCCATAAACGGTTTTTCGGCGTTTGGGGCGTGGGGACGATTTTCCGGCTATTTTCGCGGTGAGTATCAGAATGCGAGCGACCGGCCGCCGTACGATCAAAACGTCCAGAATTTCATCGGAGCCATCGACGGAGTCCCCGCGCGGTCCGCTGTTGGATTGCCGTCGACCAGCCGCTTCGATCCCTTAGAAATGTATGTTGGCGTGAATTTGCCGGGATTCGACGCTACATTCGGAAAGCAAAGCCTAGCCTGGGGGCCGGGAGAGGATAGCGGATTTCACTTCAGCAACAATGCGGAACCGATGTACATGCTGCGGCTTTCACAGCGGACGCCGTTGGTACTGCCGGGGCCGTTGCGGTATCTCGGTCATATTCGCACACAATTTTTGGTGGGCAGACTCACAGGACATGCGTTTCCACCCAAGCCGTTTATTAACGCGCAAAAGATTACATTCCAACTGACGGAAGACTTCGAAGTGGGATTTACCCGCAGCTCAATCTTCGGAGGCGTAGGACACCCACTGACCGCAGCTAGCATCGCGCGAAGCTTCTTCAGCAACGCGAGCACCGGAAGTACGGCTTTTGGCTCATCGAACGACCCCGGCGATCGAAGAAGCGGTTTCGACTTTGTGCTCCATGTGCCGGGTTTGAAACGCTATCTCAGTATCTATTCCGATTCGCTGGCCGATGACGAGCCGAATCCACTAGCAGGCCCGCGGCGATCCGCCTGGGGACCAGGATTGTACGTGACGGAAGTGCCGGGCCTGCGGCGCCTGGATTTCCGGTTCGAAACGTATTCGACGTGGTTGTATCGAGGCGACCCGGGCGGCGGATTCTTCTATTGGAACGATCAATATCGCGATGCTTACACCAACGACGGCAATTTGTTTGGAAGCTGGGTAGGGCGCGACGCCAGATCCTATGCGGCGTCATCAACCTACTGGTGGTCGGCGAAGAATAAGGTTACGGCCAACTACCGGCAAACCAAAACCGGCAGCGAATTTCTTCCGGGCGGCGGCACACAAACCGATGTTTCTTTGAACGCACAATGGCAATTGCACGCGAACTTATTAGGCGCGGCATTTGTGCAGTACGAGCGATATTTTGTACCCGTACTGGGCGGCCCAAGAACAGATGTTGCGGCGGGGTTTGGGTTTACGTTTTATCCAAAGCGTTGGGTTGCAGCAACGCGATAACGCCAGAACTTTTACAGATTAGTTGCAAAGGCTTCGCACAACGGAGCGCGACGCCGGATAGCTTATTTGCATGGCTACCGTTGTATGCGGGCGAGCGAATGAACAAGCAGCGCCAGATCAAACAGGAGGAGTATTCCCGACGCCTGATCCTTTGTGCGCTTCCGCGCCGCTGCCGTTTCATCATGTTCTATTTCCCTACGGTTTTCCTGTCCACATACGGGCGAATCACAATGGAGTTCTTCGCGCGGCGGAAGCCTGTTGGGGAAACTACCGCCGCGTCTTTCCGGAGCCGCCGCTCGAATTGCGTTTTTTTGTATCGGATGCCGCACCGAGTCGTGTTCCGCCGCCTCCCGTATTTCGCGCGCAGGCCAATTTACTCACCGTCGTTGCGGATGCAAATCATTACGGATGCTGCGATCTTGCGGCGGGTTTCGGTTTCGCTTATGTGACCGCTACGGCCGTAAACCACGCGGATTACTTGCGCTACCACTTCCTGGAAAGCATGGCCTATAGCCTGCTCGACACACGCCATCTGGCCGCAATACACGCAGCTTGTGTTGGCAGACGCGGCCACGGCGTTCTATTGGCGGGGGAATCGGGGGCGGGAAAATCGTCACTGGCCTATGCCTGCGCGCGTCGCGGCTGGACGTACGTTTCCGACGATGCAAGCTCGGTGGTGTTGCGGAAGCAAGGCCGTACGGTGGTGGGGAACCCGCGTGCGTTTCGGTTCCGGCCGGAGGCGATGGTGCTTTTCCCTGAGTTGAGAGGGCCGCTTCACGCCCGCAACGGAAAACCAACGGTTGAGGTTGAGACCAGGCGTTTGCCGCAGGTGAAGGTCGCGTATGAGTACACAGTCAACCATATTGTATTTTTGAATCGATATATGGGCGATGAGGGCGTTCCCCGCCTGACGCCGATTTCCGCCCGAGATTGCTTAAAGCGTTTGTTTCAGAATCCATGGCCGTCGGAACTAGCGATAAACCAGCAAAGGGATGCGGCGATTGAACGCCTTCTAACCGCCCCGGCATACGAGCTTCGTTATCGGGATTTCGATGCCGCCATCGATCTGCTGGACACGTTGGCGCCCATGGGCGAATTATGAGTGCGCCCGAGGAGTTGCCGGCCGGAAAAGGCTTGGAACTTGCTTCCATCCCGCGCTACGCTACAGCGCTGCTTCAAGTCTTGAATTTTGAAAATCGCGACGGAAACGGCTTGCGTCATTTGAGCGATTGCGAATGGCGGCAATTACTGGAACTGTGTGACGAGTCGCAGCTCACGCTCTTACTGGGAGACCTTGGCCGCCCATTCCTGCCGATATGGGTTAAGGCGCGTATTCAGCGAAATGCCGCCGGCAACACGCTTCGCTTCGAACGGATCAAAGCCGCGACTCTGGAAATTGCGCGATGGCTCACGGCAAATTCCATCGAGTTCGCACTTGTTAAGGGGCATACTCATACGCCTGCTTTTACGCCGGATCCGTTGCTTCGCGCGCAAAACGATATCGATATCTGGTGCCTTCCGGAGGAGGTGTTTCGCGCCCGGGATGTTTTAACGCAGCACGGATACCGGCATTTCGGAAGATCAAAGGGTCGTCATCTTGATCCGCTGATTCGGGAATCTGGTTGGAAGTGGACCGGCGACTACTTTGCTCCCGACCTTCCAATACCAATAGAGCTGCATTACGAGCTTTGGGATTCAGAGTTTGAATGTATTCCTGGTCCGGACGAACGTGAGATCTGGCAGCGGCGCAGAGAGGCGATTCTCGATGAGCATACCGTTGCCACGTTGGATTTAGCCGACACTCTGGCGTTCGCGGCGCTCCACATGATGATGCATTTGTTTCATGGCGACGTTCGCTTGCAGCGTGCCTGGGAAATCGGCTACTTCCTGGAACATCATGCGGACGATGACGCGTTCTGGAATTGCTGGCGCAGTTTGTATTCCCCGGAGCTACGGCAGATGCAGGTCATTGCATTTTTGTTGACGAGCCGTTGGTTCGGTTGCCGGCTTCCAAGCCCAATTTGCGCCGAGAGCGATACTCTTCAGCGCAATGTACAGCTCTGGATTCGCCGGTATTGCTTCTCGCCTATCGAGTCGCTATTTTCGCCGAATAAAGATGAGTTGTGGTTGAATTTAGCGTTAGTCCCGTCGCTGAGCGGCAAGCTCAGAGTAGCGGCGCGGCGGCTATTTCCCGTTCACGCTGCGAGTACCCACAATCCGGAGCAGGTTACCAACGCCTCATTTACAGCCAGGGCCAGATATCATCTGGGTTCGTTGCCACGCACGCTCTCTTCCGGATTTCGTCTTTTGCAAATGCGCAATCACCCTACTTCGCTGCGGAAATCGTCTTAACGTGCAGAATTTGCGAATCCTGATCATAGTTTCCGGTAATCCGCACCTGCTGCCCGGCGAATGGGCGAACTTTCTTTTCGTCTTCAATCACGTACACTTTTTTGGTTGATGGATCGAGAAGCGCGAACGAATCGCCGCTTTTGACGCAAGCGAGCGCACATTCTTTGGCCGACTTGGCATGTTCGGCCTCCATCATGTTCTCGTGCGATCCCATCTGAGCGCACTGCTTATCCATGATTTCGCCTTCGAAAGTATTTCCCTTCTGGGCGAACAGCAGCGGCGAACTCATAAGAATCAAGGTGAGGGGTAAAGCAAGTTTCATGCCTCCAGGTTAGGAACGATAGCGGCCGAAAGGCTTTGCAAATTTGTGAATGGTTTGTGAAGATTACCGCGAATTTCGACCTTTACATATTGTTTACATGGCACGAACAACGTGACCTATCGGATGTTTCCATACTGGGGCAGTATTCCATCGGAAAACGCATCGATATGCGTTCGGTTCTATTGGCGCCATGCAGAAGAGAAAAATTTTGTTCTTCTTTCCCGCTTTCTCCAGTCAGGAAGCGACCGCCCCGCTAGCCATTCTTGCCGTGGCTACTCCCCTGCTTCGCGCCGGTTATGAAGTCCGCATCATCGATTCCACCATCACGCCCGGATTCAAAAAGCAGGTATTGAAAGAGCTGGCGGATTCGCTTTGCCTGGCGGTATCGCTGGTGACGGGCCCAATGATTCGCGAAACCTTCGAAATCGCGAAAGCGGCGAAGGAGATGTATCCTGACAAACCGGTGGTGCTCGGCGGATGGCATCCGTCGTTGCTGCCCGATCAGACGCTTGCTTGCCCCTATGTCGATGTAGTTGTCAAAGGGCAAGGCGAAGACGCCATGCTCGAAATCGTCCAGCATATTGAGGCCGGTATGTCCTTCAAAGGCATCGCAGGAGCCGGATACAAGGAAGACGGCCGGCTAATGTTCAACGTGCCGCGGCCTTTGAAACCGATTCGAGAGCTGCCGCCCAAAGCCTATCATCTGGCGGATTTCGATGCCTACGAGCGCATCTGCGGACGCCGATGGGCAATGTACACGTCCAGCCTGGCGTGTCCTTTTAATTGCGCCTATTGCACGAACGACGGGCTGTATGGACGCAAGTGGAACGCGCTTGAAGCCGAGCAGACCGTGGAAGAAATGGCGGATTTGGTCGCCCGCTACCGGCTGGGCCTTCTTTGGGTGGTGGACGACAACTTTCTCGTGGATCGCAATCGCGCGGTGAAAATCGCCGAAGGTTTGATTCGGACCGGAGTGAAATTCGATTGGAGTATTCAGGGTTCAACGAACCTTGTGACGCGATTTACGGTTGAGGAACTGAAGCTGCTCCGCCGGGCGGGCCTATCGCAGGTCGCGCAAGGAGCAGACTCCGGTTCACCGAAAGTGCTGCACCTGATGAATAAAGATTTTCAGAAGCTCGACACCATCTATGCGGCCGCCGACAAGCTGAGCCAGGCGGGTATACGGCCGTCGTTCAATTTGATATTCGGCTTTCCCGGAGAGACGGACAAAGAAAGGCGGGAATCCATCCGGCTCGTGATGAACATCTGCCGGAAATATCCAACGGCGGAGTTCTGGACCAACATCTTTACGCCATATCCGGGCGCGCCGGTAATGAACCGTGCATTCGAACTCGGCATTCAGGTGCCGAAGAAGTTTGAAGATTGGGCTGACTTCTTTCCCCGTTATACGGTGTTGCCGTGGCTGAATGGGAACAACCACCGGCGAGTCCAGCGCATGCGCGAGTACATGCGTGTAGCATTCAATCGCGTTCCAATTGGCGTGCAAAAAAAGCACCCGATTAGCCGGCTGGTTCACCGCACCATCAGTTTGCCGGCGCGTTGGCGGCTCGATCACGATATCTACGGCGCGCCGGTCGAATTGTGGCTGAAGGACAAGGTCAACAAAGTGCTTCAGCCGCCGAAACCCAAGGTGGATGCGCAATTGCTCTCCAGCGAGGTTGTGTCTTGCTGAACGATTGTTCGCGCAAAGTCGTTCTTCTATCGCCGCCGTATGAGGGCAAAGTGTTTGGGCCGCCGCTTGGGGTGCTTAGCCTCGCCGCATCCATTCGCGAGCAGGGCTTTTGGCCAGTCGTCATTGACGGTGCAACAAATCCAAGTTTTCTGGATGCCGTAATACACGAAACGACGGACGCCTTTGTTTTCGGTGTATCGATATTAACCGGTCCAATGATCCGCGACGCCATCGCCGCAAGCCGTGCAGTGCGGCGGATACGGCCTGACCTGCCGATCATCTTCGGTGGCTGGCATCCCACGTTAACTACGGCTCAGACATTGCGCGAAGATTTCGTTGATATCGTCGTGCGCCACCAGGGCGAGCGGACGTTGAACGAGATTTTACAGCGGCAACTGACGGGGTCCCCCCTCGATCTCGTACCTGGATGCTGGTTCAAGCGGAATGGGGACATTATCGCGAATTCCGACCGTCCGGCGTCGCCGCTCAATACGTTACCTTCGCCCGCGTATGACCTGGTTGATTTTGAAGCTTATGCAAAGGTAACGGGCGGGCGCAAGCTTCCGTATGCCACCAGCATCGGATGCCCGTATGCGTGTAATTACTGCACCGACATGGTCTTCTATAACCGCCGCTTCAATCCACTCGAAGTATCGGGGGTGGTGAATGAAGTGGTGGAACTGGTGCGAACGCTCCAACTGGATGAAATCGCGCTAGTCGATTCTAACTTCCTCGTGGATACGCACCGTGCTTTGGCGATCGCCCGAGGATTTGCGGAGAGCGACGTCAAATTCAAGTGGACGTTCCAAGCCTCCACCGATCTTTTATGCCGCATGAGCGATGAAGAGGTGCGGCTGCTGGCGAAAAGCGGCGTGAGCCATATCGGCTTCGGTACCGAATCGGCCTCGCGCGAAGTGTTGCGGCGGATGAATAAGGGTCATCAAAAAATCGGTGATATGTACGAGGCGGCCCGTAAATGCCGGAATGCCGGAATACGCATAACCTACAACCTGATCTTCGGGTATCCGGGAGAAGAGGAAGCACATCGAAGAGAAACACTGCGCGTAATGGGAGAAATCGCGGAAGGTTTCGATAACGTAACATTCTCGCCGAATCTGTTCACACCTTATCCTGGCGTTCCCATCTGGCCGGAATTGATCGAAGCGGGGCTGCGTGAGCCGCGGTCGTTAGAGGAATGGGCGTCCGTCGGCTTAGGGCAGGCGGAGTTGCCGTGGCTGGGTGATAAGGACGGCGTAGCGCTTCAACGCGGCATGTCGTATTTCCTTTTGGCGAACCAACTCGCCAAGACTACTCGGAAGTCTCGAACCGCGGCAGGAAGAACCGGGATGCGCCTGCTGCAAAGGCCGCTTCATTGGAGGCTGAAACATCACTTTTTCACTTTTCCGTTCGAGCTTTGGGTTTCGATGGCCAAACATTGGCTGGTCATGCGCCGGTCACTATTGACCGGGGAGCCGCTTGGGCGCGAATTGCGCGAAGTGCATTGATGCAGGCCGGAGGCTACGGATGGATGTCTTAATCACGCATAGCAATCACCTCTGGTACGACGAGAAGCAGCGTCAGAAAATGCAGCCGTATCCGCCTTTGCAAACGCTGCTGGCCGCCGCGGCGCTTCGACAGGAAGGCTTGTGTGTTGAAGTTTGTGACGTGACGCTCGAAGCGGCGGAAGCGCGCATTTCAAAACAAATTGCCCGCATGGCGCCATGCCTCGTGGTTGTCTGCGAAGACGACTTCAATTTTTTGACCAAGATGTGCCTGCTTCGTAATCGAGAACTGGCATTCTCAACAGCAAAAATTGCCAAGGCCTACGGCTGCCGTGTTGCGGTCCATGGATCCGACTCCTCCGATCATGTTTCTTCCTATATCGCTGCCGGATTCGACTACGTTCTGATCGGCGAAGTAGAAGAAACACTTCGGCAACTCGCAACGGGAATGCCGCCGGAAGGTATCGACGGGCTGGCGTACGTCGAAGAGCGCAGCGGACGTATTCGGTTCACTGCTCCCCGCCATCTGCGCAATCGCCTGGACGACCTCCCGCTGCCCGCTTGGGATCTGATCGACATGGAGCCGTATCGTGATGCCTGGCTAAAGTATCACGGATATTTTTCCATGAACCTGGTGTCGAGCAGAGGGTGTCCCTACCGCTGTAACTGGTGCGCAAAGCCGATTTATGGCAATCACTACCGCGTGCGTTCCCCGCGCGCAGTAGCCGAGGAAATGAGTTTCGTTAAGAAGCATTTCGCGCCGGACCACATCTGGTTTGCCGACGATATCTTTGCGCTTTCCGCTCAATGGACGCGCGAGTTTGCCGCTGCCGTGGAGCATCTGCACGCCGCGATTCCATTTAAGATGCAGTCCCGCTGCGACCTGATGACACGCTCGACTGTGGCGGATTTGAAGCGCGCGGGCTGCATCGAGGTTTGGATGGGCGCCGAATCGGGATCACAACGCGTTCTCGACGCCATGGATAAAGGAATCCGAGTAGAGCAGATCCATGAGGCGCGCCGCAATTTGAGGGCCTACGGAATTCGAGCGTGTTGGTTCCTGCAATTCGGATACCCGGCCGAAGACTGGGAGGATATTGAATCGACGATTCGCATGGTGCGTGCAACGCGGCCGCATGATATCGGCATCTCGGTCTCGTATCCGCTGCCAGGCACGAAATTTCATCAGCTTGTTTCCGCGGAATTGGGGAAGAAGGCCAACTGGTCCGAGAGCGGCGATCTGACGATGATGTTTCATGGGCCATTTTCGACGGATCTGTATCGGGCGATTGCGCACGCTCTTCATTTAGAAGTACGCTCACCTGATAACAGCGGCGCGATCGTGCAAGCTTGGGCCGCCGTGGAGGCGATTAGGGCAACGGAGCGTGCGCGAGTGGAGGTGGCCTCATGAAGCTTTTGCTTACGCACGGCTACTTTCTATTCGACGATCCCAAAGAATTGCAGATTATGAAGCCCTATGCCCCGCTCGGGCTTCTTTACCTTTCGTCCCATTTGCGTGAGAAGGGGTTTGCCGTCGATATTTACGACTCGACATTCGGTTCCAAGCAGGAATTGTTTGCTCTCATTCGCCAAGGGCCGCCCGCCGTGCTCGGCATTTACGCGAATCTGATGACGCGGCTCAACGTCCTGGAAATAATCCGATGCGGCAGCGAGGCTGGCTGGACGGTGATTGTCGGCGGTCCGGAGCCCGCGAACTATGCCGAAGAATATTTGCGTCACGGCGCCGACGTGGTAATAGCCGGTGAAGGAGAGTTGGCGCTGGAACAGCTTTTGCGCTGCTGCGGTGATCGCGCGGCTTGGACGAACATCGGAAGCCTCATCTTCTTTGGCGAAGACGGTACGTTGATTCGAACCGGTTCGGCGCCGCTCATTAAAAACCTTGATGCGCAGCCATGGCCTGATCGGGAGCGCATCGATATGGATCGATATCTGGCAACGTGGCGCGACTTTCATGGCAAGAGTTCCGTTTCACTGATCACGGCGCGTGGATGTCCTTACCGATGCAATTGGTGCAGCCATTCGGTGTACGGCACAACGCACCGGCGCCGCTCCCCAGTGAGTGTCGTCGACGAAATGGCATGGATTCTGAACCGCTACAACCCAGATATGCTCTGGCTGGCCGACGATGTTTTCACTATTCATCATGGCTGGATATTCGATTTCGCTGCCGAGATAAAGCGTCGTGGCATCAGCATTCCATTCGAGTGCATTACGCGCGCGGACCGTTTGAATGAACGAGTAGTGGAAACGCTCGCCGAGCTTCGTTGCTTTCGCGTCTGGATTGGATCGGAAAGTGGATCCCAGCGCATTCTCGACTCGATGCAGCGCGGCGTCCGGGTAGAGCAAGTGCGGACCGCCGTTCACCTTTGTAAAGCCCGCGGCATTCAAACCGGAATGTTTTTGATGTGGGGGTATGACGGTGAAGAAATCGAAGATATCGAGCAGACCGTTGAGCACGTGAAGACGTGCCGGCCAGACGTTTGCTTTACGACGGTTTCTTATCCAATCAAAGGTACGCCGTACTACGAGCGAGTGAGCCATCGCCTGGTGACAATCGCCGGCTGGAATCAGAGCACCGATCGCGATCTTCGCATCCGCGGACGCCACTCGCGGCGCTTCTATCAACATGCCGATGAATTGCTTAGAAGTGAGATTGCGCCGGAACCCGACGTCGCGAAGATACAGGCCGCTCGAGAAGGACTCCGCCTTACCCGGAGCGAAGTAGAGGTATAGAGATGCAAGCGGCAGCGAAATCAGGTTTCGATGCAATTGCGCGCGATTACGACACATTGTGGACAACAACACGTATCGGCATGAGTCAGCGCCTGGCTGTGTGGGAGCGGATGGACAGTTTATTTCAGCCTGGGCAGTTTGTATTGGATGTAGGCTGCGGCACCGGCGCCGACGCTCTTCATTTCGAATTGCGCGGCGTGCATGTCTACGGCATCGATAGCTCGGCAAGCATGGTTGAGATGGCGAGAACGCGCGGCATCAGCGCCGGCCTGATTTCCATTCAAGAGTTGCACCAAATACCAGCGCAATTTGATGGAGCCATATCGAATTTCGGCGCGCTCAATTGTGTCCCATCTCTCGATGGCGCGGCCGCTTCGTTAGCCGGGAAAGTCCGCGTAGGTGGTTACATCGCGCTGTGCTTCATTGGCTCATTTTGCGCGTGGGAGACATGCTACTACCTGTTTCGAGGACAATTCCGGCGCGCGTTCCGCCGTTTTCACCGGCGTAGGCGGTCGTCACTCGGGATTGAGGTCTTTTATTTCTCGCGGCAGACAATTCTTGCCGCATTTCGCAAAAAGTTTCGGCTTGTCGGAACGTATGGAATTGGCCTTTTTGTGCCGCCGTCCTATGTGAAGGCATTGGGCGATCAGACTATCGTCCGTCTGGCGGCGTGGGACAAACGTTGCGCGCATTGGCCGCTGCTGCGCAGATTGGCCGATCACCGCCTATACATCTTCGAACGCATATGAACGCTGAAAATGCCGCCGAGACAAGGCCGACGGAAACCGCTCCCTCGCGGTCGCGGCTCGGCAATCTTTTGCAAGAGCAAAGCGGGCTCTCTGAGCCGCGCGCGCAAGCAAGCGGTTTGAGGCAATCGTCAACAACCTCTGCAAGTCCCGCGGCCCGCAAGCAATTTCTGGAAGATTACCGCCGCATACGTTATGCGGAAGGAAGAGGCTCAGACGACAGCGCCTACTACCGGGCCCTTCCATTCCGAGATCTTAGCGGACGCAACGTGGCGATGTGGGCCATGCGCGCGAGGACCTATTCTTATTTCGAACGAAACATTCTGGCGCCGATTGAATCTGAAGCGCGGCGTCCTCTGGACATACTTGATCTCGGCGCCGGCAATTGCTGGCTTTCGTATCGCCTATCCTTACGCGGCCACCGTCCGGTTGCGCTGGATATGTTCGTGGATGCTCGCGACGGTCTTGGTGCAGCCGGTCATTATCCCGCTCCGCCACTAACCGTGGAGGCCGATTTTGCACAGATTCCCTTCTCCTCCCTCTCGTTCGATCTGATAATTTTCAACGCGTCATTCCACTACTCGACGGACTATCTACAGACCCTGCGTGAAGTGCAGCGTTGTTTGCGGCCTACAGGCTCTGTTGTCATTCTCGATTCACCTCTCTATCGGAAACGAGAGCACGGCCTTCGCATGGTGGAGGAAAGGCACGAGCAATTTCTTAAGCAGTATGGATTTCGGTCCGATGCGATTCCGAGCCTGGACTTTCTTGATTTCGCAGCGCTTGAAACGCTGCGGCGTGAAGTAGGGATTCATTGGCGCATGTTTAAGCCGTGGTACGGATTGTCGTGGCATGTGCGACCCATTAAAGCGCGGCTGAAACGAAAGCGCCCACCCAGCCGGTTCTGGATTCTTACCGGAAAGTTTGAATCGCTATGATCGTTTTGCTTCATCCACGGTCGACTAAACCCAAGAACCGCCGCTTTCCTCTTGCACTGCTCTCGCTTGCCGCGGTGTTGGAGGGCAAGGAGCCATACGCGATCGTCGACGGCAACGCAGATCCGCATCCAGAGCAGACGCTCGATCGCTTAGCCGTCGAGCATCGCATCACATTGCTCGCGGTCTCCGTCATGCCCGGTCCCCAGATGGTTGCGGCCATTCCGTTGTGCCGCGATTTCCGCCTGAAGCATCCTTCCATTCCCATTGTGTGGGGCGGTTACTTCCCGTCGCTATATACCGACGCCGCATTGAATGCAAAGTATGTCGATTTCGCCGTTCGCGGCCAAGGCGAAGAGACGTTTATTGAATTGATTGAAGCCTTGCGAACGACGCGCCGCTACGCGGGCGTCAGAGGATTGTCGTACAAGGACGACTTCGGCCTTCACGTACACAACGCCGAGCGCCCTTTGCGCTCGCCGAATGAGTTTCCTTGGCTTCCTTATGGCAGTTTGCCGAATGCGGAAAAGTACATCATGCCCACTTTTTTAGGGCGCAGGACGGCGGTTCATCAGGCTAGCATCGGCTGCCCATTTCGCTGCAATTTCTGCGGCGTTGTTCCGATTTATCAAGGCAGACAGCGTACGGAAACGCCGGAGCGCACGGCGGCCATTCTGTCTCACTTGCAAAAAAAATACAGCATTGACTCCGTTCAGTTTTACGACAACAACTTCTTTCTGAACGAAAGCCACACGGCGGCTCTTGCCGAAAAGTTAATACCGTTGCGGTTGCAGTGGTGGTGTGAAGGGCGCATTGACACGGTGGTCCGCTACTCGGAGGAAACATTCCGATTACTCAAGCGCGCGGGAGCAAAGATGATTTTCTTCGGTGCGGAATCCGGGTCCGATTGGGTACTCGAAGAAATGAACAAGCGCATCACGACGGATCAAACGCTGGAGCTTGCCGCGAAAATCCGACGCTTCGGCATAGTGCCCGAATTTTCGTTCGTAGTCGGCAATCCCAAGAATCCGAAGCGCGATACGAGAGAAACCATTCGATTTATACGGCGCATCAAGCGGGCGAATCCGGAAGCGGAGATCATCGTGCAGCACTACATTCCGACGCCACATCCGGACGGCATGTACGGCCACGTCGAAGAAAAGATCGAATTTCCGCGCACGCCTGAAGAATGGGCCACCGAGCGGTGGTACAACTTCACCACGCGGCACGATCCCAACGTGGTATGGCTTCCGCGAGCCATTAAGCGGCGCATCGACAATTTCGAGCTGGTTGTAAATTCCCGTTGGCCCACTATTCAGGACGTACAGTTGCCCGTTTGGGGGCGCGCAATGCTGCAATGCCTCAGTAGCTGGCGATACCTGCTGGGCTTCTATGAATTTCCTGTCGAATTGCAGTGGGCGCAACGGTTCGTTTCTTTGCGGAAACCCCGATTAGAAAGCCTATGACGCGCGTATCCGCGATGGAAGGGCACCGCCTGTGGGCCGAAAGCTATGATGCGGCGCCGAATGCGCTTGTCGCGCTTGAAACGCGAATCATGCGACGCATTCTGCGTCCGGTGCGGCCAAAGCGTATGATCGACGTTGCCTGCGGTACCGGCCGTTGGATGCTTCGAATGCAACAGCGAGGGGCAAGTGTGTTTGGTGTCGATGGATGCAATGCGATGCTCTCCGAAGCGGCGAAACATTCATCGCTTCGCGGAAAACTCCTTCTGGGTGATGCCGCACATCTCCCAATTACCAATGGCACCGCCGACCTTGTTCTTTGCTCGCTGGCGCTCGGCTATTTCGCCGATCTCCAACAGTCGATGCGCGAACTGGCTCGCATTTGCGCGCCGGGCGGTCAAGTTGCAATTTGCGATCTACATCCGGAAGGGCTTGCGGCGGGATGGACGCGGTCATTTACGCGGGAAGGGGCGAAATACGAGATCGAGCACCACGTTTACCAATGGAAGCAAATCGAATTGGCGGCGAATGACGCTGGACTTTGCATGGTTGTGCATGAAAGCGCAAAGTTCGGCGAACTGGAGCAGCCGTTTTTTCAGAATGCCGGAAAGCAGCACGCTCTTGCGAAGGCGGCGGCTGTTCCGGCGCTTTTTGTCGGTGTTTGGAAAAGGCCGTGTTAATCACAGGCGCACGCGTAGCAACAGGGCCCGCGAGTGCGATTAGACACCGGCTCTGGGTGCATAACGGCGTTGTATCATTTTCGCGGCGGCCATCCCACTTACAGCCTCAAATTGACCTAAGCGGGTTTTTGATCCTGCCGGGCCTCATCAATGCGCACGATCATCTGGAGTTCAACCTTTTTCCGCGATTAGGTAATGGGCCGTATCCCAACGCGACGGCTTGGGCGAAGGATATTTTTCATCCACAACACTCGCCCGTGAAGGAGCAGCTAGCAATTCCTAAGACTCTTCGTTTGCTCTGGGGCGGAATGAAGAATCTGCTGTCGGGGGTTACAACGGTTGCCCACCACAACAGCTACCACGCGATTTTCAACGAGCCCTGTTTTCCTGTACGCGTTTTGAAACGCTATGGATGGGCCCATTCTATTCAGTTCTCGCCCGACTGGCTAGCTCGTTTTCGCGAGACGCCGGGGCGAAACCCGTTCATTATCCACGCATGCGAGGGAACCGACGAATCGGCGCGGCAAGAGCTGGGCGTTTTGACAGATGCCGGCGCATTACAGGATGCAACTGTTCTGGTGCACGGCGTCGCGCTTGATGGTGTTGATGCCGCTCAACTTGTAGAGCGTCGTACAGCGCTTGTGTGGTGTCCGAGTTCTAATCGATTCACGTTGGGCCGTACCATTCACGCCGATGTTTTCGAGTCGTGCGTCTCTATCGCTCTTGCAACCGATTCCGGCATGACCGGCGCAGGTGATCTATTCGACGAACTCCAGGAAGCTGCGTCCATAATTGAGGCGGAACGTCTTTACGAAATGGTGACGTCTGCCGCGGCGCGGATATTAAGGCTGCCGTTGGGATTCGGCGAAATTCGCGACGGCAGTCCAGCCGATTTTCTCGTCTTGGCGGACAACGGGCAAACTCCGGCGGAGGCGTTGCTCACAGAATTGCCCCACGCGGTTATCATTGCCGGGCAATTGCGGCTCGCCTCGCTTCAGTTCGCAGCCATATGCCGCTGGCCCGCGATACGGACGCTTCAGCCGGTCGAAGTCGAGGGCCGCGGTTCGTATCTGACGGCTTTCGATACACGAGCGTTGATAGAGGAAACGAAGGCTGTGTTCGAAGGCGACTTGCGTCTTGCCGGAAAGGCGATTGAGGCATGAGCGCAATTATCGACTCGTTGCCGGTGCTCATCCTCTATCCGCACGCTCGCTGCAACTGCCGCTGCGTGATGTGTGACATCTGGAAGAGAACGGACGGCGAGGAATTGGCGCCGGAGGAACTGGAGCGCCACCTTGCCGACATCGAACGTCTTTCGGTCCGATGGGTTGTTTTCTCGGGCGGCGAGCCTCTGATGCACGCCGCATTTTTTCGCCTTTGCGAATTGCTGAAGGCGAAGAATATTAGGATCACCGTGCTTAGCACTGGTTTACTGCTGCAGCGATTTGCAGAGCAACTTGTGCGGTACGTGGACGATGTAATTGTTTCTCTCGATGGGCCGCTGGAAGTACACGACCGCATTCGCCGCGTACCAGGAGCTTTTTGGCGATTGAAGGAGGGTGTGGAGGAAATCCACAACGTCAGCGAACGCTTTCCCATTGCGGCGCGATGCACGGTTCAGAGGTTGAATTGCAGCGCGATTGTGGAAACCGCCTCTGCGGCAAGAGCGCTCGGCTTCGAATCGATCTCTTTTCTGGCGGCCGATTTGACTTCGCAGGCGTTTAACCGGTTAGAGCCGTGGGACAACGCGCGTCAGGAGCAGATTGCGCTTTCTTTGGACGACATTCAAACGCTTTCAAAGCAATTCGATGAATTGGCGGCTCTCTGGAGCGCTTCTGAATTCGTCTTGGAAAGCCGCGAAAAGCTGGAGCGAATTGTCCAGCACTTTCGCGCGCATCTGGGTCTTTGCGAACCCCAAGCGCCGCGCTGCAACGCACCCTGGGTATCCGCCGTGGTCGAAACGGACGGCACCGTGCGCCCCTGCTTTTTTCAGAGGCCGATCGGATCAGTCAACGGGCAGAGCCTGTTCAACGTCCTGAACGGCTTCGAAGCACAACAATTCCGGCGCTCGCTGGACGTCGCAACGAACCCGATTTGCAAGCGATGTGTGTGTTCGTTGCATCTTACTTCGGAATATCGCCCACAGCGCCCCACTGCCGTACTTGCATCTGTCCGGTAGCGCTCAAAAGAATATACCAAGTAAGAATCGGTTGATCCGGATGGGAACTCGGAAGGATGTACCAAGTACCGTAGCCGCCAATTCTGCTGCCGTTATCATAAAAGATTTGCTATTTCACCAAACTGCTGGCCTGCGAGCATGGCGACCCTCGAAGAACTGACACGGGGCGCTTCTGTAAAGGGCGTTCTGCCAAATGGCCTAGTGACGGTCATCGACATCAAGTGGCACGGGACTGCTGCGCTCGAACTTACCTATAAGGATGCCGGCGGAAAGCCAGGAATCGAGCTTCTGTTCCGCAATCGGGAACCGCAGCTTGAGATCGTCGAAAATGGCCGTCCGTGGAGTTTCAACAGCGACGGCCGGCTCTTCCGGCTAGTTTCCGAAGCGCAGCGTATTCATCTTGCTCACCTGTTCGATCCGGTGCTGGCGATTCACACCTCAGAAGTGGATCCGCTGCCGCACCAGATCACAGCCGTTTACGGCGAAATGCTCACTCGACAGCCACTCCGATTCCTGCTTGCCGACGATCCCGGCTCGGAGAAGACCATTATGGCCGGGCTGTTGATCAAAGAGCTGCTTATTCGTGGCGATCTTCATCGTTGCCTGGTGGTCTGCCCCGGGAATCTAGTCGAGCAATGGCAGGATGAACTCTTTCGCCGTTTTCAACTCCCGTTTGAGATTTTGACGAACGACAAGCTTGAGGCGGCGCGAACGGGTAACTGGTTCGCGGAAAATCCCCTCGCCATCTGTAGGCTCGACAAGCTCAGCCGCAATGATGATGTGCAAGCGAAGCTTGCCGCAACCGATTGGGACCTAATCATCTGCGACGAAGCCCATAAGCTCTCGGCTACGTACTTTGGCGGCGAAGTCAAATACACCAAGCGTTACAGATTAGGACAGTTACTCGGAAGCATTACTCGCCACTTCCTGTTGATGACCGCGACGTAAAAGGTACGCATTAGATGCGCGCGGGCGAAAGTCTTCGTCCCATGACTCAGGACGAGTTGCGGCGCATATTGCTCGAAACCGGCCCCGATTTCAGCGCCGAGCTTTGCGCGTCGGCTACCATCAACGATCTGGATAGAAGCGCGGTAGAGAGCTTCTTGTCCCGGTGGGATAGGGAATCCGGCAAGACCGCTCGTCCGCGCGCAAGTATTCAGCAGCGATTGGAAGACGCAGAATTAGTATCCGACGGCAAAGTCACCTATGCCGCGTTCTTGATGAGCGGACCGCCAAGCGTTCCGCCAAACTGATTCTGTTGCAGAATTGGTTTCGGTGTCCCCGCCGTAGCGAAATAGTTGCGCGCATCGAGATCGCTGTTACGCAGAAACTCATACACGTCGCCGTGAATATGATTCGTGCCGCTTTTGAGCGTTGCGTTCACCACCGCGCCGGCCGAGTAGCCGTACTCCGCCGAGTAATTGTTGGTCTCGACACGGAACTCTTGGATGGCATCGACCGAAGGCTGAATCGTTGCAGGCGAACTGTTTTGCTGATCGACGATTTTGGCGTTGTTATCGACGCCATCGAGCTGAAAGTTGTTGAGCTGCGCCCGCACACCATTCGCGATGAACGAGCCGCCGGCGGCAGCGCGATCTCCCTGCTTTGCCTCCAGAACACCCGCGGAAAGTTTGGCGAGCTGCAGGTAGTTGCGTCCGTTTAACGGAAGATCGGTGACAGCTTTGTTCTCGATGGTTTGGCCGATGGATGCGGTGGAGGCTTCAATAATCGGCGCCCGCGCGGAAATTTCCACTTGTTCGCTGGTTGCGCCTACGCGCAATGAGAAGTCGAGCCGCGCCACTTGCGAAACTTCAAGCGTGATCCCGCTGCGAGCGGCGGTCGAGAAGCCCTGTTTCTCTGCAGTGACCTTGTAGGTTCCTGGGCGCAGGTTCGCAATTACGTAATTGCCGGTGTCGTTCGACGTAGCCGCCGATCGCACGCCGGTGTTGATATCGCTGATAACGATGTGAGCACCGGGTACCACCGCGCCGCTTTCATCTGTGACGATTCCCGTGATAGTGGCCGTCGGCGTCTGCGCCTGCACGGCACCGCCAAACCAAAGCATGACGAGAAACAGAAAGGTGGCTAAACGGCTGCCTGTGCGCAGGACTCCCCAATCGCCTTTCAGAACATAATACGCCCTCAGGGTGAATCATGGTACGGGACTTGTTAATAAGTGTTACTGAGCGGATGTTAGCGATTAGATTGGTCGACTATTGTGTAGTCGGGAGGAACCAGAAAAAGATTCGGATCGGGCTCGGTTTGCGAGATGTCGGTCAGGCGGGTTGTCGTTTCGCCATAGCGCGGGTCGGAGCTTTTGGATAAGACCGCAAGACCCAAGTCTTTTGAGATCCATGTTTCGGAAGTGGTGGTAAAGTCCCGATCGTTTCCAACGGATCCGGCAGGATAGGTGGTTGTCACGCGCGTTCCTTCGGCGGGGATTCCTTCGATGCTGTGCGTGCCTAACGATTCGCGTTGCGTTTCAGCGCCTGTGGTTGCCCTCGGAACAGAGTTGGCGGGAATGATATTGGCGGCGCGGGGAAAACTTGCGGCCGCGGGTGGCACGGCTTTCTGGAACCATTGCGAGTTCCGAGGTGCTTGCGGCGGAAGAGTAATGCGCCGCGCGGTGTGTTGGCGCGTGTCAAACATATACTGGCATCCGGCGACAGGATCGGCGATTGTGACGAAGATGGGAGCGGAGCCCTGCGCCCCTGGAGGCAGTATGAAGCTGTGTTCCATTCGGGTCCGGCCTTGGGAATCGCGGTAAAGATGGACCTTTGAGACGGTTTGGGAAATATGTGTACCATCAGCGAGAGTTTGAACGCGCTCGGTTATTTGTTCGGCGGAGTAGGGGTGGACGATGGCCTGCTGCATGACAGTGCCGACCCCGAAAAAGAAGGAGTTTGGGCCAAAATACGTTACACCGCCCATCTGGCCCGATCGAGCGGTGATAGTTGGCTTCGCCGGAGTGGAATTTGTTTGCGCGGTTCCGATGACACCGAACAGCGCGAAGCATGACCACATCGTTGCGGCGGTTTTCATGCGACCTCCTGTTTCGAGCGCAACAGGTTAGACTCCCGTTCCCACGTGGAGGTTCCCGGAAGACCAGCGTTTTAGACCCTTGACGCCGATGTCGTGGCGGTAGTGCATGCCATCGAAGTGGATCTTCGATACGGCGTCGTAAGCGTGGTGAATCGCGGCGTCGAGTGTTGGTCCGGCGGCGGTAACGCCCAATACCCTGCCCCCGCTGGTGACAATCTGTCCGTTGCGCTTCTCGGTTCCGGCGTGAAACACTGTGGCTCCGGTTTGCTCGGCGGCCTCGATGCCATGGATGACAGCTCCCAGTTCCGGCGTTTGCGGATAGTTTTTCGCGGCCATCACCACGCAGACCGACGGATCGGGCTTCCAGGTTAGTTTTGCCGCGGGGCCGCCTGCGGCGAATTGGAGGGCTTCCAAAAATCCGCTGTCGATGCGATGCAGCAGCGCTTGGGTTTCGGGATCGCCGAGGCGCACGTTAAATTCAAGAATTTTCGGGCCGTGGGCGGTCATCATCAGCCCGGCATACAGAAACCCGCGAAACGGGGTCCCCTCACGCGCCATGTGCTCCAGCGCCGGCAACATAATGCTGTCTCGAACGACGCGGATCTCATTCGTGGTGAGAATGCGGCCGTCGGAATATGCTCCCATGCCGCCGGTGTTGGGGCCGGTATCGCCATCGCCGGCGCGTTTGTGGTCCTGGGCGGGAGCGAGTGGAATGAGATCGATCCCGTTGGCGATGCCGATGAAGCTGACTTCCTCGCCTTCGAGAAATTCTTCGAGAACGAGGCGCGGGCCGAGCAGGTGAATGGCGCGCTGGGCTTCGTCGAGGGTTTGGGCGATGATGACTCCTTTGCCGGCGGCGAGTCCATCGGCTTTAACGACGAGCGGCAACGAAAAGCACTTTATATTATCGAGTGCTTCTTGTAATGTAGAAACCTGGACGGATCGCGCCGTGGGAATTCCGGCGCGCTGAAAGAACTCTTTCGCGAAGATCTTGCTGCCTTCAAGCTGAGCAGCGGCTTGTGTGGGGCCGACGAGGCGCATACCCTGACGGGCGAACTCATCCGCGATACCCGCAACCAGTGTGGCTTCCGGACCGACGACCGTAAGATCCACTTTTTCGGCTTTGGCAAGTTCGGCATATCCCGGAATCGCCTTGGGGGCAGCCACGCAGCGGGCAACTTGTGCGATCCCCGGATTTCCGGGCGCGGCTACCAGTTCGACATTCGGATATTGCGCCAGCCGCCACGCGATGGCGTGCTCGCGGCCTCCGCCACCCACAATTAGAATCTTCAACGGTTATCGTTTCCCTTTCCTCGATAAAATATGGTCTTAGCACCCAATTGGCTTTTTCATGTCTGAAGCATCCCATCCTATAACCCGTGTGTCCCCGCGAAAGAAATATGACGTGATTATTGTCGGCGCGGGTCATGCCGGCTGTGAAGCAGCGCGCGCCTGTTCGCGGCTCGGACTTAGGACGGCAATCATCACCATGAATATCGATCTTATCGCCCAGATGTCCTGCAACCCGGCGATTGGCGGAATTGCGAAGGGTCACCTGGTGCGGGAGATCGACGCGCTGGGCGGCGTAATGGGTGAACTGACGGACAACGTCGGCATCCAGTTCCGTCTTTTGAATACCAGCCGTGGGCCGGCGGTGTGGTCGCCGCGCGCGCAATGCGACAAGAAGCAATATCGCATCCGAATGCGCGAGTGGCTGGAACAGGAGCCGAACCTTCGCATTCTGCAGGCCGAAGTCGCGCGGCTGGTTCTGGAGGAGACTGGTTCGGACCGCGTGGCGAGGGGCGTACGGCTGCGCGATGGCAGGGAACTGGAAGCCGGCGCGCTGGTGGTAACCACCGGGACATTTTTAAACGGGCTGGCGCACGTGGGCGAGACGCGGTATGCCTGTGGGCGCAACGGCGAGGCCCCGTCGAACTTTCTGGGCGAGCAACTGCGGCAACTCGGCTTGAGCTGGACCCGTCTGAAGACCGGAACACCGCCGCGACTCGACGGACGAACCATCGACTGGTCGCGATTAGAACCGCAGGCTGGTGACGCCGTGCCCACTCCTTTCTCCTTTCTTACGGAACGCATTACACAATCGCAGATCCTTTGCTACCTGACTTATACAAACGAAGCCACGCACCGGATTCTAGCCGATGCAATCCCTCGATCACCGTTGTATAGCGGACAAATCGAAGGAATTGGGCCGCGATACTGCCCTTCCATCGAGGATAAAATCGTCAAATTTCCGGACAAAATGCGCCATCAGCTCTTTTTAGAGCCCGAAGGCGTGGATACGCACGAAATTTATGTGAACGGGATGTCGACCAGTATGCCGGTGGACGTACAGACGGCGATGTTGGGGACGATTCCGGGCCTGGAAGATGCGGAGATGATCCGGCCGGGCTACGCGATTGAATATGACGCGATAGACGCGCGGGAGTTAACTCATTCGCTGGAAGTAAAGAGCATTCGAGGACTATTTTTGGCCGGGCAAATTAACGGAACCTCAGGATACGAAGAGGCGGGATGCCAGGGGTTGGTAGCGGGAATCAACGCGGGGCTTGCAGTAAAAGGTGCTCCGGCGTTTACGTTGGCCCGTAGCGACGGGTATGCGGGCATTTTGATCGACGATTTGATCAGTAAGGGGGCCGATGAGCCATACCGGATGTTCACGTCGCGGGCGGAGTTCCGGCTGCATTTGCGAATCGACAATGC
>Ga0134125_10001890_pt1 | contig 25267 bp, 25 predicted proteins | sample KB31751_FD_96464 | JGI IMG/M metagenome (GOLD analysis project Ga0134125, IMG submission 96464) | Terrestrial soil microbial communities with excess Nitrogen fertilizer from Kellogg Biological Station, Michigan, USA - KB3-175-1 | ecosystem: Environmental > Terrestrial > Soil > Unclassified ...
ACGGGCGCGGCCGGATCGGCTTCGTCAACCCCGTCAGCGAGCCGTTCTGCGGCGACTGCGACCGCATCCGCATCACCGCCGACGGCCGCCTGCGCACCTGCCTCTTCTCCTTGAACGAGACGGACCTGCGCGAGCCGCTGCGCGCGGGCGCGAGCGACGACGAGCTGGAGGCGATCGTGCGCGACGCCGTCTGGCGCAAGGAGCTCAAGCACCGCGTGAACGAGCCGGGCTTCGTGCAGCCGGCGCGCACGATGTCCGCGATCGGCGGCTGACCACGTGCCGGCGGTCAGGCCGGCGCCCGGAAAAGCTGCTTCGGCGTGACGAGGCGCAGATCGGGGTCGCGTCTCGCCGCCGCTCTGAGCTGGCGCGTGAAGCCGCCGCGCGAGAAGCAGTAGCGGGCCGGTCGCGGACGGCCGTCGGCGAGGTGGGCGGCGAGCGCGTCGAGCTTCGCCAGCTCGTCGGCGTCCATCGGACCGTCGGTCCACTTGCACGAGCCGATCGCGACGACCGCGCCGTCGTCGTCGATCGCGACCGCGTCGAGCTCGCGCTCGACGTCGCGCAGGGCGCCGGTGCGCAGCTCGCGCACCTTCCCCCACCACCAGCCGACCGCGGCCGCGTCGACCGCCTCGCGCAGCCACTGCTGGCAGACCTCCTCGAACGCGGGCCGCGAGATGAACGCGTCGAGCTGCGGCAGCACGCGCGCCTGCAGGTGGCGCTCGGCGCCGGCGGCGTCGATCAGGCGGTCGCGCGAGGGCAGCACGAAGCGGAACCAGAAGCGCAGGTAGGGGTCCGCGATGCGGTAGCGGCTCTGGCGCGAGCGTTCGGGGTTGGCGACCGTGATCGGGAGCTGCTTGTCGACCAGCCACAGTCTCTGGAGCGTGTCGAGCATCTGGCTCACGCGCGAGCTGCCGCCCGCGATCCCGGTGCGCTCCGCGATCTGCGCCACGCGCGTCTGCCCGGCGGCGATCGCGCGCAGGATCGAGAAGAAGCCGGAGGCGTTCGGCAGCTCCTGGTCGAGCAGCAGGCGCGCCTCTTCGTGCAGCAGTCCATCAGGCAGCAGGACGAGATCGCGGATGTTCTCGGCGAGCGTGCGCTCCGGCCGGATCTGCGCCAGGTAGTACGGCATGTGCCCGAAGACGGCGTAGGCGCCGATGCGATCCTCCGCCGACCATCTCGGCACGAACAGCGCGACGTCGCGGGCGCTGAACGGCCGCAGGCGAAGCTGGCCGGCGCGCCGGCCGTAGGTCGTGGCGGAGTAGCCGACGACCTCGCGCTCGAAGAAGCCGACCTCGCTGCCGGACAGCACGACGAAGATCGGCAGCCACTCGCCGCGCTCGCGCCACCAGACGTTCAGGATCGAGCCGATGTCGGGACTCTCGCGCGCGAGGAACTGGAACTCATCGAGCACGAGCAGGACCGGCCCGCTCTCCTGCGCCCAATCGGCGAGCGCGTCGAGCGCGGCACGCCAGCCGGGGACCGACAGCGCCGCGCGGCCCGTCGCCTCCGCGAGCCGCTCGGAGAAGTCGGCGAGCTGGTCGGCGCGCGTGCCGCTCGTCGCTTCGAAGTGGAGGTGGCGCTTGCCGCGCGCGAACTTGCGCAGCAGCAGGCTCTTGCCGACGCGCCGTCGCCCCCACAGGACGAAGATCTGCGCGTCGCCGGTCGCCCAGCGACGTTCGAGCATCGCGAGCTCGTTCGTGCGGTTGAGGAAGCGATCGGGATCTGGCACGAACACAGCTTAGCCGAAAATAACTTAGTCGCGAAGAAGTTATTTGCGGCGATGCTGTGGCTAGGGCGCCCACTCTGCGTCGAGCCGCGCGAGCGCGACGCCGGCCTGCACGAGCACGATCGCGCCCGGCTCGAGCGGGGCGATCAGCGCCGTTTCGACCGTCACGGGGACGCCGTCCACGCCGGCGCAGCGGGCGAGCGTGCCGCCCATGCGGTCGAGTGCGAGTACGCGCATCGGCGCGCCGGCGCCGTGCGCGGCGTGTCCGCGGCGGCGCTGCCGAGCGGCGACGTGCTCCCAGTGGTACGTGCCCACCATCGACGCTTCTCCATACCGGCCAGCGGAGAAACCCGGACGTTCGCGCGCGGACCAGGCGCGCAGCCGCTCTCGATCAAGCGTCCAGGTCCAGCCACAGCTCGCTGCGCGTGGGGAACGCGGGCACGGCCTGCGCGAGCGTCGCGAGCGGCACCTCGGCGGCGATCGCGATCGTCGCGGCGTGCAGCAGCTCGGCCACGTCGGGTCCGACGAACGTCGCCCCGACGAGCACGTCCCGCTCGCGGTCGACGACGAAGCGCGTCGTGCCCGTCGCGCCGCGGCCGTGGAAGCTCGCGCCGGCGGTCCCGGACGTCTCGCGATCGACCGCGCGCCCCGCGATCCCCGCCTCGTGCGCGCTCGCGAGCGTGTGCCCAACCGCGGCGACGCCCGGCTCGGTGAAGATCGCGCGCGGCGAGAGCGGCCCGTCGAGCCTCCCCAGCCGCGGGCTCGCATCGCCGCAGATCGCGGCGGCCGCGACGCGCGCCTGGTGCTTGCCCATGTGCGTGAGCAGCGCGCGTCCGTTGACGTCGCCGACCGCGTAGAGCCAGGGCAGGGCCGGCACGCGGAGCGTCTCGCCGACCTCGATCGCCTCGCCCGGCGCAAGCCCGACGGTCTCGATCCCGAGATCCCCCGTGCGCGGCTGACGGCCGACCGCGACGAGCAGGCGATCGCCGCACAGCTCCTCCCCGTCGGCGAGCGTGACGCCGGTGCGACCGTCGGTGCCGCGCGCCACGCCGACGGCGCGCGCGCCGATGCGCAGCTCGACCCCGGCCTGCTGCAGGCCCTCCGCGACCTGCGCGCTCGCGAACGGCTCCTCCCCGGCGATCAGGCGCTCGCCCGCCTCGATCACCGTCACGCGCGCGCCGAGCGACGCCCACGCCTGCGCCAGCTCCACGCCGACGACGCCACCGCCGAGCACGAGCAGCTCGCCGGGGACCGCGCCGGCCGTCGTCGCCTCGCGGCTGGTCCACGGGTCGGCGTCGGCGAGGCCGGGGATCGGCGGCAGGAGCGGAGCCGACCCCGTCGCCACGATCACCGCCGTGCCGGCCTCGTGCTCGGCGCGGCCGTCGGGTCCGTCGATCGCGACGCGCCGCTCGCCGGTGAGGCGCGCGTGCCCGCGCAGCAGCGTCACCCCGCGCTGCTCCAGCCACGGGAGCTGCGCGGCGTCGTCGAGCTGATGGATCACCTCGTCGCGCCGCAGCAGCACCTGCTCGGCGTCGAGCGCGTCGGCAGCGGCGACGCCGGGCACGCGCCGCAGCTCGCGCAGGAGCTGACCCGGCCGCAGCAGCGCCTTCGACGGCATGCACGCCCAGTAGCTGCACTCGCCGCCGACGAGCTCGCGCTCGACGAGCGCGACCGCCTTCCCGCGCTCCGCGAGCCGCCCCGCCGCGATCTCGCCGGCCGGGCCCGCGCCGATCACGATGACGTCGAAGCCGGCGGGCATCGGGGCCAGCCTTCCCGCGTGCGGCCCCGCTCATCCGCCGGCCGACGCGTCGTCAGTGGCGCTTGGCGTACTCCTCGATCTCGCCGAAGTCGAGCAGCACGCATGGTTCGTCGCCCAGGACCTCCGCATCGTGGCCCGGCGGGATCGCGGCGACGTCGCCCGCGCCGATCTCCGTCGCCGCGCCGCCGTCCATCGTGATGCGCATACGGCCGGAGACGCAGTAGCCGAGGTGGGAGACCTGGCAGGAGTCCGTGCCGGCGATCGGCTTGACGTCCTGCGACCAGCGCCAGCCGGGCTCGTAGACGCCGTGTCCGACCGTGCGGCCGCCGACATGGACGATGTCCGTCTGGCCGTGCCCCTCGAACGTGCGCGTCTCGTCCGGCGCCTCGAAGCGCTTGACCTCGATCGCAGCCATCGCACCCTCCATCGCTCGCTCCTTTCGTCCGCTTGCGAGAGCGTCGCTCTCAGGCGAGCGCATACCCATCCGGCGCGCCGGCACCAACCCGCGCCGCGCGGATCTGGCGCGCCCTGCTCAGGCCAGCAGCGCGAAAGGCTGCTCGAGCAGCTCGCGCACGCGCGCGAGGAAGGCGGCCGCGTCGGCGCCGTAGAGGATGCGGTGGTCGCAGCAGAGCGAGAGGTCCATCAGGCTCCGCACGGTCAGCGCGCCGTCGGGCCCGACCGCCGGCCGCTGCACGGCGGCGCCGACGGCGAGGATCGCCGCCTGGCCGGGATTGACGATCGCGGTGAACGACGTCACGCCGAACATCCCGAGGTTCGAGACGGTGAAGGTGCCGCCGCTCAGCTCCGGCGGGGTGACCGTGCCGGTGCGCGCTCTCTCCGCGAGCGCGCGCGTCTGCTGCGCGATCGCTGTCACGGGCTGGACGTCGGCGTCGAAGATCGTCGGGACGATCAGCGTGCCCTCCCCCGCGACGGCGACGCCGACGTTCACCCGCTCGTAGGACTCGAAGGCGCCGTCCTTGTAGGCGCCGTTGACACGCGGCTGCTCGCGCAGCGCGAGCGCGCACGCCTTCACGACGAAGTCGTTGACCGACGGCGCCGCGCCGCGCGCCGCCTTCATCTGCGCGCGCAGCGCGAGCAGGTCGGACACGTCGGCCTCCGTGCGGATCTGGATGTCCGGCACGGTCGCTCTCGACTCCGCCATCCGCCGCGCGATCGTCTTCTGGATCGACGTCAGCGCGACGGTCGTGACCTCGCCCTTGCCGTTCCCGCCGCCGGCCGGCGCGGAGGAGGCGCCGCCGGCGGCCGGGGGCACGGAAGCTTGCGCGGGCGCTGCGGCGGCCGCCTCGACGTCGGCCTTCACGATCCGGCCAAACGGTCCGCTCCCCACGAGCGACCCCAGCTCGACGCCCAGCTCACGCGCCAGCCGCCGAGCAACCGGAGAAGCCTTGACGCGCACACCGGGCTCGGAGCCGTCGCCCACGACGGGCATCGAGGGGGAGGACGCGGTCGCGCCCGAGGCGTCCGGCGCAGCGGCCGATCCGGCGGGTGGCGCGGTGGAGGACGATTCCGCGGCCCCGCCCGCGGAATCGCCTCGCGCCGCGACAGGACCCGCCGGCGCGGCGGCCGGGGCCCCACCGGAAGGCGCGGACTCGCCCTCACCGAGCACGACGGCGATCACGGCGCCAACCGCGAGCGAGTCGCCTTCGGCGGCGACGGCTCTGAACACCCCCGCCGCGTCGGACTCGTACGTCATGTTCGCCTTGTCGGTCTCGATCTCGGCGATCTCGTCGCCGCGCGCGACCGCGGCCCCGTCGGCGACGAGCCATCTGAGGATCGTGCCCTCCTCCATCGAGTCGGAGAGGCGCGGCATCGTGATCTCGGGCATCGTCGTCCTAGGTCGAGGGGGTCCGGCCGAGGGTCGCGAGCGCGGCGGCGAGGATCCGCTCCTCGCTCGGCATCGCCGCCAGCTCCAGGTTCTTCGCGTACGGCAGCGGGACCTCGGCCATGCCGACGCGCTCGACCGGCGCGTCGAGGTCGTCGAAGCAGGCGTGTTGGATGCGCGCCGCCAGCTCGGCGGTGACGCCGTAGGTCGGCCAGCCCTCCTCGACGCACACCGCGCGGCTCGTCTTCGCGACCGACGTCGCGACCGTCGCGACGTCGAGCGGGCGCAGCGAGCGCAGGTCCACGACCTCCGCGGAGACGCCGTGCTCCGCCGCCAGCCGCTCGGCGGTCTCCAATGCGCGCACCGTCGCGTAGGAGTGCGCCACGAGCGTCACGTCGGTCCCCTCGCGCAGCACCTGCGCGCGGCCGATCGGGACGACGAAGTCGGGGTCGAGCGGGACCTCGCCTCTCTGCTTGTAGATCGGCAGGTTCTCGATCACGAGCACCGGGTCGTCGTCGCGGATCGCGGCCTTCAACAGGCCCTTCGCGTCGGCCGGGGTCGCGGGCGCGACGACCTTCAGGCCCGGCGTGCTCGCGAACCACTGGTCGAAGCTCTGCGAGTGCTGGGCGGTCAGCTGGTTGCCGGCGCCGTTCGGCGTGCGGATCACGAGCGGGCAGCGCACCTCGCCGCCGAACATCGCGCCGATCTTCGCCGCGTGGTTGATGACCTGGTCCATCGCGACGACGAGGAAGTTGATCGTCATGATCTCCACGACCGGGCGCTCGCCGAGCATCGCCGCGCCGACGCCGGCGCCGACGAAGCCCTCCTCGGCGATCGGCGTGTCGCGCACGCGCTCCTCGCCGAACTCGCCCATCAGGCCGGCGGTCACCTTGTAGGCGCCGTCGAAGACGCCGACCTCCTCGCCCATCACGAAGACGCGCTCGTCGCGCGCCATCTCCTCGCGCAGCGCGAGCCGCAGCGCCTCGCGGTAGGTCATGACCTCGGTGCCGGTGGCCGCCCGCTCCGCGACGGCCGGGCTCACGATCCCAGCCCCGCGTCGAACGTGAGCGCCAGCTCGCCGTACGCCGAGCCCGGCCGCATGCGCGTGAACTGCTCGGCGCTGCCGTCGGCGTGCATGCCGGCGGCGAGCTGGCCGACCTGCGGCTCCGCGCTCGCGAGCGCGTACGCGACGGCAGCCGCCACGCGCTCGTCGGCGCGCGCGTCGATCGCGTCCAGCTCCGTCTCGGCGATCCCCGCTTCGCGCAACTGCTGTCGCACCCGGCGGATCGGGTCGTGCGCCTGGTGCTCGGCGATCTCGTCCTTCGTGCGGTAGGCGAGGCCCGCGTCGGCGACCGAGTGACCGCGGTAGCGATACGTGACGGCCTCCAAGACTGCTGGCGCCCGCTCCTCTCGCGCAGCACGCAGCAGACGCTCTGCCGCCGCGTAGACGGCGTCGAGGTCGTCGCCGTCGACGCGCTCGCCGTGCATCCGGTAAGCCGCCGCGCGCTTGTACAGCTCCGGCTCGGCGGAGGCGCGATCGACCGCGGTCCCCATCCCGTACTCGTTGTTGACGACGAGGAAGACGATCGGCAGCCGCCACAGCGCGGCGAGGTTGAGCGACTCGTGCCACGCGCCCATGTTCACGGCGCCGTCGCCCAGCTCGCAGACGACCGCCTGCGGCTTGCCCTGGCGCACGAGCGCGAGCGCCAGTCCGGTCGCGACCGGGAGCTGGCCGGCGACGATCCCCCAGCCGCCGTAGTAGCCGTGCGCGACGTCGAGCAGGTGCATCGAGCCGCCGCGGCCGTGTGCGCAGCCGTCCTCGCGGCCGAACAGCTCCGCCATCACGGCCTCCGGCGAGGTGCCCTTCGCGAGCGCGAAGCCGTGCGAGCGGTAGCCGGTGACGAGCAGGTCGTCCGCTTCGAGCGCGTGCACGACGCCGACGGTCGTCGCCTCCTGGCCACTCGACAGATGGCAGTAGCCGCCGATGCGCGCGGCCTTGTACTGGCGCTCGGCCTCCGTCTCGAAGACGCGGCTGAGCACCATCGTCTCGTACAGCTCGCGCCGGCTCTCCAGCGCGAGCGACGGTACGTGAACGTCGGTAGGGGCGGGGTCTGCGACAACCGACATCAGGACTCCTCGAAGTACTCCGGGTGGGCGGCCTGGATCTGCGGGACGCTGGAGAGGACCATGCGCAGGTGGTGGCGCATCGCCGCCTCGGCGCGGTCGGCGTCGCCGGCGGCGATCGCCGCGACCAGTCCGCGGTGCTCGGCGACCATCTCGCCGAGGTAGCCGGGCTCCGGCAGCGACAGACCGCGGACGCGATCGAGGTGGCCGTTCGCGCGGCGCGCGAGCGACCAGGCGATCTCATGGCCGCTGAGCTGCGCGAGCAGCCTGTGGAGCCCTTCGTCGAGCGCGTCGAACGCCTCCGCGTCGCCGTGATGCTCGGCGCGCGCCTGCGCTGCGAGGTTCGCCTGCAGCTCGGCGAGCCCGGCGCCGTCGATCCGCTCGACCGTGCGGCGGATCGCCGCGCACTCGAGCGCCTCGCGCACGAACGCGGCGTCTTCGACCGCCGCCGGGCTGATCAGCGTCACGAACGTGCCGAGCTGCGGCACGATCGCGACGAGCCGCTCGTCGCGCAGCCGTGCGAGCGCCTCGCGCACCGGGGTGCGGCTCACGCCGAGCAGCTCGGCCAGCTCGTTCTCGGACAGCCGGCGCCCCGGCTCCAGCTCGGCGCGCACGATCGCGGCGCGCAGCGCGGCGTACACCTGGTCGCCGGTCGACAGGCCGTTCACGCGATCTTGCAGGCCGATTCGCATCTCGGCGACTAGTATACAAGTGCACTGGCGGACGGCAAGCCGCGCGCCGCGCGGTGCCCGCTCGCGCGGCACGATCGTCTGAGAGAGTGACGATCGTGAGCATCGATCCCGAGCTGCGCACGGCGACGGCGCAGGACGTCACCCGGCTGGCGGGCGCGATGGCCGAGGCGTTCTACGACGACCCGGTGTTCGGCTGGCTGATGCCCGACGGCGAGCGCCGGCTCGGACGCCTGCGCCGCTTCTACCGCGTCGAGCTGCACCACGTCGGGCTGGCGCGCGGCCAGGCGTGGACCTCCGGCGAGCTGGCCGGCGCGGCGATCAGCGCGCCGCCGGGCGCGTGGCGCGTCCCGCTGCGGGCGATGCTGCTCCAGGGCTCGCTGTTCGGGCTCCACGTCGCGCGAGCGGTGCGGCTGCTCGGCGCGATCGAGCGCCGGCACCTGCGCGAGCCGCATCACTACTTCGCGCACATCGGCGTCGCCCCCGCGGCACAGGGTCAGGGCCTGGGCAGCCGGCTGATGCGCCCGACGCTCGACCGCTGCGATCGGGAGGGCATCCCCGCCTACCTCGAGGCTTCGAGCGAGCGCAACGCGACGCTCTACGAGCGGCTGGGGTTCCGGCTGATCCGCGAGTTGGCCGTCGGCGACAGCCCGCCGTTGCGCCTGATGGTCCGCGCCGCCGCCGCGTAGGCGCCGCCCTCATCCTGCGGCGGCGATCAGCGGCGAGCGGCGCCGGTGCCGGCGCGGCGGAGCGCCTCTTCGAGTCGCCCGAAGCGGTGGTCGTCGTCGGGGAGCAGGGAGAGGAGCGTGTCGCGAACGGCGTCGAGGTCGAGCGTCTCGGCGGCGAGCATCGCCTCGATGTCGGCCCAATCGCGCGTGCGGTCGAACATCGCCTTGAAGACGGCCAGCTCCTGCGGTCCCAGCACCGGGATGCTCGCGCTCGCGAACGGGACGGTTCTGCGGTGGCGCGCGGCGTCCTCGTGCAGCGGGACCGAGTCGAAGAAGACGTCGACCGGCGTCTCCCCCCACCACAGCCGCACCTGTCCGTCGCGAGCGATCGCCTCGGCCGTCCCGTCGGGGCGGTCGACCTCGGTCGGCAGGGCGCGCAGCGCGCGCTCAGCTTCCGCCGCGGGCAGGAAGACGTTCAGGTCGATGTCACTCGTGGCGCGCGGATCGAGCGTCCAGTAGGCGAGTGCGATCGCGCCGCCGAAGGCGTGCGGGATGCGTCGTCGCGCAAGCGCCCGATGCAGCGCGACGAGCTTCTCCGGGAGCGTCATCGCCGCCGCTCGAACGCCGCCGCAGGCGGGAAGCGCAGCTCGCGGTCATGGCGCGTCGGCAGCGCCTCGGCGAGCAGCATGACGTCCACGAGCCCGCGTCCGGCGCGCGCAAGCTGGGCCGGCGCCGGGCGGATCACGGCGTTCGATCCGGGCGCGACGGTCAGGCGGGAACCGAGCGCCGCGAGCAGACGACCGAGCGTCTCGACCGACGGCTCCTTGCGCCCATGCTCGTACGCCGAGATCGTCGCCTGCGAGGTGCCCGCGCGGCGCGCGAGCGCCGCCTGGGTCAGCCCCGCACGCCGACGAGCGGCGCGCAGCGTCTCGGAGATGTCCATGACCGCAGTATATCCAATTAGATATGCTTGGTCGACCCGCCGTGCGCACCGGCTCAGCCGCACCTACCCGCGCGGGTTGCGGATGCGATCGCGGTCCTCGGACTCGCCGACGAGCAGGAACGCGAGCGAGACGAGCAGCACGAGCGCGATCCCGAACAGCCCCCAGCCGACTGCGGCCACCCACACGTTCCCGATCGCCGCCAGCACGATGCCGGCGACCAGCAGCGCGAGCGCGGCGGCGACGATGCGGCGATGGCCCATGCCAGCGATATACCCGCGCGACCGCCCGCCGGATGCGAGCGGTCGCGTTGAGCGTCAGGCGCCGATCTCCGCGAGGTTCTCCACGACCTGCGTGAGGCGCAGGGCGTTGCCGGACGGGTCGCGGAAGCCGCAGTCGATCCCGTACGGGCGCTCCTCGGGCGCCTCGCTGAACTCGACGCCGCGCGCCTTGAGCTGCTCGTAGGAGGCGCGGCAGTCGTCGGTCGTGAGGAAGACCGTCCCGGCGAAGCCCTTGGCCATCAGGCTCTTGACCTGCTCGGCCGTCTCGGCGTCCATCACCGGCGGGCCGGGGATCGCCATCAGCACGACGGAGAAGTCCTCCTGGTCGGCGGGCGCGACGGTGAGCCAGCGGAAGTTGCCGAGCTCCGGGACCGTCACGTCGACCTGCACCTCCCAACCGAGCTTCTGCGTGTAGAACGCGAGCGCCTCGTCCTGATCGTGAACCCACAGCTGGGCGTTGGCGATTCTGATCATCTCGGGCCTCCTGTGATCAACGGGAAACGATGCGGCCAATCTAGGCCTGCCCGTCTCCCCTGTCTTCTCGAAACGTGCGCCGTTCCGGACGGCCGTACACGCGCACGACGCACATCGGCACGACCATGTGCGCCGAGGCCGGCGGATGCGCCGCACGGTAGGCCGCCGGCGAGCGCCCGAACGTGCGCGTGAAGCTGGTCGTGAACGACCCGAGCGACTGCAGGCCGACCGACAGGCAGACGTCCGCGATCGGCCGGTCGGTCATGCGCAGCAGCGTCGCCGCGCGCTCGAGCCGGCGCGTGAGCAGGTACGCGCGCGGCGACTCGCCGAACGCGCGCTTGAAGGCGCGGCTGAAGTGCGCGCGCGAGAGACCGGCCGCGGCCGCCATCTCCTCGACGCCGATCGGCTCGGCGTAGCCCGCGTCCGCGAGGTCCTTCGCTCTCAGCAGATGGCGGTCGGGCGGGACGAAGGCCATGCCGGAACGCAGTATCGCGCGCGGGACGCGTACCGCTGGGCTCAGGCCGTGCACCGCTTCGCGATCTTCCCCCTGCGAGCCCCCGCGGCGCCTGCTTCTACGATGGGTGTCCTCCCACCGTCTCCCAGAGGTTCGCGAACATGAGCATGAGCGCAGATGACGTCCAGTCCGGCCTCGAGGGCGTCGTCGCCTTCGCGACCGAGATCGCCGAGCCCGACCGTGCCGGCGGCTCGCTGCGCTATCGCGGCGTGGACATCGAGGAGCTCGTCGGGGCGGTGCCGTTCGAGCAGGTCTGGGGGCTGCTCGTGGACGGGTCCTACCTGCCGGGATTGCCGCCGGCGGAGCCGCACGCGCTCACGGTGCGCTCGGGCGACCCGCGCGTCGACGTGCAGTCGGCGCTTGCGATGCTCGCGGTGGGTGGGAACGGATCCGGCTTCGAGCAGCTGATCGACATCACCGACGAGCAGGCGCGCGAGCAGCTGGCCCGCGCCTCGGTGATGGCGCTCTCGTTCGTGGCGCAGTCCGCGCGCGGCGCCGGTCGTCCGCCGGTGCCGCAGGCCGACGTCGACACGGCGACCTCGATCCCCGAGCGCTTCCTGATGCGCTGGCGCGGCGAGGTCGACTCGAACCACGCGAAGGCGATCGACGCCTACTGGATCTCGGCCGCCGAGCACGGCATGAACGCCTCGACCTTCACCGCCCGCGTCGTGGCCTCCACCGGCGCCGACGTCGCGGCGGCGCTGAGCGCGGCGGTCGGCGCGCTGTCGGGCCCGCTGCACGGTGGCGCGCCCTCGCGCGTACTGAAGATGCTCGACGCGGTCGAAGCCTGCGGCGACGCGGAGCGCTGGGTCAAGGACGCCTTGGACAGAGGCGAGCGGCTGATGGGCTTCGGCCACCGCGTCTACCGCGCCGAGGATCCCCGCGCCCGCGTCCTGCGCCGCACCGCGCGCGAGCTCGGCTCCACGCGCGTCGAGGTCGCGGAAGCCCTGGAGCAGGCGGCGCTCGCCGAGCTGCAGGCGCGCAAGCCCGACCGCGTCCTCGCGACCAACGTCGAGTTCTGGTCCGCCGTCGTGCTCGACTACGCCGAGGTGCCGCCGGAGCTGTTCACGCCGCTGTTCGTCTGCGCGCGCACCGCCGGCTGGAGCGCGCACATCGTCGAGCAGAAGCGCGAAGGCCGCCTGATCCGCCCGACCGCCAAGTACGTCGGACACGGGCCGCGGTCGCGCGACGCCGTCTGAGGCGCCCGCCCAACCAGCGCCCGGGGCGCGGGCGCGCGGGTAGGGTCGCCGCCATGTCGGATGCGGCGGCCGTCCTGACCGAGGAGCGCGACGGGGTCCTGCTCGTCACGCTCAACCGGCCCGAGCAGCGCAACGCGGTGAACCTCGCGGTCGCCGAGGGGATCGCCGCGGCGCTCGACCGGCTGGACGGCTCGGCGGAGCTGCGCGTCGGCGTGCTGACCGGAGCGGGCAAGGGCTTCTGCGCGGGCATGGACCTGAAGGCGTTCGTCGCCGGCGAGCGCCCCTACGTCGAGGGACGCGGCTTCGCGGGGATCGTGCGCCGGCCGCCGGCGAAGCCGCTGATCGCGGCGATCGAGGGCTTCGCGGTCGCGGGCGGCTTCGAGATCGCGCTCGCGTGCGACCTGATCGTGGCGGCGCGCGGCGCGCGGCTGGGGACGCCGGAGGTCAAGCGCGGCCTCGTCGCGGCCGGCGGCGCGCTGCTGCGGCTGCCGCGCCGGATCCCCTACCACCTCGCGATGGAGCTGGCGCTGACCGGCGACCCGATCGACGCCGAGCGCGGGTTTGAGGTCGGGCTCGTGAGCCGCCTCGCCGAGCCCGGCGAGGCGCTGGCGGTCGCCCTGGAGCTGGCCGCGGCGATCGCCGCCAACGGCCCGCTCGCGACCGCCGCCTCGAAGCGCATCCTCGTCGAGGCGCCCGGCTGGGGCGAGGACGAGCTGTGGGAGCGCCAGGCCGAGATCGCCGACCCCGTGCGCGACTCCGCCGACGCCCGCGAGGGCTCGCTCGCGTTCGCCGAGAAGCGGCCGCCGCGCTGGACCGCGCGCTGAGCAGCCCTTCGCGCGACTGAGTGACAAGTTTCCCTCGGTATCCGAGGGAAACTTGCGTGTCTGGCCGCCCCCCGGCTTGACATGTGACCCTTTAGTCACCTATCGTCTTCGCCATGGACGAGGTCTTCAGAGCGCTGGCGGATCCGACTCGGCGGGGCCTGCTCGACGAGCTGTTCCGCGCGGACGGGCAGACGCTGAGCGCGCTGGAGGAGCGGTTGCCGATGACGCGCTTCGGCGTGATGAAGCACCTGAGAGTGCTGGAGCAGGCCGGGCTGGTGGTTACGCGCCGCCGCGGTCGGGAGAAGCTGCACTTCCTCAACCCCGTCCCGATCCGGCTCGTCCACGACCGCTGGGTGAGCAAGTACGCGGAGCCGTGGGCCGCCGGCCTCAGCGCGCTCAAGCACGACATGGAGGGCAGGACGATGGAGAAGGTCTTCGAGATCTACATCAAGACGACGCCGGAGCTGCTGTGGCAGGCGATCGTCGACCCCGAGCAGCGCGCGAAGTACAGCTTCGGCATCGGCATGGAGTCCGACTGGACGCCCGGCTCGCGCTACTCCTCGACGCACCGGCGCGCCGGCATGGCGATCGCCGAGGGCGAGAACCTCGAGGTCGACCCGCCGCGCAAGCTCGTGCAGAGCTTCACCGCGCTGTGGAGCGAGGAGGTGAAGGCCGAGGGTGCCTCGCGCGTGACGTGCGAGATCGAGCAGGTCGAGGACTCCTGCCGCCTCACCGTGATCCACGACCAGCTGCGCGAGGGCGCGAACAACCAGCTCTACGGCGGCTGGCCGATGATCCTCTCCGGCCTCAAGACGCTGCTGGAGACCGGCGGGGAGCTGACGACGCCCGGCTCGCTGATGTATGCCCAAGCCGGCGGGCGCGACTCCTAAACGTCAAGCGCCGACTGCCTGACCTCCTCCCGCGGGCGGCGCATCGCCCGCTCGCGCGCCGGGTACCTGTCTGCGCACATCGTCCCCCGCCCACGAGAGAGGAGGCGACAAATGCTCTGGCTGCTGCTCGGAATCGTCCTGCTGATCATCGCGATCGCAGGCGGCGTGATCGTCCATCCGATCCTGTTCGCGATCGCGATCATCGCGCTCGCGATGTTCTTCTTCGGCCGCACGCACCGGGCGGTCTAGGAGTCGCCGCTCTTAGAATCTCTTTCAGACTGAGGGCGAGTCGGATGGTGCCGGATCGTGGATGCCGGACGCCGCACGCGATGTGAAGGCGCAGCAATGCTGCATCGAACATCGCGGGTGGCGAGCCGGCGCCGCGAGACGGTGCCAGCCGGCCGCCGGTCATTCTGAAAGAGGTTCTTAACCGAGCCCTCTCAGGGCCGGCAGCGACTGCCCGAGCGTGAGCACCTCGGCGAAGAGGTCGCCGCGCTCGGCGACGCGGGCGAGCACGGCGTCGTGCTCGAAGCGCAGGAGGTCGGGGTCGCCGCTCGCGCGGCAGGCCTCGACCTCCTCCCACGTCACCGGCGTCGAGACGGTCGGGCGCGACTTCGCGCGCAAGGAGTAGACGGAGATCGTCGTCTTGTGCTCGTCGTTCTGCGACCAGTCGATCAGCACCTTGCCCGCGCGCTCGCCGTCCTTCTTCCTCATCTCGGAGACGACCAGCTCGGGCAGCTGCTGCTCGAACAGCGCCGCGACCGCGTGCGCGAACGGCTTCGTGACGTCGTAGCGGACGTCGGGGTCGTTGAGCGGCACGTACACCTGCAGCCCCTTCGAGCCCGACGTCTTCGGGAACGCGCGCAGGCCGAGCTGGTCGAACATGCCGCGCAGCGCCAGGGCGACCTCGCAGCACTCGACGATCGTGGCCGGCGGCCCCGGGTCGAGGTCGAACGCGAGCGTCGCCGGCCGCTCGATCTCGTCCGCCTTCGACAGCGACGGGTGCAGCTCGACGTCGGCAAGGTTCGCGAGCCACACGAGCGTCGGCAGGTCGTTGCAGAGCGTGTACTCGATGTCGCGTCTGCTGTGGCGGCTGTAGACGGCGACGGTCTGCACCCACTCGGGCCGGTGCCGCGGCGACTGCTTCTCGTAGAAGAACTTGCCGTCCACGCCGTCGGGGTAGCGCTTGAGCGTGAGCGGATGGCCGCGCAGGTGCGGCAGCAGCACCGAGGCGATCGCGACGAAGTAGTCGACGAGGTCGCGCTTCGTGAAGCCGGCCTGCGGATACAGGAGCTTGTCGGGGTTGCTGAGTCTGACGACGCGTCCCTCCACCTCCAGCTCGACGCCGCCACGCACGCGGCGCTTCGACGCCGGCGCCGAGGTCGCGGCCGGCTCGCTCGGCGGCGGCTGCACGCGCTCGCGCACGACCTGCTCGGCCGGCTTGTCGTCGCGCAGGCCCTCGTAGCGCGGGTGGCGCAGGCGACCGTCGGCCGTCCATTCGCCGAACTCGACCTCGGCGACGAGCTGCGGCTCGACGAAGCGGGCGCCCTTCGCCGGCTGGCGTCCGCTGAACGGCGAGGCTCTGCGCGCGAGCGGTCCCAGCAGCCGCCCGAGCCGCTCCAGCTCGGCTTCGTCGAAGCCCGTGCCGACCTTGCCGGCATACCTCAGCTCGCCGCTCTCGGGGTCGTGCACGCCCAGCTCGAGCGCGCCGAGCCGCCCGGCGCGCGCGCCTCTCCCCTCCGTCCAGCCGCCGATCACCAGCTCTTGGCGCTGCGAGTGCTTGATCTTCAGCCAGCTCCCGTCGCGCTTGCCGGGCAGGTAGCGCGAGTCGAGCCGCTTGGCGACGACGCCCTCCAGGCCCTGCTCGCGCGTGGCGGCGAGCAGCGCGCTGCCGTCGCCCTCGTGGTGGGCGGGCACGCGCCAGTGCTCGCCGTCGAGCCCGAGCGCGAGCAGGTGCTTGCGGCGCTCGCTGTAGGGCAGGTCGAGCAGCGGATGGCCGTCGAGCCATAGGAGGTCGAAGATCACGTAGGTGACGGGCACTTCCGCGGCGCGGCGTCTCACGGCGCCCTCGCCGCGCAGATGCATGCGCGGCTGGAGCGCCTGGAAGCTCGGCCTGCCCTGCTCGTCGAACGCGACGATCTCGCCGTCGAACATCGCGCTGTGCGAGCCGAGCACGCGGTTCAGGCCGCGCAGCTCGGGATAGGCGGCGCTGACGTCGTTGCCGTTGCGAGTGACGAAGCGGATGCGGCCCGGCTCCGAGCGCGCGACCGCGCGCACGCCGTCCCACTTGACCTCGAAGCCCCATCTCGACTCGTCGGGCGGCATCGTCGAGAGGCGCGCGAGCATCGGCGCGACGGGATCGGGCAGCTCGCGCGCGGTCGCGTCGACGGGCGGGTCCATGCGGTGGATCATCCAGTCCTTGTCGGTTCTGCCCGCCTGGAAGAGCGCATAGCGGCCGGTCAGGCGCTCGCCGTCGAAGACGACGATCACTCTCTCCGGCAGCCACTTCTCGGTCGTGTACGTGCCCCGATCCCAGATCGAGATCTCGCCGGCGCCGTACTCCCCTCGCGGGATCGTGCCGTGGAAGTCGAGGTACTCCAGCGGATGGTCCTCGACGTGGACGGCCTTGCGGTTGCGTCTCGGATCGTCCGGAATCCCGTTCGGGATCGCCCACGAGGCGAGCACGCCGTCGCGCTCCAGCCGCAGGTCCCAGTGCAGCCGGCGCGCGTGGTGCTCGTGCACGACGAAGCGGCCGCTCGGCTGCGCACCCTCGCCGGGCGCGGCCCTGTCGCCGCTCGGCTCGGGCGTCTGCTCGAAGCGGCGCTTGCGGCGGTAGTCGGCGAGCGACGTTCTTCTCACCACGCGGCTCTGATCGCCGCGTACTTGATCGACAGGTACTCCTCGATCCCCTCGGCGCCGCCCTCGCGGCCGAAGCCGGACTGCTTGACCCCGCCGAACGGCGCGGCGGCGTTGGAGACGAGGCCCTGGTTGAGGCCGACCATGCCGGTCTCCAGCCGCTCGACGACGCGGATCGCGCGGTCGAGGTCGCGCGTGAAGACGTAGGCGACGAGGCCGTACTCGGTCGCGTTGGCGCGGCGGATCGCCTCGTCCTCGGTCGCGAACGACGTGATCGGCGCGACCGGGCCGAAGATCTCCTCGCGCAGCAGCGCCGCGTCGTCGGGGACGCCGGCGAGCACGGTCGGAGAATAGAAGTGGCCGCGCCCACCGACGTCCAGCGCTCCCCCGCCGACGATCGCCTGCGCGCCGCGCTCCACCGCGTCGGCGACGAGCCCCGCGACCTTGCCGCGCTGGTCGTCGTCGATCAGCGGCCCGACCTGCACGCCCTCCTCGACGCCGCGCCCGACCTTCAGCGCGCCCATCCGCGCCGCCAGCCGCTCGGTGAACGCGTCGGCGACGGCCTCGTGCACGTGGAAGCGGTTCGCCGCCGTGCACGCCTCGCCGATGTTGCGCATCTTCGCGACCATCGCGCCCTCGACCGCGGCGTCGAGGTCGGCGTCCTCGAAGACGACGAACGGCGCGTTGCCGCCCAGCTCCATCGAGAGCCGCAGCAGGTTGCCGGAGGCCTGCTGCATCAGCTGGCGCCCGACCTCCGTCGAGCCGGTGAACGACAGCTTGCGCAGGCGCGGGTCGTCGATCAGCGGACCGGTCGTCGCCGACGCCGATCTCGCCGTGAACACGTTCAGGACCCCGCCCGGCAGGCCCGCCTCCTCCAGGATCTGCGCGAGCGCGAGCATCGACAGCGGCGTCTGCTTCGCCGGCTTGACGACCATCGTGCAGCCGGCCGCGAGCGCCGGCCCGATCTTGCGCGCGCCCATCGCGAGCGGGAAGTTCCACGGCGTGATCAGCAGGCACGGGCCGACCGGCTGGCGCAGCGTCAGCATCCGCATGCCGCCGTTCGGCGCGGTCGCCCAGCGGCCCTCGATCCGCACCGCCTCCTCGGAGAACCAGCGCAGGAAGTCGGCGGCGTAGAGCACCTCGGCTCTCGACTCGGCGACCGGCTTGCCCATCTCCAGGGTCATCAGCAGCGCCAGCTCGTCGGCGCGCGCGACCACCTGCTCATAGGCGCGGCGCAGGATCTCCCCGCGCTCGCGCGGCGCCCTCGCCGCCCACTCGGCCTGCGCCGCGACCGCCGCATCGAGCGCGGCCATGGCGTCGTCGGGCGTCGCGTCGGCGACCTCGCACAGCGCCTCGCCGGTGGACGGGTCCTCGACCGCGAGCGTCCCGCCGCCGCTCGCCTCGCGCCACTCGCCGCCGACGCAGAGACCCTTGGGAACTTGCTCGACGACGGACTGCTCTTGGGTGGGGGTGATCGCGCTCATGGGGCGACTGTACCCGCCGCGCGTGCGCGCGATCGGGCCCGGCGAGCGCTTCTCAGCCGCCGGCGACGTCCCGCCGCACGAACACGGTCAGGCCGACTGCGGCGGCCGGCAGCGCGTAGAGCGCGCAGACCCACACGGCGCGCACGATCGGCGTCCAGTCGACCGGCTGCCGGAGCAGGCCCTGCCAGGAGTCGAACTGCGTCGAGAGCAGGTAGGGCCGCAGCGATTCGAGCCCGGAGACGATCCCGATCAGCTGGAGCAGCAGCGAGATCATCAGCGTGCCGACGATCGCCGCCGCCGAGTTGCGCGTGACGGTCGAGAGCAGCAGCGCGATGGCGACGACGGCGATCACCGGCAGCATGTACGTGCCGAGCGCCGCGGCCATCAGCGCGAACGCGTGGCCGACGGGGATGCGCGTGCCCGACAGCGACGTGAGCGGGTGGATCCCGTAGCGCAGGCCGCCGAGCAGCAGCCCGACGCCGGCGAACAGCAGCAGCGCCGCGAGCGCGTAGGTGAGCGCGGCGAGCGCCTTCGCGATCCACACCTGGTGGCGGTCGACGCTGCGCGTGAGGATCGTCTTGAGCGTGCCGTTGCCGTCCTCGTTGGCGACGACGTCGCCGGCGACGAGCGCGACGATCAGCGGGAACAGCCAGATCGAGCCGAAGATCAGCAGCACCGGCGGGATCGCGAGGCCGGTCTCGCGCACGTAGCGGCCGAACGGCACGTCTTCCGGCCCGCGGCCGCTGCGCAGCGACAGCGCGAGGATGAACAGGATCGGCACGATCGCCGCCATCCCGAAGCCGAGGTAGGTGCGCTTGAGCGCGCGCAGCTTGCGCAGCTCCCAGCGGTAGATCGTGGCGACGCCGGGGCGGCGGCGGATGGCCGCCGGCGCGCGCCCGGACCCGGTCCCGCCCGCCCGCTCGGCGACGGCGCTCATCGCGCGGCCTCCGTGCTCGCGACGGGCGCGCGGCCGTCGCCGCCCGCGCCCGGGACCTCCACCTGCCCGTCGCCCTCGGTCAGGCGCAGGAACAGCTCCTCCAGCGAGGCGACCGCCGGCACGAGCGCGACGATCCCGACCCCCGCCTCGACGAGCGCGACCGACAGCTCCGCCACGGCGTGCTCGTCCTCGACGGCGAACGTGAGCCCCTGGTGGCCGGCGCCGGCGACCTCGCTCACGCCGCGCTGCGCGGCGCACACGCGGTGCGCGCGCTCGTCGTCGGTCGTGCGCAGGCGATAGCGCTGACCCGTCGAGCCCAGCAGCGCGTCGAGCGCGCCCTCGTAGATGACGCGCCCGGAGCGCACGATCGCGACGCGGTCGCAGAGCTCCTCGACCTCGCCCATCAGGTGCGAGGACAGCAGGACGGTCATCCCCTCGTCGGCGAGCCGGCGCACGAGCACGCGCATGTCGCGCATGCCGGCCGGATCGAGGCCGGTCGTCGGCTCGTCGAGCAGCAGCAGCCGCGGCGCGCGCAGCAGCGCGGCGGCGATCCCGAGCCGCTGCTTCATCCCGTGCGAGTAGCCCTTGACCTTGTCGCGCTGGCGGTCGGCGAGGTCGACCGTGTCGAGCGCCTGGTCGATGCGCTCGCGCGCGTCGCCGCCGTCGAGCGCGGCCATCAGTTCGAGGTTCTTGCGTCCGCTCAGATAGGGGTAGAAGCGCGGCGCCTCGACGAAGCCGGCGACGCCGTCGAGCGCGGCGGCGCCGTCGAGCAGCGGGTCGCGGCCGAACAGCCGCGCAGCACCCGCGTCCGGGCGGATCAGCCCGAGCAGCATCCGCAGCGACGTCGTCTTGCCGGCGCCGTTGGGGCCGAGGTAGCCGTAGACGCAGCCGGCTTCGACGGTCAGGTCGACGCGGTCGACCGCGGTCACGTGGCCGTAGCGCTTGACGAGGCCGCGCGCCTCGACAGGAATCCCGCCCGCCCCGGTCATCCGAGCTGGCGCGCGGCGGTCTCGGCCGTGTGAGCGGGGATCGAGCCGGCGACGACGTAGTCGATCCCGCCGCGCTGGAAGCTCAGCACCGTGCCCAGCGCGGTCGCGAGCTCGCGTCCGGGCGCGCCGTTCACGCCGATCGCCGGCAGGCGCAGTGAGCCGTTCCCGCCGCCGGAGCCGAACGGTTGCTCACCCGGCTTCGCCTTGCGCTCGACCACGACGATCCCGCCGAGGCCTCTGCCGTAGGTGACGACGGCGGCGGGATTGGCGCCGTGCCCTGCGAGCCAGACCTTGGCGCGCGCCTGGCCGGCGAGCTGGTCGGGCGCGGCGAGCGTGAACGGCAGCGCGGCCTGCACCGCGGCGACGCCGGTCACGGGCTTCGCGTGCATGTCGGGGCCGTCGTGGCCGGAGGACGACGGCGAGAGGTCCACGACTCTCGCGCCAGCCGGCGCCGGGACGACGATGTCGCTCGTCGCGACGCGCCCGAACGAGACGTCGGTCGCGGTCAGTTCGAACACCGGGTCGGACTGGCCGGCGGCGTAGATCGCCGCGCGCAGCGGCACGCCGTTGCTCGCGTCCCACGCCAGCTCGGCGGCGCCGAACAGGCCGCCGTCCTGCTTCGGCGCGATCCGTACGGTGTAGGCCGGCTCCCCGGCGACCGAGGACGGCGTCGCGCCGGACAGGCTCCAGCGCTCGCCGATCCGCGCAAGCGCTCTGTCGATCTGCGCGAGCGTCGGTGGCGTGTGCGTGTCCGGATCGCTCGTGTCTCTACGCTGCGGCAGCGCGAGCCGATAGGCGGTATTCGTCGAGGCGTCGTAGAGCGTGACCGTCGTGCCGTCGGAGACGATCTGCGCGTCGCCCGCGTTCGACTGCAGCTCGACGCGGAAGCGGCCGTCGCCGGCGATCCACAGGCGCCCGGACGCGCCGGCGAGCAGCGGCGAGGCCATGCCGTCCGGCAGCGCGCCGGAGGGGAGCAGGTGGTTCGTGAAATGGACGCGCGCCGTGACGCCGGGGACCGTCGGCGCCGTGAGCGCGTCGTGGACGGCGACGTCGAGCGGCTTGGGCGCCGGCTTCGGCCCATCCCTCAGCGCGGCCTGCGCAATCCCCACGCTCACGCCGAGCACGACGAGCGTGACCGCGAGCACGACCAGCCGCCCGGTCGAGATCGTGCGCAGCCATCTCATGCGCAAGTTGTACCCGCTGAACCTAAGCGCCGGGTGAGGATCGCGGAAGGGGCTCCGCCGGCCAGCGGAGCCCCTCCCTGCGCGGCGCATCCCTGCGCCCCCATCCCTGCGTCCTGTCTGACGCCTTACTGCTGCTGCAACGGCACGTCCACGTTGACGAACACGTTCGCGTTCGGGTCGATCGGCGGGACGTTCTGCGTCCAGATGCCGAAGTGGACGTCGCGGATCACGTTGCCGCGCACGACGGTCCCCTGCAGTCTCGTGACCGCGCTGAACAGCAGGATGCCGGTCGTGTCTCTCACGCCGGCGTCCGGATCGCCACCGACGTTGTCGTTGCGCAGCTTGTTCTTGACGAAGGCGTTGCCGTTGAGGTCGTCGCCCGGCGCATGGCTGTGAAGCGTGATGCCGGCGAGGTTGTTGCCGGACGCCTCGTTGCGCTTGACGACGTTGTCGTAGACGCCCGTCCCCGGACCGGCGCCGGCGAGCAGGATGCCCGCGCCCTCGCCTCTGAGCCCGTTGTCGTCGCTGCGGTTACCGACGATCCAGTTGTCGAAGATGCCTGCGACGTTTGGCATGCGCGCCCCGTTCTGAACGGCCATCGGGTCGTGGCCTGCCACCGTGATGCCGCAATCAAGCGGGTTTTCAAACACGTCGTTGCCCGCGATGAGGTTGCGCGTGGTCGGTCCGAGCTCGTCGGTCAGCAGGATGCCGCCCGCGTTCTGCGTGACCTCGTTGCCGAGCACCTTCACGTCGGTGACGGACATCAAGTGGATGCCCTCGCCGCAGTCGCCGGGGACCTCGCCCTGCGGCGCGCACTCGCCCGTCGGGTTCGACGAGGTGGCGCCGAGGTCGTTGTTCTGGACGACGTTGTCGGCGATCTTCAGGTGCGCGGTGCGGGTGGCGACGATGCCCTCCTGCGTCGCGTGCTCGACGACGAAGCCGGTCACGGTCGAGCCGGCCGCGCTCGGGCCTTCGATCGCGACGCCGTTCGTCTGGCCGGTCGCGTCGATCGTCGCGCCGTGCTTGCCGACGAGGTTCAGCCGGCCGGCGATCGTCACCTGCTCCGCGTACGTGCCGGGCAGCACGACGACCGTCGCGCCGGAACCGGCGAGCGAGACGGCGTGGCCGATCGTTCTGCACGGCGCGCTCTGCGCGCATGACGGCGACGCGTCGCTGCCGGTGGGCGAGACGAACAGCACGCTGACGGGCGGCCGCCCACCGGGATGGCCGGGCTTCGGTGTCGGATGACCCTTGCCGTGGTGACGGTGATGGCGGTGCCGGCGATCGTGGCGGACGCGATGCTTCGCGTGGTGACGGCGATGATGCCGGTGGTGGCCGTGGCGGCCGTGGCCATGCGCCGACGCCGGCGCCGCGGCGGCGCCGACGAGCGCGACGCTCGCGACCGCCGCCAGGATCGCACCGCGCAGACCGCTCCGTGCAAGCAAGGTCATGCAAACCTCCTCATTGGGCCGGGACCGGGCAGCGCGACGCCACCCGCGAACTCTTCCCACAACGTGAGCGACCGCCGAGGGGTTTGCGAGAAGACCTTTAGCGGTCAGGAGACAGACCGCTGCTGCAGCGACCGCAGGAGGTGTGCACGCGCCCGCCACAGACACCTGCACGCTCCCTTGCCGCCCGTCATCAGCGCCCGCGATGCTGGCCGACGAGATGCGCATCGAGGACTACGGGCTGATCGGCGACATGCAGACGGCAGCGCTCGTCGGGCGCGAGGGGTCGGTCGACTGGCTGTGCCTGCCGCGCTTCGACTCGGCTTCGTGCTTCGCCGCGCTGCTCGGCGACGAGCGCCACGGGCGCTGGCTGCTCGCCCCGGCCGGCGAGGTGCGCGCGACCAGACGGCGCTATCGGCCCGGCACGCTGATCTTGGAGACCGAGCACGAGACCGCCGAAGGTCTCGTGCGCGTGATCGACTTCATGCCGCGGCGCGGCGACGGCCCGCCGCGCGTGATGCGGATCGTCGAGGGCGTGCGCGGGCGCGTGCCGATGCGCACGGAGCTCGCGCTGCGGCCCGACTACGGGGCGATCCATCCCTGGGTCGAGGCGGCCGCCGACGGCGCTGTCGCGACCTCCGGGCCCGACGCGTTCCGCCTCAGCACGCCGCTGCCGCTGCGGATCGAGGACGCGACGGCAAGCGCCGACTTCGTCGCGATCGAGGGCGCCCGCGAGCGCCTCACGCTCACGTGGCACGTGTCCTTCGAGCGCACGCCGCCGGTCGAGGACGCAGACTCGGCGCTCGCCCGCACGGAGGCGTGGTGGCGCGAGTGGAGCGGCCGCTGCCGCTACGAAGGCGCGTACCGCGACGAGGTGCTGACCTCGCTGATCGCGCTGAAGGCGATGACCTCCGAGACCACCGGCGCCCTCGTCGCCGCGCCCACCACCTCGCTGCCGGAGGAGCTCGGCGGCGTGCGCAACTGGGACTACCGCTACTGCTGGCTGCGCGACTCGGTGCTCGCGCTCGAGGCGCTGCTCGAAGCCGGCTACACGGGCGAGGCGCTCGCCTTCCGCGACTTCATGCTGCGCGCCGGCACCGGCGACCCGCGCGCGATGCAGATCATGTACGGGCTCGGCGGCGAGCGCCGGCTGACCGAGTTCGAGCTGCCCGACCTGCCCGGGTACGAGGGCTCGCAGCCGGTGCGCGTCGGCAACGCCGCCTCCGAGCAATTCCAGCTCGACGTCTACGGCGAGGTCGCCAACGTGCTGGCGGTCGGGGCCGACGTGGTCGGCCGGGTCGAGTCGCGGCAGTGGCCGCGCTGGCGCGCGATCGTCGAATACGTCGCGACGATCTGGCGCGAGCCCGACGACGGCATCTGGGAGTCGCGCGGCGAGCGCCGGCACTACACCTACTCGAAGGTGATGGCGTGGGTCGTGTTCGACCGCGCCGTGCGGCTCGCCGAGCGCTTCGGGCTCGACGCGCCGCTCGAGCGCTGGCGGCAGGTGCGCGACGAGATCCACCGCGAGATCTGCGAGCGCGGCTACGACCCCGAGCGCCGCACGTTCACGCAGTACTACGGCTCGCGCGAGCTGGACGCGAGCGTGCTGAACATCCCGCTCGTCGGCTTCCTGCCGGGCGACGACGAGCGCGTCACGGGGACGATCGACGCGGTCGCGCGCGAGCTGGGGCGCGACGGCTTCGTCTCGCGCTACTCGACGGCGCAGGGCAATGACGGCCTGCCCGGCGACGAGGGCCAGTTCCTCGCCTGCTCGTTCTGGCTCGTGAGCGCGCTCGCCGCCAACGGCCGCGTCGATCAGGCGCGCGGGCTGTTCGAGCGGCTGCTCGGGCTCGCCAACGATCTCGGCCTGCTCGCCGAGGAGTACGACGTCGCGCACAGACGGCAGGTCGGCAACTTCCCGCAGGCGTTCAGTCACCTCACGCTGATCCTCGCCGCGCGCACGATCACGGCGGCCGAGGCGGACGCGGGCGCTGGGACGGCCGGCACGCGGGCCGCGGCGTGAGCGCCCCGTCCGCCGGCGTCTCGACGCGGCGACTGCTCGCGCCGCTCGCGCTGACGCAGTTCGTCGCGAGCTTCGCCGGCTCGAACATGAACGTCGCGATCACGAGCATCGCGAACGACATCGGCACGACCGTGCACGGCGTGCAGACGGCGATCACGCTGTTCCTGCTGTGCATGGCGGCGCTGATGATCCCGGGCAGCAAGCTGACCGACAGATGGGGCCGCACGCGCTGTCTGACGCTGGGGCTCGTCGTCTACGGGATCGGCGCGCTGATCGCCGCCGCCGCGCCCGGGCTCGGCGTGCTGATCCTCGGCTACTCGGCGTTCGAGGGCGTCGGCTCGGCGCTGATGATCCCGCCGATCTACATCCTCGCGACGCTGTTCTTCTCCGGCGTCGAGTCGCGCGCTCGCGCGTTCG
>Ga0134125_10001891_pt1 | contig 25261 bp, 21 predicted proteins | sample KB31751_FD_96464 | JGI IMG/M metagenome (GOLD analysis project Ga0134125, IMG submission 96464) | Terrestrial soil microbial communities with excess Nitrogen fertilizer from Kellogg Biological Station, Michigan, USA - KB3-175-1 | ecosystem: Environmental > Terrestrial > Soil > Unclassified ...
GGCCCGACCTGCGCGTGCGCGAGCTGCGCCAGCGGGATTTCCTCGGCGGTGTCGTGGAACAGCACGACGCGCAGCGTGTCACCGGGGAATTGCGTCCGAATCAAATGCGTCAGCGCGAGCGCGACTTTCTTCGCCGGCGTGAAGCGATCCTCGCCGTACAGAATCATCGAGTGCGAGCAGTCGAGCATCAGCACCGTCGCCGAAGACGAGCGGTACTCGGCCTGGTGCACCATCAAGTCGTCGTACTCGAGGTTGATCGGAACGCCCAGCCCCTCGCGCTTCAGCGCGTGCGACAGCGTCGCGTTGACGTCGAGATTCAGCGTGTCGCCGTACTCGTAGCGCTTGCTCGCGGCCTCGGCCTCGACGCCCGTGGCGAGATGCTCGGTCTCGTGCGCGCCGAAGCTCGATTTCCCGATGCTCCCCAACAAGTATTTGAGCGTCCGATATCCGAGAAAATCGATGCCTTTGTCGGTGAGATTGAACTGCACCTGCTGCGCCGCTTCCTTCGCCATGCCGCCGGGACCGAGCACCGGCTGCTGCGCCCCAGGCATCTTCGGCGCCTGCTGGAGATTGAGATAGCCTTCGTCGATCAGCTTCTGGACGATTTGATCGAGCAGATCGGCGAGCTGCTGCTGCAGCTGGGCATCCTTCTGCGCATCGCCGGTCGATTCGCCCCGCAACGCGCCGAGCATCTCGGGCGTGAGCTGCCCCGAATCCATGAGCGCCTGCAGAATCGCCTGGCGCAGCGCATCCATCGAGCGGTCGGGGTCCTCCTCGCCGAACTCCCCCCAGAACGGGTGCGAGTAGGGCCCGCCCGCAAAACCGGACTGCAGCAGGAAATCGGCGAGCTGGTCGAGCAGCGCCTGGAGATTGAGCGTCTCGAGCAGGCCAGCGACATAGCGGCTGTACGTCGTGTAACGCATCGATTCCTAATCTAGCACAACGAGGCGGCTTCCATCCTGGCGCACGCGCAACGCCTGGTAATCCGGGATCACCGCGGTGGCCTCGGAAAAGTCCGCGTCTGGATGCGTGGTGCGAAGCGCGACGACGCGCGCGCCGGCCGCCAGCCCGGCCGCGATCCCCGGCGGCGCGTCTTCGAACACGACGCATGATCCGGGAGCGACGCCGAGCCGCTGCGCACCCAGGCGGTAGCCGTCGGGCGCCGGTTTGCCGGCGGTGACGTCGCTGCTCGTGATGAGCACGGCAGGGATCGGCAGTCCCACCGACGAGAGCCGCAGCCGCGCGAGATCGGTGCCGCAGGAGGTGACGACGGCCCATTTGCCGTCGGGCAAACTGCTCACGAAGCGCCGGGCGCCCGGGACCTCGACGAGTCCCTCGGTGTCGAGCAGCTCCTGGTTGTCGATCCAGGCGGCTTCGGCTTCCGCGTCGAGGTGCGGCGCGACGATTCGCGCCGTGTCGCGCGTGCGCCGGCCGTGGGCGACCCGCAGCAGCGCCTCGGTCGTGACTCCCAGGCGCGCTGCCCACAAGCGGCAGACGCGCTCCACGACGGCGCGCGAATCGACGAGCACGCCGTCCAGATCGAACAGCAGGGCGGAACACTGGATTTCCATAGGCCCTTAATTTGGTGTCAATGACAGAAGCTGCGCGGCGCTACGGATTCGGAGCTCTCGCTCACCGCAACTTCCGTCTCTTTTTCATCGGCCAGGGCATCTCCCTCATCGGGACCTGGATGCAGAATGTGGGCGAGGGATGGCTGATCCTCACCCTCACCAACTCTCCATTCTACGTCGGCCTCACCTCGGCGCTGAGCTCGCTCGGCGTGCTGCTGTTCAGCCTCTACGCCGGCGTCATCGCGGACCGCACCGACAAGCGCCGCTTCATCGTGTTCATGCAGGTCGCGTTCATGCTCGAGGCGTTCGCGGTCGCGATCCTCGTCTGGACAGGCGTCATCCAGGTCTGGCACGTGCTGACCCTCGCGACGCTGCTCGGCATCGCGAGCGCGTTCGATATCCCGATGCGGCAGTCGTTCGTGTACGACATGGTCGGCAAAGACGATCTCATGAACGCGATCGCGTTGAACTCCTCGCTGTTCAACGGCGCGCGCGTCATCGGACCCGCCATCGCCGGATTGCTGATCGGCGCCGTCGGTATCGCCGCATGCTATTTCCTGAACGGGCTGAGCTACATCGCCGTGATCGTCGGGTTGCTCATGATGACGCTGCCACGCCCTCAGCGCGTCGAGAGCACGGTATCGGTCTGGGCGGGCTTTCGGGAAGTCCTGGTGTACCTGCGCAACGATGTCCGGCTGCGCGTGCTGATGATCCTGACCGCCGTTCTGAGCATTTTCGGATTCCCATACCTGACGATGATGCCGGTGTTCGCGCGCGACGTGCTGCATCAGGGCGCCGGAGGATATGGCGCGCTCACCTCGTCGGTCGGCATCGGCGCGGTGCTGGGCGCCCTGGGCGTCGCGCTCCGCTCGTCCCGCATTCGCGCGCGCGGCCGGCTCATGCTGATGGGCGGCACCGCGTTCGGGATTCTGCTCATCCTGTTCGCGGGATCGCGCTCGCTCGGGCTGTCGATGGTGTTGCTCGGTCTCGCGGGTTGCGCGATGATCGTGAACAACTCGATCACCAACACGCTGCTGCAAATGGCCGCGCCCGATCACCTGCGCGGCCGTATCATGGGCTTCTATTCGTTCGTCTTTGTGGGGATGGCGCCGTTCGGCGCATTCCTCTTCGGCATCGTGGCGGAGCACACCGGCGTATCGACGACGATTGCGGCCGGCGGAGCGATCGTGGCGGTGGCGGTGACGATTGCCGGCCTGACGGTCCCTACCATCCGCGACGCTTGATCTCCTCGACGACCGCGAACGCCGCGCCCTCGAACCCCAGCCGCTCCGCATTGAGGACCAGATCGTACTGCGTGAGGTCCTGGCGGTCCCGGCCATAGTGGCTTTTGACGTACTCGTCGCGATGCGCGTCGGTTTCCTGCATCATCGCGTCCGCCTCGGCCGGGCTGACGCCGAGCCGCTCGATCGCGACCTTTTTCCGGAACGGCTTGGACGCGACGACGTAGACGTGCAGCGCATTGGGGCGCGTGGCGAGCACCGCCTGCGCGCCGCGGCCCACCAGCACGACGCGACCCTCGGAGGAGGCCTCTTCGATCACGCGCTCCGTCGTCCTGACGATCTGCTCGTCCTCGACCGTATCGACGGGCACCGGGTGCTCGCCGGTCGCGACGAACATTTCCGGCGACGCGATCGCGAGCGTGCGCGCCAGCCGTTCGAGCAGGCCGGGCGTGCGCTCCTCGCGGCGCGCGACCTCGTCTTTCGACAGGCCGGCGAGCTTGGACACCTGCTCCACGAATTCGTTGTCGATCAAGGTCCAGCCGGGAAGCAGCTGCACCACGCGCCGGGCGATCTCCGAGCCGCCCGACGCGTACTGCCGCGTGATCGTGACGAGAGGCTTTACTGCTGCCGCAGATTTCGTCTGAGATCTCCGATGTTCAGGACCGGCACGCCGCCCTGCGTCGGGACCAGAATCACGAGATTGTTCGACGACTTCATGTCGCGCAGCACCTCGAGGTACTGCCGCATCAGCGCCTCGGGGGTCAACGTCGTGTTCAGCAGCCGCTGCTGCTCCGCCTGCAGCCGCGCGACTTCGACGCGGTGCCGCTCGGTCTCGACCTGCTGCTCCTGCGCGATCTTGTTGTTGATCGCCTGCACGACTTGCGCCGGCGGCTGGAGATCGCGCAGGAAGAACGCGGTCACGGTGGCGATGCGGAATCTGGGGCCGCCCACCCGGGGCTGGGTCACCAGCGCCGAGTCGACCAACGCTTCCATGGTGTTGGCGATCTGGGTGCGCTTCGAGATGTCATTGATGGAGTACTGCACCATCCCGTCGCGAACCCCCTTACGCAGCGCGTTGCGCACCGCGCTGTGGATCTGGTTCTCGTCGCCGATCTCGGTGTAGATGCGGGCGGCCTGCTGGGGATCGATCTGCCAGCGCAGGCCCACGTCCACGGTCATCCCCATCTGTTCGCTCGAGAGCGCCGCGATCTCTTCGACCTGGTCGCCGGTGAACGGATACTGCTCTTCGCGGGTTGAATAGCGCTCGATCGACGACCAGGGCGGCACGATCCGGATGCCGGGGAGGAGGGGACTGGGGCTCACCGAGCCGAACGCGTGCTGCACGCCGACCTCGCCGGCGTTGATGACCACTGCCGTCGAGCCGACGACGACGAGGACACCGACGATGAGGGCGGCGATGCTCGCCAGGCGCAGCGCGCCGCCTACCGGGCGAGCGCCCTCGGATCGAACCGCCGACGCGCCGATGCGCAGGAAGAAAGCGACAGCGAGGAGTACGAAACCAAAGACGAGGCTGCCCATGGCGACTCCCGATTCTGTTGGGGACGGGGAGGACTTACGTGAACAGGTTCGGGCCGGTTCCAGGGCCTTTGGGGAAGGGCGGTTTCTGCTCGCTCCGAGCCCGGACGTATCCGAGCTCCTCGCTGCGCGCGATACGTTTTTCAGCGACGAGCCCCTCGAGCACCAGCTCGCACGCCGACACCATCGTCGCGGGATCCTTCTTGCCGCCGAGACCGACCTGATCGATCAGCGCGAGCAGCCCCGGCACGACGGTGAAGCCCTTGAGCAGCGATTCGGAGCGCTCGTCGGGCGTGACCTTGAGCGCGCCGCCTTCGTCGAACCAGTGGACGATGTCGTCCACGTTGGCGCCGCCGACGCGTCCCTCGAACGTCCGGCCCGCCGCGCGGCGAATCAGGTCCTTGGCGACGATCTCGGAGCCCTGCAGCTCGCCCTCGTACTCGAGCTCGAGCTTGCCCGTGATCGCCGGCAACGCGGCGTACACGTCGGAGATCCGCGGCACGATGGTTTTTTCCTTGGTGGCAATCGTGCGGCGCTCGGCGTTGGACACGACGTTGTCGAGCACGCTGATCGGCAGGCGCTGCGACACGCCGCTGCGGCGATCGACGCGCTTGTCCTCGCGCGCCTCGAACGCGATGCGCTCGACCAGCTCCGCCATGAAGTCGGGAATGCGGATCTGGCGGCTGCCGCCGTTGCGCTCGATCCACGCCTCCTGGCGCGTGATCGCCGCGCCGAGCTCCACGCTCAGCGGGTAGTGCGTCGTGATCTCGGAGCCGATCCGGTCCTTGAGCGGCGTGATGATCTTGCCGCGCGCCGTGTAGTCCTCGGGGTTCGCGGTGAAGACGAGCGCGACGTCGAGATTGAGGCGCACGGGATAGCCTTTGATCTGGACGTCGCCTTCCTGCATGATGTTGAACATCCCCACCTGAATCTTGCCGGCGAGATCGGGTAGCTCGTTGATCGCGAAGATGCCGCGATTGGCCCGCGGCAACAGCCCGAAATGCATGGTCAATTCGTCGGACAGCAGATGGCCGCCCCGCGCCGCCTTGATGGGGTCCACGTCGCCGATGATGTCGGCGATCGTGACGTCCGGCGTGGCCAGCTTCTCCACGAAGCGGATCTCGCGCGGCAGCCAGGCGATCGGCGTCTGGTCCCCGCGCTCCGCGATCAGCTCGCGGCCGTACTTGGAGATCGGCTCGAACGGATCGTCGTTGACCTCGCTGCCGGCGATGAACGGGACTTCTTCATCGAGCAGCGTCACCAGCTGGCGCAGGATCCGGCTTTTCGCCTGACCGCGCAGGCCGAGCAGAATGAAGTTGTGGCGGGACAGAATGGCGTTCACGAGCTGCGGCAGGACCGTCTCTTCGTACCCGACGATGCCGGGAAACAGCGCCGAGCCGTTCTCGAGCAAACAGATCAGGTTCTCGCGCATCTCGTCCTTGACGGTACGCTGGCGGCGCGCGGGACTCGCCCACTCCGTTTGCTTCAGCTCGCCGAGGGTCGTCGCTTGGGTCATGGAACGACGTTAACTGACGGAGGGCCGCCTTGACAGGGGGTGGGCCGCGGCGAGAGCGTGTGGTCATGCGAGTTTTTTCCGTCCTGCTCGCATTGGTAGCCGTCGTATCGCCCGTCGCGGCACAGCAGCCTGCCGCGCCGCCCGTCGATACCGTCGCGGTCGTTGCGCTGCATCTCAGCGACGGATCCGACGTCACCGGCCGCGTGGTCGCAGCAGACGACTCATCGCTCACACTGCTCACGTTTGCCGGCGCGCGCGTCACGGTACCACGACGTTCCATTGTGTCGTGGCGACCACAGCCGGGTCGGGTCACGGCCCAGGGCTTTCAGCGTTCCGACGCGAGCTCCAGCCGCCTGTTTTTCGCACCGACCGCGCGCACGCTGCCGGCCGGGAGCGGCTACTTCACCGACTATTACATCGTTTTCCCGACGGTGGGCTTCGGTGTGTCCGACCGCGTCATGGTGTCCGGTGGCGTCTCGGTCATACCGGGGAGCGATCAGCTCGTGTATTTCGCCGCCAAAGTCGGGGTGGTGCGCAAACCTACTGCCGCTGTTGCCGTCGGGGCATTCTGGGCGACCGTCCCCGCTGAATCCGACGCGTCGCTCGGCATGGGCTACGCGGTGACCACGCTTGGCAGCGAGGATCACGCCATCACGTTGCTCGGGGGCGTGCCGTTCACGACGCACGATCTCGCGCCTCAGCCATTGTTTGTGGTTGGCGGCGAGACCCGCATCGGCAGCGGCAGCAAGTTGATGGTCGAGGCTTGGAAACTACCGGAAGAGGACGCGGTGCCGGTGCTGTTTGGCGTGCGCGCGTTCGGGAAGCAGCTGTCCGCCGGCTTTGGTCTCGTCTATGTGTTTCCCAACAGCATCGAGGGCTGGCCGTTCATCCCCTGGGCGGATTTCAGCATCGTCTGGTAGATCACCCCGTGCTCTGCAACCCTTGCGCGATTCCGCGCACGCTCGCCATCAGCGCGCGGAACAGCTCGTCGTCCGGCCGCCCGGCGGCGCGCCAGCGCGCCAGCAGATCGACCTGCAGCAGGCTCATCGGATCGACGTAGGGGTTGCGCAGCCGGATCGAGCGTTGCAGCGCGGCATCGGAGTCGAGCAGCGCCTGTTCCTGCTTCAGGGCGAGCACATGGCCGGTCGCCCGCTCGAACTCGGCGCGAATCTGCGGGAAGTAGCGATCGCCGAGCGGGCCGGCCAGGCGCGCATAGCGGACCGCGATCGAGAGGTCGGCCACGCCGAGCACCATCTCGACGTCGTCGATCAGCGTGCGCAGGAACGGCCACTCGCGCGCCATCTCGTTCAGCGTTTCCGTGCCATGACGGGATACCGCACGATCGAGCGCGGTGCCGACACCGTACCAGCCGGGGAGCAGATGCCGGCTCTGCGTCCACGCGAACACCCACGGAATGGCGCGCAGCTGTTCGATCAGGTGACTCGGATCGTCCGGGTTGTTGCGCGACGCCGGCCGGCTGCCGATCGCCATGCGCTGGATCACGTCGATCGGCGTCGCCTGCCGGAAGTACTCGACGAACTGCGGGTCATCGTAGATCAGCGCGCGATAGGCGGCACGGCTGTCCCGGGCGATCTCGTTCATGATCGTCGCCCAGGTGTCGTCGCGCGGATCGGCGGGGCGGGGGCGGGCGGTGGCGAGCGCCACCGCGCTGACCGTTTGCTCGAGCGTGCGCATCGCGATGCCGCGCAGCCCGTATTTCGCGTTGATGACTTCGCCCTGCTCGGTCACGCGCAACCGGCCCTTCACCGACCCGCGCGGCGCGCTGAGAATGGCGCTCGCGATCTTGCCGCCGCCGCGACTGACGGTGCCGCCCCGGCCGTGGAAGAAGGTCAGATCGACCGCCGACCGCTCCGCAATCTCGACGAGCGCGGCCTGCGCCTGTTGCAGCGCCCAGCGCGACGCGGCGATCCCCGCGTCCTTGTTGCTGTCCGAGTATCCGATCATCACCACCTGCCGCATGCCACGAGCGGCGAGGTGCTCGCGATAGCCCGCGTGCTGCAGGAGCTCCTCGAGCACGCTGGGCGCGCGCTCGAGATCGGCGACGGTTTCGAACAGCGGCGCGACGTCGAGCGGCACGTGATTCCCGTCCGCCACCAATCCCGCGCGCCGCGCGAGCTCGAGCACCGCGAGCACGTCAGCGGAGCCCTCGGCCATGCTGATGATGTAGAGGCCGACTGCCCGGTCGCCGAACCGCCCGCGCGCCGCGCCGATTGCCTTGAACACATCCAGGACGCGCGTCGCCTGCGCGTCCGGTGGCGCGCCTCGTGAGAGCGTGTCGAGCACGGCGCGATGGACCTGCGAGTGCTGGCGCAGATCGATGGTGGCGAGATGGAATCCGAACGTTTCGACGCGTCGCAGCAGGCGCTGCACGCCGAACAGGCCCGCATGCTCGCCGCGGTGTGATCGCAGACTTGCAATGATCGTCTGGAGATCCTGCTCGAGCTCGGACGCGCTCGCGTAGCCGTGCGCTTCATTGCGGCGCGTGGCGTCGAGCCGCGCCGCCATGAGCGCGAGCACGACCCGGTAGGGCATGTCGTAATACCGAGGGGGGATCGCGGCGAATGCCTTGGCGAATTGTCCGCTGTATGCGGCGACGCGGTCCCGAACCTCCTCGCTCACACCGACGCGCGCTCCGGACTGCGAAAGCCGGCGCGACAGCTCGGCGGCCTCGCGCCGGTAGCGCTCGAGCACCAGCTCGCGCTGTCGCTCCAGCGCGGCATGGAGCGTATCCGCGCCGACGTTGGGGTTGCCGTCCATGTCGCCGCCCACCCACGAGCCAAATCGCAGCACGGACTGGACCGGCATTCCCGCGGCCTGCTCGAGCTCCTCGTAAAAGGGCGGGACGATCCGGTACACCACATCCGTCAGATAGAAGAGGACGTTTTCGAGCTCATCCATCACGGTGGGCCGCGCCGATGGGTGCGGGTCGGTCTGCCACGCGGCGGTCACCTCCTCGCGAATGCGCGCCAATGCCGCGCGCTCTTCATCGGGCGTGCGCGACGGATCGAGGCGCTCCACCAGTAACCGCCCGATCACCTGCTCCTTCTCGAGCAGCGTGCGCCGCGTCGCTTCCGTGGGATGCGCGGTGAACACCGGCTCGATGAGCAGCGGCTGCTGCAGCAGCGCGCCGGCGGCCTTGAGACTCCCTTCCTGCGGCGCGGCGTCGGCGCGCAGATAGTCGCGCCGGCGGCGGATGCGATGGATGCGCTCGGCGAGATTGATGACTTCGAAATACGTCGCGAAGGCGCGGATCAGCGTCTCGGCATCGGCGACGCCGAGATCGCCGAGGAACGCGTTGAGGTCATCATCGGCGCCGGCGATGGCCGCGCGGCGCGCGCGCTCGACCAGCTGAAAGAATTCGTCGCCGCATTGCTCGCGCAGCACGTCGCCGACGAGCGCGCCCAGCGTGCGGACATCGTCCCGCAGCGGGACGTCTTTCGACGCAAACTCGGTCAGGAGGCCTCGGCGGGCATGGACAACCTGGCGGTGGCGACGCCCCACGCGGCGATCTCGATCGGCGCCTTTCCGTCGCTGCCGAGCGTGAGCGGGTCCCCGTTTTGCTCGACGATGGTCGTGCGCCGCGCGGCCTTGAACTGATAGGCCGCGGGCCACACGCCGACCGTGCGGGCCTGGCCCGCGATGTCGAGCAGCTTCACGATCGCGCCTTCTCCGTCGTCCGCGAGCTTCGCGCCCACGATCATCATGTTCTTGTCGGCATAGAACAGCGCGCGGTCGGTGGCGACCAGCGGTCCGGCTCTGTCGTTCGTGTAGGACGCGCTCACGTACAGTGGATCGCAGGCGGCCCAGCCGCGCCGGACCGGCTCGGCGACGTCTCCGGGCGCGAGCAACGAGATGCGAAACCGGAACGTGAACGCGCCGCCCTGCGCCGCCGCGTAGTTCGTATGCCAGTAGTTGTTCATCGCGTACGCGAACAGCGTGCCGTCGGGCACGATGCTGCGCCGCCACTGACCGCGGAACAGATCGTTGAGCGTGAACAGCGGTGTGTCGGGCGCGCTCCACAGCAGCCCGTCGGTCGCCTCGTGCAGCCACACCCAGTGCGCGTGGCAATACCAGTCGCGACAGCTCCCCGGCTGTTGATCCTTGTCGACTGTCATGCGGCCGAGTGGGACTTCGACTTCGACCACCGGCTTCGTGAATGCAAACGGGAATGCGACGTACAATGCTTCCTTGGACAGCGCCGGCGTTTTCGTCAGCCGATTCTCGATGTCGACCCAGGGAAGCTCGTCATACAACGTCACCGTCGACGTGAGCGTCGGGAATCCATCCAGGGTCCGCTCGGTCACCAGGCGCACGCCGATGCCGGGCAGCTTCTCGCGGCGCGATCGGACGAATACGGCCTGTTTGAGGTCCAGCTGCGGCGCGTTCTTCAACGCGTCGCGATCGCCGCTCGTCCATAACGCGCTGCGCTCGCCGCCGCGCGCATACACGAGCTGGTTGAGACCGGACCAGTCCGACGCCTTCACGCGCTCTTTGCCGTCCGGACCGGTGAGGGAGCGGATCGCGCCGGTCTTGTCGTCGAGCTTCACGGTGAAGCCGCCGGCGCTCGCGTCGAGGGCCTCGCCATCGGGCGCCGGCGCGCGCGGACTGCGATCGCTCTCGGCCAGCGCGAGGTAGCCGAGCGGCGGCACGTCGCGCAGCAGGACCAGGGCGTCGCCGTCGTCGAGATCGACCGTCGGCAGCTCGCGTCCCTCGTAGGCGAGCGCCTTGCCGGCACCGGCCGGGACGCGGGCGACATCGGTGCGCTCCCAGGTGCCCGCGTTGAACACGACACGCCCGCGGCCGGCGCGCATGGCGCGTCCGATGCGCGCCAGGCCGTCGCTCAGCAGCTCGCGCGATCCGGCGGCCGCCGCGTCGATGAAGCGCTGCTTGTACTCCCACTGCGCGACGGTCTGTCGCGACGCGGGAGCGTCGATACTCTCGGCCGCGCCCCACGTGTGCTCGCCGAACATCAGCAGGTCGCGCCACAGGGTGACGCGCGCCTCCGCTCGTTCACGGCGCAGCGCCACCACGTCGTCGTCGGGGGAGTCGATGCGCGCATCCCACAGCGCGAGAATCTCCGTGGCGCGAGCGGCGAGCTGCGCGGACCGGAACGCGGCGAGCGCGGCGGCGGTGGACGCCGCGCCGTCCTCCCAATACAGGCCTGTGTCTCCACGCCGGACCGGAATTTTCGTCGCGTAGCGACGCTCGACGTCACGAAAGAAGTCCTCGGCGCGGCCCGGGATGATCCGCGGCCACGTGAAACGCCGCCCGAACTCCGCCACGTTGGCGACCAGCGCCTCCTTCATTAAAGCATTGTCCTGCCAGTCCGCACCGTAGAGCAATGCGATGTCATACGGCCAGTTTTGTGCGAGCAATGCAGGCTGATTGAGCAGCCAGTCGGACAGGCGCCGTCCCATTTCCTCAGGTCCGGCGTCGAATCCGAACCGCGTCCCGTCGCCATAGTGATGCGCCCGCCAGTGCAGCACGCGACTCCCGTCCGGGCCTTCCCAGTAGTAGAGCTGCGGATAGGCGACGCCCTCCGCCGTACCGCTCGCCGGCAGCAACGGCACGGCGCGCTCGGGATTGGGACCGCTCGCGAGATACTTCACGCCGCTCGCCGCGAGGAGCATCGGGAATGTGAGCGTCTGTCCGGGGACGTCGGTGATCTGCGCCGAGACGAAGCTTATGCCGCGCTCGCGCGCGAGCTTTCCCGCCGGCCAGGTGAGACGCGCGAGCGTGTCGTGATCGAGTAATCCGGTGAGCATGTTCGCGAACAGCGCCTGCCATCCGATTTTGCCGTCGCGGATCGCCTGGATCAGCGCGTCGCCCGCGTCGGCGGAGCGGTTTTCGAGATACGACAGAATCTGCAGCGCGCACTCGGCGGTGAAATGGAAGTCGCGTCGGGTCGTGAGCCAGGCGAGTGCGGTGTCGAGGTTCTTGCGATGCACCTCGAGCGCGCGCTCCTGCAGGTCGGTGTATCCGACGTCGGTGTGAATCGACGCGAGCCAGTACAGCGTCCAGCGCTTTGCCGGAGTGAGTCGCAGCGCGCGCCGCGCGACGCGATCGCGCCCGACTTCCACGTCGACCTGATAATCGGTGGGTTGCGAAAGCGGCACCCACACTTCGCCGCTCAAGGCGCCCGCGTCACCGGCGGGCAGGAGGCCCGCAGTGCCGATGAGCGCGCCGCGTCGATCGGTGACGCGCGCGCGCGCGGCGGGCGCGCCCAATGCCGACACGATGATGCGCACGAGATTGCGGCGGCCGTCGGGCTGCTGGAACAGCGCTGTCGGGCGGACGTCGATCACCGGCTTTTGGGTCGCGTGCCCGTGGCCGGCGCGACGCAGCAGCGGCAGCGTGCCGAGCCACGCGAGGAATGAACGGCGGTCGAAGGGAAGCATGGATGCTATAAGTTACCGCTGCTTGACTGCACAGGTCCCCCATGTACGTTTCGCGCGTCCGTCCCCCAGGAACCTCAACAGGAGCTCGCATGAAGCGGATTGCCTTGGCCGTGGCGCTCGTCGTCATAGTCGCGGGCGCGTGCAAGAAGGCTGAAGACCGCGGGATGGCCGCGGATTCCACGCGCGCCGACTCGATGCAGATGTCCGATTCGATGAAAATGGACACCACGCATCACATGGCGCCTGATACGACAAAGGCGCGTCGTCCGTAATAGCCGTCGGTTGATTGGCTGTGAAGCCCGGGTGATCGCCCGGGCTTTTGTTTTTTCAGCGCACCGACCGCAGGATCGCCGTGCGGGTATCGAACGGCGGCGACCAGCCGAGCTCGGCGCGAATGCGGTCGATCGCGTACGGGTTTTCTCCCAAGATGAACGAGACCGCGGCGCCGCCGAGTCCCGCATAGCGTCCCGGAAACACCGCTTTGAGCAGAATACCCCAGACCGCGATTCCGAATCGCACGAGCCCGACCGGCACCGGAATGAACCGCGCGGGCCGGCCGAGTGCCGCGGCGAATGTCGCGAAGAACTCCCGCTGCGTGAGCAGCGGCTCGGCGTCGCGCGTGACGTTGTAGGCCCGAAAGCCAGTTTGCGCCGGTGCATCCAGCGCCGCGACGATCGCGGACGCCACGTTGCCGGCGTAGACGCACGACAAATGATTCGTGCCCGGGCCGATTTGCGGTATGAAGCCGCGCTTCAGGTTGGCGAGCAGGCGGTTCGTGAACAGCCGGTCGCGCTCGCCGTAGATGACGTTGGGACGAATCGCGATGGCATCGAGACCGTCGCGGCCCGCGTCCTGCACCAGCAAGTCGGCCGCCCGCTTGGTGCGCGCGTAGAAGTCGTCGGCAGGGAGCGGCTGAAACCCGTATTGCTCGGTGACGCCGTCTCTCCCGGCGTCGTACACCTCGGTGCGGCCGTACACCGACACGGAGGAAATGTGAATCAGGCGCGCGCGGTTCCGGCGCGCCGCGTCGATCGCGAGCCGCGTCCCGCCGACGTTGACCCGCGTAAACTCCTCGAACGTGCTGCGCGTCACGACGAGGGCGGCGCCGTGCACGATCGCGCGCACGCCGCGGGCGGCCCGGTCCCAGGTCACGGCATCCGTCGCGTCGCCGATCACCGGCTCGGCGCCGAGCGATTCGACCAGCGCGCGCGCGTGCTCGCGCACCAGCGCTCTCGGCCGCTCGCCGCGCGCGCGCAGCGCCTCGAGCACATGGGTGCCGACGAGACCGCCGGCACCAGTGACGAGCACCGTCACGCCGGCGTGACTTTCGGAGCGTCGAACGGCAGTGCGACGACGCGCGCTTCGCGGCCCGCCGCGCGCACCGTGGCGCCGATCTCGACTTCGCGCCGCACGATCGCCAGGCCGATCCAGCGTCCCAGCAGCGAGCCGCCGCCGTCGGGCAGCCACGCGATGCTGGTCACCCGCCCGACCTCACGCTCGTCCTGCATGACGGCGGTCCACCCTTCCGCCGGAGCGGCGGGGGGATCGCTCTCGAAAAACAGGCCGCGCAGCTGGCGATTGGCGTGCCCGCGAAAATGCAGCCGGCTGACCGTTTCCTGCCCGGTGTAGCAGCCCTTCGTGTACGACACGCCGCCGATGTCGTCGAAGCGCACTTCCTGCGGAATCGTTTTGTCGTCGACTTCCGACGCGAGCCGCGGCCAACCGGCCAGAATCCGGGCGAGCTCGAGCGCGTCCTCCGTCGCTCGATGTGCGCCGCCACTGGCGAGTCGCTCGAGCAGCGCGGCGCGATGCGCGGATGCCGCCGTGATCTGGAAGACGAACGGAGCCGCCTCGTTGGCGCGCGCGACCTCGACCGCGATGTCGCCGGCTTTCCCCTCGACCGCGCGGCTCGATCCCGGCGGGACGGGAAATCCCGCCGCGCCCATCACCGCCGTGCTGAGCGCGCCCGCCACGCGCAGCACGCCAAGCGCTTCGGTACGGTCCTCGAAGCGCGCGAGCCGCGGCGGAATCGAACGCTGGAAAGTCGCCAGCGCCCGCGCGCGCCCCTCCGCGGCGACCGTGAACCGCACGCGCGAGCCGAGGCGCGCGGCCCAGCCGTCCACCACGACCATGCCCTTGGCCGTGAGCAGCGCGCCGTATACAAACGAGCCGTCGCCGGGCTTTTCGATGTCGTTGGTGAGCAGGCCCTGGAAGCACGTGATCGCGCCGGTGCCCGGCCCGCTCAGCTCGATCACGCCCGCGTCGACCGGGGCCACGATGGCGCCGGCGCGCAGCTGGTCGACGATTTCCGCCGGGACGGCGTCCTGCTCGAGACGTGTCACAGCCTGGCCAATTCTTCCGGCGCGTGGCCCGCGAGCGAAGCCCAGACCGCGGCGGCGCCGCGGCCGTCGAGGCGCTCCGCCGGATGGCTCGTCGTCAGCATGACGCACGGCATGCCGGCCGCGCGCGCCGCCTGCAGACCGTGCAGCGAGTCTTCGATCACGGCGCAGCTCGCCGCCTTGATCGGACTGCGATCGTTGAACGCGCGCAGCGCGGCGAGGTAGGCCGCGGGATGGGGCTTCGACTGCGGCACCTCGCCCGCCGCCACGATCACCTCGAACTGCAGCATCAGCTCGGCCCGGGAGAGCAGCGTTTCGATCTCTCGCCGCAAGGCGCCCGAGACGATCCCCAGACGAAAATGCTGCGCCGCGGCGCGGACGAAGTCCTGCGCGCCCGGAACCATCTTCAGGGTGTTGCTGACGAGGTCGAGGTAGATCTGGGACTTCTTGTCGATGAGATGCTTCACCCATTCGGTGGTGAGGGTGCGCTGCGCGCGCCGGTACGCCTCGACGAATCCGGTGCGATCGTCGAGACCGAGGTAGTGCGCGTAGTACTCGTCGCGCGAGAGCGTGATCCCGTCCTCGGCCAGCACGCGCTGCAACGCCTCGCAATGCTGCGGCTCGTCGTCGACCAGCACGCCATTGAAGTCGAACAACACCGCTTGAATCACAGCGTCTCCTTGAGCCACGAAACGATCTGCGGCCAGCACGTTTCTCGCGCGCGCGGATTGAGCACGAGCCCGGCATGGGTCAGCCCGCGCTCGACCACGAGCGCCTTCCGCGCGGCGCCGATGCGGTCGACGACCTGGCCGCACGCCTTGGGCGGCGCGAAGATCCGGTCGGCGGCGCCGGCGACGCCCAGATACGGTATGCTCACCGAGGCGAGTCCCGCAAAGTAGTCGAACGCGTCCGTTCCCATCCATGCGCCACGCACGTTCCACTCCATCCACTCGGCGATGATCTCCGCGGCCTCGTCTTCGTTGCCGAAGCGCAGCGCGCGCGCCGGAAATCGTCCGAGCGCGCGCGACACGGCGATCGTCAAACCGGCCAGCGTGCGCCGCACGGGTCCCAGGCGCCGGGGACCGGGCGTGCCCAGCGTGACCACCGCCCGAATCGGCGCGGCGGCCGCGACGCGCGCGAGCCAGCACAGGCCCGCGGCCCCGCCCGCGGAATGGCCGAGCCATGCCAGCGGCGCGCCGTCGGTCTCCTCGCGCACGCGCGCGACGAACGTGGGCGTGTCCTGCAGCACCCAATCCTCGAACGTCCACGCGCCCCGGCGCGGCTCGCGCGCGCTATCGCCGTGATGGCGCAGATCCGCGAGCCAGACATCGAATCCCGCGGCGCCGAGAAAGTGCGCGAGGCCGCCGGGACTCGAGCCGCTCGTGTCGTCGGGCGTATGCAGCCAGAAGCGGTGATTGGTGAACGCGCCGTGCACCAGCAGGATCGCGGGACGCCCGTCGCGGAAAGCGCGCAGGCGGTGCAGGGCGAGCTCGACTCCGTCGGGCGCGGTGATCCGGCGGTCTCCGCCCGTCATTCGTAGCGGCCGGCGGCGCGGTACGACTCGTCGAGCAGCTCCACAGGATGCCGAACCTGCGCGCGAATGCGCGCCGCCGCGAGACCCGCGCCGAGCTGCATCAGACAGCCGGGGTTGCCGGTGGCGACGACCTGGGGCGCCGCTTCGCGCAGCCGCGCGATCTTCGGCGCGAGCACCGCGCGCGACATCTCCGGCTCGAGCAGCGTGAACAATCCCGCGCTGCCGCAACATTCTGCCGCGCCGGGCACCTGGACCAGCTCGAGCAGCGGAATCGCGGCGAACAGCTGGAGCGGCGGCACGGCGATGCCCTGCGCGTGCAGCAGATGGCACGGGGGATCGTACGCCACGTGGAGATCGAGCGGAGCGCCGGGAACGGGGGCGGGAGCCAGCAGCTCGGTGACGTCGCGCACGCGCCGGGAGAAACGTTCGCCCGCGCTATCGCCGAGCAGGTGCCCGTATTCCTTCATCAAGGCGCCGCATCCCGCGCTGTTCACGACGATCGGTTCGTCGCCGTCTCCGAACGCCGCGACGTTCGTTCGCGCCAACGCCCGCGCCGCGTCGAGCAGGCCGGCGTGCGCATGCAGCGCGCCGCAGCAGCCCTGGCCGGTGACCTCGCGGACCGCGTGGCCGTTCACCGCCAGCGTGCGGATGGTGGCGTCGTGGACGTGGGAGAAGAGGCCTTGCTGGACGCAGCCACGGAACAGCAGGGCGGTTGGGCGGTTTGGCGGTTGAGCGGTTTGAAGGCGTTCCTTCCGAACCGCCGAACCGCCTAACCGCCCAACCGCTTTCGTTGCTACGAGCATTCCGAGCGCAAACCGGATCCTGCCCCACCCGGCGATTCCCCGCGGCAACACCGACCGCAGCATCCGCGCAAACCAATACACGACCCCACTCACCCCGGCCGTCGTCAACGCCCACAACGCCAGGCGCGCGAGCAGCGGAACTCCACGGATCGTGGTCATCCGGGCCCGCGCAGCCTCGAGTCCCTGGCCGTAGCGCACGCCCGACGGACACACGGGCTCGCAGCCCCGGCAGCCGAGGCACCGGTCGAGATGGTAGGCGAGGGCGTTGTCGGTCGCGTCGAGCTCGCCGCGCTCCAGCGCCCGCATCAGCTCGATGCGGCCGCGGGGCGAATCGGATTCATCTCCGGTGGCGAGAAAGGTGGGACAAGCTTGTAGACAGAACCCGCAATGCACACACGCGTCCAGCCCTTCGAATCCTCCTCGCGTCCCCGTCATGAGCCTTCGGTGGCGACGACCAGGGCACCTCCGGGGTCGAATGTGCGGCGCAGCCCCGAGACGAGCGGGCCGACGCCCTCGCGATAGGCGCCGAAGTGCCCGACTGCGCCGCGCACCGCCCACGGCGCCCGCTCCAGCGTCATAGGGACTTCCATGCCGGCGAGCGTGCGGCGCAGCCGCTGCAGCCGATCGATGCTCGCGTCACCGGTCCAGCGAATCGCGCCGACCGCGGGCGATGCCGAGATCCACTCGTCGCCGAGCTGATGCTGCAGCAGATCGAGCAGCTCGTCGCTCGCCGTGGGAACGCCGCCGATCCGGAACGTCACGGGGCGCACCGCGAACCCCTCCGCGAGCCGCATCCAGAACGCGTGCGCCTCTTCGGCGCGAATCGGCGTGAAGCGGCCGCCGCCGGTCGCAGCGCCCAGTCCCGCCTCGTCCGCCGAAACGAGCGCCGGCGAGCCGGCGAGGCGCACGCCGAGCACCCAGCGCTCGCGCCGGGCGAGGGCCGGCGACACCAGCTCGAGCGCCGCGGGCGTCAGGCCGGCGGCGGCGATGTCTTCGCCAACCTGCGTCAGCTCTTCGCGCGCCCCCTCGAGCAAGTAGGTGATGTCGGCGCGCGGCAGCGTGCGCAGCCGCAGGTGCACGAGCACGATCACGCCGAACGCGCCGAATCCTCCCGCCTGGAGTCGCGTGAGGTCGTAGCCGGCGACGTTCTTCATGACTCTGCCGCCGCTCTGCACCATGCGGCCATCACCGGTCACGAACGTCACGCCGAGGAGATGATCCTTGATCGGCCCGAAGCCGTGGCGGAGCGGCCCCGCGCTGGCCGTTGCGACGACGGAGCCGAGCGTACGACCGGCGAGTCCGGGCGGATCGATCGCGAGCCAGGCGCCGCGGTCGGCGAGCTGCTGGCGCAGCTGATCGAGCCCGATCCCGGCCTCGGCCGTCGCCGTGAGGTCCGAGGGCTCGATGGCGGGCACGCGGTCGAGCCGGCGCGTGGTGAGCGCGAGGTCGGCGGGCGCGTCGCTCGGGAGCCACGTTCCCGCGCCCTCGATGCGCACGCGCCACCCTTCCTGATGCGCGGTGCCGAGCAGCAGCGCGACCGCGTCGGGGGAGCCGGGCGCGACGCGCGGGACGCGGTCGTTGCCCGCTTCCAGCACGGCGCCTTCGCCGAGCAGCGCGGTGACTTTCTCGAGAATCGTCATGCGACTGCCTTGCTACTCCATTCACGACAGGCGTGGAGCGGGACGACCTTCCCGGGATTCACCCGTTCGTCCGGATCGAAGACCTTCCGTACCGCATGCATGGCCCCCAGAGACTCGGCATCGAAGATCATGGGCATATAGCGCAGCTTGTCGATCCCCACGCCGTGTTCGCCCGTAATCGTACCACCGGCCGCGATGCAGGTCGACATGATCTCGGCGCTGGCGGCCTCGACACGGGCCTTGAGCTCGGGATTCGTCGCGTCGAACGAGATGTTGGGGTGCAGATTGCCGTCGCCGGCATGGAAGACGTTGCTCACCACCAGGCCGTAGCGCTGGGCAATTCCGCAGATCGCTTCGAGCACGTCGGGCAGAGCGGAGCGCGGGACGACCGCATCCTGGACGACGAGATCGCGCGACAGCCGCCCCATCGCGCCGAACGCCTTCTTGCGCCCTTGCCACAGGCGCTCGCGCTCGGCCTCCGTGGCCGCTGATCTCACAGATCGTGCCGCGGATTTTCGCAGAATCTCGGTGACGTCTTCGGTTTCGGCGGCGACTGCGGCCGGATTTCTGCCGTCGACCTCGACCAGCAGGATCGCCGCCGCGTCGCGCGGATAGCCGGCCGCGTATACCGAGTCCTCCACCGCGCAGACGCAGGATTGATCCATCATTTCGAGCGCCGCCGGCACGATGCCCGAGGCGATGATCGCCGACACCGCTTCGCCGGCCGCGCGGATGCTGTGAAAATCGGCGAGCAACGTCCGGATCGCGCCCGGCAAGGGCATGAGCCGGACGGTGATCTTCGTCGCGATGCCGAAGTTGCCCTCGGAGCCGACGAAGAGGCCGACCAGGTCCGGTCCCCAGGGTTCGCCGGCGGGGCTGCCGATGTCTACCACGGAGCCGTCAGCGAGCAGCAGCTCGAGCGCGAGAATGTGATTGGCCGTGACGCCGTACTTCAGGCAATGCGGTCCGCCGGCATTTTCCGCGACGTTGCCGCCGATCGTGCAGGCGCTCTGACTCGACGGATCGGGCGCGTAATGCAGTCCATGCGGCCTGACCGCGGCGGAGAGCTTCGCGTTCACGACGCCGGGCTCCACGACCGCCCGGGCGTTGGCCGCGTCGACGTGGAGGATTCGATTCAGCCGCGTGAGCACGAGCAACACGCTGCCGTCGCCCGCGAGCGCGCCACCCGAGAGTCCCGTGCCCGCGCCGCGCGGTACGAACGGCACGTCGTGCGCGGCGAGCAGCCGCACGACGGCGATCAACTCTTCGCGCGTGCCGGGAAGCACGACGAGATCGGGAACCCGGCGGTGCGTGGGGAGACCGTCCATCGCGTACGTCACGCGCTCGGCCCGAGCCTCGCGGACATGCCTCTGTCCGACGATCGCGGCCAGGTCACGAGCGAGATAGGCGGGCGCGGTCATACTATATAGTAGCGCAGCAATGAAGAGGGGCCAGGAAATCGCTTTCCTGGCCCCTCCCGCTACCGTCGCTAGCCGTCTCGACGTCTAGAATTTGCCTGTCCTAGGCAGCTCTCCAGAATCCTTTCAGCGCCTTGCCATCCGGCGATTCACGCAGCTTCTCGAATGCCCGCTCGCGAATCTGCCGAATCCGCTCGCGCGTCACTCCCATCAGCGCGCCGATCTTCTCGAGCGTCATCGCCTCGCTGCCCTCTTCGAGTCCGTAGTAGAGATAGAGAATCTTGCGCTCGCGCGGCGTGAGATACTTCTGGAAGATCCGGTCGATGAACTCGCGCATCAGCTTGCCGTCGGTGCGCTCTTCGATCTCGCCGCCTTCCTGTCCCGCGAAGCGCTCGCCGAGCGTCGCCGCATCCTTGTCGGTGCGATCGACCGGCGCGTCGAGCGACAGCTCCGCCGCCGTCATGCGGCGCGCGGTGCGGACGTTCTCGACGGTGTCTTCGAGGGCCTTGGCGATTTCGTTGTCGGTGGGCTCGCGACCGAGCTCCTGCGACAAGTACGTCTCGGTGCGGCTCATGCGGATCAGCTGCGAATTCTGATTCAGCGGAATTCGCACACTGCGCGTCTGCTCGGCCAGGGCTTTCAGCACCGCCTGGCGCACCCACCACACCGCGTACGAAATGAATTTGACGCCTTGATCGGGATCGAACTTCTTGACGGCCTTGAGGAGTCCTTCGTTACCGATGGCGACGAGCTCGGAGAGATCGAGTCCGTGACCCTGATATTTTTTTACGTAGGAGATGACGAATCGGAGATTGGCGGTGACCAAACGCTCGGCGGCTTTTTCATCGCCACGCTGCACACGACGCGCGAGGCGACGTTCTTCAGCGGGATCCTTGATGAGGGGGAGTTTCTGTATGTCTTGCAGGTATTGGTCGAATGCGCCGGAAGGGGTGGTGCGGAAAAAGGCCTTCGCCTTGCCGCCATTCGACCGAGCCATGCGGGTGTTCCCCCTGAAACGATTGTGTGTCTATAAATGACGATCGCCGCCGCCATTTAGGCCACCTAACTGCGCGTCAATATAGGATTTCCTGCCAATCTGTGCAAATAGACGCAGTTTTCCACATCACAAATTATTGGGTTTAGAGGGATTCCCCCGTTTGTCCACTATCCACACACCCTGTGGATAATCGCCAAAGACCTTCAAGATCCCGCATGCGTGCTAACTCAATCCGAAGGATGAGTTTGCCTGTGTGGAGAGGTGGAAAGGAATGTGGGCTACGTGTTGACCAGAACTTGACGAATCGCGTCCTCATTCACGGCCACCGTCCAACCATCACCATCACTTCCGTACGCATCACCAATCGAGCGGGGCAAGGCGAGGCGGATTTCGCCGCCGCGCACCTTCTTGTCGTTGCGCATCGCGACGATCAGCTCATCCACTTGGCTCGCGTCGGGCCGCTCGGTCGGTAAATGCAGCAGCTCGAGCACCCGCGCGATCCGCTGCGCGGTGCCGGCAGCCGCGATGCCGATCGACTCGGCGAGTCGACTCTCGTAGACCATGCCGATGGCGACCGCCTCGCCGTGCAGCACTTCGTATTTCGACGTTGCTTCGATCGCGTGACCGACGGTGTGGCCGAAATTGAGAATCGCGCGCCGGCCCCGCTCGCGCTCGTCCTGCGCCACCACCGCGGCCTTGATCTCGACCGAGCGCCGCACGAGTCGCTCGAGAGCCGGCGCGTGCTTCGCGAAAAGCGCCGCGTACTCCGCTTCCAGAAATGCGAAATAGTCGCCATCGGCGATGACGCCATGCTTGACCGCCTCGGCGAGTCCGGCGGCCAGCTGCACGCTCGCGAGCGAGCCGAGCAGATCGGGATCGGCGATCACGACGCGCGGTTGATGGAACGCGCCGAGCAGGTTCTTGCCGGCGGGGACATCGACGCCGGTTTTCCCGCCGATCGAGGAATCGATCATCGCGAGCAGCGACGTCGGCACCTGGACCAGCGCCACTCCGCGCAGGTAGGTCGCGGCCACGAAGCCGGCGACGTCGTTCACCACACCGCCGCCGAGCGCGATCACCGCGCTGTCGCGGCCGAGTTGGGCCGCGAGCATCTGATCGGACAGCGACGCCCATGTCTCGCGCGTCTTGCTCGACTCACCGGCCGGGAACGTGAGCAGCTCCGCCCGGCACCCGGTACCCGATAGCTGCTTCACGATCTCTGCGCCGTACAGCTTCCCGACATGCGAATCCGAAATCACCGCGTACGCCGCGGCGGGGCAGTACTTCTTCAGGATCGCGCCCAGCTGCCGGACGAGACCAGCCTCGATCAGGATGTCGTAGGAGGCGTCCCGCTGCTCGATGAGTGGGACGCGGATCGTCACCACACGATGTCGGCGCGGCCCGCCTGCTTGTTCACCGCCCGCGCGAGCACGAACAGCAGGTCCGACAGCCGGTTGAGATAGTGGATGATGATCGGATTGATCTGCTCGTCGCGCGCGAGCGAGACGACGGCACGCTCGGCGCGGCGGCACGTCGTACGCGCGACGTGCAACGCGGCGGCCTTGGGTGTGCCGCCCGGCAAAATGAAGTTCTTGAGCGCGGGCAGCGTCGCTTCATGCTGGTCGATCAACGCTTCGATCACGCTCACGCGCTCGGCACCGACCTGCTCGCGCACCTTCTGCGCGTTGGGCGTGGCGAGCTCCGCGCCGATCGCGAACAGGTCGCGCTGGATCGCTTGGAGGAAGTCGGATTCGAACCCGGCGGGGTCGAGCGCGGCGGCGAATCCGAGAGTTGCATTGAGCTCGTCGACCTCTCCGTAGGCGCGCACGCGCGAGTCGTCCTTCGGGACTCGACCGCCGCCGAATAACCCTGTTTCGCCCGCGTCGCCGGTCTTGGTATAGATCTTCAAGTCCTCACCCCCTGAACGCGCCCGAACGTATCGCTACGGACAACGGAGCGCGAGCGGCTGCGCGGCCACGATGCGGCGCGAATCAGGATCGACCGCCGTCGCGCGTGAATCGCGCACCGAGACGTCGGCGATCTCGTCGACCAGCAGATACGTCCCGCCTTTAGGACTGGCCACACTGCCGCGCAATGAGTATCGTGGCCGCGACTTGCCGTCCCGAATCATCCCGCCGTGAAGCGTCAAACGTTGCGGCCTCACGACCCAGTGCAGCTCGTGCAGGTCGAGATCGGTCGCCGCGATTCCGGAGATCAACACGGTGTCATGCGGCGCGGTCTCATAGCGAGCGCGAAAGCCGACCGCATACCGCGAGCCGAATGGAACGGCCTCTCCCGCGTCCGCGGCCTGATCGGGGTCGACGGTCAGCTGGCGCACCAGCGTGGCGCGCGAGCCACGGCTGGCACTCTCGGCGCGCTGCGCGACGCGGTTCACGAGATCGCGCGTTCCCGCCCGGGAGAGCGTCGACTGTGGAGGCGTGACGCCGGCCGTGAAGGCGGACTTCTCGAGCAGCGCGACCACCGTAACGTGAGCAGGTGGAGGGCTCCCGTGGCGCGTTCCGCCCGGAGGAAACGCCAGCACCAACTCCGTGACGAGCCCTGAGTAGCCGCAGGTCCCGCGCGCGTGGAATCGCGCCAGTGTGAGCCGGGCCGGTGCGGCGCCGCCGGCAGAAAGCACGGTGGCGTCACGTGCCTTTCGCGCCTCGACGGCAACCAGCTCGCGCCGCGCCAGCGAATCGCCGAGGCTGCGACTTCCCGTGAGCTCGTGATAGAGATCGCGGGCGTAACGGTCGCCGGCGACGAAGACGTGTGCTTCGCCGCCGAGGCTCCAGCCGAGCGCACCCGGCTGCTTACTGCCGGAAGACGCACAAGCCCCCGCCAGTAGCCCGATCACCAGAACCACGCTAGCGTTCGCGCGATGCAAGACGCGAAAGATATCACGATCATCGGCGCCGGCCCGACGGGGTTATTCGCGGCGTTTTACGCCGGGATGCGCGGCGCTTCCCATCGCCTGATCGACAATCTCGACCAGGTCGGCGGCCAGCTCACCGCGCTCTACCCCGAGAAGTACATCTTCGATGTCGCCGGTTTTCCGCAGATCCTCGCGAAGGACCTGGTCAAGGGACTCGCCGAGCAGGGCCTCCGCTGGAATCCTCCGGTGCATCTCGCCGAGAAGGTGATCGGTCTCGAGCGGGCTGAAGAGAACGGCAAGCCGCAGTTCACGATCGTGACCGACAAGGACCAGTATCCGAGCCGCACCGTGCTGATCGCCGGCGGGATCGGCGCGTTTACGCCGCGCAAGCTGCCGCTCAAAGACGTCGACCAGTGGAACGACAAGGGCTTGCACGATCGCGTGCTCGATCCGAAGACGTTTGCCGGTAAGCGCATCCTGATCGTGGGCGGTGGCGACTCGGCGTTCGACTGGGCGGTGAACCTGCAGGGCGTCGCGAAGTCGATCCTGATGATCCACCGCCGCGACGGCTTCCGCGCCCACCAGGCGACGGTGGATCAGGTCCAGGCGATGGCCGCGGCCGGCAAGATGGACCTGCGCACATTCTGGGAGCTCAAAGCGATCGAAGGCTCGGGCCGGATCGAGCGCGTGACGATCCATAACAACAAGACTAAAGAAGAAGAGACGGTGCCGATGGACTGCGTGATTCCGCAGCTCGGCTTCGTCTCATCGCTGGGCGCCATCGCGGAGTGGGGGCTCGAGATCGAGAAGGGCGACATCAAGGTGTCGCAGACGATGGAGACGAATCTCCCCGGGATCTACGCGGCCGGAGACATCACGACCTATCCGGGCAAACTGAAGCTGATCGCGACGGGCTTCGCGGAAGCGTGTATTGCGGTGAATCAGATCGCCCACTTCCTGAACCCGAGCGCCAAGGTCATGCCTGGACACTCGTCCAACATGGCGCTGTTCGGGCAGAAGGACGATTAACGAGCCAGCTGTACCACCACCGAATCGATCTGGGCGAGCATCAGTCGGTTGGAAACGTCGTGCGCGTTGGCCTGGATCGAAAACGTGATCACCTGCCCGTTCGCCTTCTCGATGTACCCAGACAGCGTATTCACTCGCGCAATCGAGCCGGTCTTGGCCAGCACGCGCCCCTGGAGCGGCGTGCCGGCGAAGCGTCGGAGCAGCGATCCGCTCTGCTGGGCACGAGGCAGGCCCGCCAGGAACGGCGCGCGTTTCGGATGGCGGTACATGTAGGACAGCAGCTGCACGAACGCCCGCGGCGTCACGAGATTTCCCGCCGATAGTCCTGAGCCATCGGTCAACGCGA
>Ga0134125_10001893_pt1 | contig 25245 bp, 24 predicted proteins | sample KB31751_FD_96464 | JGI IMG/M metagenome (GOLD analysis project Ga0134125, IMG submission 96464) | Terrestrial soil microbial communities with excess Nitrogen fertilizer from Kellogg Biological Station, Michigan, USA - KB3-175-1 | ecosystem: Environmental > Terrestrial > Soil > Unclassified ...
ACAACTTTTTCTAGCAATCCATCGTGATCACCACGGGGCAAGCCCGTGGCATCTTCTTAATCGAGTTTGACAACTTTTCTAGCAATCCATCGTGATCACCACGGGGCGAGCCCGTGGCATCTTGAACTGCCTTCCTTTGCCCTTTGCTCTTTGCGCAAAGCCGTTCTATATTGCGCCTGGAAAGGATCACCAACATGCTAAAGCGCATTCGTGGCAGAACCACTTGATAACTGGATCGAGAGTCTCTCGAACGACTCATCGCACCTTACCGGCGAAGGAATAGTTTTGGATATCGGGACCGGCGACGGTCTCTTTGTATACCAGTCCGCGCGCCTGAATCCCCGGAAGTTCTACATCGGGATCGACGCGAACACTCGTCCTCTGGAAAAAATCTCGGAGAAGATTCATCGGAAGCCGAATAAAGGCGGCTTGTCTAATGTTCTCTTCCTGCAAGCCGCAATTGAAGATCTCCCCGCAGAGCTGAACGGCGTTGCCGATGAGATCCACATTCACTTTCCCTGGGGAAGTTTGTTGGGCGCAGTGTCGAGCGGCGAGCCAACTCTGCTCCGCGAGTTGCGACGACTGTGCGCCAATGATGCTTTGCTTGAAGTGATTATCGGCGCTGACGCGAACCGCGATGCTACTGAACTCGAGCGGTTGAATATTTCATTGCCGTCAGTATCGACTGTCGATTCATTGCTCGCGCCTGCTTATGCTGCGGCTGGTTTTGCAATCATTGAACGCGGCGAATGCTTGCCCGACGACTGGCCCGATCTGCAAACGTCCTGGGCGAAGCGACTGCGCAACAATCCCACCCGTTCCCTCCTCTACTTCATCGCCCGCGCGAAGTAACCAAACGATAAAGGTTTGCCACAGATAAACGCGGATAGAACGGATCTGCAGAAGATTCAAGATTGAATGGCTTTCACTGTCGGAGGGCAGATTCAACTTGGATCAGCTCAAGGTTGGGAAGGGCAGTTTACTCCCGCTCAACTTTGCCAGCCCTTCAAGCAAGTGGTTCCACTCAAACTTGAGAGCTGCTCAAACTTGAGGCGGGCGCAAGCTACCCTTCCCAACCTCGAGCTGATCTCAGCTTATGTGGTGCAGTTTAGTCCCGCTCAACTTGGCTTGTCCTTCAAGTAAGTAGATATCAACTCAAACTTGAGAGCTGCTCAAACTTGAGGCGGGCGCAAGCTACCCTTCCTAACCTCGAGCTGATCTCAGCTTATGTGGTGCAGTTTAGTCCCGCTCAACTTGGCTTGTCCTCAAGTAAGTAGATATCAACTCAACCTTGAGAGCTGCTCAAACTTGAGGCGGGCGCAAGCTACCCTTCCCAACCTCGAGATGATCTCAGCTTATGTGGTGCAGTTTTAGTCCCGCTCAACTTGGCTTGTCCTTCAAGTAAGTAGATATCAACTCAAACTTGAGAGCTGCTCAAACTTGAGGCGGGCGCAAGCTACCCTTCCTGACCCAGAGCTGATCAAAATCGAGTGATACCACAGTAATGAAAGCTATTAATTCAATCCTGTTGCAGATCCGTCCTATCCGCGTTTATCCGCGGCTAATTCTCTTGTCGCGGCGGCGGGCAAGCAGCACCAGTACGGTGAGCGTCGTGGTAACGAGGGCGGAGAGTAAACAAAACTGGCAGTAGTGGCCAATCACGAAGGCTTGCAGGTACAGCAGCCATAGCGTCATGAGAAACATCAGCAGCACAACGATGGTTACCAACCCGCCAACAAATTTGTAGCCAAAGGCTGCGAGCGTGCAAAGTGTGAAAACTGTGAAGTACGCGGCGGCGCCTATCAAAGCTAGCGGAATTCCGCGGACGACTGCATAGGGACTGCTGAGCACTTCGGAGCAGCCGCTTGTGATAGTGCATTTCACGCTTTGTCCGGTGACGTGTTGGATGGTGAGATAAAGAGCGTCAGCCAGTCCGATCAAAGAAACTGCTGCTGCGATCGCGTAGATGACCACGCCGCGCTTGCTCGAGTGAGTATTATCCGCAGGTAAAGTTGCCATCTTGAGTCAGGACCAGCCTGCGGCGCAGCTACTTCCCGGCCTTCGCGAACGCGTTGATGAGCGCATTACGCAGGCCTTCCGGATTGAATTGCTCGAAAGGAAGCTCAGTACCATTAATGAAGACTGACGGAGTTCCTTTTACCCCCATCGCGTGGGCGCGGTTGCCATCGAGAAAAATTCTTTGCTCAACCGCTGCGCCAGTCATGTCGCTCTTCCACTTTTCAACATCCAGTCCGATTTGCTTTGCGTAGCCCTCGTAGGTGGGACGCACGTCAAACATCTTCTTCAATTCCGTTTGGTTTTCGTAGAGAAGATCGTGCATCTCGAAAAATTTCCCCTGCAATCCCGCCGCTTCCGCCGCTTGGGCTGCCGTCAACGCGTGGGCGTGCGCGGGAGTGAGTGGGAACTCTCGAAAGACAACCTTCAGTCGCGAGCCGTATTCAGCTTCAATGGCTTTCAGAAGCGGATAGAGATCTTTGCACGGCGGGCACTCGAAGTCTCCGAATTCTTCAAGCGTCACGACGGCGTTCTCGCCCCCGCGAATATGCGGTGGTTGTGCGCCTGGAGAGGCGTTGACTGAAGTTGGACCAGCCGGCGCTCCGGCCACGTTTGACGCGCCAGAAGACGACTTAACATCTGTGGCCGCGCGTTTCATATACCACGCAGCGCCGACAGCCGTTCCTAACACGACGAGAATTATGACAATCGGTAATATTCGTTTCATGATGTTTTAGTTTTTGCGGTCAGGTGTTTAAGCCGCCGCTGCCACGGTCGCCGCCAGCGACCGAAAAATATCACGCCCATCGCTCGAGCCCAGCAGATCTTCACAGGCCCGTTCCGGATGTGGCATCAAGCCAAGCACGTTTCGATCACGGTTACAAATTCCAGCAATGTTTTCTCGCGAGCCGTTCGGATTCGCGGCGGCGGTAATCTGGCCGTCCCGATCGCAATATCGAAATACGATCCGATTATCGCGTTTTAGTTCCGCGAGAGTCATATCGTCACAAACGTAATTTCCTTCAGCGTGAGCAATGGGAATGCGCAACACGCTGCCTCGTTGGAGTTCGTTCGTAAAGGGCGAGTCTGAAGTCTCGACCTTCACCAATACGTGTTCGCAGATGAAGTGCAGGTCGCGATTTCTGATTAATGCTCCTGGCAGGAGTCCGGCTTCGCAGAGTATTTGGAAGCCATTGCAGATTCCCAAAACCAACCGTCCACTCTGCGCGAACTTCTTGACAGAGTTCATCACGGGCGAGAAGCGAGCCAGAGCGCCGGCCCTCAGGTAATCACCATAAGAAAACCCGCCCGGGATAATTACTGCATCGTAAGTGCTCAGATCGGTTTCCCGGTGCCAGATGAAGTCGACCGGTTGGCCCACGTGCTTTGAAATCACGTGGTAAGCATCGTGATCGCAGTTCGAACCAGGAAAAACGATGACCCCAAATTTCACTATTCAAACTCCACTTTGTAATCTTCAATGATTGGGTTAGACAGCACTTCAGCGGCGATGCGAGTCACGGCCGTGTGAGCTTCGTCTGGGGCGACTGAATCTTCCAGGACAACCTCAAAATACTTGCCCTGGCGCACATCAGCCACCCGCTCAAAGCCAAGCAGCTCTACCGAATGTTGAATCGCCTTGCCCTGGGGATCGAGCACTCCAGGCTTTAAGGTCACGTAAACTTTTGCCTTCATCAAATTCTTCCTATTTTTGGACCTGTCACCGCTTTTGATGCCTGAAAATGAGAAACGAGTTACTGTGCCCGGACCAAAGCGGCGACCGGTCGCCGCACTCCAAATTTAAGTCGTTGCGCCCAATGTGGTCCTTGACATAATATGCCCCAACGTTAATCGCAAACAACCTGTGAAAAATTTCCAAATACGGAGAAAAATGTAATGCAAGACCCTCCACCCTATCAACCGAGCGAACAAAACCCTAACGCGGCTGGTGACGAATCCAAAGCCAAAACCGGCTTGGGGCTCGATGCCAACCTTGGTGCAGCCCTCGGTTATCCGGTCGGCATTGTAGCGATTATTGTCTTCATCATGGAGAAGACGAATCGGTTCGCCCGCTTCCATGCCTTGCAGTCCATTCTGTTTCACGTATTGTTCGCAGTATTGGCGGTAGTCTTCTCGATAGTGTTCGCCATTATCACCGCCGTGGCGAGTTCGATCAGCGAAACCCTGGCCTGCATCGCTATGCTGCCGTGGCTGCTGTTCCTGGTGCTCGTCCTGATTTACATTGCCGGCCTTCTCTTCGCCGCCTTTAAGGCCTATGGCGGAGCCTGGTTCAAGCTGCCAATCATCGGCAACATGGCCGAGAAGATAATCAACAAGTAAACCGGCGCTCAGTTGTTTCCAAACACCCTGTCAAAGATCGCGTCGACGTTTCTGAGATAGAAATCCAGAGCGAAGACGCGATCAATTTCCGCCGCGGAGAGATGCGTTCCGATGTCCGCATCTACCTTTACCAGCTCCTGAAATATCTCCCCTTCGTCCCAGACTCTCATCGCATTTCGTTGGACCCATTCGTAAGCCGTCTCACGCGCAACGCCTTTCTGGGTTAGCGCCAGCAACAACTGTCCGCTGAAGATCAACCCTCGGGTCGCGTTCAAGTTTTCCAGCATTCGGTCCGGATAGACGACTAAGCCGTCTACCAGAGAAGTTGTTTTCTGCAACATGTAGTCGAGCGCAATGCTTGAGTCTGGCAGGACCACGCGCTCAGCCGACGAGTGCGAGATGTCGCGCTCATGCCACAGCGCCACATTCTCGAGACCAACGACGCTGTTGGCTCGAACAAGGCGCGCCATTCCACAGATGCGTTCGGAGATTATGGGATTACGCTTGTGAGGCATCGCGCTCGAACCTTTTTGACCTTTGGAGAAGCGTTCCTGCGCTTCACGTACTTCGGTTCGCTGCCAATGCCGCACCTGCAAAGCAATCTTTTCAAGAGTTGCGGCAACAATCGCCAACGTCGAAAGATATTCAGCGTACGTGTCTCGTTGGATTATCTGTGTCGAGACCGGCGCAGCTTTCAATCCCAGACGCGCGCACACTTTCTCTTCAACTATCGGATCCAGAAGCGCAAATGCGCCGACCGCGCCGCTGATCTTTCCTACCGCGACAGCGTCACGAGCTCGCTCGAGTCGAGTCCGGTTGCGCCGCATCTCGTCGAACCAAAGCGCGAAGATCAATCCAAATGAGGTTGGCTCAGCGTGGATGCCGTGGGTTCGTCCAACCTGAGGAGTGTTTTTGAATTCGAGCGCGCGGCGCTGCAGCACTGGAAAGAACGCATCGATCTTTGCGAGCAATAGGTCGCACGCGTCGCGTAGCAACAGCGCGTTGGCCGTATCCACCACGTCCGAGGAAGTCAGACCATAGTGAACGAACCGCGCCGCATCCCCAATTGACTCAGCCAGATTTGTCGTGAAGGCAATGACATCGTGATTGGTGGTCTTTTCAATTTCATTGATGCGCGCTACTGAAAACTTTGCCCGGGCTTTTATTTCCTCGACTGCACCCGCCGGAATTGTCCCCATCTCCGCGTGCACTTCGCACACCGCGATTTCCACGTCGAGCCACTTTTGAAATCGGGTTTCTTCCGACCAGAGCGCGCCCATTTCCGCCAATGTATATCGTTCAATCATTTTGATGATGATGTTCTTTGTCCTTAGTTTTTTGTTCTTTGTGCTTGAGTCTGGGACGAGCGGGTGCTTTCCGAAAACAAGCAAAGAACAAAGTACAAAGAACCAAGAACAGGATTTGTCAGTGTAACGCCATCGAGTTTACGAAGTACTTGGCCAGGAGCCATTGACCGTTGCGTTCGACGATCGTGAAAGTCTCCATGCCCTCGCCACGTTCGAATTTAGTATCGTAAGTAAGAACAAATGAATGGCCCAGTGGTTGGCCGGTGCGACTTTCTTCAGTCGCCGCGTGCAGCTGCCGGCTCTTCACCTTACCGAGCTTTTCTTTCACAGTGTTGAATACACTCACAGTCTTGTCGAGCGTAGCCGCGTCGCGCCACTCGGGCGCAGCTTCGTTGTGAATCTTTTCGTAGCGTCCGTCATTGGCGTCATCGCCGACGGTCGTGACCACTGCTTCGACTTCGGGAGGAACGCCTTGCCGGCTCGCCTTCAACGCACAGCCTGCCAGGGCGACGACTCCAACTATTATTACGATAACAGCACGCATTATTCTCGCTTGTTATACCTCAATCCACGGCGTCGGCTCAGAAGGAAAAGAGAGCGTTATTTCCGTCTCCGCGGGAAACAAGGGCGCGCGCTCCTGCAGCGCCACTTCCGCGGTGATTTTTGCGAGATAAGGATTGTTGGCACGTTGGGACAAATGCGCGAGCACGATATGCCTGGCGACACCGTCAAAGCCGTATTGAAGCCATTCCGCCACATCTTCGTTCGATATGTGCCCGAGCCGAGACAAGATGCGCTGCTTTAATTCCCAGGGATAAACTTCACAGGCTTTCAGCATGTCGCGACTGTGGTTCGACTCCATCACAATCGCCGCGCAGCCGCGCAACCGCTCCGCGATTAGCGTAGTGATGTGGCCGAAGTCCATTAACGTCGCGATCTTTACGCCCGCGTGAGTGGCTGTAAACCCAAAGTTATCGGCGGCATCGTGTGGAACAGTGAAGGGATGGAAATCAATTTCCCCGATGCGAAAGTCTTTGCTCGACTCGATCTCCTCAACTCGATCTTTGAGCGCGGCTGAGCGGCGTCGTGGTTCCTCGTTGTTGACGTTGAACCGCTCGCTTATGTAGGCCTCGCGAGTCTTCCCGGAGACGTAGACTGGACAATCAATCATCTTCAAAAGAACACGCAACCCGCCCGAATGATCGCCATGTTCGTGAGTTACGACGACGCCGTTTAGACAGCTCACGTCCTCACCGACCTGGGCCAGCCGGCGCACGAGCTCGCGCGCACTGAGGCCGGCGTCGATCAGTACGCGAGTTTTTCCGGCAACTATCAGCACTGTGTTGCCGGTTGAGCCGCTACCGAGGACAGTAAGTTTCATCGATTAAGTTCGGAATTCTGAGATCTGAAATTTGAGATCTGAGATCTGCTTCAGATTTCCAGGCGCGATCGATCAACCTCAAACCCATTGAGATTTCCGAGAGCTCCCAGGGCCAGGTTTTCCGACACGAGATAAACCTTCGCAACGCGTTGAATGTCATCGGTCGTTACCGCTTCAAGCTTACGAATCATCTCATCGGGCGAGATGCGCCGTCCGTGAATAATCTCCTGCCGAGCAAGAGTGCTGGCGCGAGCGCTCGAGGACTCCAAACTCAACAAGGTCGATGATACGGCTTGATCCTTGACGAGTCGGAGTTCTTCCTCTGCCACCGGCTCGTTCACGATGCGCCGCAACTCTTCCATCGAGATATCCAGCACTTCGTCCAACTGGGCCGGAGACGTGCCCGCGTAAACCGAGAAGACTCCAAGATCGGAAAAGGTGCTTACGCCGGCGCCGACTGAGTAAGCAAGGCCGCGCTCCTCACGAACACGCTGCCACAATCGGCTCGACGTGCCGCCACCGAGGACAGACGCCAGCATGGTTGCTGCATAACGATCATCGTGCAGCGACGAAGGCCAGGGCGCCGCGATTATCAGGTGAGCTTGTTCCAATTCTTCTTTTTGCTCGATCAAAATCGGAGCCGCCGTTACCGGAGTACATGTCGGAGATGCAGCAGGCGGCGTGGCCCCATTCGCAGAGGAGCCATTTGAGAACGCGCGTTCTGCCAACTCTACCAGCCGCGCGTGGTCAACATTGCCGGCCGCTGCCACTACGAAGTTATGCGGCATGAATTCACGCGCATGAAAGGAGGAAGTTGTCTCGCGATTGAAAGTTGCGACCGTTTCAGCGGTGCCTTCGATTGGCCGCCCCAGAGCATGCGCCGGAAAGTAAGCGGCGTTGAAAAGCTCCGCCAGCAATTCATCAGGCGTGTCTTCGACCATCTTGATCTCTTCGAGAATTACCTTTTGCTCGCGCTCCAAATCGCCGTCGTCAAAACGCGGGTGGGCCAACATGTCTGAGATAAGATCGAAGGCGAGCGGCAAGCCCGTGTCCGCTACCTTGACGGTAAAGCCAGTCAACTCGTGCGTGGTGTACGCATCGAGGTGGCCGCCAAGGCGATCGGATTCAACGGCGATGTCATGGGCAGAGCGGCGCTCGGTGCCTTTGAAAACAGCGTGCTCGATAAAATGGCAGATACCGTTCAATTCCGGGGTCTCATGACGCGAGCCGCGGCGCACCCAAATGCCTGCGGTCACGGATCTCAGACCCGGCATGTGCTCGGTTAGGATGGAAATTCCATTGGAAAGCTTAGTTGACTGAACCTCGTCGATCATTCTTTGTACCGTTGGACAAAACCTTTCGGAGAAGCTACTGCATTCGAGGAATTGAAATCGTAACACGCGTGAAAACGCCCGGCAAAGGCAGGTAAAAAAAGAAGGTCTTTGGCCTTGGTCTTAGATCTTTGATCTTTGTCTTTTGTGCAAAGTCAGTAGCTAGATATTGATAAGTCAGGCTGCCGAAGCGAACTAAGACCAAAAATCAAAGACCCAAGCCTTTCTTTCTAAATACAACCATCAGTCATCCGGTTGCCACTCATTAACGGATGCCAAGCCAGAAACCATTGCCCACTGACGACCAGCGACTGGTGAACAAATTCTTGAGCACCCGCAACGAGCATTCGTTCCGCCAGCTTTATCGCCGCCATACTCCGAATCTTTATCCATTGGCGTTGCGATTAGCAGGTGGGTCTGAAACGGATGCTCATGATGCGCTCCAGGAAATGTGGATTCGAGCTTGCAACAAATTGCATCGATTCGAATGGAAGTCGAGCTTGCGAACCTGGCTGACAGGAATTCTGATCAATTGCGTGCGCGAAGCGACCAGGGAGTTTCAGAAACGTCGTGAGGACGAGCTGCCGGAAGAATACGAAGGCGCCGGTGTGCAGCCGTCATTGACCGGAATCGATCTCGACCAATTGATTTCGAGACTGCCGCCTGGTTACCGGCACGTACTGACCCTTCACGATATCGAGGGTTACACGCATGAGGAAATTGGCGCCTTTCTCAATATCAATGCCGGCACTTCGAAGAACCAACTATTTCACGCTCGCCAGGTGTTACGGTCCATGCTTCGAGAGGAGTCTTTAGCGAAATGAATTACGAAACCGATGAACTAAGTTCGAATGAGCGTCAGGCTTTTGCGGCTTTGCCAACCGAGATGGCACCGCCAGCTTTCCTTGAGGACCGCGTCGTCAATCAGTTGAAACATTCTGGCGTCATCCGCACCATGCGCAAGAATTGGTTACCGGGTTATGGGCAGTTGGCTGCCGGGTTCGCGATTGCGCTCGTACTATTCGTGGTCGGCGTTTTCGTTGGTTCGAAGTGGAATACGAAAGCCGCGCCGCCTGAAGAAGCGGGCTTCATTCTCATCGTACGAAATGAAAGCGCTGAATCTGGACCAAAGACACCGCAAGAGGAGCTCGAGCGCGTGAAGGAATATGGGAGTTGGGCTCGGGACCTGGGTGGTAAAGGAATGCTTTTGGGCGGAGAAAAATTGAAAGATGAAAGTCGCGTTCTCGGTCCGAAGGAAGAGGCGTATACAAAACCCGTTGAAGGCGGCATGGGCGGCTATTTTCTGTTACCCGCTACAAGCTACGATCAGGCCTTAGCAATCGCGCGGACCTGCCCGCATCTCAAGCACGGCGGCAGTGTCGAGCTCCGCCAAATCGATCGATTCTAACCGTGGCACGGGCGTCCCGCCCGTGGGCTGCGCCCCATCGCAAGATGCCCGTAAGCCGCAGCCCATCGGCAAGATGCCGATGCCACAACGAAACCAACAGGCTGGCAGCCTGTTGTACATAGAAGGAGCACGTCATGTCTTCACGATTCTTATCTATCGCTATTCTGCTGGTAGTCGCAGCGGTCACTCTCGCTCAGAACCACGCGCATACCGGCGCCAAACCAGCGCCTCCAACTCCAGCACAACTCGCGTTCGAGCGCTTCAAGAAACTCGAGGGAGCCTGGATAGGCAAAAGTACCAAAGGCTGGGAAGAAGTCGTCAACTTCAAGACCATTGCGCAAGGCTCAGTCGTGGTCGAATCGTCATTCGACGCTCACCCGAACGAGACGATGATGACGATGCTTCATATGGATGGTGATCGATTGACGCTCACACACTATTGCGTGGCGAAGAACCAACCCAGGCTGGCAGCCACGTCCTTCTCAGAAGATGGAAAGACCATCACCTTCACATTTGTTGATGGCGGCAATTTGTCGTCGCGGGACCGCGGGCATATGGACAAAGCACTTTACCGCTTCATCGACGACGATCATTTCTCTACGCAATGGACCTGGTTCCAGGACGGCAAGGAACGCTGGATGGAAGAGATTGTCCTGGAACGAAAAGGAAAATGAAATCGCTAAAGACTTTTGCCACAGCTTACGCAGATTACACTGATTCTATTTTGAGCCTTACAACGTTTTGAGCTTGCTTGATTCGAAATCGCCGTAGTTGATCGAGCAACGCTTCTATTTCAGCGACAATGCTCGCCAGCGACAGTTAGCAATCAGTGTAATCTGCGTAATCTGTGGCTAATGCTTTTCCGCCTGGTCTTACCCAACTATTACACAAAGTTGTAGTCATCAGCTTACCGCTACCGAAACCATTTCAGGACCCAACACGTAAAGGATGCCAGGAGGTGGTAACCATGTTCTGCTCGTCCTGTGGTGTTGCCCTCGCCCAGCCGATGAAGTACTGCAATCGCTGCGGCTCACACGTGATTGCCAGTGACACTGAAGTAATTCAAATCATTGAAAAGCGAATGGACAGCGAGATGGAAGGTCTGTTCTGGATTACGGTGTTCTCCCTGGGCTTTGTGCTGGGCGGAATCATTGTCCTCAACAAACTGCACCTCAGCCAGGCGATCATCGTAGCCTACTTGATCTTTTGCGCGCTCGGCTTCCTCTCGTACTTCAGCCTCGGTATTTGGCAGATTCGTCGCATGTCGAGAATCAAGCAGAGTGAATCAGGAAACATGTTGTCGTCGTCCAATACGAACGAATTACCGCAACTCGAAGCGCGGCCACCGTTGGCGACCGTCGCGAGCGTTACTGAACATACGACGCGCACCCTCGAGCCGGTGACAAAGAACTAGTGTGACATTTCTCTACTCCGATGAAATACGACAAACGACAACGAAGGATCGCGATTGTTCGAGAACGACTGGTGCGACGCAGCTGGCCTCGACTGCTGGTAACTTTGATCATTGTGCTCACAGGCCTCGCTGGTTTCCTGACGTCGGCCAGCCTGCTTCATCTCGGCGTCCTGCAAATGGCGGTGCGTTACCCCGTGGCCATCGGTGTTGGTTATTTCGCATTTCTGACTTTGCTAGCGCTTTGGCTTTGGCTGCAGCGCCACTCGTTCCCCGATTTTTTTGACTCTTGTAGCGACGTCGCGATCGAAGTCATGAGCAGAACGAGAGGACCATCACTTGATGTCACCTCGGATTTCGGTGGTGGGGGAAACTTCAGAGGGGGCGGCGCCGGCGGTGGTTTCGTCGACAGTGGATCGGCAGCCGTTCACGTCGACTCGGGAGGCTCGATTGCGGATATCATCCCGTTCGATATCGACCTGGAGGAACTGGGATGTTTGATAATTGCCGGCCTCGCTTTGCTCGCCGGTCTCTTCAGCACTTTCTACGTCATCTACATCGCCCCGTCGCTGCTCGCAGAGATTCTGGTTGACGGCGCATTGGTGGCTGGTTTATATCGCCGGGTGAGGCGAATCGAAGACCGGCATTGGTTGCAGGCTGCTATTAAGCGAACAGTTTTCCCAGCAATGCTGGTTGCTCTGTTCCTCACCGTGGCTGGATACGCGATGCAGAAAGCGATCCCGGAAGCGCATACAATGGGCGAAGTCTGGCGGCACATCTTCAACTGAGCGCAGGGCCACTTGAATTATCAAATTAGAAAAGCCAACCTACCTGAACGTGAAAAGATCCAGGAACTAATAACCAATTCAGCACGCAAGCTAAGTCGCGAGGATTACAGTAACGATCAAATCGAAGCGGCACTCAAGCAAGTCTTCGGCGTCGATACCAGCCTCATCGAAGACGGTACCTACTTCGTCGCCGAGAAGTCGGGTCAATTGGTTGGGTGCGGCGGCTGGAGTCGAAGACGCACTCTTTTTGGCGGGGATCAGTTTTCCGACCGCGACTCGAGCGAACTCGATCCGCAATCAGAGCCAGCCAGGATAAGAGCGTTCTTCATTCACCCGGAGTTCGCGAGACAGGGCATTGCTCGCGCTCTTTTGGATCGCTGCGAAGCTGAGGCGCGTGAGTTTGGATTTCGCGCGCTTGAACTAATGTCGACGTTGCCGGGAATCAAGCTGTACGAAGCCTGCGGATTTGAAAAGCTCGAGCCGGTTCAGCTTGAGGTCGAAGGAGTTGTTATTGACTTCGTGGTGATGCGGAAGTTGCTGTGATGATCTATCCGCAGATTCCACAGAATTCCGACGACTCAGTGCGGCAATATCTCCTAATCGGTGGAATCTGCGTAATCTGCGGATAGAACCCTCACTAAAGTAGCTGAAAGTTATAGGCGATGATCGTTTTCGTCTTTGACGGACGTCCTGCTCTGCCCAGTGGCTCGAACTTGGCTTGCCTGGCGGCGTTGACGGCGGCTTCCTGCAACAACGGCGAACCGGAAACTGCTTCAGCTTCAGCAACGCTTCCACTTTCATCCACGGTTGCCAGCACTCTTACAACGCCGGCGACTTTTTGCTCTCGAGCATCTTCAGGATAAACCGGTCGCGGCAAGCTAATCACGCGATTACTGAGAATCTCGTTCTCGACGTAAACGGCTGGGCGGTCGATCATTTCAGTCCTGACAATCATTGCTCCCGATGTCCGGCCCATAACATCTCGTCCACCGGGTTTGACGAAGATTTCGCCGCGAGCCACCAATCCCGCCTTGTCTGCCAGAGTGTTAACCACGGAATTGCAGATTGCTTTAGTCTCGACTCGGAAGCTGGTTACTCCGCCAATCCGCGAGTCTTCATCGTAAAACTGAATGGTGACGTAATCGTTTTTCGTCTTAATAAAACCGATAGGGTTAATTCCGATTGGACTCGGGATTGAACCTAAAATACTTGCGGACTTCGGACGATTTGCTACGGTGTCGGCGAATTCCTGGCTGATAGCCGCGTACGGAATGAAGAGAACTTCTTTGCCCTTCTTATCGCGGAACACCAGTCGATGATTCAAGTCGTCAAAGTTCAGCGTTCCTTCCTGTTTCTTGTTGTAGCCAAACACACCACCTTCATACTTAGCCTTGAGACTCTGCGGCGCCGGAGCAGGCTTGGGCTTGGAATCGTCGCTGGCGGTGTTGGGTTTTTGCGCGGCGACGAATGACGCGACCGTCAACACAAGGATCGCGGCACTGGTTAACTTGAAATACTTCTGCATAGACTTGTTCCTTTCAACGGTTACAGCTGATAGTCGCACGCACCCTGCGTGCTATTACGGGCGCCAAAGATTTTCGAGGTTCCCTTGACCGCGCAGTGCGGTCCATTCCGGAACCTTGTACATGATCCACCACATCGTCAGCTGCGCAGCGAGCTCAGCCAGCGCTATCGTCACGAGGGTTAATGACGCAGCGCGCTTGGCACTGTCGCGAGAGCGATACGACGAAATCAAATTCAAACCGCCCATGAATAAAGCGCCGGGACAAAATAAGATTCCGAGATAAGGGACCAACGCGTACGTAGCAAAGGCTCGAGCTGTATTTGCTACGCTGCTGTTGTTTGCCAACGCCATCGGTTAAGGGACGCGTTACTTCGCAAAAGGCTTCACTCGCTCAACGGACTCTTTGAAATCCGTATCATCCGGCACCAGGCTCAATCCTTTTTGATAAGCACCCAACGCTTTTGCATACTGCTTTGAAACTTCGAAAGCGTAGCCCAGTTCTCGGTAAACGTTCACATCATCCGGTTTCTTTTCGGCGGCTCGCTCGAGCGCGGCAATCGCCTTCGGAAAATTCTTGACGCGTGATTGAGCTACACCCAGTAAATACAACGATACCGAGGTCGCTTCCAGTGAAACGCTCAAGCGCTCCAAAGCTGCTACAGCTCGCGGATATTGGCGGGCGCCAATCAAAGCTTGCCCGAACAAGGTGACGGCCTCTGCGTCAGTTCTAACTTTGATTAAGCCTTCGCCGGCACGCACTGCGCTCAGGTAATCCGCGTCAGCCGCAGCCTGATCAGTTGCCGTAGCGGCTCGACGCAGGTAACTCGAAGTCAGCAGCATCCAACCACCAGCCATCTTTGGATCATTGACCGTAACTCGATTGAACGAAGCAATCGCTCCGCCCAGATCATTTTTAGCCAGCGCTATCTGCCCAAGAAAATAAAGTGAATTTGTATCTCGCGGGTTAGCTTTGACTACTGCGTTGAAGGTGCGTTCGGCCTCGCCTACCTTGCCGGTTTTGTACTCGGCCCAGCCTCGGTAATAAAGCATCAGTGGATCGGGTTCGGCTCCTGCGCGGGTCGTGGCTTTGACGAGCAAAGGCAGGGCTTGATCAAATTTCTCTGACAGGACGTAAGCTTGCGCCAGCGCATCACTGGTTGGCGGATCGTCCTGCTTGGCTACCTCCTGAAGATTGAGCGCGGTCTCGAGGTCCTTCGCTGCCGGCGAATACTGTTTCAAAGCAAGCTCAGAAAAGCCCGCGATCTTCCAGGCCTCTGAATTCTGCGGATCGTTCTTGGCAATCAGCTTCGCTTCTTTAAGAGCCGCGTCGTACTGCTTTTGCTGAAACATCGTGAACGCATGCGTGGTGTCACCGGTGTCCAAACCAACCGGAGCGGACGAATCCGCGATGGGCTTCACGGGTTTGACGTCGAGAAGCGGCACGTTGGTATTTCGAACTGCGGGAGCAGGCGTAGGCTGCGGCAACAGCAGCGAGTCCGGTTTCGAGCTCGTCTTGGCAGCCGTTTGTTTGGGCTCAGCCTTCGACTGTACGCGGCGAGGCCGGGTGGATTGAGCTGTAACCACGACGCCAAGCAAAAGGGTGGCGCCACCGAGGACAATTAACCTTTGGAATAACTTAACCGACATACTTCGACTCATTTCCAGGAGAGTATTAGGTTTGACCTTGTGGTTTCCGGTCGCGTCCTTCCGACGTTCCCCGCGAAAACTCGCTCGAAAGAACTCACTCGATAGAAACTCGCCAGAGAACTCCTTGAAAAGCCAGCTTCTCGGATGCACCCAACCCCATTTCGGTTCGCCCGCCACGCATTTGTGGCACGGGCGTCCGCCCGTGGGCTCGCGTGGCGGCTTTCTAAGCACACAGGTTACCGCAAGGGAGTATTACGCGACAATGTGCGTACGCGGCCTGCCGCCGCCCAGTGCGGAAAGGCTCTGCCTTTCCGTAAGGGGGCTTAAAATCGGTTTGGCCGAGAGGCTACGCCTCGAAGCTTTGGTCGAGGCATAGCCTCTCCCAAATCTAGAAGTCCCGATCATCGGCAAGGCCTAGCCTTTCCGCTCTGTGCGGCTGCAGAGCAGCTAATCGTCCCCGGCCAAATATCATCATCCCAAAAATCAAAAGCGACCGGCAGCTTTGGCTACCGGTCGCTTTCAATTTAGTGCGCAGTCCGCTTAGAAGCTGAGCTTCAAACCGAACTGGAATTGGCGGGGGTCGAACGAGGCGGTTGGGCGGCTGTAGTAGCGGCCGTTGCTGGCTCGTTGGGCGAAACTGTTGACATCATCGATGAATGGCGACACCGAAGCTTCGTTGAAGCGATTAAACATGTTGAAGCCTTCAGCAATCACATCCAGCTTGATGCGTTCATTCCACCAAACCGCACGGGTTAGGCGCATATCAAGCTGCATAAATTTCTTAGTGACGCCACTGTTGCGACCCAAGGTTCCGCTGGAGAATACACCGCCCGTAATCAGCGCACCGCAGTTGAGCGTCCCGGGTACACACAAGCTGCCGTCGGCCCGCACATTCGGACGATCAGTCTGGCTGGACTGGTCGTTGTTTGTATCCTGATTGCTCAAGATATTGAACGGACGTCCTGCGGAGATTTCAAAGATGGGCGCCACGGTGAAATCAGCCAGGAACTTATGAAGCCCATCGCCCGAGCGCCAGCTTGCCGGCGAAGCAACGACAGCACTGAACACGAAACGGTGACGTTGATCAAACAACGAGTCAGCGCGCTCAGCTCGGAAGTTACGGTTGTCCTGCGGCAGCAGCAAGGTCTGCAGATCGGATGAATCGTCGATTGAATGCGACCACGTGTACGACGCCAGGAATTGGAAGCTGTTGGTGAAGCGCTTTTTGATCTCGATGTTCAGCGCGTGGTAAACCGAATTGCCGTCTGAAGTCTGCGCGTTGATCGAGCCGAACGGGCTAATCACACCGGGACTGCGGAGCGTTCCGGCCAACTGTGAATCAAGCACCGCCTTACTTACCGCCCCGCCGGATACTGCGGCCGCAAGGAAATAGTTAGGAGCGCTCGGCCGGAAGAAGTTTGCAATCGCCGGCACGATTGTGCGGCTCGTCAAATCTGTGACTGGAGCTGCAATCATTCCGGGAATGATGATAAACATCCTGCGACCCGGCGCTGAATCGAAGCAGGAGCCCACGGGTAATCCCGGTGGACACGGAGTGGCTGCAGCGTTTCCTGCCGTTGGAATCGAGAAGTTGATCGCTTCAGTCGTATTGCGCGGAGCAAATCCGGCGAACCTTTGGAAGTTTTGTATTTGCAGATCTGTTCGCGGTGCGTTGACATCGAGCGGATGCGGAAGGTGATGCGCCCCGACGAACAAGTAGCCTGCCGAAATCGACATGTCCTTGGTGACCTGCCGTTCCACTGACAGGTTGCCCTGATTCGCGTAGGCATACTCGAAGTCCTTATTCACATGCAGCGTGAAGGGCAACACTGGACCAAAGCCTGGGAAGGTCTGATCATTGAAACGCTGCCGGCCGGTCTGATACTGAGCACTGCTGGCGGCGCCCGGTGTGCAATTGACGCCCGGTACTGCACCGGGGAAATTGCAAACGATGACCGTACCCTGGAATATCTGAACTGCATTCAGCAACGCAGTCGGCGTGGGACTGCCGGGGATCAAGATTCCCTGTTGTTGCTGCACTGCGTCAGCGATGTCCGAGTTAAAGGCGATCGCGAGTAGCGGGTGATCGTAAAAGATTCCAAAGGCGCCTCGCACCACTGTTTTCGCATCGTTGTTAATGTCCCAGGCAAACCCTATGCGGGGCGCCCAGTTATTCTTGTCGCGCGGAAATCCCTGACGCACATTCATCGCATCCTGGGCCGCCAGAACGTCACCGGCGGTCAACGTGATTCCTGATAAAGGATCGCGCAAGCCTACGGTGGGAATCTGATCCGTAATCTCGTAGTCGTAGCGCACACCATAGTTGAGTGTCAGGTTACGTCGTACTTTCCATGAGTCCTGCACGAAGAAGGCCAACGGCTTGTTCTTGATGCGGCTAACCGGATCACCAAAGCCCTGAATGAAGCTGGCCGGGAAGCCGAGGCCGTACTGCTGCACCGGAGTAAAGTCCGGCGCGCCGGTGAACGCTGAATTCAGGGTAGTGGCTGACAATCCACCAAAGTTGAACAGACCTGCGAAGTTCAGTTCAAAGTTCGCTCGCGGAATCGCGATAAAGGCAATGTCGCCGCCAAACTTAAAACTGTGGTTACCAGCAAGCAAACTCAGGCTGTCGGTAAATTCATAACGCGTTTCTGTCCGAATGACCGGAGAGAAGAGTTCGCGGCCGATGAATGCAGTACCCGAGATATTGTGGGCTACAGCATCACCGTTCTGGGAACGAAATGTGGCGCGTCGCTCGCCAAAATTGAAGCGGCCTTCATTGACGGCTCTATTTGAAAGTGTCGACGTCAAGCTCGTCACGAATGAGTAATCTTTCAAACCCTGGATGCCGGTTCGTGAAAAGTCGTTTTGTCCGAGTGACTGATTCTGGGATTCAACCTGAATGCCGGTGATCGTGCTGGGGTTGTAGCCGAAACGGAACGACAACTGATGCGCGCTGGTGATCAAGTGATCCAGGCGAATCGAGTTGAAAGTCGATCGATCAGTAATTGGAAAGACTTTTTGAAGATTCAAGAGCGGACGGAACGCAATGAAGTCTCCGGTGGTATTGGTTGTACCGACAGGAACCGGAGCGCCCGAAAGAATGAAGCGCGAGCCAATTGCACCCGGAAGAATAGGACTAATCGCGGGACACACGCTGCCGTCATTTGGGCTGGATAAGGGATTGGTCCCGGTGAGGCCTGTACTGCCTCCGCTCGAAGCAAAGAAAGCGTAGGCCCTGGCTAAACAAATCGCGGTACCGCCAGCGGTAACGAGGCCGTTTACGTAAGCAGCCTGTTCAGGTGTGATATTGCTAAATGTCCTTGCGACTGGATTCAAGCCGGGAACCGCGGGGATCGTGGCAGAAGCGGTCAGGCGGCCGATGACGTTGCTGGTGAAGAAGCCTGACTCATCTCGCTTGCGACGCTCAAAAGCAAAGAAGAAAAACGTGCGGTCCTTATCCAATGGACCACCAATAGTCAGTCCATACTGGCTGCGTCGGAAGGGCGGCTTGCGGACGGGCGCAAACGGGTTGCGAGCCTGAAAGTCATTGTCGCGAAGGAACCCAAAGACATTGCCTCGAAAATCATTACCACCACTCTTCGTCACCACGTTTACGACACCGCCTGCAGAGCGGCCAAACTCCGGCGCAAACGAGTTAGTTACCACCTGGAATTCCTGCACAGCTTCCTGAGAAACAGTTGACCGCGAAGCGTTGACCGAATTGTCAGTGTTGTCCGCGCCATCTACCTGGACCAGATTGGAACGGCCTCGCTGTCCACCAAAGTTCAAGCCGGTGGTGGGAGCTGGTCCAATCGGGCGACCGTTGTCTCGACCAACAGTTGAAGTGGTTAGCGCGAATGACAGGTAGTTGCGTTCATTAATCGGCAGATTATCAATCCTCTGCTGATCGATTGTGGTCGCGATTGCAGTCTTCGAAGTTTCGACCAGTTCTGTAGTGGCGCCGGAAATCGTTACCACGGCGTCAATCGACCCGGGCTCGAGCGAGATGTCCAAATCCGCTCGTTGTCCGATCGTGAGCTTCACCGCCGGCAGCGACGCTTTCTTGAAGTTGCCCGCCTCAACAGTTAGGTCATAGTCACCCGGTGTCAGGTTCAGGAGCTGATAAAAGCCATCCGAGTTTGTCGTAGCCGTGTAGGTCTTGTTGGTCGCAGGATTACGCGCAGTAACCGTGGCCGTGGTTATCACGGCGCCCTGTTGGTCACGAACATAACCGCGCAAATCAGCCGCATCAGCCTGGGCTTGCGCGAACGCAGCACCTGCAGCCACAGCGGTGATCATCAAAAGACACAAGGCACGAACAGAGATCTTGAGACAGCGAATCCAGGAAGCTGACATCGTCGTATTCTCCTTAAACTAACGTACGAGGTGACTGACTACGGATATGTCTTACTGACAGTCCACAACCAGAAGCAAAGGACAACTATTGAGAAACAGAAACGCTACATGCCAGATCAAACGACGTTTCTATGGAGAGCGATTTGGTCATCGCTTGATCTTTTCTACGCCTTGAACAAAGGCCCGGCTTGCAGACGTGCAAAAACGCTCAGCCTTTTTACCGCAAAAACATGACCTGTGGCAAGCATAATGGGCCAATTTGTTTGACGACAACTTGCACATAGACACCGGGATACGAGCGACTGAAGGGGTGATTGGGGAACGCGGAGCCGTGGTGAAATGACTCCGGAAATTCTTCGGCTACACCAACGAACTTTTTCTTCCCCACGTCAAGCCGTCACCCGTCAGTTCCCGACCTCGTGGCTTTCGCAAGGCTATGTCGCAGTCGATCGCTCAAGCCAAATAGCCTGATAGCTACATCAGCCAAGCTGGGAACAAACGCCGCCCGTCTTAGCATTGCACAGACCCGCAGCCGCGATCCGAATTGGCGCCGGTATTGCTCGCGGTACGATCGCGTCAAAGCATCATGTCCTTCGCCTTGCCGCAGACTTTCCAGGTGTTGAAGCACATTCGCCGCTGCGAGCTTGCCTCCTTCGAGCGCCATCAACATCCCGCTGCCCGAAAACGGATCAATGAAAGCGGCTGCGTCGCCGGCGGTAAGCAGGCCATCCATCGGCACCGGCTCACGACGACCAAAGCTCTCGAGCGAGACTGCCAACCAGCGGTCATGGACTTTCGCAGTTTCGAGCGCCTGGGCGGCGCGCGCATTCCTGTTTACCAGCTTGCGCATTGCTGTTTCCGGATCAGCCTGGCACTCACGCACATCTTTCGCGGCAACTATGAAACACAAGTTGCTGAGTCCATTCTCAACCTGACTTAAGCCGCCATAACCACCGTGGTAGAAATAAATCTCGCAGGTTCCTGGTTCCGGCCGCGCATTTTCGAGATGTGCTTTGAAAGCCACCAATGAAGGCCGCCGCGACGTTCGTTGATTGTCTTTGTGAAGGCGATGAGTCAAAGATCGCGCGCGACCGGTGGCATCAATTACAACCGCAGCGGTGGTCTCAAAAGTCATATCGCCAGTCTTTAGCAGCACGCCTGAAACTCGTTTTCCTCCATTCAGCAAACCGATGGCTTGAGTCTGTTCCATCACATCGACGCCCACGGCACGCGCGCGTTCAAGGAGTCGATTGTCCATCTCCGCTCGACTCAATCCCAGCGCGGCGTTTCGGTTATCAAACCAGTTGCTGGGAACTTTGACACTTCGACCGCTGCGGGAATAGAAGATCGTTTGCGTAACGGTTTCTCCTCCGGCCTTTAGCATTCGATCTCTAACACCCAGCTGTTCGAAGTGAGTCAGGCATTCGGGAGAAATAAACTCTCCACAAAGCTTCGCTCGCGGAAATTTCTTCTGCTCGACGAGCAGAACGCGCGCCCCGCGCGACGAAAGGTGGATCGCAGCACTGCTTCCGGCCGGTCCGGCTCCGGCGATGATCACGTCATACTCTGGCGTTTCTGTCCTCATTACTAACGCGTCAGATTTGCAGATGAAGTATCAGCCCCAAAGTCTTCGCCGCCGGCTTTGCCGCCACCGGATTAGTTGGCTCGCTCGTACTTCCAAGTCTCGCATCTCACCCACAAGTCGCCGATAGAACCAATCTATAGGGAAAGATTCGCCTGACTGTGATATTGCGCAGCCCCGCACGTTTTGCCAAAGCAAGTAATTCGTCAGGCTTGAAGCTTCGCAGAATGGAGAGGGCCCCGTCTTCTCGAATCAACCGATTGTGCAAAAACAAGCGACCAATCGTGGTGTAGAAGTAGTAAGCGATCGGATGGCGATGGAGGTCGATCACGAAGATACGCCGGCGACTCACGCGGGCCAGCTCGCGCAGAATGCGCACTACGTCGTCATCCTTGAAATGGTGCGTAAACAGCGAGCACATGCCGTAATCGAAAGCGGCGTCTGCAAACGGCAAACTGAGCGCATCACCTCGAAGTGGACTTATTGATTGATGCTGACGTGATTCATCTTTGATCGCCGCGGCGGAACGCGCATTCAGTTCCAGCCCGACCAAGGTAGATTTCTTCCGATTCGCCTCAGCCCACTCAGCCGTTACCCGCAGCAACTCCCCTGAACCTGCGCCAACATCCAGAACTGAAAACCTAGACACGTTTGAACCTTCGATTTCATTTATCAACGATTGCTTTAGAGCCCGCACATCGCCTAACCACCGATTCACTCGCTTGAGTTCGACAATACAGCCTTCGTACTCGTCCGCGGTGTAATCACCCTTGTCCAAATGTTCAAGCTCGAGGCTGCGCCGTTCAAACGCGGGAAAAGGCCGTGAACCGGGAACCGGAAACCGTGAACAGTTCGAGGCCTCAGCCTTTAAGTTTGTTTCTTCCCGATTCATTGTTCCTGCTGATTCATTGTTCCTGCTGATTCATATCTGTCAGTGATCGCCGTTCCGCGTTCTCTGTTTCCGGTTCACGGTTCACGGTTTCCAGTTCACGGTTTTCGGTTCACGGTTCACGGTTCACGGTTTACGATTCCCGGTTCCCGCGCTTACATCCTCTCAACAACGAGCGCGCTGTTCTTGGAGCCGAAGCCGATACAGTTACAGAGCGCCACGCGAACGTTCGCTTCGCGAGCCTGATGGGGAACGTAATCGAGATCGCAAGCCGGATCCGGTTCATCCAAATTGATCGTCGGAGGAATGAGGCTGGTGTGCATCGCGCAAAGCGCGGCTCCGAGGCCCGCTGCGCCGCTGGCTCCTTGCGGATGTCCAATTTGAGACTTAGTCGCGGACATCGGGATGCGAGCGGCGTTGCTGTTGAAGGCTTGCTTCAACGCAGTGGTCTCGATTCGGTCATTGAGCAAAGTCGAGGTGCCATGCAGGTTGATGTAATCAACCTCTGCAGGATCGCGTCCAGCATCTACCAGCGCTAACTGCATCGCTCGCGCAGGCTCATCGCCCGACTCTTCCAATCTGACGCGATGATACGCATCACACGTGGCGCCGTAGCCGGTAATCTCAGCGTAGATTTTCGCGCCGCGATCCTTCGCGTGCTCGAATTCTTCCAACACATAAATCCACGCTCCTTCTCCGATGACAATCCCGGAACGGTCTTTCGAGAACGGTCGCGACGCGCGGTGCGGCTCGTCATTCCATTCGTTAGTTAAGACTGTCATCAGATTGAAGCCTGCGAGAATGCCTGGAGCTATTGGCGCATCAACTCCGCCGCTCAACATGACGTCCTGTCTTCCCAAAGCAATGTGCTGCGCAGCGTAGGCGATGGCGTCGGTAGAGCTTGTGCATCCAGTGGAAACGATATGCGAAAGTCCTCGCAGACCAAATGCCATCGAGAGCTCGCTCGAGAGTCCGCCGTGGGTCGACGCCGGAATCGTGTAGACACTCGCTTTGTGCACGGGACCGACGTACCAGTACTCGTACTGTTGTTCAGTGAAAGCCAAGCCACCGCCGCCGGTCCCGAGTACAACTCCGAACGCGCGACGTTGGTCCAGCGTCAGATCCGTCGTGCAATAGCCAGCATCAGCCAATGCTTCGCGCGCTGCAGCAAGCGCGAGCGGCACCGTACGCGGCACATGCTTTCTGTCTTTGGGATTGAGTTGCGCCGCCCAATCAAAGTCGCGCACCTGGGCCGCGATCTTTACTGGAGACTCGGAAACGTCAAAGCCTTCGATGTGGCGCACGCCGCTCTCGCCATTACATAACGCTCGCCAGAACGCTTCGCGACCAATGCCGATCGGCGTCAAGCAGCCCATGCCGGTGATGACAACGCGGCGCGGATGCTGGAGGCTACGCAACATTAGGTGTCCTCTCGAGAAGCAAGTCAGGCTTAAGGATTTGTGACAGGGGTAATTAGGATACCAGCGTTGAGGCGCAAACTGATAGCCGCAGGCGTTGAAGCTAATGTGCAAACAGGCGTTCAGAGTTCAATCTTTCAGATTGGGTGGCTGCGAAACCCCAAACTGAAGTTTGAACTCTTAACACCTGTTTACAAAAATTCTCACGCCGTCTTGGTGCCGCACTCTTTGCAGAACTTCGCGTCGGAGGCAAGCTCTGCCTGGCAGTTCGAGCACTTCAGTCTTTCCTGGCTCGAGCCGCATTCGCTGCAAAATTTTGCTCCGGGATGCAGTGTCGCTTTGCACGTGACGCACGTGCCACCTGAGGCTGCGACTTCCATTTTCGCGCCGCACTCATTGCAAAACTTTGATGATGCCGATGTCATCGCGCCGCACTTGGAACATTTGATCTGAGGCGAACTGCTTGTGCCTGCACCGGAACCCTGGTTCATCGCATTTCCCAAAGCGCCGGCCATCACGTTGCCAACTGCAAAGCCCGCGCCGAGTCCTGCGCCTAAGCCTGCGCCGCCACCCGGATTCTTAGCGGCATCGCGCAGGGCATCGGCAGCCTGGAACTGCGTGTAGCGGTTGACGTCGCCGATGACTCCCATCGAAGTGCGCTTGTCCATCGCTGCTTCAACTTCGGGTGGCAACGAAATGTTCTCGATCACAAACTTCGTTAGATCGAGCCCATAGGATTTGAAATCAGCGTCGAGCTTGGTCCGCAGCACACCGCCAAGTTCGTCATAATGAGCAGCGAGATCGAGAGCTGCGATCTTTGCTTCGGCAACTGCATCGCTGAAGCCGCTCACAAGCGTTCTGCGCAACTGCCCTTCGATGTCTTCAGTTTCAAAGCGACCGTTGGTACCGGCAACTTCCTTGATGAAGGCTCGAGGATCTGAAACTCGAATCGAATAAATACCGAAGGCGCGAAGTCTCACCATGCCGAAGTCTGCGTCGCGCATCATCACCGGATTAGGCGTGCCCCATTTCAAATCGGTGAACTGTTTCGTATTGACGAAATAGACTTCAGACTTGAACGGAGAAGTAAAGCCGTGTTTCCACGCGCCGAGCTTGGAAAGAATGGGAGTATTGCCGCCGTCGATCGTGTACAGCCCCGGAGGAAACACATCCGCGATTTGACCTTGAAAGACGAATACAGCTGCCTGGGATTCGCGAACCGTCAAACGGGCGCCGTTCTTGATCTCCTGATCGTGAACGGGAAAGCGATAAAGCATTGTGTTGCCCGAATCGTCGAGCCACTCAATGACTTCAATGAATTGGGTGCGAATCGCGTCAAGTATTCCCATCGGTAGAAATTCTCCTTTTGCGCACGTTAGCGCGGCTGTTACTGGTCGTCTCGTATTATACGGGCAAAGCTGAGCCGATGTTCAAGGAGTGACCCCTGAGCCGTGAACCGTAAACCGTAAACCGTGAATAGCCAATCAGACTGAGAGCTGAAACGGCAGTCGGACACCGCCAGAACCGTCAATGGACTGGGGTTTGCTGAGTGAGGTTCCGCTTTAAAGTTTGACCCGTTCACTGCCGCTCGTGGGCAACTGACTTGGCACTGTTCACGGTTTCCGGTTTTCGGTTCACGGTTTTATTCCGCCTGGGGTTTGCTGAGTGAGGTTGCGCTTTACAGTTTGACCCGTTCACTGCCGCTTGTGGGCAACTGACTCAGACTTGACCGGTAAAACAATTTCCAGGGTAGGCTAAAGCATTGAGCGGGTAGAGTGCTGGGAGGAATTAAGAAAGACAGGAAGTGGTGACATAAATTCGCAATCAGAAGAGCGCCTCCTCG
>Ga0134125_10001895_pt1 | contig 25239 bp, 22 predicted proteins | sample KB31751_FD_96464 | JGI IMG/M metagenome (GOLD analysis project Ga0134125, IMG submission 96464) | Terrestrial soil microbial communities with excess Nitrogen fertilizer from Kellogg Biological Station, Michigan, USA - KB3-175-1 | ecosystem: Environmental > Terrestrial > Soil > Unclassified ...
GGCCTCGGCGAACAGTTTCATCCGAGCTATACGCGCATGGTGCCGGCGCATCATGTGACGCATCTGGAACTGATCGGATGTCCGGACCCGGATCCGGCGTACACGCGGTTTTTCGATCCGAAGCTGGGGACGCTGCCGGGGGATCCGGATCGGATCGGCGAGGCGTACATTGGGGCACTGGCGAATGAGATTACGCAGTGGGTTTCGAATGTGCCGCAGAAGGAGCCGATCGGAGTTTGTTTTTCGGGCGGGATCGACAGCGGCAGCGTTTTCGTGGTGACGTATCACGTGCTGCTGACGCTGGGGATCAGTCCCTCGCGGCTGAAGGCGTTCACGCTCGATCTGGGGAACGGACCGGACGTGAAGCAGGCGCGGGAATTTCTGGAGCGGCTGAAGCTGGGGTTGTTCCTGGAGACGATTGAGGCGGATGCGTCTTCGCTGAATGCGGAGGAGACGATCCGGATTGTGGAAGATTATAAGCCGCTCGATATCGAATCGGCGACGATGGCGCTGGCGCTGTGCCGCGGGATTCGGGCGCGGTATCCGGAGTGGAAATATCTTGTGGATGGCGATGGCGGGGATGAGAATCTCAAGGACTATCCTATCGAGGAAAATCCGGAGCTGACGATTCGCAGCGTGATTCACAACCAGATGCTTTATCAGGAAGGCTGGGGCGTGGGGAAGATCAAGCACTCGCTGACGTACAGCGGCGGGCTGAGCCGGTCTTATACGCGGACGTACGCGACGGGGCATCATTGCGGGTTCACGGGGTTCAGTCCTTACACGCGGCCTTCAGTAATTGCGGTTTCCGAGGCGATTCCGTTTATCGAACTGACGAAATACGATGTTCCGACGCTGTATTCGCTGAAGGGCGATATTGTGGCGCGCGGGGTGAAGGCTGTCACCGGGTTCGATATGCCGGTGTTCGAGAAGCGGCGGTTCCAGCATGGCGCGGTGCCGAAGGAAGTACTGCGCGAGAAGTTGCCGTATCGCGAGGCGGAGTACCGGCGGCAATTCCTTTCGTTGTATCGCTGATGCCGGCTGTTTATCCCGAGACCGCGGCGGAGAGAGATCGGTGGATCGTCGCGCATCGCGGGCGGCGCGCGGAACCGGATGCGCGGCGTCCGTGGGCGTTCTTCGTGGAGGATGAGCGCTCGAAGGATGGCGAGGTTGTGCCGGTGGCGACGGTGTTTCTGACGAATCGGGAATGTCCGTGGCGCTGCCTGATGTGCGATCTGTGGAAGAACACGCTGACGGAGAGCGTGCCGGCGGGGGCGATTCCGGAGCAGATCGATTATGCGCTGGGGCGGCTGCCGGCGGCGCGGCAAATCAAGCTGTATAACAGCGGGAGTTTTTTCGATGCGCGGGCGATTCCGGTGGAGGATTATCCGGCGATGGCGGAGCGGGTTCGTTCGTTCGAGCGCGTGATTGTAGAGAACCATCCGGCGCTGGTGGGCGAGACGGCGGTGCGGTTTCGCGATCTGGTGGGGCGGCCGCTGGAGATCGCGATGGGGCTGGAGACGGTGCATCCGGAGATTCTGCCGCGATTGAATAAGCGGATGACACTCGATCAGTTTCGGGGGGCGGCGGATTTTCTGCGGGCGAATGGGATCGATTTGCGGGTTTTCATTCTGGTGAAGCCGCCTTTTATGCGGGAGGAAGAGGCGGTGGAATGGACGGCGCGGTCGGTGGATTTCGCGTTCGATTGCGGGGCTACCGCGATCACGCTGATTCCGACCCGTGGCGGGAATGGAGCTCTGGAGGAGTTGGCGTTTGCGCCGCCTCGGCTCGAAACGCTGGAGGCGGCGTTTGAGTACGGGCTCGGCGTGCGGCGCGGGCGCGTGTTTGTGGATTTGTGGGATGTGCGTTCGGAGGATCTGAGCCGGCTGGAGCGGCTGCGGGAGTTGAATCTGAGGCAGTGAGCGAACGCTACGATCTCATTGTCGTAGGATCGGGGTTCGGCGGGTCGCTGATTTCGATGATCGCGCGGCGGCTGGGGCTCTCGGTCGTGATGATCGAGAAGGGGACGCATCCGCGGTTCGCGATTGGGGAATCGACGACGCCGCTTTCGAATCTGCTGCTCGAAGAGATTGCGGAGCGCTACGATCTGCCGCGCGTGAAGCCACTCACGAAGTGGGGGACGTGGCAGAAGACGTATCCGGAACTGGCGTGCGGGCTGAAGCGCGGGTTCAGTTTTTATCCGCATCCGGCGGTGGACGAGGAGCGGCCGCTGCTGGTGGCGGCGAGTCCGAATGACGCTTCGGCCGATACGCATTGGTATCGCGCGGACTTCGATCACTTCCTGATGAAAGAAGCGCGGGCGATGGGGGTGGAATATGTCGACCGGACAGCACTGTCTTTTCTGAAGGAGACGGCCGATGGGGTGGAAGTGGATGGATTCCGCGGGCGGTTTCTGGTGGATGCTACTGGTCCGCGCGGGTTCGCCCATCGGGCGCTGGGACTGGGGGAGCGGGAGTTCCCGGGTTATCCAAAAACGCAGGCGCTGTATTCGCATTTTTCGAATGTGGGGTTGATGGGGGGGAAGGCGGGCGTGCCTTATCCGCCGGACGATGCGGCGCTGCATCACATGTTCGATGGCGGCTGGATTTGGGTGCTGCGGTTCAACAATGGCTTGACGAGCGCGGGTGTGGCGGCGACGGATGAAGTCGCCGAACGTTTCGGATTTGCGGAGGGCGGGCCGGGGTGGGACAGGCTGCTCGATTCACTGCCGGCCGTGAAAGCGCAGTTCGCGGGTGCGAGGCCGGAATTGCCGTTCGTGCATGCGCGGCGGCTCTCGTTTCGGACGAGCGTGATTGCGGGGCGCCATTGGGCGATGCTGCCTTCGGCCGCGGGATTCATCGATCCGCTACTTTCGACGGGGTTTCCGCTGACGCTGTTCGGCGTAGCGCGGGTGGGCGAGATGCTGGCGGGCGATTGGAACGCGGAGGGGTATGCGGAAAAGACGAATGCGGAATTGTGTGCGACGGCGAAGCTGATCGGCGCGTTATATGGTTCGATGGGCGATTTTCCGCTGTTTGCAAATTTGTCGCTGCTGTATTTCGCGGCGGCCAGTTTCGCGGAAACGGCGCGGCGGCTGGGGCGGAAGGAAATGGCGTCCTCTTTTTTGCTGTGCGGCGATCCGGTGTTTGGCCCGGCGAGTGCGCGGTTGTGCGAGCGGGTGATGCGGGGCGAGCGAGGGCTGGAGGCGGAGATTCTGGAGGCAATCCGGCCATTCGATGTGGCGGGATTGTGCCGTCCGGAGAGAGAGAACTGGTATCCCGTCGATGCGGACGATCTGCTGGGCGCGGCGGCGAAACTGGGTGCGACGCAGGTTGAAGTCAGGCGACTGCTGGAGCGGGCGGGATTTTGAAGCGGTGCTGATTTGAAGCAGCGTTAATTTGAAGCAGTGTTAAAATGAGGCCACCGGCTATGGAGAATAAGCTGGACGCAGGGGTTGCGGCGCCATTGGAGACGGTCGACTCTACGTTGTTCCGGCGTGTCTGCGCGCGGTTCCCGACGGGAGTCACGGTGATTACGGTGCGGGATGCCGAGGGGCATCCGCATGGCGTGACCATCAGCTCGTTTTCTTCGCTTTCTCTCAAGCCGCAACTGGTGATGGTGTGTATCGATCTGCAGAGCGGGGTGCTGGGGCATTTTCTCGAGAGCTCGCACTTCGCAATCAATGTGCTGGCCGAAGATCAGGAGCATCATTCGCGGCGTTTCGCTTCCACTTCGGAGAGCCGGTTTCTTGGCGTGGAGTGGCGTGAGGCGGAATCGGGCGTGCCGCTGCTCGAGGGCTCGCTGGCGCATCTGGAATGCGCGACCACGCGATGGTTTGAGGCCGGCGATCATGTGGTGCTGATCGGCGAGGTGTTGCGCGCGGCTTGCCGCGAGGGCAAGCCACTCATCTTTTTCGCCAGCCAATACACGACGCTGCCGTAGGCTTTCGGAGTCAGCGCACGGGCGCACGAAGATCGTCCTCGGTGAAGCGGAGGTCGCGGTCGAGCGCCATATCCATGGTAGTTCCGGCGGGCAGGACGACCTGTTTTCCACGAGATCCAAAGACGCGGGCGAGACCGGCGGCGGCGCCTCCCGCGGCGCCGAGACCTGCCCCCGCTCCAACGTGTCCGGCGGCTGCGCCGATCATGGTGCCGACACCGGCGCCGACGGCGGTGGTTTGGGCAACGCGGCCGGCGTCCTCGCCTTTGCTGCTTTCGCCCTGAATTTTGCCTTCGGATTTATCCAGGCGGCCGACGGTGTCAACGCTATCCGGACGCGAGCGGAGATCCCGCGAGACGCCGGTGTTGCGGAGGGTAATGGAATCGTATTCGAGGGCGAGTTCGGCTTTTCCTTTCACGCGGCCGGCGGATTTGGCATCGGCGATGCGGCCGTTGACGTAGCTTCCCTGCGGGATGATGAGGTGGCCGTTAATGAAGACGGGGACGGCGGTTTCGAGATAGATGCGATCGCCGGCGACGGTGGACTTTGTGTTGACCGCGTTGGTGAGGCGGAGAAGAATGTGGGTGCCGGCGGGGACGATGTATTCGTTGGGTGCCGGAGGCGCGGGGGGCGCGGGGCGAGTCAGGAGGGTTTGCGAAGGGCGCGGTGCGGGATCGACTGCGATCGCGGCCGCATTGAAGTAGACAAACTGGGGCTTGACATAAACGAGCTCCGATTCGGTCTCGCCCGAGGGACGAGTGATGTCGCGGGTGACGGTGAGGGTGTTGCCGTCGCGCGATTTGCTCCAGCGCTCGAAAGTCGAGTAGTTCGAGGAGGGGCCGCTGACGATTGTGTTGACGAGGAGGGCGTCGCCTTCCCATTTGGTGGCGGAGCTTTTCTGAAGGTCGCCGGTCTGGTATTTCCGGGAGTGGCCGTCGAGCGGATAGATGGAAACGGCGTCGGGGCCTCCGTTGGGGGATTCGGCAATCACGGTGACGGATGAAGCGGACTGTTCGACACGAATGGAGGCATCGGCCGGGACTGTGGTGTCGGTGATGCTGCCCTGGGAACGATCCAGCTTCCAGGAGCCGGAAAAATCGCGCTCGGTCTGGGCGGCCGCGGGGAGCGCCGCGAGGAGGAGAGTGAAGGAAATAAGCGTCTGACGGCGCATATGGGCACGATAACAGATCGTTTTTAAGACGGAATTGCGGGGGCGATGGTTGCCATCGATTGTTTGTAATAATCCCGCCTGCCGTCCGTCTGGTTGAGTAGAAGGCGCCGATTTCGCGCTAGCATAAAAGGAGAAACATGATGCGAATTACCTGTCTTACTGCCGGTCTGGCGATCTCGGCGCTGCTTTGCGCGGGCGCGAATGGGGCCGATCCACGGCTGATGAACCTCGTGATGCCCGACGCCACTACGCTGGCGGGAGTGAATGTGACGAATGCCGAGATCACGCCGTTCGGTCAGTATGTGCTGAATCAACTGACGCTTTCGTCCAATGACGATCTGCAGAAGTTCATTACGGCCACGGGGTTCGATCCGCGGCGCGATGTGACGGAGATTCTGGCGGCGACGGCGGGGAGTCTCGATAAGCCGAGCGGGCTGGTACTGGCGCTGGGGAACTTCAATGTTGATCAGTTGACGGCGGCTCTGACGGCGAAATCTTCCGGCGTGTCGACCCAGACGTACAACGGGGCCACGCTGGTTTTGGGCCAGACGAACGAGCAGCACCAGGAAGCGGTCGCTTTCATGGGGAGCACGATCGCGATTCTGGGTGATGTGGCGTCGGTGAAGGCGGCGATTGACCGATCTTCCCATGCAAATTCGATCAATCCAGCGCTGGCGACGGAGGTACAGAGTCTCAGCCTGAATAATGACGCCTGGGCGGCGACGACAAATTCGATTTCGGCGCTGATTCCGGGACTGGCGGGTGCGCCCGGTACTCCGGCGCCAGGTGGCGCCGCGGGACTCTCGCAGATGGCGCAGATGTTCAAGGGAATTGTGGGATCGAATGGCGGCATCAAGTTCGGAGACATGGTGGTGATTACGGGTCAAGCCGTCACTGTGGATGCGCAGACAGCGAAGTCGCTGGCGGATGTGGTGCAGGCGATTGCTTCGATCGCGGCGATGGCGGGTGCGGGGAATGATCCGAATATTGCGGCTATGGCGCAATTGATGCAGGGGTTAAAGGTGACGGCGGATGGTGTGGATGTGAATATCACGCTGAGCGTGCCGGAGGCGCAGCTTGAGGCGGTGATTAATCAGATGAAGAAGCCGCGTGTGGCTCCGGCGGCGCGGCAGGGAATGAAGCCGGCTTTGCGGCCGGTTCCGGTTCGGGTGGGTGTGGCCGCTCCGCGGATGATTGCGACGCGGTAGTTGGCGCCTCCATTTGCTCAGGAATAAGAAAGAGGGCGGACCGCTTCAACGGTCCGCCCTCTTTCTGTTTCACTAGCGGCCTCGCTGGGCTGTCATGGGTACGGCTTTTTGCTGAGGCGCTGGGGCCGGCGTGGGAGATGCGGCCGCGGTTCCGTTGACCGCGGGTTCGGAGCGGATCAGGCCGAGGGCGCGGCGCACTTCGGTTTCGATGGTGCTGCGGATATCGACGTTGTCCTTGAGGAACTGGCGGGCGTTTTCGCGGCCCTGGCCGATGCGCTCACCTTTGTAGCTCAGCCACGATCCGCTCTTTTCGATCACGCTGTTGGCGACGCCGAGATCGATGAGGTCGCCTTCCTTCGAAATTCCCTCACCATAAACAATGTCGAACTCAGCTTCGCGGAAAGGCGAGGCCAGTTTGTTCTTCACGATCTTGACCTTGGTGCGGTTGCCGACCACGGTATCGCCGTCTTTGATGGCCGCAATGCGGCGGATATCGACACGAACGGAAGAGTAGAACTTGAGAGCGCGGCCGCCGGTGGTGGTTTCGGGGCTGCCGAACATCACGCCGATCTTGTCGCGAATCTGGTTGATGAAGATCAGGCAGGTCTTGGACTTTGACACGATGCCGGTGAGCTTGCGCAGCGCCTGTGACATCAGGCGGGCCTGGAGACCCATGTGGGAATCGCCCATTTCGCCTTCGAGTTCGGCTTTCGGGACGAGGGCGGCGACAGAGTCAACCACAAGGACGTCGATCGATCCTGACGCGACCAGGGCCGCGGTGATTTCGAGCGCCTGTTCGCCGTAATCAGGCTGAGAGACGAGGAGATTATCGACATCGACGCCGAGCTTGCGGGCGTAGATGGGGTCGAGGGCGTGTTCGACATCGATGAACGCCGCCATGCCGCCGCGCTTCTGGGCTTCGGCGACCACCTGGAGCGAGATGGTGGTCTTACCGGAGGATTCCGGTCCGAAGATTTCGCAGATGCGGCCGCGGGGGAAGCCGCCGGTACCGAGGGCCGCGTCGATCGAGATCGCGCCCGAGGAGATCACCGCGATGGGGACAATGGCTTCCTTCGATCCGAGCCGTACAATCGACCCTTTGCCGAACTGCTTTTCGATCTGGCCGAGAGTTTGATCTAAAACGCGTATTTTCTCTTTGTCGTCCATGTTGTAAGGCGATTATAGCAGTTCCGGGCGATTTTTGAAGATTTATTTTTGCCTTTTGTTCGCCTTGCGGGCACGGCTGCACTATTTTAGCCAAGTTGCTGAAATCAGGCCTGTTCGCGCATCTGCTGGGAGAGGTAACGCTCGTAACCGATCTCACGTACCTGGTGGACCTGGGCTTCGAGCCAATCGACATGGCCCTCTTCGTCCCTGAGAAGGCGCTCAAAGAGCTCGCGGGAGGCGTTGTCGCCCTCTTCGTGGGCCAATTTGACGAAGCGGTTGTACATGGCTACGGCGTCGAGTTCGAGCTTGAGATCGCTTTCAAGCTGGGATTTGACGTTGTCGCCGATGCTGAGGGTCATGGGGTCGGTCATGCTGGGGATACCGTCGAGGAAGAGGATGCGCTCGATGATGGCTTCGGCGTGCTTCATCTCATCGATGGACTCCTTCTTAATGCGGGCGGCGAGGCGTTCGTATTTCCAGTTCTCGCACATTTCGGCGTGGAGGAAGTACTGGTTGATTGCGAGGAGTTCCTCGCGGAGCGCTTCGTTGAGCGCGGCAATAACCTTAGGGTTACCCTTCATGTTCTCTAGTCTAGGGTAAGCGGCTATGCTATCCAGTACCGAGACGGAATTCCGCCCCATTTCCGCGCTGCTTGCGCAGGCGCTGGTGGCTTATACGGTCGAGCTCGATAACGAGTTCGAGCGGGCGCTGGCGGCGACCGGCTTTGCGGGTCGCGGCTTTCTCTTTCCGTCTGGCAATGCGATTTCAGCTCGGGTGTCTGGAGCGGTGGTATTTTATTCTCGTTCGGTCAGGAGGACCGGGATGGCTTCGGCAGCGGCCGGGGCATTCGTGCGGACTGGATGGTCCGGCTTACGCCGATGGGCGTGGCGGCGGCGGAGAATTGGCCTCCGCTGCTCGGGGTGATGGACGAGCGCCGGCGCGGGCGATTCGGCGATCGGCATTTCGAGCGGCTGGTCACGGCGGTGCGCGGCATTACCGGCGTGCAGGCTGGGCTGGCGGAATCGTTGGCGCTTGTGTTGCGGCGCGTGGCAGAAGAGTTCAATCCGCAATCTCCATTGCAGATCGAGTTGTGCGCGAATACGATTCGCGTGCCGGGGGAGGAGCCGGTTCCGGTGAGCGAACTCGCGCGGCTGACCGGGGTCGCGCCCGAATCGTGCGCGATGGGATGGCAGGTGAAGCCGTACGTCATTGTGGTGCCGCTGGCGGGCGGTGGGCGCGGGAAGGCGGTGAAGCTGAACGCGCGCGGACTGGCGGTGCGGCAGTTCTATCGGTCTTTTGTGGCGTCGATTGAGGCGCGCTGGGCGTGCGGTGAACTGCGCGAATTATTAGAAACGCTTTTCCCGAAAATTGCGGAAGAGCTGACTGCGCCGCCGGGAGTGGTGCGGGCGGGCGGGGAAGCGCCTGCGCTCGGCCGGCGGAGGATGGCAGCAGCCGCGCTGCAGCGAAGACGCGATATTGTGGCGCAGAATCGGAATTTTGTGCGGGATCCGGCGAGGTGTCTGCCGCACTATCCGATCTGGGATATGAATCGCGGGTTCGGACCTTAGTCATTAATCGCGCGGAGCCGGAGACGTACTCTTTTATAAGGGGCGATCCAAAGCATTCTCTTCGCGGTCGAGAATCTCGCGGATACGCTCGAGCCGTGCCCGGATAGCGTTCGAGTCATGGCCCGGTGTCTGCATCAATGCTCCTTCGCGAGACCGGAGTGCAGGAGTGCGAGTTCGCGCAGTTCTTCGGCCTGAATGCCGTCACCATGCGGGATGGGCTCATCTGGCGGGATATTGGCCAGTAGATCGCACACGTTCCGGAATGCCTTGCGCGCGCCGTGGAGATCACCCGCGCTCTGAAGCATGGTGCCGAGATGGTACCAGGCAAGCGCGAAATCGCCATCCAGATCGGTGGCGCTGTGGAGTTCCTTCACGGCTTCATCGGCGAGTCCGCGATGCGCCAGCACGAGCGCGAGCGTGAAGCGTGCGGCTGGATTGAGTGAGTCCTTTTCGAGAATGCGTTCGCAAATGGCGGCAGCGTCGTCCCAGTGTCCGGTGTCCGCGAGGACGCGGGCATCGTCGGCGTCTTCGACGGCATGATCTTTTGCGAGTGCGGGCAGCGTGGGCTCGGCAGGCGGAGAGAAGACAGAGGGGACCGGGGGAAGGCCGATCTCCGGAAGCGCGGCTTCGAATTCGCCAGGCGGTTCGGGAACGGCGGGCGCTTCGGGCGGCGGGATACGGCGATAGACGGTTGCGGCCGCCTCACGAACCGGCGTGAACTGCGGGAATGCATCGAGACCGTACTCAGCATGGCCGGGCAGCAGCCATCCGCGGGGACGGAGCAGCTCATGAAAACGCCCGGAGAGACGCCGGATTCGGTCCGCCGAAAAATAGATCATCACGTTGCGGCACAGAATGAGGTCGAAGGGAAGACCGTCGGGAGAAGGATGAGAAAGATCGTCGGTCAAATTGTGATAGCGGAAGGAGACGGCGTTGCGGATGGCGGGATGAAGAATCCATTGTTTGCCGTCGCGCAGGAACCAGGTGGTGAGAATATGTTCGGGAAGGACGCGGAGAGCCCAGCGCGAGAAGCGGCCCTCGCGCGCCTGGGCCAGAAAGCCGGGGTTGATATCGGTGCCGAGGATAGTGATGCGCCAATCCTGCAGGGCACCGGCGAAATCCTCAGCGAGGAGAATGGCGACGGAGCAGGGCTCGGCCCCGATGGCGCAACCGGCGCTCCAGATGCGCAGCTCGCGGGTTTCGCGATTGGCTCGCAGAAGGTCCGGCAGGATGACGGAGCGGAGCAGATCGAAGTGTTCGATCTGGCGAAAGAAATAGGTTTCGCCGATGGTCAGCTCACCGACAAGGGCGTCGAGCTCGACCGAGTCGTCACGCAGGCGGCGAAGATAATCGGCGCAGCTTCGGGAGTGGAGGGCTGCGAGGCGGCGGCCGAGGCGCGTGGCGAAATCTTCCTCGCGCGAGGCGTAGTAATCGAGCCCGGTATGTTCAAGGACGTACTGCTTCAGCGCCGGATACGTGGAATCGGCAAGGGTTTGGGACAGGTTCATCCGGCCAGATTCGCGACATCATGCAATCTTGCTGCCATATTTACCTGAAGGGCCGCAAGGCATTGTTTTTCCTGCTCGTATAGTATTTTGGCGCAGGAAAGCAGCAGGATCTGACGGTCACCGGCGTTGGCAACGGCTTCCGCGCAGTGTTCGTGAGAGGCTTCGGCGGGCAAAGGACGCATATCCTCTGCATGAATTTCCAGAACGGATTCGGCTTCGTCGGCTTCGAGCGCGGCCTGTACGCCGCCGGCATCGATGATGAGCAGCGGTGTGTAGAGGTCCGGGGGGCCATCGGGCGGACCGCAGAGGCACCGCCGCAGGATGACGGGGATCGCCTCGCCGCGCAGGTTCAGGAAGCCTTCGAGAATGGATGGCTGCCCGGGAGTGGAAACCAGTGTGGCGCGGTGGATGATCTCGCGGACGTTGCCGACTGGCACGCCGCAGGATTGATCGCCGACGCGCAGCAGCAGAAATTTTCCGGTTGCGAGACTCAAGCCATCCTCATTATGGGGGAGGGGATTGCGGTTGTCCAGGGCGGCGGGGTTTCGCCAAATATACGCCCCTGCTAACCTGATCGCATGCAGCTCATTCGGGGCGCGCCGGGCAGCGGGAAGAGCGCGCTTGTGCTTCGGGAATTTCAGGAAGCGCACCGCGCCGGCAAGCGAGCCCGGATTGTGGCGCCGACGGCGACGCTGGTCCGGCACTATCAGCATGAGCTGGCGCGCGCGGGGCTGGTGTTCGATCCCGCGCAGGTGATTTCGCTGAGCCGCTTCGCGATGGATTGTGCGCCGGGGGTTCGTCTGGCGCCGGCGGAACTTGTGCGTGCGCTGACACGCGATTCTCTGACGCGGCTTTCGCTGCCCGAATTCGCGGAGGTGGCAGGCACGCAGGGCATGGCGGACGTGGCGATGGAAACCATGGGCCGATTCGAGAATGCGGGCTGCACGCCGGAGAAACTGGGCCGCGTGCGGGGGCTCTCGGCGCAGGGGAGAGCTTTCCAGCGGCTGTGGAAGGACGTGGATGGGGCGATCATTGCGCGCGGGCTGGTGACGCGCTGCGGACTGTTCCGCGCGGCGGCGAAATCGGTTGCGCCGGGCATGGTGTGGCTGGACGGATTTCTGAAATTCAGTCCGCTCGAAGGAGAGTTGCTGCGCGCAATGGCGGCGCAGTGCGAACTGACACTGACGCTTTCGGACGGGCCGGAGACGAGTGAAGCGTATCGGTTCGCCATGGAACTGGGGGCGAAGGACCGGCTGCTGCCGGCGGCGCCCAGGCGCGCGGAGACGATTGCCGTCACTGCATCCTCGCCGCTGCGCGAGGCAGATGAGATCGCGCGGCGCATTCTGGCGCTGAATCGTGAGGGGACGCCGTTTTCAGGAATCGCGGTGGCGCTGCGCGACGTGGAAGGCTGGCTGCCGCTGCTGCGGAATGCATTCGATCGTTTCGGCGTTCCGGCGCGCTGGTATTTTTCCACGCCGGCGGCGCGGCATCCGGCGGCGGTGTTTCTGAATGGGCTGATCGCGTGCGCGCTCGAGGGATGGGATTTCGCGGCGACGCTCGCGGTGCTGCGCGCGCATCCGGGATGGGGAAGTTCGGCGGATTTCGACCGGTTCGATTACAAAGTACGCAAGACGATGCCGGGACGCGGAGCGGAAGCGTTTCTGCAGATCTGCGAATCGGAAACCCTGCGCGGCAACATGGCCGATTGCCTGAAAGTGGAAGCGTGGCGGGGCGAGCGGGCGCTGCCTGCACGGGTGTGGCAGCGGCGTTTCGAGCAGATGGCGGCGAGCGTCTACCGGATTCGCACGGTTCCCGAGCCTGGGGATTACGCGGCGGTGGAGAGCGCGCGCAGCCACGCGGCGGCGTTGCGGGCGTGGTCGGCGGCGGTCGAGACCGCGGTGGAGTTCTGGCAGGATCAGCCGGTTTCGCTCGGAGAATTTCATCGAATGGTGCGGGATGCGCTGGATTCCATGGGAATGCAGATTCCCGATGACAGGCAGAACACTGTGCATGTGATGAGCGCGTTCGAAGCGCGGCAGTGGCGGGTGCAGGCTCTGTTCGTGTGCGGGATGACGGCGCGAGACTATCCACGCGCCACGGCGCCCGATCTGCTGTTTCCCGATGCCGACAAACTGACGCTTCGCAAGGCCGGGATTCCGCTTGCCGAGCAGGAGCAGGATGAGAGCCAGCTATTCGCACTGCTGCGGACGCGGGCGACGGAAAAGCTGATCCTGTCGGTCTCGCGGCGGGATCAGGCAGGAAAGACGATCGTGGCGTCGGAGAGTTTCGGGACGGCCACCACGCAGGCGCCGCTGTGTGCACCGGCGCCGCGGCCGCGCGCGGTTCCGTCGCAGCCGGGACGGATTTCGGAAGGTGCGCTGGCGGCTCTGGCGGGGCAGCACGCGCGGATACGGATCACGGCGCTCGAACGGCTGATGAGCTGCCGCTTCCGCTTCTTCGGCGAGCAGACGCTGAAGCTTGAAAGCATGCCGGACCGTCCGGAAAAGCGCCTGCAGCCGCGGGTGCGCGGCTCGATCTTTCATCAGGCGATGGAGACGTGGCTGGCGGACCGCACGCACGATTTCGTGGATCTGTTCGAAGACACGTTCGAAAAGTTCTGCCGCGAATACAACATTCCGCAGGGGTACAGCCTCGAAGTGGAACGGATACTTTCGCGGCGCATCGCGCAGGAAGTGAATGCGTCGATCCAGTGGCCGGCGGTGTCGTCCGAAGCGGAAGTGGATTGCTCGCTCGAATTTCCGGGGGGCGTCACGCTGACGGGGCGCGTGGACCGCATCGATGACATCGGGGGCGGGAACTGCATCATCGTCGATTACAAGAGCGGCAAGGTCGCGAATGTGGACAAGCTGGTGGAGAGCGAGACGAGCCTGCAGGGGCCGCTCTATGCGCTGGCGGTCCGCGAAAAGAAAAACCTGAATACCGTTGCGATGGTGTACCTCGCCATTCGTGAGGGCAAACCGGTGGGTTGGGGCGCGGTGCCGGGCGCCGATTTCGAGCTCAATGAAATGCCCGCGGACTGGATTGAGACGGCGCGGGAGCGTTCGATCGCGCGGCTGGCCGGTTTCCTTGCGGGCGATGTGCATCCGGAGCCGAACGCCGCGGATGATTGCCTGTGGTGCGATTACCGGAATGTCTGCCGCGTCGAGGCAACGGCGGAGCTGATTCAGATTGGAGCCGCCGGTGCCGACTGAGCTGAAATTTACCCGCGAGCAGCAGGAAGCCGCGGAGTTCCGCGGCCTGGATGCGTGCATCGTGGCGGGGCCGGGCTCGGGCAAGACCACGGTGCTGGTGGAACGCTATCGCCGGCTGATGGAAGAGCGCGGTTTCGAGCCGCGCGCAATCCTGGCGATCACGTTCACGGAGAAAGCCGCCGCCAATATGAAGGCGCGTCTGGGGAAGATTTTCGAGCACGACGCGGCGCGCCGGCGGGAGCTCGAATCGTCCTGGGTTTCGACGATTCACGGTTTCTGTTTCCGGCTGTTGCGCGAGAATGCGATTGCGGCGGGGCTCGATCCGCGGTTCACGGTGCTGAGCCCGCGCGAAGCGGAGAATCTGCAGTGGGAATGCCTCACAGTGGCGCTGAACGAGTTCACGGCTACACGGCGGGAGGATGCGCTGGCGCTGATTGAAGAGCTGCAGTCGCCCTCGCTGGCGGGCGATCTGAAGGATGTCTACGATGCCATCCGCTCAGCGGGAGTAACACTGCAGGAGGTCCGGAACAGACCGAATCCAGCGGGTACCATGGCGGGCGACGCGGTTGGATTGCCGGAAGAGTTGCGAGAGCTTGTGAATGCGTGGCCGGGGAAGCTGACGCCGACTCAGAGCACGGAAAAGCGGCGATTGCTCGAATGGTGCCAGGCCGCATCAGACACACCGGTCACGGATTTCGCATCGTTCATACAATTGTGGAGCAGTGTCGGCCTAAACCGGAACCGAGTACCGCAGGATGGCAAGGAGGAAATCCGGATCTTTAAAGAGCGCGTCGAGGGGATGCAGCGAGCGGAACTCGACCGTCACGTTGCACCGTTCCGGAGCATAATTTTCGATGTGCTCGACCGGTTCGAAGACGAATATCGAAACCGGAAGGCCGCGCTCAGCCGCGTCGACTTCAACGATCTGGAACGCTATACGATCGCGCTTCTGACGAACAATCCGGACGTGCAGCGGCGCGTCCACGAGCAGTTCCGGCAGGTGATGCTCGACGAATTTCAGGACATCAACGGCCAGCAGGCGGAGCTGATCCGGCTGGTGCGGGCAGCGAATGTGTTTTTCGGCGTGGGCGACCGGAATCAATCGATCTACGGATTTCGCCATGCGAAGCCGCAGATTTTCCTGCGCTATCGCGAAGATGTGGATTTTCGGGGCGGGCATTCGGTTTCGCTGCTGCACAATTTCCGCAGCCGCGATGCAATTCTGCGGTTCGTGGAGTCGTCGCTCGCCGGGCAGGAGGGTATCGAGCAGCGAGAACTGGTTGCCGGTTTTTCCTTCGCGGGGAAGGACGAGCCTTCGATCGAAATTCTGCGGACGCTGGACGTAAATGCGGAAACCGCGGGCGAGCGTGAAGCCGCGTGGATCGCGCATCGGGTTCTGGAGCTTCGCCGCACGCTGCGGATTGGAAAGCCGGGGGAAACGCGGGTCCCCGAATTCCGGGAGTTTGCGGTGCTCTGCCGCAACAGCGATTCGATGCCCGCGATTCTGGCGGCATTCGAGCGCGCGGGTATTCCGAGCGTGTGCGGGCGGCGGGAATCGTTTCTGCTCTCGCGAGAAGGGCTCGACATCGCGGCGCTGATCAGCGTGATCGCCAATCCGCGCGACAGTATTTCGCTGGCTACGGTGCTGCGAAGTCCGTTGGTCGGCGTGAGCGACGAGACGCTGCTTCGTCTGCGGCTGGCCGCGACGAAGAGCCTGACGAGCGGGCTGAATCGTTTCGCGTTCGATCCCGATTGCGCGGCCGTCGCCGAGCCGGACCGGTCGCGCGTGATGGCGTTTTGCCGGCATCTGGATCGCTGGCGGCAGGATGTTGCGATTGTCCCGCTCGATATTCTGCTCTCGCGCGCGCTGTTCGAATGCGGAATCCAATGGATGCCCGGAACGATAGAAGCCGCCAACATAGAGAGTTTCCTCGAACTGGCGCGAACGGCGGGGAAGGCGATGGATCTGCCATCGTTCCTGCTGGAGGTGGACAGCCTCGCGAAGGCGGCGGGCACGGAATCCGAGCTGGCTGACGAAGATCAGGGGAACTGCGTGCAGGTGATGACGGCACACGGGGCAAAGGGCCTCGAGTTCCCGGTGACGATTGTGGCGGGGATGGAGAAGGGATCACGGCGCGATTCGCGGCCTGTTACGTTCACCGAGGAGTTCGGGCTCGGAGTGAAGTGGCGGAATCCGGTGAAGAAGAGCGGCGATGGTGTGGGAGATTCCTGGTCCGACTTCAATAAAGAGGTTCTGCGGAGCCGCGAGAAGGAAGAGGAGAATCGGCTGCTCTACGTGGCGATGACAAGGGCCATCGAGCATCTGGTGCTTTCGTATTCCTGCGGCAGGAACAAGCCGTCGAACTGGGCGAAACTGATCGACGAACATTTCGGGCTTGCGGAGATGCAGCCGTCGGCGGAGCCGTATCGGCTGAACCGCGAGGGCTACGATGTGGCGGTGCGGATTGTCGATTCCGATCCGCCGGCATTGGCGCGCCGACGAGCCGACGGACAGGAGGACGGGATTGAGCTGGTGGCGCGGCCGGAGATCCGGGACCAGCACGAAACCACCGCCACCGTCACCTCGCTTGCGGTGTTCGGGGCGTGCCCGAGGAAGTATTACATCCAGCGGTCGCTCGGCTGGAGCACGGGACGTTTTCGCCGTTTCGATCCGGATGAAATCGAAGCGCAAGATCTCGACAGCGAAGAGGCCGCCGATCTGCCGGCATCACGGATCGGCTCGGCCGTCCATGACATTCTGGCGGGCATCGAGCCCGAGGACGATATCCCGGAGGCGCGGGGATTGGCGGAGGTTTTCCGCCTGAGCGAACTCGGCCGCAAAGCAGAAGCCTCGCGGCGGCGCGAGCGCGAGTGGGCGTTTATTGCCGATATGGAAGGCACGATTGTCAGGGGTACGATCGATCTCTGGTTCGAAGACCAGCAGGGGGAGATCCACGTTGTGGACTACAAGACCGACGACGTGACAGCGGAGTTCGCGCCTGCCCGGGCAGGTGAGTACGCGCCGCAACTGGCGCTTTATGCCATCGCGCTCGAACGGGCGCTCGGGATTCGTCCGCGAGCGGCCTGGCTGCACTTCCTGCGGCCGGACCGGATTGTGGAGGTTCCCATCGACGATGCCGCTGTTGCGAACGCCCGCGCGCTGGTTTCGGGGTTACGCCAGGCTCAGGATGCGCTCCGCTTCGATCTGCGCGAGGGCGTCCACTGCCGAACCTGCTCTTTTTACCGTTCGTTATGTCCGGCGGGGCGGGGAAATGGGATACTGGTAGAAGCTTGAGCCAGACGTTTTCAGCGCCGGAAATCGAGACAGGAAGTCAGGAAGAGCACTCCAAACTCTATCGGGTCGTGCTGCTCGACGATGACGACCACACGTATGACTATGTGGTCGAAATGCTTAAGAAAATCTTTATCTTTTCGGCTGAGCAGGCGCTGCAGCATGCCCGGGAGGTCGATTCCACCGGGCGGACGCCGCTGATTACCTGCGAGTTACCTGAAGCGGAGTACGCGCGCGACCAAATCCACGGCTATGGCGCGGACTGGCGGATGCCGCGGTCGAAAGGCTCGATGTCCGCGGTCGTGGAGCCTGTCAATTAAGGCCAATCGTTTCAACAAAGACCAAACCGATATTTTTTTACTGCGTTAAACTACTATGGTGAAATTCTCTCTGCTATTTATGGCGTTTTGCGCCATTCTGCCGGCTCAACTGCCGACTTTTGGCGGCGCTACGCCAGCTCCAGGATCGACGCCGCCGCCGACCGATCCGAATGCGGTCATTATTTCCGTAGGCGACCATAAAATCACCGCGGGCCAGTTCGAGGAATACGTCAAGGCGTTGCCGGCCCAGTATCAGGAGACCGCGCGGGGCCCGGGCCGCCGCGATTTTGCAAAGAACCTGGTCGAGCTGAACGTGCTGGCGGATGAAGCCCAGAAGCAGGGGATCGATCAGAAGCCGGAGGTCAGGCTCCAGCTCGAATTCCAGCGCGACAATATGCTGGCGCAGGCGATGTTCATCAATCTGCAGCAGCAGGCCTCGGTTTCCGACGCGCAGGTGCAGGCCTATTACGATGCCCACAAGGCGGAGTATGAAGTCCTGAAAGCGCGCCACATTCTCATCCGCGTGAAGGGCGCGCCCATGCCCGGCACTCCCGGCAAGCCGGAACTGACCGACGCAGAAGCCAAGGCCAAGGCCGAAGAGATCCGCAAGCGCATTGTGGGCGGCGAGGATTTTGCCGAGGTCGCGAAGGAGGAGTCCGACGATACGTCATCGGGTGAAGAGGGCGGAGAGTTGGGCGAGTTCACACGGGGCAAAATGGTGCCGCCGTTTGAGAAAGCTGCCTTCGCGCTGAAGCCGGGCGACATCAGCGAGCCCGTGCTGTCGCCTTTCGGCTATCACATTATTCAGGTGGAATCGCACACCACGAAGAGTCTGGATGAGATCAAGCCCCAGATCATTGCGCAGTTGCGGCCTCAGGCTGCGCGCGAGGCGGTGCAGGCTCTGACGGGGAAGGCGAAATTCGAGCTGAACGATGCGTATTTTGGTCCCGAGCCTCCTGCGCCTGGTGCTCCGGCTCCGGCTGCTCCGGCGCAGGCTCCTGCCGCACCTCCGGTTTCGGCCGCCCCTCCTGCGGGAAAGTAGCCGGACCGGGGGACCGCCGCGCAGAGTGCGCGAAATTTACTGGACGTTGATGGTGACGCCCGGAGAAAAGACGTTGTTGATCAGCAGCTTGACGGTGGCGGCGCCGGGCGCCACGCCTGTGGGAATCTGCAGATTCACCTGCATCACGCCTTCAACAATGCCGGGCGCGCCACCCGCATAGGACACGTTCGCCGGAATGCCGTTCACCGATGCTGTCACCGACTGAATCGGGGTCGCCGCCGGGGAAGGCGCGAGCTGGCCATCCACCCCACCAGGAGTGGTCTGGCCTTCTCCTGTTGCATAAAGAATGACGAAATCGCCAACGTTCGCCGGGGCGGAGGGGGTATTCAGTTTTCCGCTGGGGAAGTTCACTGCGAGCGCATTGCCCGCTCCGCTCGAATCGAGCGTGAACAGGCCAGGCGCGGTGGGCGCCACCTGCACATTATTCACGACCGACTTGTTGCCCTGATAAGTGACGTAAACGTCCGCCGAGGTGAGGCCATTGACTTCATAGGGCACCACGACCGAAACCAGCGTGGAAGACGTATAGATGATGGGTGCGTCCACACCTCCGATGTTTACGGTGGTCCCGGCCAGACTGGTTCCGAACTTGCCGTCAGGGCCGAGTTTATTGGAGGTAAGCGTGTCGGGCCCGAGACCGGTCCCAAAAAGCACGATCACTTCGCCGGCAGAGATCGGAATTGTGGCGTCACCCGAACCGGTGGGGGGTGCAGCGAATGGCTGGATCGTCGCCGCGTTGGAGATAGCGCCGATCGAGAACGGGATGGGGTTCAGTCTCCGGATGACAGCGTTTCCGGCTTCGGCGACGTAGACATTTCCGCTGGCATCGACAGCAACCCCATAGGGCTGTGACATGCTGCCGGAAGTGCCGGGGAGGCCGTCGCCCGAGTAAGCCGCAATGCCGTTGCCGCCGATCCAGAGCACGGTTCCATTGTTCGTGATCCTTTCGACAGTATTGTCGTTGTAGTTCGCCGCATAAATATTTCCGGCAGCGTCGATCGTGCAGCTTTGTGCCGAGAAATTCAGCCGGACGGTGTGGATCTTGCCATCGGGTCCAATGCGGAACAGACGGCTCAGGCCGATGTCGACGATGTAGAGATTACCCGCATTGTCCGTGCTCAGCGAGTAGGGAATGCCGAGGAGCGCACTGGTGGCCGGACCGCCTTCACCCGAAAAGCCGCCGTAGGAAAGATAGCCGGTGCCAGCAAATCGCGTGATGATGCCATTGGGCGTGATCTTGCGGACAGTGGCGTTCCCGATATCAGAAACATAGACGTTGCCGTCCTTATCGACAGCCACGCCGGTGGGGGTGATAAATCGGGCATCGGTGGCCTTGCCTCCATCGCCCAGCGGGTCATTCTGCGGGCCGGCGGCGCCGGTACCGGCGAAGGTATTGATCTTCCCGCCCGAGACAATTCGAATGCGGCGATTACCGGTATCGGCGATATAGAGGTTATCGTGCGAATCCACCGCGATATCGTGCGGTGAGGCAAGCTGTGCGCCGACGGCGCTGCCGCCATCGCCGGAGAAGCCGGGGGATCCGTTGCCGGTGACGGAGTTCAGCCCGCCGTCGGGCGTTACGATGCGGATGGAGCTGTTGCCCAGATCATTCAGGAGAAGGTCACCCTTGCTGTCGAGCACGACGCGAATCGGGTTATTAAACTGGCCGCTCAGCGCGGGTCCTCCATCTCCAGACCAGCCCGCTACGCCGTTACCGGCGACGGTGGTCATGCCATATTGCTGGGCGAACAGAGAACCGGAGGCGATCAAAAGACCGCAAACAATGGATGACTTCTTCATGGATTGAGTAAACTATGGACGCAACTCAGGCGCAGTACGTTCCTGGTGGAAAAAAGACAGGAATAAAATGACCCGAGAGCGTCAATGGTGATGATACCAGCCGAAAGACGCTCAGCCGTCCGCGGGTTCGTCCTCGGGCGGGGGATCTTCGAGGAGTTCCGGATGGGCGGCGAAGCGCCGCAGTTCGGTGAGAATGGCGCCGGAAGAGAAGCCGGCGCGGCGCAATTTCCGCCAGGCGGCGGCCAACTGGCGCTCATTGCCCAGATGTTCGCCGGCGGCGACCGACGGCATGCGGCGCTCAATCCAGGCGGTGATCATTTCCGGTTCACTTTTTCCCGCGAATGCCCGTGCAACGGCTTTTTCAACCAGAGGCGCTGGAACCCGGCGGCCGCGGAGGTCGCTGAGCACGCGCGCGCGGCCGAACCCTCCGCTTTCGACGCGCAGGGTCGTGAACATTTCGGCGAAGCGCTCATCGTTCAGATAACCAAGGTCGATGAGGCGGGCAATGACGGGATCGACATCGGATATTTTCTGTGCGCGGCGGCGAAGCCGGGTGCGGAGTTCCTCGGAGGAATACGAACGTGAGGCGAGGGCGCGGACCGCGTATTCGAACAACGCGTCTCCATCGAGTCTTGCCTGCGGGCGCATGCTGTATCTGAAGTCTAACCACAACGGACCCTGGGTTGCAACGCTCGAAACCGTCGTATACTGTGATTGGTTTCGGATGCGCGTCAAGCCCGTCCAACAGAGGGACAAACTCAATGGATAAATTCGGCAGTTTCTTACTGGGACTCGGAATCGGCGTCGGGATCGGGATGGTGTTTGCTCCGCAATCGGGCGAAGAGACCCGGGGTCTGCTCCGCGGCAAGGCGGACGAGAGCAAAGACTACCTGAAAAAGCAGTCAGAGGGGTTGCGCAGTTCCGCTCAGACGGTGGTTGATAAGGGACGAGAGGCGATCAACCGCCAGCGCGATTCGATCAATGACGCGATCGACGCGGGCCGCCAGGCGTACCGCGAAAAGGTCGACAACGCACCTTCCGCATAGCCGGCGCGGCCGGACGGGATCGGGATAATACATGCCAGAGGAGACGTTTCGCTGGATCATCGCGGCCGGTGTCGCGATAGCGACCTTATGCATTGTCGGGATGTCGGTCATGATGCTCTCGATGGTCAAAGTAATTTCGCACCTGAAGGGGAAAGTCGACCATCTGGTGGACCGCACGGAGCCGATGATCGATTCGGTCCGCTTCGTCATCAATGAGAACGGGCCGAAGATCAGCGAGATCATGACCGCTGTCAAAGAGACGGCGGTCAACGCGCGCGACGTGTCGGCGGTGGCGAAGGATCAGGCGCACCGTTTCGCGGAAGTCGGGCGTGACATCGCGGACCGTACGAAAGTCCAGGTGGCGCGGGTGGATGCCGCGGTGGACGATACGGTGGAGCAGGTGCAGGAACTGGGGACCAATCTGAAATCCGCCGTCATGAAGCCGGCGGCTGAGGTTTCCGGTGTGCTTGCGGGAATCAGGGCCGGGGTGGCGGCTTACGCCACTGGACGGCGGCCAAACGTCTCGCGCGTGACGCAGGACGAAGAGATGTTCATCTGATGGCAAAACTTGCCCTGGTTTATGGACTGCGGCTGCTTCCCTCGGAGGAGATGGAATCCTTCGAGGACGCGGCCATTCGTCTGAAGAACGGTAACGACGCATCTGTTACCATGCACGTGATTGAGGGAAGCACCGAGCAGGAGATCAGGGATCAACTGATGCGATCGCTCGACGCTTTCTTCGAGTTCTATCCGGAACTCTGATCGGTGCATGGTCGATATACATAGCCATATCTGCTACGGTGTGGACGACGGGGCGCGGTCGATGGAAGAGTCGATCGCGATGCTGGAGATGGCGTCTGCCGGCGGGACGACGGATATTGTCGCGACGCCGCATTCCGATCTGAAGTTTCATTTTCATCCTGAAGTGGTGGCGGAGCGCGTGGCTGAGCTGCAGGCACGGATGGGAGACCGGATACGGATCCATCGCGGCTGCGACTTCCATTTGTTTTTCGACAACATTCGGAACTGCCTCGAAGACCGGACAAAATACACGATCAACGGCAAGCGTTATCTGATGGTGGAATTCGCCGATTCGTCGATTCCGAAAACCATCAATGACGTGTTCACGAGCTTCCTGCAGAAGAACATTACGCCGGTGATTACGCATCCGGAGCGCAATGGGCTGCTGATGACCCGGGTGCCGGATATGGTGCGGTGGGTGCGGTCGGGGTGTCTGATTCAGATCACCGCGGCATCGTTTACGGGACGGTTCGGCAAGTCGGCGGAAGCGAATTGCCGGCGGCTGATGGACCAGAAGATGGTGCACTTTGTGGCAAGCGACGCGCACGATACGGAATGGCGGCCTCCGGACATGCGTGAAGCGCGGGCGATTGTGGCGGAGAAGTGGGGCGAGGATACGGCTCAGCGATTGTTCGAAACGTATCCCCGGATCGCGCTGACCGATGAATATATTGACTGCGAAGACCCGGAGGATGTGGCGGAGAAGAAGTCCTGGTTCGGATTTCTGAAGAAGTCCTGATCGCGATTCAGGCAGCCCGCCGCGGGCGATATCGGCGGACTTTGATTTTCACGCTGGCGGAGCCGTGCGTGGGCAAGGTCATACGCTGTTTGCAGACGAAGCCAGTGATCGGCATTCGCCCCCCGCCTTCTCAAGCCGGATAGCCATCTCCCCTGAAATGCATTTGCATCTTCCAGGCGGACAACGATTCTCCAATTGCCCGAGATCGTGACGCTCCAGCAACCTTTCAGATCTCCCTTCAACGGATGAAGCCGGTAGCCCGGCAGATCCAGATCCGTTGAGACAACGAACAGGCGTTTCAGGCCTCATGAGTGTACTGTGTTCCAATCAGATATCACGGAGGGGCTGCGGGCTTTCTGTGCTCAGCCTCCCGATTGAACTCCACTCGCGCCACGTCCGCCTGAGACCGGTCCGATTTCGCGATTGTGTTCGTAACCGAAACGCCTGATGTACTCCTGGCCGGGAAGGAAGTCGTCGTTGACGGCCTTCAGGCGGGCATTCAGGCTCTGGTCCAGGCTCGCCAACAGCTTCTGACTTTCACTGCGATGAACCAGATTGTTCATCTGGTACGGATCCGCATGATTGTCGAAGAGTAGTTCGGGACCCTTCAGAGTTCGGACCAGCGTGTATCGCGGGGTGCGAAGGCCCCGGTATTCGCTCCAGCCGGCGTTGCGCAGCGCGCCGTAAGCCGCCGGGAACTGCAGCAGCGCTGCGCTGTCTTTGGGCGCGCGGCCGCCGGCGGCCACATTGGAATAGTCGGTCCCCTGAACGCCATCGGGCGTCTTCAGATCGGCCAGGCTCAGCAGCGTCGGCATGATGTCAGGAGAGCCGAGAACCGTTTCCATCCGCCGCCCTTTCGTGCCCAGTTTGTTTGGATAGCGCAGTAAGAACGGGACACGAATGGATTCATCCCACGCCACATGTTTTGTGGTTGATGGCAGCCCTTGCGAGCCAATCATGTCGCCATGATCCGCGGTGAACACCACAATCGTGTTGCCGGCGATGCCGGCTTTGTCCAGCGTGGCCATGAGCCGCGCGATGCAGTCATCCACAGCCTGGATGTGCGAATAGTAGCCGCGGAGATCGCTGATGGCTTTTGTCCGGGCTTCGGGCGGTACATTCGGCCGCAGCCTGATTGCGCGCTCGCGGTAGAGAGCCTGATAACGCTCCGGCGCGGTGTTCAGAGGAAAATGCGGCGGACCCATGGAGAGCACCAGCATGAAGGGATCGCGCGTCTTCGCCTGCTGTTCGATGAAGGCGCAGGCATCGGCGGTCTGCGCGATGGCGTCGTAACCGGGCCAGTATCGGGGGGTTGGGTCTTCGCCCTCGTAATAGATGGAATGGTTGTAGTCGTGGGTGCACTCGTTCGCTTTCCAATACTCGAAACCAAAGCGATGATCGGGCGGGATATATGCCGTGCGGCGTTCGTATTTGCCTTGCGGGCTGCCATACATGTGCCACTTTCCGACCCATCCGGTGCGATAGCCGGCGGTGGCGAAAACCTGTCCGAGTGTGGTTCCTTTCGGCTTTAACTCTTCGTCATTCAGGAACACGCCATGTGTGAGGGGGAACTGGCCGGTGATCAGACTGCAGCGATAGGGAGCGCAGACCGGATGATTGGAGCAGGCGTTGACGAAATTCACGCTCTGGCCGGCGAGCCGGTCGAGCGCGGGAGTTTGCGCATTGGTATCGCCCGCATAGCCGGTCGCCTGGGCGCGCCATTCGTCGGTGAGGATATAGACAACGTTGGGGTGTGAAGACTGCGCGCGCAGGAAAGCGGGCGCGCCGGCTATCACGCCGGCAGCGCTCGCGGCGGATTTCAGAAAGCCACGCCGATCCAGATTCATTTCGATTGCTTGTACTGTACTACGCCAGAGCACGACGTCAGAGCGGCAGGTTGTAAACGCAGAACACGGCATCGCGCTTCCAGCCGGTGCGTTCATAGAGAGCCTGTGCCGGTGAATTCGCCAGCGCGGTGGAAAGCGTGAGGCGCACTGCGCCGTTGCGGCGTCCGAATTCGGCGGCGGCTTCGAGAAGCGCCTGGCCGACTTTGCGGCGGCGGGCTTCCCGAATTACATAAAGATCGTTCAGGACGTAGATGCGCCGCGCCGCGCCGGAGGAAAAGCTCGGGTAGAGCTGCGTAAAGCCCAGAGCTTCGCCCCGCGGATCGAGCGCCAGAAAAATGACAGACTCGTGGTTCCGCAGGCGGTCACGCAGAAAGGCGCGAGCCAGATCGAGATCGGAGGGCTGCTGGTAGAACTGACGATAGGCATCGAAGAGCGGGACGATCTGATCCAGATCGTCAAGTCCCGCCTGGCGAACCAGGCTGGTCAGGCCGCCTTCTGGACTTTGCCGTTGCGGATGCACGACGTGCAGACGCGGACGCGCTTGCTGGCGCCGGCCAC
>Ga0134125_10001896_pt1 | contig 25218 bp, 21 predicted proteins | sample KB31751_FD_96464 | JGI IMG/M metagenome (GOLD analysis project Ga0134125, IMG submission 96464) | Terrestrial soil microbial communities with excess Nitrogen fertilizer from Kellogg Biological Station, Michigan, USA - KB3-175-1 | ecosystem: Environmental > Terrestrial > Soil > Unclassified ...
CGAGCGCCAGCCCGCGGTAGGCGAGGAAGCCGCCGAGCGTGGCGACGAACGACGGGATGGCGCCGCGCGTGACCAGGATGCCGTGCCACAGCCCGACGATGCCGGCGACGCCGAGCGCGCCCAGGCACGCGACCCACGCCGGCGCGTGATGCTCGAGCTGCAGCTTGGCGGCGACGACGCCGGTGAGCGCGATGCCGGCGCCGACGGAGAGATCGATCCCCCCGATCAGGATGACCAGCGTCATGCCGACGCCGATGATGACGATCTCGGCGATCTGCGCCGTGAGGTTCGAGAAGTTCGTCGCCGTCAGAAAGGCGTCGCGCGTCTCCGGATGCAGCGACAGGCCGATCCACAAGAGGAGCAGCACGCCGACCATGCGCAGGTTGCGCGCGCGCAGGATGTTCAAGAGGGACATGACTCCGCCGCGGGGATGAGGCCCGTCGAGTGGGCCACGATGTGGTCTTGCGAAGTGCCGCCGGGCAGCTCGGTGACGACGCGCCCGGCGCGCAGGACGAGGATGCGATCGGCGAGGCGCTGCAGCTCGGGCAGATCCGACGACGCCACGACCACGGCCACCCCGCGCGCGGTGAGCGCGGCGACGAGCGCGTAGATCTCCTCGCGCGCGCCGACGTCGACGCCGCGCGTGGGCTCGTCGAGCAGGAGCACGCGCGGCGGGGCGTGCAGCCACTTGCCGATCACCACCTTCTGCTGGTTGCCGCCCGACAGCGTCGCCACCGGCGAGTCGGCGCGTCCGCGGATGCGCAGCTCATCGATGCGCGCGCGGGCCACCAGATCGGCGCGATCGCCGTCGGCGAGGGCGATGGGGAGCGCCAGGTTCTCGGCGACGGTGAGCCCGAGGACCAGCCCGCGGCCCTTGCGATCCTCGGGCACGAGCGCGAAGCCGGCGGCGATGGCGGCGCGCGGCGAATCGAGCGTCACGCGCTCGCCGTTCACGCGGATCTCGCCGCTCGTGGCCGTCTCGGCGCAGCCGAACAGCGTCGACAGGAGCGCCGTCCGGCCCGAGCCCATGGCGCCCGCGACGCCGAGGATCTCGCCCGCCTTGACGGCGAACGACACGTCGCCGAGCGCGCCCTGCACCGACAGGTTGCGCACCTCGAGCACCGTGCGCGCGTCCTTGCCGGCCGCCGCCTGGTGCGCGCCGGCGGTGTGCTCGCGGCCGATCATCATGCGCACCACCTCGGCGCCGCTCGACGCGCGCGCGACCACGGTGCCGACGGTCTTGCCGTCGCGCAGGACGGTGATGCGGTCGCACAGCGCGAACACTTCGTCCATGCGATGCGAGACGTAGATGCAGGTCGTGCCGCCCGCGGCCAGCCGCTTGAGCGTCGCGAACAGGCGCGCCGCCTCGTCGCCGGTGAGCGCCGCGGTCGGCTCGTCGAGCACCAGGACGCGCGCGTCGTCGCCGAGCGCGCGCACGATCTCCACGACCTGCTGCAGGCCGATCCCGAGCGTGCCCACCGGCGCGCGCACGTCGATGGCCTCCTCGCCGAAGCGCCGAAGGAGCGCCCGCGCCGCCGCCTCGAGGGCCGCGTTGTCGACGAAGCCGAAGCGCCGCGGCTCGCGCCCGAGCATCAGGTTCTCGGCGACGGTCATCTCCGGCACCAGCATCAGCTCCTGGTGCACGATGGCGATGCCGGCCGCGCGCGCCGCCGCCGTCGAGCCGAGCGTCAGCGGCGCGCCGTCGAGCACGAGGTCGCCGTCGTAGCTGCCGTGCACGTGCACGCCGGCGAGGATCTTGAGCAGCGTCGACTTGCCGGCGCCGTTTTCGCCGCACAGCCCGAGGATCTCGCCCGCGCGCGCCTCGAGCGTCGCGCCGTCGAGCGCGACCACGCCGCCGAAGCGCTTGACGATGCCGCGCATCGCGAGCCGCGCGGTCGACGGAGCCGAGCGCGCGCTCATCGTCTTGCCTGACGCAGGACGAGCCGGAGCGCCAGGAGCAGCCACGGCAGCGCGAACAGGAGGAGCGTGCCCGCCGAGGCGCCGCCGCGGGCGCCGAGATCGCACAGGCAGGCCGCGCGATAGGGAACGTTCGCCGCGATGCCGCCGTCGCCGTTGCCGCCGCCGGTGCCGCCCGAGCCGCCACCCCCGACGCCGCCGTCGCCGCCGCCGGCCTGGCCCGAGCAGCTGAACGCGGCGCCCTCTTTGGAGCTCCCGTCGCCGCAGTCGTTCGGCTCCCACTGCCCCGAGCGGTCGAGGATGGTCATGAGATACGCGCCCGCGCCGTAGCCGACCATCGGGATCGAGCCGAAGTATTTTCCGATCTGCCCGTCGGCGGCAGTGTCGTTGTAGAGCTCGGGCAGAAGATAGAAGTTCACCGCCGCCTTGGCGACGATCTGGCCGAGATACCCGTCGGCGTCCGTGGTCTTCCCGGCGCGCCGCAGCGCGTTCGAGATGCGCAGGTCGACGAGGATCCACTCGTTGTTGTCGTACGACGACAGCCCGTCGTCGTTGCGCTTGAACCCGCCCGAATCGACGCGCAGGTGATTGAAGAGCGCCAGCGTCGCCGTCGCGATCGGGCTCGAGATGTCGATGAGGTTCCAGTCGAACGCCTCGGCGACGGAGCCGTCGTAATACTTCTGCGCCGACAGGCCCTCGATCGAGCCGCCGAGCGCCATCTGCTGATCGATGAACGCCGACTGCAGCGCCGTGTTTACCTTACCGGAGAGCATCGCGTAGTGCGTGACGTCGCTCGCCTTGCCCGCCTTTGCGGCCATCGCGGCCATGTCGCAAAACCCGCGCGCCGCGGCGAGCGTGGTGAACGCGTAGTGCTTGCCCGGTTGGTGCACTTCCCAGATCGACGAGTCGGCGCGCACGATGCTCGAGGTCTCCAGGTTCGACTCGAGCGCGCCCGCCACTTGCCCCTGCAGGACGTCGTAGACCGTGCCCGACGCCGTCGACGACGACAGCCACGCCGTGTCGCCCGACGCCTCGACGTAGGCGCGCGCCGCCCACAAGACGAGGCCCCAGCCGTCGGTCTCGGTGTTCGGCCCCGAGGTGTTCCAGTCGCACTCCTCCTGCCCGTTGCCGAAGTAGCGCGTGAGCGAGACGCGGTAGCTGACGTTGTTCTCGTAGCTCGCGTAGGCGCCGACGGGCCCGGCGTTCAGGAAGAAGTCGAGCGACGCCTTGGCTTCGTCCCAATGTCCGCTGCGCGCGAGCGCGACCGTCGCGTAGGTCGCGTCGCGCACCCAGCCGGTGTGCCACGAGCCCGGCGGCAGCGACGCCAAGATCATGCCGTTGTTCTTGCGCGTCGCCGTGTTGGGCTCGCGAATCTGCCCCATGCGCAAGACCGCTTCGGACTGGCGCCAGAGCTTGGTCTCGGCGTCGCCACACAGCGGCACCGTCGACGGCGGCGGCTTGCGCCAGCTCTCGAACTCGGCCTGCGCGTCGGAGAGCAGCTTATCGGGCGTGCGGCTGTTGGCCCAGGTGACGAGCGCGGCCGCGGCGGCGTCGGCATCGGCGGGGTTGGTGCTGTCGACGAAGACGATGCCGACGGCGAGGAGCCCGCTGGCATCGAGGTGCTTCTGGAAGCCGGGGACCACGTCGTTGCCGCTGCACGAGGTGTTCTGCGACAGGTCCATGCCCATCTGGACCTTGCCGTGCACGTTCGCGCAGTCGGCGACGTCGACACCCGACAGCGGCACGTAGACCATGAAGCCGCCGCCGGGCCCGGTCTCGACGACGGCGTTGTTGCCGCTCACCACGCGGATGCTCTCGCCGTCGGAGCCGGGCGAGTCGGGCGTGGACGCCGTGCCCATGTGGAAGTTGAAGCTGGCGAAGCCGTCGGTGGCGCCGGGCGCCTTCAAGACGGCGATCATGGCGTTGCCGGGAAAATCGAACGGCGCGAAGAAATACGAGTCGGCGGCGATCGACCCGAGCATCGCCGGCGCGTGGATGATGTGCGACTGATCGAGGTACTCGGGATTGCCCGGCGTCGTCGGTGATTCGTCGAGCCACCCGCTGGCGCCGCCGCCGCGCACGCCGAAGTAGAAGTCGTAGGCGAGGTTGCGCCGCACGACGCCTTCGGCGTGCGGGTCCGTCGCGCTCGGGCGCAGGTAGCGATACGGGTGCTCGAGAAACTGGGTGATCTTGTTGGCGTTGGTATCGAAGACCTGAAAGCCGTAGCCGTTGCCGGTGGTGAGGAAGTTCCACGTATTCTGCTGCGCCAGCGACGGCGCAGAGCTCGCGCAGAGCAACAGGAGGATCGCCGCGAGCTTTTTCATGGCGCGAGGATTGCGCTCGAGTGGACGCCCTGCGAGATCGGGATGGTCCCGCCGGTCACGGTGACGTCGGGCCCGCCGAGGCGATCGTGCAGCACCGTCCCGTCGGGGAGCGGCACGTACGACGGCACCGGCACCGCCTGCGTCCAGGTCGCCGAGAAGCTGCGGTTGAGCACCACGAGCGCGACGTTCTTGTCCGGCGTCGTGCGCGCGAAGACATAGTGGTCGTCGTCGATCCACAAGGTCTTGCGATCGCCGCGGCGCAGCGCCACCAGCTCCTGGCGCGCGGCGCCGAGCTTCTTGGTCACGTCGAGCGTCGCCTGCTCGAACGGCGTGTAGCCGCTCCACTTCATGAAACGCCGGTTGTCGGGATCGCCGGCGCCGGGCTGGCCGTATTCGTCGCCGTAGTAGACGAGCGGCACGCCCGGCGAGCCGGCCACGAAGGTCAGCGCCAGGCGCAGCTTGAAGTAGGCGTCCTCCGTCGACGGCGCCGCCGGCGGCGCGCTCCACGCTTCGCCCTGCGGATCGGACGTCAGCATGCCCGCCGCCGTCGACAAGAAGCGCGCGACGTCGTGGTTGCCGAGGAAGGGCGACATCGGCGCGTCGCCGAACGCCGCGTCCGACGCCGCCGTCGCGCTCTCGAGATCGCGCAGCGAGTTCGAATAGGTCGCCAGCGTGTTGATGACGTTGAAGTAGATCGGAAAATCGAACTGCGCGTTGAGCGCGTGCGGCCCGATGAAGCTGTCGATGAGCCCGCGATCGCCGTCGAAGGTCTCGCCGACGAGATAGAAGAGCGGGCCGGTCCACTCGAACTTGTCATGCAGCTTCGAGCGCAACCGGACCGTCGCCGCCGTCAGGAAGTGCTTGACCGCGTCGACGCGGAAGCCGTCGACGTCGGCCTCCTGGGCCCAGAAGAGCGCGTCGTCGACCATGGTGGTGAGCGCGTCCCAGTTCTCGTAGTCGAGGTCGGGCATGTAGGGCTCGAACCAGCAGGTCTGCCGCGGCAGAAGGCCGTGGTTGCCGTTCGGCTGCGAGGAGTTCCAGTCGCCGCAGCCGTCGGCGGGGCCGGTGCCGCACACGCACTGTTGGCCGTTGACCGACAGCGGATTGAACCAGCCGTCGTTCTGGTGCATCTGCCAGTACGGATGCTCCTCGTGCACGTGGTTGAGCACCGCGTCGACGATGATGCGGATGCCGTGCGCGTGCGCGTGCGCGACCAACGTCTTCAACGCGTTCAGATCGCCGAAGCGCGGCTGCACGGTGCGCCCCGCCGACGGCCAGTAGCCGTGATAGCCGGTGTACAGGTGGTTGCCGGTGCCGCTGTAGCCGCCGTCGGGGTTGGTGTTCGGCGGCGAGAGCCAGATGGTGCGCACGCCGAGCGAGTCGAAGTAGCCGGCGGTGATCTCGCTGTCGATGCCGGCGTAGTCGCCGCCCTGGTAGTTGGCGCGCGCGTCGACGGTGCCGTCGGCCTTGTCGTTCGACGGATCGCCGTTCTTGAAGCGGTCGGTGAAGGCGAAGTAGAGCAGGCCGTCGCGGAAGTCGAACGGCGTGTCCTCGATCCAGAACGGGATGTGCAGGTCGACCGCGGCGTGCGCGGCCTTGTCGGCGGCGTGGAAGATGAGCCGATGCTTGGTCTTCGCCAGGCCCGTCGTGTCGACGGTGATGAGGCCGTTGCCGTCGAGGGTGGCGCCGCCCGCGGCCGCGCCGTCGAGCATCACCGACACCGACGAGACGTCGAGCCCGGCGCCGTCCGAGCCGTCGCTGTATTGCACCTCGGCGTGGATGCTGCCGTCGGTGGTCTTGGTGAACGCCTTGAACGTCAGCGTCGGCGTCTTGCAGTCGTCGACCTCGACCACCGAGTTCTCGACGCCGCCGAGCCACTTGGTGTACGGCGTCGCCGGATCGAGCTGCCAGGTGAGCGTGCCGCCGGCGTCGCCGGTGACGACCTTGTAGGCGTAGGCGCCGGGGTCGAGCATCACCGTCGCCTTCCAGTCGCCGTTGCTGTCGGGGCCGGTGAGCTTGTTGGCGCTCGTGTCCCAGTTGTTGAACTCGCCGGCCACCGCGACCGACGTCGGCGAGGCGCCGTGGAAGGTGAAGACGGCGCCGCACGAGCGCTGCGGGATGACGCCGCCGTCGCCGGTGGTGACGATGCCGCCGTCATCGCCGCCCGAGCCGTCGGCGCCGGCCATGTCGTCACCGCCCCCGTCGGGGGCGAGGTGGTAGGTGCCGCATCCAGCGGCGACCGCGACGAGGAGCGCGAGAAAACGGAACTTCATCCGGCACCTACCGCAGTTCTAGCGTCGTAGTAACTCAGCAATGAGTGCCGTGTCAAGCGCTTGTTGCGGAGACGTTTCGGGGAAGCCGATTGCGACGGCAGATCAGCCTTTGCGCGTCATGGTGTTGGCGGCCTGCACCCAGTGGGCGACGGTGCCGCCGCCGCGGATGACGGCGGCGACGTTGACCGCTTCGGCCATCTCCTCGGGCGTGCAGCCGGCGTCGCCGCAGGCCGACGAGTAGCTGTCGATGCAGTACGGCTCCTGGATGGCGAAGGCGACGGCGAGCGCGATCAGCTTCTTGGTCTTGCCGTCGAGGGCGCCAGGCTCCATGGTGGCGCTGTACCACTTCAAGAAGAGGTCGAAGAGCTGCGGGTTGGTCTTGGCGATCTCGCCGAAGCGAGCGAGGTCTTCGGACAGGTAGTAGCTCGGCATGCGCGCAGTATACTCGTCGCGTGAAGCGGGTCATCGTCGTTGGCGCGGGGCCGATGGGGCTCGAGGCGGCGCTGCTGTGCGCCGGGCGCGGGTTCGACGTGACGGTGCTCGAGCGCGACGAGGTGGGCGCGTCGCTGCGCGCGTGGGGGCCGACGCGCGCGTTCTCGCCGCTCGGCATGAACGTCTCGGCGCGGGCGCGCGCGCTCGTCGGGGGGCTCGACGAGTCGGCGCTCTGGACGGGGCCCGAGCTGGTCGAGCGCGTGCTGGCGCCGCTCGCGCGATCGGCGCCGCTCGCCGGACGCGTGCGCGCGCGCCATCGCGTCATCTCCGTCGGGCGGACGCGCATGCGGCGCGACGAGCTGGCGGGCCATCCGCTGCGGGCGGAGCGTGCCTTCCGCGTGCTCGCCGACACGCCCGAGGGCGAGCGCCTCTTCGAGGCCGATGCCGTGCTCGACGCGTCGGGCGTCTATGGCCAGCCGCTGTGGCTCGGCGCCGGCGGCGTGCCGGCCGTCGGCGAGCGCGCGCTCGGCACCCGCATCGTGCGCCGGCTCGGCGAGCTGCACGCGCGCCTGCCCGACTGGACGGACAAGCGTGTGCTCCTCGTCGGTCACGGCCATTCGGCGGCGCACGCCGCGGCGCTCCTCGGCGGGCACGTGGCGGCGCTGGTGTGGGCGCTGCGCGCGGCGAACGCACAGCCCGTCGCCGACGTGGCGTGCGATCCGCTGCCGGAGCGCGCGGCGATGGTGGCGCGCGCCAACGCGATCGCGGCGGCGCCGCCGTCCGGCGTGAAGATCGAGCGGCGCGCGCACGTCGAGGCCATCGTCGAGGAGGGCGGCGCGCTGGCGGTGACGCTGACCGGCGAGCGGCGCGTCGTCGTCGACGAGATCGTGGCGCTCACCGGCTATCGGCCCGACCCGTCGATCGCGGGCGAGCTCGCCGTCGAGCTGTCGCCGTCGACCGAAGGCGCCGCGCGCCTCGGGCGGGCCATCGCCGACGTCACCGACTGCCTGTCGGTCCCGTCGGTGAGCGCGGCCGATCTGGCCTCGGGCGAGCCCGGCTTCGCGCTCGTCGGCCACAAGAGCTACGGCCGTTCGCGCGCGTTCCTGCTCCAGACGGGCCGGGCGCAGCTCGAGACCATCGTCGCCGCGCTGTAGGCTAGGCGCTGGCGCCGTGCTCGCCGTCCATGATGACGGCGCGCTCGAGCGCCGGACGATCCCAACCGCCCAAGCGCACCGCCGCTTCGTAGGCCGACTCGGCGAACGCCAGGATCTCGTCGCCGGGCCGCTCCGCCGCGCGGATCGCCTCGTAGGGCAGGATCAGCTCCTTCATGCCGCGGTGGTAGAACGCCGCCGCCGGCAGGACCTTCGCGTCGGCGAAGCCGGGCGGCTCGGGCGCGGCATAGGCGTAGAACGCGGCGTCGACATCGCCAGCGCCGGGCCAGAAGCCGACGCTCATGACCTCCTCGTTGTACGAGAGCTGGGTGATGCGATCGGCGTCGGGCCGCGCCGGCGCCGGCCGTCCCGAGAAGCGCGTGACCGCGAGGTCGAAGCTGCCCCAGAAGAAGTGCACCGGGCTCGACTTGCCGGAGAAGCGCCCGCGGTACTCCTTGAGCACGATGTCGGCGCGGCGCAGGACCTCGAAGAAGCGGTGCACCGCCTCGGCGTCGTAGGCCGAGTGGCGCGTGTCGGCGTGAAAGGGGATGGGATCGGGGATCTCGACGGGGTGATCCCAGATGTGCACGTCGACGTCGAGCCCGGCGAGCATGGCGCGCACCGCCTCGTAGAAGTCGGCGACCGAGCGCGGCGCGAGCGCGAGCGTGCCGGTGCGTCCGTCGCTGGAGCGGGCGACGACCGCGTGATCGATGAAATCGAAGTCGATCTCGAGGGTGCGATCGCCGTAGGGCATGGGCGAGGTGGTCAGCCCGCGCACGGTGACGTAGAACGGCACGTGCCAGAACTGGTTCTCGGGCGCGCACAGGGCGAGGCGCAGCTTGCCGATCACCTGGGTGTACATGTGCAGCGTCGCGTAGGTGTCCTGCCAGGCGGCGCGCGGCAGGGGGGGCCAGGTCGAAGTCGCCATGGTCGTGACGATAGGGCGATCGGGGCGCGAAGCTAGCGCAGCGATCGCTCGAGCGCGGCGCGCAGCGCGGCAGCGTCGACGAGCTGCTCGAGGCGCAACAGGTCCGGCAGCGCGTTGACCCGGTAGCGATCGCGCAGCGCCGCCGCCGCCGGCGTGTCCTCGGTGACGTCGACGAAGAGCGGGACGAAGCGCCGGGTCACGAGCGCGGCCACCTCGCGGTCGGCCAGGCTGCGCAGCATCTCCTTGCACGGGATGCACCATTCGGCGCTGAAGAAGACGAGCAGCGGCCGGTTCGTCTTCGCCGCTTCGCGCTCGGCGGCGGCGACGTCGGTGCGCCAGCGCAGACCGCCGGGCGAGGGTGCGCTGGTATCGGCGCGCGCCGGCGCGGCGACCAGGACGCAACCGGCCAAGACGACGGCGGCGGCGAGCGGCTTCATCCTTTGACGCCGCCTTGGGTGAGCCCACCGACGAGATGGCGCTCGAGCGCGAAGAAGAGCGCCATCACCGGCAGGGACACCAGGATGGCGCCGGCGGCGAAGTGCCCCCACTCGGTCGAGTAGTCGCCGACGTAGCGCTGCAGCGCCACCGGCAGCGTCCACGCGCGCGGATCGTTCATGAAGGTGTAGGCCAGGATGAACTCGTTCCACGCGGTCAGAAAGCAGAACAGCGCCGTGACCGCCAGCGCCGGACGCGCCAGCGGCAGCGCCACGCGCCAGAAGGCGTCGAAGCGCGTGCCGCCGTCGAGGAGCACGGCCTCCTCGAGCTCGCGCGGCAGCGAGTCGAAGTAGCCCTTGAGCATGAACACGCAGAACGGGATCGCCGTGGTGGCGTAGACGAGCACGAGCCCGGCCAGGTGGTTCAGAAGGTGCAGCCGCTCGAGCAGCACGTAGAGCGGGATCGACGTGACCACGCCGGGGAACATCTGCGACACGAAAAAGGCGCGCAGGCTCGTCTGCCGCCCGACGAAGCGGAAGCGCGACAGCGCGTAGGCCGCCGAGCAGGCGAGCGCGACGCCGACGGCGGTGACCGCGCCCGCGACCAGGATCGAGTTGGCGAGCTGACGGCCGAAGAGCCAGCGGCCGGCGGAGTCGTGCGTGCCGAGCACGTCGGCGAAGTTCTGCAGCGTCACCGCCGTCGGCAGCGGTGACGGCGACAGCGTCGCGCCCTGCGTGGGCGAGAGCGCCATCTTGATCACCCACAGGACGGGGTAGAGCGTCACCACGCACGCGACGACGAGCGCGGCGTGCACGCCGGCGGTGCGCAGCGCCTTCACGCGGTCTCCTCCTTCTTCGCGAACATGGTCTGCGCGGCGAGGATCGCGAAGATGAGCACCGCGTACGCCGCCGCGTAGCCGTAGCGATGCCCGCGCGTGAAGGCCCAGCGATAGGCCTGCGACACGAGGATGTCGGTGGCGCCGTCGGGCTCGCCGCCCGAGACGAGGAACACCACGTTGAACATGTTGAACGTCCAGACCGCGCCCAGGAGCACCGACGGCAACAGCGCCGGCTTGAGCAGCGGCAGGACGACGTGGCGCAGGCGCTGCAGCCGCGTGGCGCCGTCGAGCGCGGCGGCCTCTTCGAGCTCCTTCGGGATCTGCGAGAGCGCGCCGAGGGTCACGACCATCATGAAGGGAAAGCCGAGCCAGACGTTGGTCGCGACGTTGGCCGAGAACGCGGTCCAGAAGCGCGAGAACCACGAGATCGGATGCAGCCCGACGAGCGCGAGCAGGCCGTTGATGGCGCCGAACTGGCGCTGGAACATGCCGCGCCAGATGAGCGCCGTGATGTAGTTGGGCACCGCCCACGGCACGATGAGCAGCACGCGATAGACGCCGCGCAGCTTGAGGAACGGATCGCGCAGGAGCAGCGCCAGCGTCACGCCGATGATCACGTGCAGCGCGACGTTGGTGACGGTCCACAGCGCCGTGACCGCGAGCGTGAACCAGAAGCTCAGCGGATCGGTGATGGGCGCGTCGTGCGAGGCGAGGATGTCGGCGAAGTTGTGCAGGCCGATGAAGGTCCAGCGCCCCGCGTCGTGCCAGTAGAGCGACATGCCGGCACCGACGGCGAAGGGCACGAACACGAGCACGACCATGGCGACCGCCGCCGGCGCCAGATACGCGTAGGCCGCCGACTGCGCGCGCATCGCCGCCACGCCGCCGCCCTTGCGCGCGCGCGACATCGTCCACGCCGCGAGCGCGATGGCGACGAGCCCGAAGCCGACCGCGTAGGGCGCGCCCGGCACCGGCGGTGGGGGAGGGCGCAGCGCTTCGTTCACCCGCTTCTGCGCGTCGGCGAGCGCGCTCTTGGCGTCGGTGGCGCCGCGCAGCACCTTGCGCAGCGCCTGGTTCAGCGGCTCCCAGATCTGGCGGATCGCCGGCGACGACGGCATCGGCACCGTCGCGGCGAGCTGCGCGCGAAACGCCGACAAGATCGGATCGCGCGCGATCTGGGGATCGTCCCACGCCGCGCGCGCCGCCACCGTCTGGCGCCCGATGCGCGCGCGCAGCTTCGCTGCCTCGGGACCCGCGAGCCAGCGCGCGAACAGATCCGCCGCGCGCGGATCATGGCCGTGCGCGGGCATGAGGATCGCCTCGATCTCGACGAGCGGCGCCGCCGGGCGTCCGGTCGCGCTCACCCGCGGCAGCGGCGCCACGCCGAAGGGCACGCCGGGCGCGATCTCGCCGACGAACCACGGGCCGTTGATGGTCATGGCCGCGCGCCCGTCGTTGAACAGCTGGGTCGCCACCACGCCGGTCGACTCCGGCGGCAAGAGCTCCTCGGCGGCGAGCGCCTCGACGAACGCCACCGACGCCACCGCGCCGGGCGAGTCGAGCGCCGGCCGCCCCGCGTCGTCGAGCAGGCGCCCGCCGAAGCCGTGCAGCCACGGCGCGTGATAGAACGACGCGCCCGCCTCGTAGGCGAGCGCGTAGTGGCCCGGCGGCTCGGTCGCCCTGGTCTTGCGCGCGAAGGCCACGAGCTCGTCGGTGGTCGCCGGCGGCGTGGCGACGAGGTCCTTCCGGTAGAACAGTGCCAGGCTCTTGAAGGCCAGCGGTACGCCCCACAGCTTGCCGCCGGCGCGCAGCGGCGCGACCGTGCCGTCGAGGAACGCGTCGGCGGGCAGCGTGTCGTCGAACGGCGCGATCAGGCCGGCGCGCGCCCAGTCGCCGATGGCGCTGTGCCCGAAGATGACGAGGTCCGGCCCATTGCCGCGCGGGATCGCCGCCTCCAGCTTCGACGCGAACCCGTCGTACGGCTGCGCCAGTGCCTCGACCTGCACGTCAGCGTGCGCGCGGTTCCACGCGGCCACGCACGCTTCCAGCGCCTTCTCTTCGTCGGCGCGGTAGGAGTGCCACAAGACCAGCTGCGTGGCGAGCGCGAGCGACGCCGCGATCACGGCTTGACTGCGCCGAGCTTCGGACTGTCGATCGCCGCCTGCCGGCCGTCGATGCGCTGCCCGTCGGCACCGAAGCAGTGCAGCCGCGCCGGCTCGATCGCCACCTGCACGCGCTCGCCGGTGCGCGGGACCGCGTGCGCCTCGACGCGCGCGATGAGCTCGATCATCTCGACGCGCAGGTGCACCAGCGCCTCGGCGCCGAGGTGCTCGACCACGTCGACCTGCGCGCTCGGGCCGTTCGGCGCGATGCGCAGATCCTCGGCGCGCACGCCCACCGACGCGACCTCGCGCGGCAGCGCGCCCGTGAGCCGACAAGCCTCGGCGGCGCGCGCGTCGATCACGTTCATCTCCGGCGTGCCGATGAACCTACCGACGAACAGGTTGGCCGGCCGGTTGTACAGCTCCGAGGGCGCGCCCACCTGCATGACCGCGCCGCCGTTCAACACCGCGATGCGATCGGCCAGCGTCATCGCCTCGACCTGATCGTGCGTCACGTAGACCATCGTCGCGCCGAGCCGCTGATGCAGCCGCATCAGCTCCACGCGCATCTGCCCGCGCAGCGCCGCGTCGAGGTTCGAGAGCGGCTCGTCGAACAGGAAGACTTTGGGCCGCCGCACCACCGCGCGCCCCATCGCCACGCGCTGCCGCTGCCCGCCCGAGAGCTGCCCGGGCCGCCGATCGAGGAGCGGCACCAGGCCGAGCATCTCCGCCGCCTCGCCGATGCGCCGCGCGATCTCGTCCTTCGGCGTCTTGCGCATCTTCAAGCCGAAGGCGAGGTTGTCGCGCACCGTCAGGTGCGGATAGAGCGCGTAGCTCTGGAACACCATCGCGATGTCGCGATCGCGCGGCTCGGCGCGCGTGATGTCGACGCCGTCCATGGCGATCGATCCGCGCGTCAGCTCCTCGAGCCCGGCGATGCAGCGCAGCAGCGTCGATTTTCCGCAGCCCGACGGCCCGACGAGCACGAGCAGCTCGCCGTCGGCGACCGTGAGCGACACGTCGCCGAGCACGCGCGTCGGGCCGTGATCCTTGCCGACGTGATCGATCGTTAGCTGGGCCATCCGCCTACCGCCGTCCGCCTGCCGCTATTGTAGCGGCACCACGTCCGCCTGGGGCACGAGGATGCGCGCGCCGCGCGCCGCCACCGGCACATTGAGCGCACCCTGCAGCCCGACGGTGAACGTGGCCGTCGGATCGGACGGCGCGGCCAGGATGTCGACGAGCTTGTCGCCGGGGGCGAAGCTCGTCAGCATGTCGGAGCCGCCCATCTGCGCCTGCGACGTCTCCGACTGCTTGTCGTCGCTGGTGTTGAGCACCACCAGCACCTTCTTGCCGTTGTCGTTGCGCTCGTAGGCCACCATCCCCGCATCCTCCTCGCCCGCCACGTGCGTCGTCGCCCACTTGATCGCCATGACGCCGTGCCGGAGCGGCGCGTACGCCATGCGAATCTTGATCATCTTCTGGATCCACTGGAACGTCGCGCCGTCGGTGCGGAAGCCGGTGTCCCACAGCCGCTCGCGGTTGGTCGGGTCGTTGCCGCCGTTGAACTCCTGCTCGGTGCCGTAATAGATGCAGGGGATCCCATCCTCGGTGAGGATATAGGCGAGCGCGTTCTGCAGCGCCGCCGTCGACGGCTTGTCGAACAGGAAGCGCGTGACGTCGTGGTTGTCCATGAAGTTGACGAGCGCATCCCGCGGCGCCACGCCGATGCCGTTGTCGTTCGGCGTGTCGCCGTAGTCCATTTCCTTCCGATTGAACTGATCGGCGATCGCCTGCGTCGCCCCGCCGTTCTTGAACACGCCGTCGATGACGTTGAACTTCTGCGAGAAGTAGAAGGTCGAGTCGACCTCCTGGTTCATCGTGTACGAGCCGTTGAGCACGTCGTCGCCGTCGAACGACTCGCCGAACATGAAGAACTTGTTCTTCGGCACCGTGAGCGGCGGCACCGTCTTGCCCGGATCCTCGGGATCGGTCGGATCGGGCAGCGTGATCTTGCCGGCCGCGTACTGGCGGATCTTGGGCGCGAAGTACTGCCAGAACTCGTGGTCGACGTGCTTGAGCGTGTCGATGCGGAAGCCGTCGAAGTCCGCCGCCTGGATCCAGCGCGCGAACACCGCCGTCAGCGCCGCGCGCACGTCGTCGCGCTCGGTGGCCAGATCCTTCAGGCCGCCCGGGAAGTCGCCCATCAGCACCTGTTCGCGGTCGCCGTAGTCGGTGATGCGCCCGCGGCGGTGATACCAATCGTCGCGCTGAAAGCCGAACTGCAGCGACGGGTCGAGCCCGGCGTTGGCGCCCGGCATCGTCGGCGCGCGATCGATCTGCGGGATGTAGAGCCAGCGGATCTGCGCCAGCCCCGAGAAGCCGAGCGACGTGTAGCCGCGCACGCCCTCGGGGTCGTAATCGGGGTCGTACTCGGTCAGGTGCGTGATGATCGCGCCGCCCGGGCACGGTTGCGTGTTCGCCGGCGCCTGCTCGCCGCAGCCGGCGCCGTAGACGTTCTCGTCGGGCGACCCGTTGCCGTTGATGTCGTAATAAAAGAGCTGCGCCACGTGGTTGGTGACGATGTCGAGGATCACCTTGAAGCCGGCCTGGTGCATCTTCATCACCATCTCGCGCAGCTTGGCCAGATCGCCGAAGTGCGGATTGACGTGCGTGAAGTCCTGCTGCCAGTAGCCGTGGTAGGCGTCGAAGTTGGCGTCGGTCTCGAGGTTGCGCACCACCGGGGAGATCCAGATCGCGGTCACGCCGAGCGACTTCAGATAGTCGAGGTGGTCGATGACGCCCTGCCAGTCGCCGCCCTGGTAGAGCCCGAGCGCGCCCGGCACGACGCGCTCGTCGTTGTTGAGATCGCCGTCGTCGAAGCGATCGACGAGCAGCTGATAGATGACCTCGTCGCGCCAGTCGGTCTGCTCGCCGGCGGTGGTCTTCCAATTGCCGTCGACGGGCGACGCGTCGGTGCAACCGAGCACCGACGCGGCCGCGAGCGCGGCGATTAGCGATAGCTTGAGTTGAACCACCATTCGACACCTGTACCGATGTAGTGGACGATGTTCTGCCCGTAGCGGTAGTCGGACGGGTCATAGAGCGCGATGCGCGCGTCGTCGTTCATCGCCGAGACCGTGTAGATCAGATAGATCTGCGGCCGCGAGTAGGTGCCGCGTCCCATCGGCGCCACCAGCGGCATGATCGAGAAGCGGAACACCGACGGCCGCAGCACGCGGTTGGCGACGAAGTCGACGCCGTCGGCCTTGCGCGCCTGGTACGACAGCTCCACCGCCGTGTGGAAATACTCGTTCCAGTAGATGTGCGGCCGGACGGCCAGGATCCCCTCGGTGTAGCTGTTCGGATTGAACGCCGACGTCGAGGCGTCGGTGAAGCGGCGCAGGTAGGCGCCGCCCATCACGCCGAGCCAGCGCGACTCCCAATTGAGCGAGAGCGCGCCGACGAGCTCGCGCGCGCGCTCGACCGACCGCGTCGGGTCGAGCCCCGTCGGCACGGTGAGCTCGCCGTAGGCAGCCAGGCCGCCGGCGGCGCGGAACCACAGGTTGGCGAAGACGTACGGGCGCAGCCAGCCGCCGAGCTGCGTGCCGACGACCCAGCCGGTGTCCGACGGCAGCGCGGTCTTCAGCATCGTCGTCGGATCGGTCTCGGTGCCCGCGGGCAGAAGGTGCAGCTCGCCGTACAGCGCGACCTTGAAGCCGGGGAAGTCGCCGAAGCGCTGCTCCAGCTTCAAGGAGCTGACGAAGCGCGGCCGGTCGAGCACGACCGAATTCGTAGCGGGGCCGAGCCCGCGCGGCGGCTCGGCCAGCGTCTCGTACTGATAGAGGTCGTCGAGGCGGTTGAGCCCGGCCTGGAGCGCCACGGAGAACTTGTGGCGCTCGTAGCGCGCGCCGGCGCCGATGGTGTTCAGGTTGTCGAGCGGCCAGTAGTCGAAGAGGTAGATGTCGTCGCCGCGGTACATGCGCGAGCCGGCCCACAGCTGCAGGCCGTCGAGGCCGAGGTTGACCGTCTCGGCGTAGGCGTTGCGCAACGCGATGTGCGAGGTGAAGTCGCCCGAGTAGTGGAAGAGGTCGCCGCCGGCGAACGCGGGCACCACGACCACGCGCCAGCGACGGTGCTCGTCGCCGCCGATCGATCGCGAGTAGTAGAAGCTGAGCTCGAGGTAGGGCGCCTCTTCCAGGCGCGAGCCGTGCGAGACGATGTTGGTCGAGTAGCCTTCGTGGCCGCGGCCGTCGGAGCCGACGCCGATGCGGCCGTAGCTGCCGAAGTCGAAGCCGGTCGCGGTCTCCGACGGCGGCGGCGGCGATCCCGGTTGGCGCGACGTGCCTTCGGCGGCGAGGCCGCGCTCGCCCTTCGGGATGGCGGTGTCGTCCGCCGTCGGTGCGGGTTTGGGCGCGGGCTGGGAGAGCGCTTCCTGGGCTCGCAACTCAGAGCTGAGTGACGCCAGCCCCAGGCAAAGCAAGACCACTATTTGCCGTCGCTGGCTCATCTACTTCAGCGTCGGCGAGACCCAGGCATGCCCTTTGAGCTGCCCGAGCATCTTCTTGTAGATGGCGGCCATGCGCTGCGTGTTGCCCTTCTCGACGCTCTTCTCGCTGCCGTGGTTCGTCGCCAGCTCGAGGAAGGCGCGGCCGTGGAGCTGGCCGATCTGCTCCTCGATGTCGCCGATGTTGACCGCCTGGTAGGCCGCGCGGTCCATCCCGATCTTGACGACGTCCTGATCCTTCCAGCGTCCGATGAAGTTGAAGGCGCGCAGCTCGGGCACCTTCTCGAAGAGCTCCTTGGCGGTGTCGGTGAAGATGACCATCGCCTGGTTGAACGAGAGCTTGTCGGCCCAGCGATCCTCGCCGGGCTCGGTGAACGGCATGGTGATCGTCAGGGTCTTCTGATCGTCCTGGCGATCGATCTTCTTCTCGAGCTTCCAGCCCTTGTCGGTGTGGGGCAGCGCTTGATCGACCTGCTGCCAGAACTCGAGCGGCACCTTGTTGTCGAAGGCGGGGCCGACGTCGCCCGGCTTCTGCACCACGCTGGCGATGGGCGAGCGCGGCGGCGTCTTGTACTGCGCCTCGTCGCTGTAGACGTAGGCGGAGACGCCGGCCGGCTGCGGCTCGGCGCGCGTCATGAGGTGGCGATAGAGATACTTGAGGAGCGCGTCGGCCTCGTCGTGCTTGGGCGGCGCCGAGAGCAGGACGTGGTACTCGGCGGTGTTGGTCGCCTTGTCGACGTTGTCGGCGAGCACCTTGTAGGGCATCGGTGAGTCTTTGGGAGATGCCGTCTCGCCGCCGGCGGCGACCGCGTTCTTCTGCGCCTGCTGGTTGGCGCGTTCGTCGAGCGGGTTCGAGCAGGCGGCGAACGCGAGGGAAGCGACGAGCAGGGCGCGGCGCATTTGGCGCACGCTACCGTTTCCAATGCGTAAACGTCAAGTAGCTAGTGGTTGGCGTCGGTCGCGTACGCAGGTGCCTCGCCGCGCTCAGACAGTCCTCGCCCGCCGCGACGCCTTACTCGATTCCACCTCCATGCTGGCGGGCTGCGGAACTCGCGCGGCGAGGCACCTGCGTACGCGACCTCCTATTGAAACGAGGACCGGTCTGGCGTTTCGTCGGCGGCGAGTAAAGAGCAGACGGAGCAACGTATGTCTGCGCGGCGAGTTCCGCAGCCCGCCAGCACGGCGCTGGAAGCGAGCACGCGGGCCCCCGGCGGGCGAGGACTGTTTGAGCCGCGCAGACATACGTTGCTCCGTCTGCGGCTTCGCGAGTGAGCAATTAGCCGAGGGCGGCGGCGGCGGCGGGCAGGGGCAGGGTGAACCAGAAGCGGGCGCCGCGCGCGCCGTCCGTGCGCGCGCCGGCGCCGATGCGTCCGCCGTGCGCCTCGACGATGGCGCGGGCGATGGCCAGGCCGAGGCCGCTGCCGCCGACGGCGCGGCCGGCCTTGGTCTGATGCCAGCGATCGAAGAGCGCGGCGGTGTTGGCGTCGCCGAAGCCGGGGCCCGAATCCTCGACGGTGACCACGGCTTCGCCGGCGGCGCGGCGCACGCTCACGTCGATGCGTCCGCCGGCGGGCGTGAACTTGAGCGCGTTGCCGACGAGGTTCTGCATCACCTGCACGATCTTGGCGCGATCGATCTCGGCGCCCCCGAGCGGCTCGGTGCGCACGTCGAGCGCCACGCCGCGGCGGACCGCGAGATCGCGCATCTCGCCGACGGTGGTGGCGACCACGTCGTCGAGCGCGACCGGCGCGCGCACCAGCGTCATCTGGCCGGCCTCGACGCGCGAGAGCTCGAGCACGGAATTGATGAGCGCCTCCATCTGGCGGCAGGCGGAGCGGATGGCGTGCGCCGACTGCTTCATCTCGCCGTCGGTCTCTTCGTCTTCGATGAACTCGGCGCGCAGCGCGATGATCGCCAGAGGCTGCTTGAGATCGTGCACGAGCATCGCCGTCTGATCGCGCTTGAGCGCCTCGAGCTCGCGGCGCGCGGCGGCGAGCTTGACGAGCGCGCGGATGCGGGCGCGCAGCTCGGCGGGGCGCACCGGCTTCTGCAGATACTCCTCGGCGCCGAGCTCGAGGCCGGCGCCGACCGACTCGGCGTCGACGCGCTGGCCGGTCACGAGGATGACGGGGATGGCGTGGGTGGCGGCGCCGGCGCGCAGTCGCCGCAGCGTCTCGAAGCCGTCGATGCCGGGCATCGACACGTCGAGGAGGATGAGCCCCGGGGCGCACGTCTCGACCGACTGCAGGCAGCTGGCGCCGTCGGAGGCTTCGCGCACGCGATAGCCGGCTTCGCGCAAGAGGGCGACGTAGCCGAGGCGGTTGTCGGCGTCATCGTCGACGACGAGGATTTCGTCCGCAACGGACGTACTGCCCATGACCAATAGGATCTGCGCAGCGGGCCCTTACAATCAAGAGGGACGGCGCGCATTTGTTGCGCTATCCTGTGGGGGTTGGGCAAGGTCATCGACGTCGAGTTTCGTGCGACGGATCGCGGCCGCTGGTGCGTGCGCTGCGACGAGCCGTTCCCCGAAGGCACGGCCATGTGCCCGCGCTGCGGCGGCGATCTCTCGTCGGCGGCGCGCCATCGCGCCGAGACCGCGGCGCGCGCGCGACGTCAGGTCCGCAAGTGGGTGGCGACGGGCGCGGGGCTGACGCTGCTCGTGGTCGGCGCGCTCTTGTGGCTGTTCTTCGGCGGCGGCGTCGCGCACGGCGACGAGAAGCCGGTCGAGCCGACGACGTCGTCGGCGGCGCCTCCGCCGCCCAAGCGCGCCAAGAAGGAGAAGGTGGCGACGGTGGCGCCGCAGCAGCATCCGCCCGACGCCGGCGTCCCGCCGGAGGCGGCCGGCGATGGCCCGCTGCCCGGCGCGCGGCCGGTGCGCGTGCGGCTGCTCGACGGATCGAGCGTGGTCGGCACCGTGCACGCCGAGGAGATCGCGACGCTCGTGATCGACTGCTCGCTCGGGCAGCTCTCGATCCCGCGCGCGCGCATCAGCACGATCGCGTACGACGCGGCGGCGGGCATCGGCTCCAAGCGCGCCCCGGTGCAGCAGCTCGACGACGAAGACAAGCCGACGAAGAAGCGCGCGACCACGCAACCCTGATTACGCCAGCCTGATCGACTTCCCCCGTCGACGTCAGGGGGCTGCAGCCCTCCGATTTTCGGTCGTTGCGGTGCGGAAACCCCACCGCATGGTCTGCGCACGCTAGTAATTCCAGTCAATTGCGGTCGGTACGCGTCCTGCTACTACGGTGTGACATGGAGCGTCGACGACACGCGCGATATCCGTTCGAACGGCACCTCGAGGTGCGCGCGCCGGCGCCACACGGCAAGCTCCTCGTGCGCGCGCACGACATCAGCGAGAGCGGCTTCTCGTTCGCCAGCGACGTGGAGCTTCACGTCGGCGACCACATCATGCTCGGCCTGCGCCACGACGACGACGTCTTCGTCGAAGCCGAAGTCCGCAACGTGCGCCACGTCGGCGCCCAGTTCGTCGTCGGTGCCGAACGAATCGGCAACGCGTAGCTCGTAACGCCGCGAAGGGCGCAAGCACGTCTGCGCGGCTCAGACAGTCCTCGCCCGCCGCGACGCCTTACTCGATTCCACCTCCATGCTGGCGGGCTGCGGAACTCGCCGCGCAGACGTGCTTGCGCCCTTCGCTCTTTACTCGCCGCCAACGAACAGAAGAAGCCAGATTTGGAGCGAGGGCGCATCAGCGGCGCTTTAGGTAGGAGGTCGCGCACGCAGGTGCCTCGCCGCGCGAGTTCCGCAGCCCGCCAGCACGGCGTTGGAATCGAGCACGCGGGCCCCGGCGGGCGAGGACTGTTTGAGCGCGGCGAGGCACCTGCGTGCGCGGCCGACGCCCCCCGCGCCAACCCGCCGGCTACCCGCCGAACCGAAACGTAACTCGCGGCCCGACGAACAAATAGACGGGGATGCGCGTGATGTCGGTGAGGAACGCGTGGTACCGGACGATCACCCCGACGGACCAATGGCGGGTCAGCAGATAATCGAGGTTGAAGCCGACGCCGACGCCGAACGCCGTCGACGAGGGCACCACGAGGTTGCTCTTCGGCGTGGTGGTGAAGGCGGCGTCGCCGCGCAGTCCGAGGACGCCGACGTTGATGTCGAACGACGGGACGAGCCGGATGACGTCGAGGGAGTAGTTGAGGCCGACCATCGCCGCGAACTCGCCGATGGTGCCGGCCGCCGTCGATTTCGTGGCGTCGACCGGGTGCCAGCTCATGAAGCCGGACGCGGTGACCGTCAGCGCCTCCGAGACGCCGAAGCCGATCTCGCCGCCGCCGCCCCCGCCCGACGGGGCGCGCGAGTCGACGTAGGTGACCGCATAGCCCGGCCACAGGGAGACCGACCACTGCTTGAACTCGGCGTGCGCGGCCGATGGGACGAGGGTCGCTACCACGAAGATCGCGAGCGCACGCACGTGGGCCATCGGTACCACGTGCGTGCAACCGGATGCAACGCGCGCGTGTCCATGTTATAGGGCATCACCCCATGTCGAAGTACACGCGAAAGAAGCGGCAGGAGCCGCAGGACGAGTTCGTCGGATTCTGGGACAAGCTGTTCAAGCGCCTCGAGCCGTACGCGCGCGCCATCGGCATCATGACGGTGACCGCCGGCGTGCTCATTGCCGTCGTATGGGGCGTGATGAGCTGGATGGAGCACAAGTCGCAGACGGCGACCGAGGCCTTCGGCCATGCGGTGCGCGTCTACGAGGCGGAGCTGCAGACCAGCGACGAGGCGCCCAAGACGGACGAAGAGAACCCGGTGCCGCGCTTCAAGACCGAGAAGGAGCGCGCCGACGCGACCTTGAAGGAGCTCGACGAGTTCGACAAGAAGTACGGCCGCTCGGCGACGGCGGAAGAGGCGACGCTGTTCCGCGCCGGCGTCTACTACGACCTCGGGCGCCTCGACGACGCGGCGACGTCGTACGAGAAGTTCATCAAGACGGCGCACGCCTCCCCGCTGATGCTGACGGCCAAAGAGGGCCTTGGCCTCGTGCGCGAGCAGCAGAACAAGCTCGACGAGGCGCTGGCGCTCTATCAGCAGCTCGAGCCGAAGACCGGCGACTTCTATCGCGACCGCGCGCTGTGGGACCAGGCGCGCGTGTGGACCAAGAAGGGCGACAAGAAGAAGGCGGCCGAGCGGCTCAAGGAGCTCGTGGCCAAGACGCCGTCGTCGCCGCTCAAGGACGAGGCCCAGACGCAGATCGCGCAGCTCGAGGGGACGTGACGCGAAGCCTGCTGCTCTCGCTGTTGCTTCTCGCCGGCTGCGGCGGTGGTGCGGGCGGGATGGTGAACGTGTCGAAGGACTCGTTCGTCGCGCCCGTCGACGTCTTGCAGGTGAAGTGGCGGCGCCACCTCGTCGAGGAGCCGCTGCTCGAGTACAAGCCGCAAGAGTTCGCTTCCGCCGTCTCCGACGGGGCGCGCGTGTATGTCGGCTCGTCGCAGAAGGTGCTGTGGGCGCTGTCCGCGCGTGACGGCGCGATCCTGTGGGACAAGGAGCTCGGCGGGGCGGTGAGCGGACGTCCGCTCGTCGTCGAGGAGACCGGGATGGTCTACGTCGGCTGCGACGACGGCAAGCTCTACGCCTTCGACGCGGCCACGGGCGCCGAGCGTTGGGTCTACCTGGCGCACGGGCCGATCGCGTCGCAGCCGGTGTTCGCGGGCGACTCGCTCTACGTGACCAGCGGCGAGAACCGCGTCTATGCGATCGAAGCGCGCACCGGCAAGTGGCGCTGGCAGTACGATCGCGAGTCGCCCGACAGCTTCACCATCCGCGGTTATCCGTCGCCGCTGGTGGTCGCCAACCGCGTCTACGTCGGCTTCTCCGACGGGTACCTGGCGTGCTTGTCGGCGACGACCGGCGACGTGGCGTGGGCGCGCTCGCTCGCGGGTGACGCCACGCGCTTCATGGACGTCGACTCGACGCCGCTCTACTACCGCGACACGCTCTACGTCTCGGCGTACGCGACCGGCGTGTACGCGCTCGATCCCAAGGACGGCTCGACGAAGTGGCGCTTCGACGTCGAGGGCGCGACGACGGTCCGGGCGCGCGGGTCGCGGCTCTACTTCACGGCCACCAAGTCGGGGCTGCACGCGCTCGACCTGCAGGGGCACCTCTTGTGGCGGCAGGCGCTGGCGGCGGGCGGCGAGCTGTCGCCGCCGACGGTGCTCGGGTCGTACCTCCTGGTGTCGTCGGCGCACGGCGGCACCTACGTCGCCGACGCGCGCAACGGGCGGCTCTATCAGTACTTCGCGCCGGGGCACGGCGTGACGTCGGAGGCGACCACCGACGGGCGGCAGGTCTACGTGCTGTCGAACGGCGGCTACTTCTACGCGCTCGCGCTGAACAAGCCGTAGCGCTAGCGCGTCCCGACGGGGAAGAAGCGGCGCGCGAGGGCCTTGCAGCCGCCGTCGCACTGCGGGAAGCGGAGCAGGAGCGCCGCTTCGTCGGCGCAATGGCCGTCGAGACCCGGTTGCGTGGAGCAGACCGTCGCCAGCTCGTCGTAGGTGCGACGGTACATCTGCGCTTGCATGGCGTCGGGGAGCGCGGCGACGGCGTCGTTCAGCTGGTGCTCCAGCCGCGCGACGGCCGCGATCCACAGAACGACGAGCAGCGGGGCCACGACGACGACGCGCATTGCGCACGCGGTTTTGCAGACCGCGTGCCGCTGGGAGCCCCGCGCCGCGCCGCGGGCATGCGGCGCACGGGCGTGCAGTTTGCGATGTGGCGCCGGCGCGTTTGCAACGTCGGCTGGGCGCGCCCTAGTGGCCGCCGCTCGACGAGAGCGCGTCGCCGACGGCGTTGCGCACCTTCTCGTCGGGCTCTTTTTTGAGCAGCGCCTGCAGCGCGGGGCGCACGTCGGGATCGATGTCGACGCCGATGCGCCCGAGCGCCTCGGCGCAGGCGATGCGGACGCCCGCATCCTTGTCGGTCAGCGCCAGCACCAGCGCGCGCGCCGTGCCCGCATCGCGCGCGCCGCCGAGCGCCGAGGCCGCGGCCGCGCGCGCTTCGGGATCCTTGGCCTTGCCGAGCTGCACGACGGCGTCGCGGCGGCGCGCCTCGTAGCGCAGGTAGACGTCCTTCGACGCGTCGGCCTTGCCGATGGCCACATCGAGGCCGGCGAGATCGAGGTAGGCCGACAGATCGTCGGGATCGATGGCGATGACGTGCTCGAGCGCGGCCGCCTGGCGATCGCGCTTGCCGGCGGCGGCGAGGCCTTCGGCGAGCACGCGCCAGGCGTCGGGGTCGTCGGGGCGCAGCACCGTGACCTGCTCGTAGGCGGCGACGGCGTGGGTGTGATCGCCGAGCTCGCCGTAGGCGGCGCCGAGGCCGAGCCAGGCGTTGGCGCGCAGATCGGGATCGGTCGCGGCTTCGGTCGCCTTGGTGAACGACGTGACGGCCTCGGAGATGCGCTTGTTCTCCAGATCGTTCTTGCCCTGATCGTAGAGCACGCGCGCATCGGCGGCGCTGGGCGCGCGCGACGGCACCGACGGCGCCAGCGACGACGGCTTCTGCTTGCAGCCGGCGCCGGCGGCGACGAGCGCGGCGATCGCGATGGCGGCGCGCTTCATGGGACCGGGCGCGCCAGCGGCAGCGCCACGCGGAAGGTGGTGCCGGCGCCGCGCTTGGTTTCGTAGGTGACGCGGCCGCCGTGCTCGTCGACGATCTTCTTGACGATGGCGAGGCCGAGGCCGGTGCCGTCGCGCTTGCCGGCGGTGGCGAAGGCCTCGAAGACGCGCCCGGCCATCGCCTCGGGGATGCCGGCGCCGGTGTCGGCGAACGACAGCGTCAGCTCCGGCCCGTCGGTGTCGATGGTGATGGTGAAGGTGCCACCGCCCTCCATGGCCTGCGCCGCGTTGCGCGCGAGGTTGTGGATGACGCGGAACATCTTGCTCTCGTCGAACCAGGCGGCGCCCTTGTAGCGCTCGTCGACGACGAGCTCGACCTTCTTGCCGGCGAACTCGCGCTCGAGCTGGGTGCGCACCTCGGGCAGCCACTTTTGCAGGTAGACCTTGCGCACGAGGAGCTGCGATTCGCCGCGCGCGAACTGCAGGAGCTCGCGCGTCATCGAGGACATGAGATCGAACTGTTTCAAGATCATCTCGGCGTAGGTGTTGCGCTGCTCGACGTCGTCGCACGAGGCCATGAGCTGCGCGTAGCCCGACACGATGGTCATCGGCGTCTTCAGATCGTGGAGCACGCCCGACATCATCTGGCCGATCGACGCCAGCCGCTCGGAGTGCAGCCGCTCCTCGCGGTTGCGCGCGATGATGATGGCGCGCGA
>Ga0134125_10001897_pt1 | contig 25210 bp, 18 predicted proteins | sample KB31751_FD_96464 | JGI IMG/M metagenome (GOLD analysis project Ga0134125, IMG submission 96464) | Terrestrial soil microbial communities with excess Nitrogen fertilizer from Kellogg Biological Station, Michigan, USA - KB3-175-1 | ecosystem: Environmental > Terrestrial > Soil > Unclassified ...
AAACAATTATCATCTTTTTTATTCAAAAGAGGAATCTGGCTCATTATAATTGAAGTAACCGTTTTTAATTTGTTTCTAACGTTTGATCCAACCTATAGTTTTCTTGCTGTTCAGGTTCTTTGGATCATTGGATTTTCGATGATCATTTTATCAGTAGTTATTTTTTTACCAATGCGAATCATTTTTATTATTGCTTTTATCATTGTTTGCGGCCATAATTTTCTTGATGCTTTTGATTATGCAAAACCTGCTGAAACGCCATTGTGGTGGGGTTTTCTGCATCAGCAATCTTTTTTCCCTTATGATCACAACAGGTTATTTGCAATATTGTATCCATTACTTCCATGGCCGGGTGTAATGATGCTTGGTTATTGTGTTGGCTCGCTGTATAAAAAAGAAATTGATGCAAAAAAAAGGCAGCGAATTTTGCTGACCTCAGGAATGATTATCACACTCTTTTTTATTGCACTTCGTTTTACTAATATTTATGGCGATCCTTCCGAATGGCATCAACAAAAGAATGTAACCTTTACGATCCTTTCATTTTTAAATACAACAAAATATCCGGCCTCTCTTCTTTTTTTGACAATGACATTGGGGCCGGCATTAATTTTTCTTTCCTTGTTTGAAAAATCAAAAGGCAGATGGACGAAGATTGTATCTGTTTATGGAAGAGTTCCTTTCTTCTATTTCCTGATTCACTTTTTTCTGATTCATTTAATTTGTATGGTTTTGTTTTTTGCAAAAGGCCATATATTGGCCGAAGCAAATACAGGATTATTACATTTCCAGGCTCCAGACCAGGGAGTTTCTTTAGGAATGGTTTACATTATCTGGATTGCCGTTGTTGTTGTATTATACCCGGTTTGTAAAAAATATGATCGCTTAAAAGCATCGCATAAAAAATGGTGGCTAAGTTATTTATAAAGCAAAGATTTTTTAACCTTCAACATATCATCCCAATCCAACTTCAGAATGCCTTGCAGGAACTTCAACATCCAAAAACCCTTTACTGATCAGCCTGTTTTTGAAATCTAATTGAACGTCATAATCACCATGAACCAGGAATAATTTTTTCACTTCTTTGGGATTTTGACAAGCAAGCCATTGGCATAAATCATTATAATCACCGTGGGCGCTCATGCTTTGAATTTCTCCTATTTCTGCATGCACTTCATGAATCTGTCCAAAAATTCCAACTTCTTTCGGATGCATTTTTAGTCTTCCTCCCAAAGAATTTGGTTCACAATATCCGGTCATTAAAATAGAATTCCTGCTATTCTCGATATTATTACTGATGTGATGTTTTACCCTTCCTGCCTCAGCCATTCCACTTGCAGAAATGATTACCATCGGGTCTGTACGATAATTCAATGACTTACTTTCTTCGACTGATTTTACAAATTTTAATCCTTTGAATTGAAAAGGATCCTGATCCGTTTGCAATAATTTTTGAACCCGGCTGTTAAAATCTTCAGGGAAACTTTCTACAACTTCTGTCGCTTCCAGGCTCAGCGGACTATCTACATAATAGGGAATATCAGGCAATCGATTTTCATTTTCCAGTTGATTTAAAAAATAAAGTAATTCCTGTGTGCGCCCAACACTAAATGCAGGGATAATTAATTTTCCTTTTTTTTGAAGACATGTCCTGGTGATCCATTCCAAAAGTTTATCAGCGGTTCCGGTAATTTCTTCATGCAATTTATTTCCATAGGTAGATTCCATGATGATGAAATCAGCCTGGGGAAATTCCTGTGGTGATTTTAAAATAACATCGCGATATCTTCCGACATCACCTGAAAAAGTAAGATGTGTTTCTTTCCCGTTTTCTGTGATTTTCAAATGAACTGTTGCACTTCCGATAATGTGTCCGGCATCAAGATACATAAACTGAACGTTTTCATCTATTGTAAACCATTGTCCATAATCAACCGTCACAAAATGATCAACGGCCCGCTGCGCATCTTCCATTCCATATAGTGGAGAAATGTATGGTTTCCCTTGTGCAGCACGGGTTTTGTTCAAAAATTTTAAATCACTTTCCTGGATTCCGGCGCTATCTGCCATCAAGATTGATGCGAGTTCCTTTGTTGCTGGTGTTGCATAAACTTTTCCATTATATCCATCCTTAATTAATTTCGGAATCAACCCGCAATGATCAATATGAGCATGCGAAAGGATCATATAATCTACTTCTGCAGGATTAAAACCAAAGTCGCGATTCAAATCGTCAGTTTCTTTTCCCATTCCCTGGTACATTCCACAATCCAATAAATATTTTTTGCCGTTAGAAAGAGTAAGAAGATGTTTAGAACCAGTAACTGTGCGGGCTGCGCCATGAAAAGCAATTTTCATAAAAAGAATTTTGAAAATGATTAATGTAATTAAAGATAAGAACAAATAAAAAGAACCGGCTCTGTTATATTTTGAAATTTATATTTTTCAATATAACAGCCAGGTATACCCGAAAGATCTTACAAAAGAAAATTCCCATTGTTTTTTTGTTCACTGCAAAAGAGAAAAAAGTATTCATGGAAGAATTATACTGTTGTAATTCCCAGTTGTGTATTTATTTTTTTCATCAGATTATTTACATCAAATGGCTTTGCAATAAAATCATCAGCACCATAATCGGTAATGGTAGCAGCTGCTCCGGGATGAGCAGAGAACATAATTACAGGAATGTGACTTGTATGGGGATTTGATTTTAATTGTTTGCATATGGCTCTTCCATCATGGCCGGAAATAAGGACATCGAGTAAAATAAGGTCGGGTTTAAAAGTTTCTATCTTAGGAAAAGTATTTTCACCTTTTGATGTAACCTCTACATCAAACCCTTTCATAGATAATAAAATCTCCATTACGGATAAAATATCTACATCATCATCAACGACTAGAATTTTGGACATTATTTACGTTTAACCTGGTTTTTAAAAACAGGAATTTGAACAGTGAATTTTGTTTGTTTTTAATCATTTTGATTTACACTTTCCTGGTTTATTAGTTTTTAAAATTGAGAATGATACAGGAAATCTTCTACATATCAATAATTATTCTATAAAACCAGGAATGAAGATTTTATTTATAGATATCTCCATTCCTGGTTTTCTACTTTCATCTAACAATTTTTTAATGATGATTCAGCATACCGAAATCTCAGTTTTGATTTTTAAAAAAGAACCACTTGATCCGAAGCAAAAATTTTGCGGCAGCCAAATTGGTGGGAATCCTTTATTCACCAATTGAGGAAAAATACGGAACCTTCTTTTTCTTAAATCTTCAATTTTCATCAATAAAAACCTATAAAGCAAAGAACAACAAAAAAAGAAGTATTTCTAAGAAGTTGTTTATGCAATTCGTCGTTTCTGACCCTCAAACTTTGTTCCGAATTTTAAAAACAAAATGTGAAACCGAAACTTAACCACCAATTTCTTTTAGTTTTTTCTCAAGATTGTCATTGATAGCCTGCAAAAACTCTTCGGTATATAAATAGTCCTTCCCGTGCGAAACCTTATTCCCACTGATACACACGGCAAGATCCTTTGTCATTTTTCCTCTTTCAACCGTTTCTATACATACTTCTTCAAGCGCATTAGCGAAGTCAATTAATTGTTGATTATTATCAAGTTTTCCTCTGAACGCCATTCCTCTTGTCCATGCAAATATGGAAGCAATGGGGTTTGTTGAGGTAGGATTTCCCTTCTCGTGTTCCCGAAAATGCCTCGTTACCGTTCCATGAGCTGCTTCTGCTTCCAAAGTTTTTCCATCAGGAGTGATTAAAACTGATGTCATTAAACCTAAAGATCCGAAACCCTGGGCAAGCGTATCGCTTTGAACGTCGCCATCATAATTTTTACAAGCCCAGATAAAATTGCCATGCCATTTTAAAGCGCAGGCTACCATATCATCAATCAGGCGATGTTCGTAAGTGATGCTTGCTTCCTCAAATTGGGTTTTAAATTCACTTTCATAAATCGTTTGAAAAATATCTTTAAAACGTCCGTCATATTTTTTCAGAATCGTATTTTTTGTAGAAAGATATAAAGGCCATTTTTTGTTCAAAGCCATATTGAAACAACTTCTGGCAAAGCCTTCGATGCTTTCGTCCACGTTATACATACAAAGTGCTACTCCATCACCTTTAAAATCATATACATCATAAATAGTTGCTTCACTTCCATCTTCGGGAGTAAAAGTCATAGTCAATTTTCCTTTTCCTTTTATTACCGTATCAGTGGCGCGATATTGGTCCCCGAAAGCATGACGGCCAATAATGATAGGCGCCGTCCAGTTTGGAACAAGTCGTGGAATATTTTGTATCACGATCGGTTCACGAAAAACGGTTCCGTCAAGAATATTCCTGATCGTTCCATTCGGGCTTTTCCACATATGTTTTAAACCAAATTCTTTTACCCGTGCTTCGTCTGGAGTAATGGTAGCGCATTTAATACCAACACCATATTTTTTTATAGCGTTAGCAGCCTCCACAGTTACTTTATCGTCCGTTGCATCACGGTTTTGAATCCCTAAATCAAAATATTTTATATCTACATCTACATAAGGAAGAATGAGTTTTTCTTTAATAACTTTCCAGATTACTCTTGTCATTTCGTCCCCGTCAATTTCTACTACAGGGTTTTCAACTTTAATTTTTGTCATTAATTTTTATAAATTTTTAGTGAAGTATGTTTTGCAATATTATCAAAATCTTTGTCATTCTGGTTCTGTTTATTACTAATAAATCATTAGGAATATTTTAAATAGAGGAAATTCTTTAAAATTTTATCGCTTGCCTTTCTTTTATAAATTTTTAATGATCGCATCGCCAAATTCACTCGTTGTCAGAAGTGTTCCTCCTTTCATCAGGTTATAAAAATCTATGGTAACAGTTTTATTTCGAATTGTTTTTCCAACCGCGTTCGTGATCATTTCCGCTGCATCGCGCCAGCCCATATATTCGAACATCATCACGCCGCTCAAAATTAATGAAGAAGGATTCATACTGTTGGTGTTGGCAAACCTTGGCGCTGTGCCATGAGTCGCCTCAAAAACTGCGTTTCCTTTTTCATAATTAATATTTGCACCCGGAGCAATTCCGATCCCGCCAACCTGAGCCGCCAGAGCATCACTAATATAATCACCGTTCAAATTCAAAGTGGCAATGATTGAATAATCCTGTGGCGCCAGCAAAGCCTGTTGTAAAAAATTATCCGCAATGGCGTCTTTGATAATCACTTTTCCGCCAATCGCAGCAATTCGCATATCTTCATTGGCAACCGCTTCTCCTCTTTCTTTTTTGGTTCGCTCCCATTCATTCCATGTATAAGTTTCATTTTTAAACTCCGTTTCTGCCAATTGATATCCCCAGTTTTTAAAAGCACCCTCGGTAAATTTCATAATGTTGCCTTTATGAACCAGCGTTACTGAAGGACATTTATTCACAATCGCATATTCTATCGCCGCACGGATCAATCTTTCAGAGCCTTCTTTGCTCACTACCTTTATTCCAAAAGAAGTGGTTTCTGGAAAACGGATCTTTTTTACCTGCAATTCATTTTGCAAAAAATCCAATAGCTTTTTTGCCTCGGGAGTTCCGGTCATATATTCAATTCCGGCATAAATATCTTCGGTATTTTCCCTGAAAATAACCATATCCACTTTTTCAGGCTGCCACATTGGTGAAGGAACTCCTTCGAAATATCTTATCGGTCTGAGGCAGACATATAAATCCAGATCCTGCCGAAGCATTACATTCAAGCTTCGGATCCCGCCGCCCACAGGAGTTGTAAGTGGCCCTTTGATTGCGACCAAATAATCTTTAAAAGCATCCATGGTTTCTTCTGGCATCCATTCCCCCGTTTTATTGAAAGCTTCTTCACCAGCCAATACTTTCGACCAGTTAATTTTCTTTTTACCGTGATATGCTTTTTCGACTGCGGCATCAAATACACGAACACTTGCACGCCAGATATCCGGCCCAATTCCATCCCCTTCTATAAATGGAATTGTCGGCTGATCGGGCACAATTAATTTTCCGTTTTTTCCCATTAAAATTTTCTCTGCCATAATATTTATTTTAGCCACTAACTACACGAAATTTCACGTATGTTTTCTCACAGATTTACAAGTATTGCAGGAAGAATTATTCGCGTTGAAGTGTCTCAATTTTAATTTGTGAAATCATTGCTGTTTCTATTCCAAACTACAATTCACCCATTCATTATCAAAATTCACGCCTTCATATTTTTTGTAAAAATTAATGGCGGGTTCATTCCATTCCAACACTTGCCAAACCATTCCTGATAATTTTTTTTCTTTGGTTTCTTTGATCAATTGATCAAATAATAATTTTCCAATTCCTTTCCCGCGCCATGGCTCATTTACCAAAATATCTTCCAGGTAGAGCCGTTGTCCTTTCCAGGTTGAATAACGAATATAATATAAGGCAAACCCGACAACACTTCCGTTGACTTCTGCTACAAAAGCCCACCAGACCGGCTTTTCGCCAAAACCACTTTCTACAAAATGATCAAAATCAACGGTTACTTCTTCCGGCGCTTTTTCATACAACGCAAGCTCATGAATCAATTGCATCATTGCTTTGCAATCTTCTTTTTTGGCTCTTCTTATTTGAATGTTCAATGCTTGAATCTTGAAAATAATTATTAATTATTGATTATTTGTCCATTTACTGAGCAGCCTGTTCCAAATCAGTCAAAATATCTTCGACATCTTCAATCCCTACACTCATACGGATCAATCCATCTGTGATCCCATATTTTTCCCTGTCGGCCTTCGGAACTCCGTAATGAGTCATAGATGCAGGATGAGACAACAAAGTATCTGTTGTTCCCAGTGAAACAGCGCGAACACACATTTGCAATTTATCTATGAATTTTTTCCCCGCTTCCAGGCCGCCTTTCATTTCAAAACTCAACATTGGCCCCGGATGGCGCATTTGTTTTTTTGCAGTTTCATAATCCGGATGCGAAGCCAAGCCCAAATAATTTACTTTCCTGATGGCAGCATTTTTTTCAAGAAACTGCGCTACTTTCATCGCATTCGCGCAATGTTTTTCCATTCTTACTTCCAAAGTTTTCATTCCCTGGGTCAGTAAAAATGCATCAAACGAATTGCTGTTTCCACCAAGCAAACGATGTACTTTTTCCATTCTCGTGTCCATTTTCTCAATATCTTTTCCAACCAAAGCCCCACCTATAGCAGTGCCATGCCCGTTTAAAAATTTGGTAGTAGAATGAACTACAAAATCGATCCCATATTTGAAAGGTTGTTGTAAATAAGGAGTAGCAAAAGTATTATCGACAGCAACGAGAAGATTTTTTTGTTTAGCCAGTTTCGCCAACGCATCAATGTCTACGCACTGAATTGTTGGATTAGCAGGTGTTTCGAGATAAAGCATTTTTATCTCCGGATGTTGTTTAAATGTTTCTTCTGCCTTATTCAAATCCCTCAGATCAACTATAATCGCTTCAATTCCCAATTCCGGAAGAACGCGATTCATCAGTTCCTGGGTGCCTCCATATAAAGAATAATGCGATAAAATTTTATCGCCGCTTTTTAAATTTCCAATCATTAAAGTGCTGATTGCCGCCATTCCGCTGGCATGCAAACGCGCTTTAAGTTGCAAAGGTTTTCCATTTTCTTCTATATGAAAGCTTTCCAGTGCTGCTATTTTATCTTCAGCCTCTTTCATGCTAGGATTTCCCCATCGGCTGTAGATATAACCGCTTTCATCGCCGCTAAAACGCCGCATTCCCTGCTCTGCAGTATCAAAAACATAAGTGCTGCTTGCATAAATGGGCGTGAGATGAGAATAATTTCCTTCAGTTTCGTGTCCTGCATGAATAGCAGTAGAACCAAACCCCTTTAATCGTTTTTTTTCTGACATAGTATTAATTGAAAGCAGCAAAAGTAAAGAAAAGAGAGACCTGAGTTTTGTGAAAAATAAAATAGGAGCAGAATCAGCAGAGTTTGTACAGCAATGAAACAATCAATTTATCGCAAGCTGTAGAAAATCAATATAAATTCTTCTTCATACCTTCAACAAAAAAATGATCTGTTATGGAATACAGACGTCTTGGAAAATCAGGTTTACAATTAAGCATTCTAAGTTTTGGAAGCTGGGTAAGTTTTCAAAATCAGATTGAAGATAAAACCGCAGATGAATTGATGGGAATTGCTTATGATAATGGCATCAATTTTTTTGATAATGCAGAAGGATATGCTGGTGGAGAAAGTGAAAAAATGATGGGACGTGTATTGAAAATGAAAAACTGGGATAGAACTTCGTTTACTGTTTCTTCGAAGGTTTTTTTTGGAATTCATGGAAAAGAAAATAAGCCTAATCAAAAAGGTCTGAGCCGCAAACATGTGATAGAAGCGTGTGACGCAGCTTTACATAGATTGCAGCTAGAATATTTAGATCTTTATTTTTGTCATCGCGCTGATATCAATACTCCGATAGAAGAAACCGTTTGGGCGATGAACACATTAATTCAGCAGGGAAAAATTTTGTATTGGGGAACCAGTGAATGGAAAGGGGTAGAAATAATGGAAGCACATCGCGTGGCGCAGGAGTTTAAACTGATAGGACCAACAATGGAACAGCCACAATACAATTTATTTGAAAGGTATAAAGTGGAGAAAGAATTTTTGCCGATTTATGATTTTGTAGGTCTTGGAACTACGATTTGGAGTCCGCTTGCTTCTGGTTTATTAACCGGAAAATACAATAATGGAATTCCCAAAAACTCACGCTTGGCTTTAGAAGATTTAAGCTGGCTGAAGGATCGTTTGCTGGTAAATGATAAAATAGAAAAAGTAAAAAAACTATCGAACGTGGCAAAAGATTTGGACGTGTCAATGGCGGCTCTTTCAATTGCGTGGTGTATTAAAAATCCACATGTTACCACAGCAATTTTAGGCGCTACCAAAAAAGATCAACTTTTGGATAATTTAAAAGCAATTGAAGTAAAAGAAAAACTAACTCCGGAAGTTTTGGAAAAAATTGATGCCATTATGGTTGAAGATTATTAATTGAAAAAATCTATTTATAAACATTAAAAAATAAAAATCATGAGTAAGTATGCAAATGCCGAATGGCAAGGAACCGGAAAAGAAGGCAAAGGAGTTTTAACTACTGAAACAAAGATGTTGAACAATACGCCTTTTACATTTGCCAGCAGATTTGGGGATGCAAAAAATGGTACCAATCCTGAGGAATTGGTTGCAGCGGCACATGCCGGCTGCTTTTCTATGAAGCTGAGTTTTGTGCTGAATGAAGCAGGTTATACTGCTGACAAGATCGAAACAAAATGTGATATTACTTTTGGCGATGGCGTTATTTCCAAATCACATCTAACTGTAACCGCAAAAATTCCGGGCATCAGCAAAGAAAAATTCCAGGAATGTGCTAATAATGCAAAAGAAAACTGCCCGATTTCCAAATCATTGAACTCAAGCATTGACATTTCGATGGATGCGAGTTTGCAGCAATAATAATGGTTTGACGTAATCAGTAAGAAGTAATTAGTAATTAGGATCAATTATTCAGTGGTTGATTGCTAACTATTAGTTACTTTTTTCTTTATAAAAAACCAGGTAGCAACTGCTAAAACCTTCCCACTTTAAAAGCACTGATATCAATTGGTGTGCTTCTTTTTTCAACAATATCACTAATGATCTGACCCGCCGCAGCTCCTTCAGAAATTCCTAACATAGCGTTACCGCCGGAAATTAAAAGATTATCAAAACCAGGAGCTTTTCCAATATAAGGCAGGCCGTCAGGGGATACAGGACGAAGGCCTGTCCAGATTTTATCTTTTGGAGGAAATTCAATTTTTAAACCCGGATAGAATTTTTTTACTGAATTAAAAATCCCTTCCATTCTTTTTATTAAAACATTGGAATTATTACCGCTGAACTCCATGGTGCCTCCAATGCGAAGCATTTGATGCCACGGCGTTACAGCGCATCGTCCATCTACAAGAATTGCAGGATAACGAATATTTTTTTCAACATATTCATAAGTATAACTGTAACCTTTCCCGCCCTGAAGTAATAATTTAACGCCAGCCATTTTTGCAAGTTTTGCAAGCCAGCTTCCGCCCGATAATATGATTTCATCCGCTGTAAAAATTCCTTTATCTGTGATTACTGAATCAATTTTCTTGTGATTCTTTTTAAATCCCGTAACTGTTGTATCGAGTTGAAAATTGATGCCATTTTCTTGCAAATAATCTTTCATTGCCAGCATAAATTTGCCCGGATGAATATGGGCATCATCTTTAAATAAAAGTGCACCATAAATATCTAATTCCACATCAGGCTCGCGTTTTTGCAATTCCTCCCGATTTAAAACTTCTACTTCAAGCTTAAATTTTTTGGCACCTTCCAAAAGTTTTAATTCATCTTCAAAAGCTTTTTGTGAATGACACATCATCATGCAGCCGATTTCTTCCATATCAAAAACATCACCGATATCATCTTTGATCTCATTCATTAATCTTCGGCTAAGATTTAAAAGTTCACTCAAATGCGGGGAATTCTTATCAACCGTTTTCTGATTGCTGTTTTGATAAAATTTTAAAGCCCATTCAATAAAAGACAGATCCAGCCTTGGTTTGATATAAAAGGGACTTGTACTGCTCAGCATGTATTTTAAACCTTCAGAAATAATTCCGGGCGATGCAAGTGGAACAAAATGACTGGGTGATAAAAAGCCCATGTTGCCAAAAGAGCAATTGTTAGAAATGTCACCGCTATCAATAACAGTAATATCAAAATTATTTTTCTTGTTCAGATAATAAGCAGCACAAAGCCCGTTTATACCGCCGCCAACAATGATTATTTTTTCCATTTTATAAATATTTCGCCTGGAAATTACTGGTAGTAACCAAAAAAACGCAGGAATTTTTATTCGGCAGATCTTTTCGATCTTCTTATAGATTCACCTGATTTCTCAACAAATCTTCAAACACATCCCGCTTTCTGATCAGAATCGGTTTATCGTTTTTTACCAATACTTCCGCAGGCTTCAACCTTGAATTAAAATTCGAAGACATTTCAAATCCATAAGCGCCTGCGTTGTAAAAAACCAGGTAATCTCCTTCATGAATTTCATTGATCTTCCGGTCTGTAGCAAATGTATCGGTTTCGCAAATATTCCCTACAACGGTATAAACCTTTTCAGGACCTTTCCCATTACTGATATTTTCAATCTTGTGATAAGCATCATAAAACATAGGTCTGATCAAATGGTTGAAACCACTGTTTACCCCGGCAAAAATGGTTGAAGCAGTTTCTTTCAACACATTAACCTGCGTAATAAAATAACCTGCTTCGCTTACCAAAAATTTTCCGGGCTCAAACCAAATCTGCAATGGTTTATTTCCCGGATTGGGATGATTGGCGAAAGCTTCTTTTACTTTTTCGGCAAGAAGGGTGATGTCAGTTTCAGAATCTCCTTCTTTGTATGGAACTTTAAAACCACCGCCAAGATCAACAAATTCAAGCTCTTTGAAGAAAGGAATAATGTCAAATAAAACTCCGATTCCTTTTACAAAAACGTCTACATCTTTAATTTCACTTCCGGTATGAATATGTAAACCCTGGATAAAAAGATTATTTTTTTCAACACATTCCAAAACTTTTTCCAACTGATCAACAGGAATTCCAAATTTACTTTTATCGTGACCGGTAGAAATTTTTAAATGGCCGCCTGCTAAAATATTCGGACGCAAACGAATTCCGACCGGGTATGAATGTCCAAACTTTTTTCCAAATTTTTCAAGATTAGAAAGGCTGTCGATATTGATATGAACTCCCAGGTTTTTAGCTTCTTCAATTTCTTCAAAAGCAATTCCATTGGAAGTATATAAAATCTTTCCCGGAGCAAAACCTGCATGCAGGGCAAGTTTCACTTCATTAACTGAACTGCAGTCAACGTTAGCGCCAATTGATTTTATGTATTGAAGAATATTAACGTTGGTTAAAGCCTTTGATGCATAAAAAAATATAACATCCTGTTTGGCAAAAGCATCTTTTAATTTCTGATATTGCTCTGCTATTTTTTCGGCATGATAAACGTAAACAGGAGTTCCAAATTCGTCAGCGATAGCTTTGAGTTGATTGTGGGATAACACCTCGGGCATTGAGTTTGAGTATAAAAAATTAATTGAAAACAATAAAAATAGGAAAATAGAAATTAAAAATAGCGTTACAAAAACAGTTAAACATTTTCTTCCGGATCACGCTTTCGGTTTTCCGTTATTTCATCAACTTCAGGCTTTTCAGAAAGTTCATTTTGCTTTTCTATTTCTTTATTTTCTTCTCTTTCTATTTTAGTCGCTTCAATTATTTCATGGTTCAAAATCTCTTTGATCTTCGGAAGATCATCAGAAGAATTAATTCCAAAATAATCCATGAAATATTTAGATGTAGAATAGATCAAAGGTTTTCCGACAGCATCTTCTCTTCTTCCGGAAATAACGATCAATTCTTTTTCTAAAAGTTTTTGAACTGCATAATCGCAATTGACTCCCCGGATCAATTCGATCTCAGATTTAGTAACAGGTTGTTTGTAAGCAATAATGGCAAGTGTTTCTATCGCGGCTACAGATAATTTTTTCAGAAACTTGTCTCCATTTAATTGTGCAATCGTTTTATGATATTCCTGCTTTGTAAGAAACTGCCAGCCTCCGCCGCTTTCTATTAATCCAAATGCAAAAAATTCAGATTCATATTTTTCTTTGATTGCATTGATAGCAGCTTCTACCTGTTCTGTAGTGGCCCGATCTTCAATAAATCCCATCGCATTGTTGACCAATTCAACAAGTTCATTTGTTGCCAAAGGTTTGTCCGTGGCAAAAATCAATGCTTCAATATGTGGGATAATGAGACTTAATTCCATTTTTATTTCATTAGCAATCAGCTAATCAACCAATTAATTACCCCTGCAATGCTGCTGCGCCACTCACGATTTCTGTAAGCTCTGTTGTGATAGCAGCTTGCCTTGCACGGTTATAACTTATCTTCAACGCTTTCAAAAGTTCATTGGCATTTTCAGTTGCTTTATCCATAGCAGTCATCCTGGCTCCATGTTCGCTGGCATGAGCGTCTAGTATGGCTTTGTAAAGTTGAGTATTTAAAATTTTCGGCATCAGTTCCTGCAACAAAACTTCTTTTCCGGGCTCAAAAATAAAATCCGCTTTTGTATTTCCTTTTTTAGGTTCCGATTTTTTTACAGGTAAAAACGGCTCCGCGATAAATTTTTGTGTTGCGGCATTTTTAAATTCGCTGTAAACAATATCAACTGCATCCACTTCACCTTTTGAAAAAGCATCCATTGCATATTTCGCAGCTTCGGCAACATGTTCAAAAGAAAGATCAGAAAAGATATTCCAGAAACGATCAATTACTTTAAAATTATTTTTAGAAAAATGCTCATAGCCTTTTTTACCTAAAGGAAGAATCTCTACATTTCCTTTTGCCAACTGGCTCGCATATTTTTCCCTGATATCAAATTTGGCCATTTTTATCAGGTTACTGTTATAACCACCACAAAGTCCGCGATCGCTGGTGATAACAATGATGAGCACTTTTTCTACCGGCCTTTCCTTTGCCAGGGCAAGATTGATATCGCCTTCAGCATTTCCAACGATATTACTTAACATTTCCTGGAGCTTTTGCGCATAAGGACGCATTTGCACAATAGCATCCTGCGCTCTTCTCAATTTTGCCGCACTTACCATTTTCATGGCTTTAGTAATTTGCTGTGTGCTTTGAACACTTTTGATACGGTTCCTTACTTCTTTTAATGCGCCGCTCATAATTTTTCGGGTTTGTGGGGTGCAAAGGTAAGTGAATGAATGTATAAAACATACTGTTTATACCCCGGAAGAAGCTAATTTTTTACTTAAAAAATCAAGAAATTGGGGAATTTAGATTAGCAGGCTCTAAACATAATACATCTCCAGATTATGTTATGGAGCCAGCGAAATTCTCACCTGGACTCCTGCTCTTGTATCAACCGTTGGTGCAGAAGAAGAAATATATGGATTTACTCTTCTTTGATCAAAGTACAATTTGACATTGATACGATTGCTGATGTAATAATCCAATGTTGGACTGATCGTAATTTCCTTGCTTCCGTTCGTTGCAAAAGCGCTGTTTTGATCCAAAATACTGTTGGAAGTAACATTGTTCCTGATAGTGAAGCTCATTTGGAAATTTATTTCATTATCTAATTTCTTTGTATCCTTTTTACTGAATGGAACTTTAAATGGAAGTTTTAGTCCACGTTTACGGAAACCGCCGCCAAAAGTAATTTCAGTAGATCGAAGTTCACTCAGTTGATAATCTATCAAACTAAGGCTCAGTTGCCGTTGTTTTGAATAATCAAATTTCAGATTCAATTGATTAGTGAAGGTCATATCAACACCGATCAATGGAGCAAATTGTTCCTGGATGGTGATATTGGGAACTAAGAAAAATGGAATATAATTATGGCTTCCTCCGGTAGTATCTATAAACGATGGGTAACCATACCTTGAAACATCCTGGTAATATAAGGCCGAAGTAAAACTGTTCATTCCGAGACTTGCATTATAAGCGTGTGTCAATGAAAAATTCGTAAAGATTTTATCCAAACCGGGAATTCTGCTCAACCCATTATAAGCGATTCTCCAGTTAGGTTTTGGAATAATCCCGCTGAAAGGATTGGATTTAATATTCGAATTCTGCTGTTTAATGAGGGCTACTTTCGTCGGGTCCTCACCGGTATATGCAGCAATAAATGAAGGAACCAACACATCAACAGAATATCTTCCGTAGCCTAAAGCGTAACCATCTGCCCCGGTTGGGTTTCCGGCTATTTTATTATACGTGTTTTGTGCTCCTAATCTTTGAGATAGAATTTTACGATAATCCTGGAATTTCAAAAAAGTCCCGGAAATCCTGTTTGGATCATATTTTCCAAATAACGTGCTGAACGAAATATAGCTGACATTAAATCCTCCATTGATATAAGGACTTAAGTGAGAAAAATGATAACCTGTCCCTGTGGTGTCTTTAAATGTTTCTGAATAATTTTTGGTGAAACTTTTTGAAATGTTTACATCAATTGTTAGGTCACGAACAGGTTCCAGTTGCGCAGAAACATTTATTTTCTGATCAAAACTCTGCATGAAAAGATCATTAAATAAAGAATCTTTGGTGATCAAACCTCTTTTGGCAGCATTATTCAGCCAATTACTATCTGGTTGCTTTCCCATGATAAATCCAAAACCGGGAGCCATACTTCGAAAATCCTCTCCCAAAATTTTGGTACTGTCCGTATAGCCGGGCAATCTCGTATTGCTGACTTGTGCTACAGTTGCATTAACCGATTTTATACTGGTCAGTAATTTACCAAAAATTCTTAAAGCTCCGTTTACTTCCGGCAAAGCATTCGGATTAGGCTTAGCTGTTGGAATTTTCAATTGCTTTGCCGCGGAAGTGTCAGGATTAGAAGCTTGCCGTGGTTGTCGCGGTTGATCTAATGCTCTTAACCATTTTGACTTATTATACAATCTTAAAAAATCAAGTTGAAGGGTTGCATTTTCCTGTTGCCCGTTTTCCAAAAAGTTTCCAAGATTTACTGCCAGCCTGGAAGCGCCGATCCAACTGTAAGTGGCGGTATAATCCAACCTTAGATTCATCCAGTCAGTAAGAGGAAATTTGTTCAAAGGCACACTGTAAGAAAGATTTACCGTTTGATTAAAAAGAACATTTCTTCCTCCGTCAAAAAAGTTTTGTCTTACGGTGTCTATTTTTGCTTTTGTATCAAGGCGTCCAAAAGGTTCATCAATTACGGCATTATTGATTGCGGAGTAATCGAGTGTCAGCGAATGTGTAAGTTCCCATCTGAGAATATAATTCCGGTTAAAAGTAAAATATTTATCAAAAGATTCGGGCGTAATATATTTATCACCACCGATGCTTCTTGGTCTTAAAACTCCAAACTGCCTGAACACATCAGCTTTAAATGTCAGCTGCGTTGGAACCGGATTGATATTAAAATCTTTTATGAGATCAAACCAATGCGTTTTTGTTTTCTTAAACAGTTTTTTAAATGGAGAAATAAATTTAGCCTGGGGCATAAAATTATAGCCAAGACTTCCCTGCTGCCTTGTTACATTATTATATTCTATCAATGGATTATGTGCTTCCGTTCGGGTATAAGTATAGCTCAGATCCACGTTTTCAATATCCCACAATTGGGGCTTTTTATTGCTCGTTCGGTTCTTATGAACATTCGTAAAACTTATTGTTTTGATAGAAGCAAAATCGATAGCGTTGTTCCTGATAGAATCTTTCTCGCTTTTTGTTCGTGCTTCACTCAGTTTTTGTTTCAGCGTCAGATCCATATCAAAAGGATCGTATTGCGGTGTGCTGATCGAATTGGTAATACTTGCATAAAAAGGAATAGACAGCGCCGCACTTTTTGGCAAAAGTTTTCCAAGCTCCAGTGTAGCTGCTGCATCAAACTGAACAAAGTTGTCTTTATATCTATCATTGATTCCCTGTTCCAAAGTTCCAAAACCATTGCTGTGAGTATTTGCCGAAACTGAAATTGTTCCAAGATCAGCAAGATTGGCATCCACTCTTTCCAACGAAGCCCATCCGCCTTTTTCATCCATAGAGGAAAGACGCAATTCATTAAACCATAATTCTCCACAAGCTGATGGAGCGTTGGTATTTTCTACGCCCATTAAGATACCTGTTATCTGGCCAAGATTTGGATTTCCCATAATCGCATAAGTCTGCCCGTTCGATTCCTGCTGCGAATACAAAGTATTTAAAGGAGTGTTGGAAAGATTTCTTTTTGTTTTGATATTGGTTAGATCAGCAAGATCAAGATCAAGATTGTTACTTTTGATCCATAAAGTATCATTGTAAGCGTTGCTCTCGGGACTTAATCCTGTATTAAGAGGAGTTAATTTTAACGGAATTCTCACCTCATAATAATTACTTACAAAGTCGCTTCCAATGCGAATTACAGCCGTAAGATCATTATTATTTAAAGTAGTTCCTTCCTTTTGCTCAGCGTGAATATACATTTGCAATTTTTTAAATTGCCTCAGATCCCTGTTGGGATAAGTTTGGAAAACTGCTTTGCCATCACCTTTTGCAAGACTACAAAACTGCAATGAAAGTGACTGTTCATTTTCTAAAAGATTGACACCGTTATTGCTTAAAGTTTGGACTCTTTGAATATCCCTTGGTGTGCGGTAAGGCAAAGGAGAACGCTTATCATTTTCCTCAATATTTACTGCGCCAACATTAAAATCAGTTTTGGAAGTTGGAGAATAATTTCCGGTGGTATCCAATTTGTATTCAAACTTTCTCCAGGTATTTCTTACAAGGCTCAATGTTCCAAAGCGAACGGTGACACTATCTTCAAAACCGGTAAGAAACATCCTGATAAAGCGGATAGATTTAAAATCAGGAATATTACCGACTTTTTTATCATAAGAATCAATTGGAATTCTAAGCTGGTACCATGTTTCATTTCTAAATGAACCATCTGCAAGTGGTCCAACACGAACTGATTTTTTGTCTACAATGTAATTACTGCCAATATTCATTTCAGGATCGGTAGGTGGTTTCAAGTCAACGACATATTGAAAGTATTCTTCTGTTTCATTAAGTGTATTATCACGATTCAGGTCTTCCTGGTCAGGATACATAGTTGCTGCAGTAGAAAATTGGGATTTATTATCTGCAATCGGCGAGTTTCCCTGGGGATTATTGAATTTTTTATAACGGGCGAGAATATCAGCATTTTCAGCATCAAGATTATTTCCACGATAATATTGATAATTATCTGATGATGGATCAGCAAGTGCGTCACGATAAACTTTTGAACCCGCGCCGAAATTAGCAGCTAAAATATCCAGGTAATCATTTCTTCTGAAAGAAACTTCCGCACTATCGGTCAAACCATCAAATCCAACATCCTGGTAAGGCCTGTCTGCGGGATCATTGCTGAACGCATTGGTAACCTGAATTGGATTTCGTGGTACAAGCCCCCAAATAGAACGATCAACCTGGGCAGGTAAATTAGGCGTTGGTAATCCATTTTCATAAAATCTCCTCGAATCTTTCAGAACATCCTCAGAAACATTTCCGAGGTTAATATAAAACTGTCCACCACTGCTTGCCGGATCAGTAATGAACGGATCCTGAACCCAACATTCAATATATTCAATATTAGCCGTTTCAAAATCGGTCTGATCAAGGCTTCTCATTAATCCTCCCCACTTCGTTTTAGGAAATAAAAACTTGCCGTTTGCATTCAGATTGGCTCTGGAAGCTTCATAATTATAAGGGCCGCGGTCTTTGGGATAATAGGAAAGATCAAAAGTAATAAGCTGGTTTTGCCCAAAGTCAAGTGTTTTCTCAGGAAAGATTTCTTTTTGAGAAACGGCACGTGTTCTTGGATCAGAAAGAAATGCTTTGTTATCACGAAGCGGATTATTGATATTTCTTGGATCCTGTAAAGTCGGCTCTATCTGGTACCACGCAATCTGCGCCCTGTTTTTTCCATAAGCCAGACTATTGCTTGAATCGGCTTCAGGAAAAAGTATTCTGCCTGTCTTATCAGTCGCTCCGTGGGGCGTGGAAGCCAGAGCCCAGCTAATTGGCGGGAAACGAAGATCAATGTCACTTTTACTTCCCTCAAAATTGTCGATATAAACAACACCATTATTTCCTTTTCCAATCTGTGGTGCATGACCGGGCTTCAAAAAAGCTGCTTCTGCATAGGCGCTGACAGAAGAAGGAGCAGTAGAATTATAAAAAGGTAATTTGTTCAAAATTTTGGTTAAACGAGGCATATCTCTTCTGTAACTTCCATCCAATCCATACATCGTATTGCGGATCGGATCTTCACCGTAATCCACTTTTGTAAAGAATGGTCTTTCGCTTAACCGAACCATTGTTGCTCCTAAAGCAAATTGTTCCTTAGCGGTATTTTTTAACATATAATCCAGCCGCAATCCCATATAGCTTTTTTGCTGCAATCCGAAATTGGCATTGTTTTCATAATTCACCTGAACAGGAATTCCGGAATTAATGATCGCCTGGTTGATCACTTTAATAGTTCCCAAATCATAATTGATCGTGTAGTCAATATTTTCAATTAACTGCCGTCCTCCGGCAGTTACCGTTACAGAGCCTGGAGGAATATTGTAACCAATACTAATGTCTGCTGAAGAAGAAGTTTTTGCCGTTCCCTGCAATACAAAACGGTCAAGGTTGGGAAATTGCTGCTGCGCTATTGCTTTAATAGAATCATACAAAGGATAATATAAACTGTCTGCCGCAGTTGCCGCATTACTAAAAACTTTTGAAGCAATATCACGCCCGAAAGGCTGCAAAACAGGAAAAATAATTCTGCTGTATTGCGACAAAACGGTATATCCTTCAATATAATCAAAAACACCGTCGGGCTGAGGATCCAGTTGAGAATTGAGCCTGTCAAGATTATCGAGTGTTAAAATCGGTGTTCCCTGGTTCAGGTCGCCAAAAGGAAGATATCTTTTTGCCCCAAACCCCGGTTGCTGGTACAATACATTAAGGTCAAAATCCTGCCTGTCCAGCATTCCGTAGCCAACACTATAAACGTTTTTCATCATTAATTGCCAGATAGGCAAATCCGGCCTTTGTGATGTTGCCTTCAATAATTTTAAAAACAAAACTTTCTGGTTGCTGGAAGATGAATCTGGCGGCACATCCTGTGAAAACTCTCCGACCTGGTAAATTTTCCCATTGTAAGAATATTGAAAAGCAACCGCCAAAACTTCATCAGCCTGTAAAGGCTGGCTCAAAGAAATAAAGCCGGCTCTTTTATTATAAATATATTGGCTTGAATCAAGTTTGCGTGCAAATGTTTTCTCAAAATCCTGAACAGGATTTAATCCCATTCCTATCAATTGCGTATTGATCAAGGTAGAATTTCTGCTGTTTGGATTACTGATGATCGTAGCATATTCGCTGTTGGTATTATTAGCCGGAAGATTTCCGGTAACGGTAAAAGGATGAAAAGGATTTTTTTCGCCAAGATCCATTAAACCAACAATTTCGCGGGCATCGGTAGTAGAACCGTTTTTGTTCGTTACCCAAACTTCAAGTCTTAAAATCTGGACAGGAGTAATTACTGCCGGAGCATTGCTCATTACTTTATTGTAATTATCCTTAAAATATTGTGCGAGCAAAAAGTGACGGTTTTCCTCATAATCATCACCTTTGACTACAAAATGAGTGGCTGCATTTCCACCCTGCAAATTCATTGATTGTCTTTGTGATTTTTGACTGGCTAAAATTCCGGTAACAAATAATTTTCCAAACTGCAATTGTGTTTTGATACCAAAAAGAGATTGTGCGCCGGGAATTAAAGAACCCCGCAATGGGAAAGAAACATTTCCTGCTTCAAAGCGTTTTAAAATCTCATCGTCATTACCGGTATAATCCAACTTTAATTGATTGGTAAAATCAAAATTGGCAACAGTGTTATAGCTGATCGGGAATTTCAGTTTATTTCCAATACTGGCATTTACATTCAGCTGAGCCGCCATATTAAAATCAAATCCTCCATTCCTCCTGGCTCTTTCGGGAAGGGTTGGATTTTTTACATTTTGTCCCTGGTAGCCCGCCGTTACAGATACATTTCCCTGAGGCTGAATATCAATTTTCCCATTTCCAAAAAGCCGGTTGAATAAATTATCAAAAACGGTAAGCTTGGGTTTTACTGAACCCCGGTTCAAAAAACTAAGAGTGTTGGCTCTTTTCTTAAAATAATTCACTTCGGCTTTTTTTGCTTCCAGCGCCCTGAATTCTTCTGCTGTATAAGTTGTAGGTGTTCTGTAGTAATGATCCCCGACTTTTTCAAAAACCGTATAAGTTCTCGTAACCGGATCGTATGCAATTGAATCGGTGATATTGGGGGGAGTTTGGAAATCGTAAGTAGCAGGATTGGAAGAAATAAAATCGCCTCTTGTATCGCGGATCGGGAAAGGAAGACTGTCGTTATTTTTTGGGGAAGAGGAATCCTGTGCAGACACAAATGCGGGCATTCCAATAGAAAAAACTATTGAAAAGATCCAACATATTATCAACCCCATATAATTTGGCGTTAATCTCCTTTTACACATCCGCAAAATTATTTAAGGTAGATTTCTATCAAATGGCTTTTAATGCTTTTTTTATTAATATTTCCAGGTTATTTATTGACGCGTCAGAAAGCAGTATCTTTTTGATCGCCTGTTCTGCCACCGGTCTCGCAATTCCCAAAGCAACTAATGCATTTAACGCATCCTGGTCGAAAGTATTGCCAAAAGAAAAATTTCCTTCTTCCAAAGCTGAAACTTTTGAAACTTTATCTTTCAATTCCAGCACCAGTCTTTCAGCAGTTTTACGGCCGATTCCTTTTACACTTTCCAATACAGATGTTTGTTTCATCTGTATGGCCTTGCTGATCTCTTCCGGTTTCATCGCAGACAACATCATTCTCGCAGTGGCTGCCCCAACTCCTGAAACACTGATCAGCAAAACAAACATATCTTTTTCTACCGTATCATAAAAGCCATATAATGTATGTGCATCTTCCTTAATCTGGAGATAAGTGTATAATTTTCCGGCATCCAATTGCTGAATATAAGCATACGTGTTCAAACTAATATTCACTTCATATCCGACGCCCAGCACTTCCACATATACCACAGCCGGGTTTTTATAAGAAAACTTTCCTGATAAGTACGCAATCATAAATCTTTGAAAAGAAATTCAAAAATAAGTAATTCGGCTTAATGGGCAGGAGTTTTGTTGGGAAAATTATGAAGAATGACAAAAAACAAAAACACTTTTATTTATGGGATGACTATCAAAAGAAAAAAATAATTCTCTCTCTATTAAAGACAAATGATGTTTTGGGAATATTATTAAAAGGTTAAAAAAGTTAAAAAGAGGTGCTTGCCATCCTTTTCGCACAATTGTTGCTGACGAATGAAAAAAATCTTTAAAATCAATACAAAAAATACAAACATGACTAAAAATGTTACTTTTTCGCTACCTGCAGAAGCTTTACAAGGCGCTACCGAAGCTTTTTTACTCGGTGATTTTAATAATTGGAATCCCGAAAATGCTCCTAAATTAGAAAAACAACCCGATGGGTCGTACAAAACTGCCGCTCAACTTGAAGAAGGAAAAACTTATCAATACCGGTTTTTATTGAATGATGGGCGTTGGGTAAATGATTATCATGCACAGAAGTATGTGCCAGTTGCAGGGCTTTATGTCGATAATTGTGTAATTACCGTCCCGGAATCTAATCCTGAAGAGAATAAAGAAGCGATGGTAAAAAAAGCCGCTCCAGGCAAAACGAATGTGGTTAAGCTTGATACTGCCGAAGAAAAACCTTCAAAAACGAGCAAAAAAACAAGTGCTGCAAAATCTCCTAAAAAGACTACTGCTAAAACTAAAGAAGAAAAGGCAGCTCCAAAAACCAGGAAAGCCAAATCTGCTTCTGACGCTGATATTAATCAAAAAGTAGTTCGCGGCAAGAAAAGTTCGGAAGAAAAAAAGAATGAGAAGGAATAATCTTATAGAACCGCTTGCAATACATTTCTAATAATTCGTTCCATTCCTGAAATTCATATGCCTCTTAAAATTTTGTTTTATTAACGCTCCTTCTGTTGTTACCTTTATCGCGTCTAAATAATGTTTATGATAAAAGTTGGAGTTTTTGGTGTTGGGCACTTGGGAAAGTTTCACCTGAATAACTGGAAGGAAATTGAAGGAATCAAATTAGTGGGTTTTTATGATCCGTCCGATCTTACTGCCAATGAAATAAAGAAAGAATATGGCTTAAAGAGATTTAAAAATCCTGACGACCTTATTGATGCAAGCGATGCTGTTGATATTGTGGCTCCCACAACCGCTCATTTTGAATTGATTAAAAAAGCTATTCTAAAAAGCAAACATGTCTTTGTGGAAAAGCCATTGACCAACACAATGGATGAAGCAAAAGAAATTGTAAAGCTGGCCAAAGAAGCAAATATTAAATTCCAGGTAGGGCATGTGGAGCGCTTCAATCCTGCTTTACTGGCGGCAAGAGAACATGAACTCAATCCAATGTTTATTGAAGTGCATCGCCTTTCACAATTCAATCCAAGAGGTACGGATGTGAGTGTTATTCTCGATTTGATGATCCATGATATAGATATTATTCTTTCGCTGGTAAAAAGCAACGTCAAAAATGTTTTTGCCAACGGCGTGAATGTGTTGAGTGATACGCCTGATATTGCCAACGTCCGCATCGAATTCGACAATGGATGTGTCGCCAATCTTACTTCGTCGCGTATCAGCATGAAAAAGATGAGGAAAATGCGCTTGTTTCAAAAAGATGCTTATGTTGGAATTGATTTTCTTGATAAAAAAATAGAGATCATCAAATATAAATCTCCCGGAGATAAAGATGTTTTTACCTTCGATATTGATACAGGTCATGGTAAAAAAACCATCGCTATTGCTGCCCCTGTGATCAAAGAAAACAATGCGATCAAAACAGAATTGCAAAGCTTCACAGATGCGATCATAAATAATAAAACTACTGCTGTTACTGAAATTGATGGTTATCGCGCCATGGAAGTAGCACATATGATTCTTGAAAGGATCAGCCGAAACCAGCTTAAATAATTCAAACTGCTTCACTTGCAAAAGCGCTTACACATTGGCTTTTATGCTTTAGGCGACATTGTTGCTTCCATTGTTGCATGGTTCATTTTCTTTTGGATCCACAAGAATCTTGATGGAGAAAGTTTTGAAGTCAATAATAAATTTCTGATCGGACTCATCCTTTATCCTCCCGGTTATTTTATTTTATATCATCTTTTCGGAAACTATAAAGGGATTTATTACAAATCAAGATTGCTGGAATTATTGTCAACTTTTTTGAGCACTTTTTTAGGAAGCATTATCCTGTTTTTTATTTTCCTCTTGTATAAAAGATATCAGAATCTTTCTTCGTTTTATACCCAGTTTTTTATCCTGTTCGGGCTTCAGTTTTTTATTACTTATTTTATCCGCTATTTATTATTAACGAAGGTTCACAAACAGCTTCAGCGGGAAGAAGTCTGGTTCAACACGTTAATTATAGGCAACAAAGAAAAAGCAAAAGAATTATTTGATTCGATCAGCAGCAATCATGAAAAAACCGGTTATCGGGTTCGTGGTTTTATTTCTTCACAAACAAATAAAAACAATGAAGCGAATGGAGAAATGCCTTTTCTTGGCGACTTATATTCTACGAAAAAAGTAATCGATGAACACCAGATCAGCGAAGTAATTATTGCTTTGCAAAATGATGAAAGAAGTGGCCTGGAAAAGATTTTACAAACATTGGCTGAAAAAGAAGTGAACGTAAAAATGATGCCGGATCAGGTAGATATTTTAAGTGGAAATGTGCGCACAACCAATATTATGGGAACACCGTTGATTGAAATCCATACCGGGTTAATGAATGCATGGCAGCAAAATGTAAAACAGCTGGTTGATATTTTATTATCGGTTTCAGGACTCATCATTCTTTCTCCTTTATTAATATATACTGCTGTTCGGACAAAACTTTCTTCAAAAGGAAGTATCTTTTATTCGCAGGAAAGAGTTGGCTACAAGGGCAAGCCGTTTTTTATTCATAAGTTTCGTTCCATGATAATGAATGCCGAAAAAAACGGCCCGATGCTCAGTAGTGATCATGATGAAAGAATCACCAAATGGGGGAAAATAATGCGGCGCTGGCGGCTGGATGAATTGCCTCAGTTGTGGAATGTCCTTAAAGGAGAAATGAGTCTTGTAGGTCCGCGCCCGGAAAGAAGATTTTATATCGATCTGATCACAAAAGATCATCCTGAATATAAAATTCTTTTAAAAGTAAAACCAGGAATTACCAGCTGGGGAATGGTAAAATTTGGCTATGCCGAAAATGTCAGGGAAATGATCGAACGCATGAAATATGATATCATCTATATCGAGAACATTTCTCTTGCACTTGATTTTAAGATCATGATCCACACGATCAGAATTATTTTACTGGGAAAAGGAAAGTAAATTATTGCATTATTAAATTATTCGGCTCTTCATTGCAGAT
>Ga0134125_10001898_pt1 | contig 25205 bp, 24 predicted proteins | sample KB31751_FD_96464 | JGI IMG/M metagenome (GOLD analysis project Ga0134125, IMG submission 96464) | Terrestrial soil microbial communities with excess Nitrogen fertilizer from Kellogg Biological Station, Michigan, USA - KB3-175-1 | ecosystem: Environmental > Terrestrial > Soil > Unclassified ...
GAACTTCGACCAGGTCAACATCATCCCGACTTTCGTGCTGACGCCGCTTTATTGGTTCGGCGGCATTTTCTACTCGGTGCCGCTGCTGCCGCACTGGGCGCAGCCGATCTCTTACTTCAACCCGGTGCTCTACATGGTCAACGCCTTCCGCTACGGCTTTCTCGGGGTGTCTGACGTCAATATCGGCGCCGCGTTCGCCATCATGGTCGGCGCTGCCGTGGCGCTGTTCGTCGTGGCGATCGCGCTGATGGAGCGCGGCTCCGGAATAAGAGAGTGAGGCGCGTTGCGCTGGTGAGCGCGCGCGCCGCGCGCCACTTCGATGAGGATCTGCCGCCGCTCATCACCGCCTTCGATGAGGCCGGCGTCGCGGCGGCGGCGGCGGACTGGGACGACCCGCAGGTCGACTGGGCGGGGTTCGATCTGGCGCTGCTGCGCTCGACCTGGGACTACACGCAGCGGTTTTCGGAATTCCTCGCGTGGGCGGATCGAGTGGCGCAGCTCACCACCTTCCTCAATCCCCCGCCCGTCATTCGCTGGAACACCGACAAGCACTATCTGCGGGAGCTCGCGCTCGCAGGGGTCCCCACAGTACCGACGCAATTCGTCGAGCCGGGAGAAAATGCGGCGCAGGCGCTCGCGCGCTTCATCGCGCAGGAACGGCCGGCGGAGTGGGTCGTGAAGCCGGCCGTCGGCGCAGGCTCGAAGGATGCCGCTCGCTACGGGCGCGGCGATGAAGGGCCGGCGACCGACCATATCTTGCGGCTCCTGCTGGCCGGCCGCAGCGTGCTGCTGCAGCGCTATCTCGAGCAGGTGGACCGGCACGGGGAGACCGCGCTCATGTACCTCGGCGGGCGGTTCAGTCATGCCATCCGCAAGGGACCATTGCTGCGGCGCGGCGCGGCGGAAACAGAAGCGCTGTTTGTAGCGGAGGAGATCTCGGCGCGCGTCCCTGCAGCCGAGGAGTTGCAAGTCGGGAATCGTGTCCTGAAGAACCTGCCGTTTGCAACGCCTCTTTACGCGCGCGTGGACCTGATCCGGTCAGACGAGGGCGATCCGTGCCTCCTCGAGGTCGAGCTCACCGAGCCGTCACTCTTCTTCTCGCATGCGCCCGGTGCGGCGGCCCGCTTCGCGCAATTGTGCTCCCGCTTGCCGCTGCCGGCGCGGTAGGGAGCGCACGTGCTGGCAGTCGCATGCCCTCGAAGCATCGCGGCCGTTGCGGCTGTCGCTGAGTTGATACAGCGCTTCGAGCGGGTGCTTTGCGATCGCATGGCCGCGCCTGGCTGCCGGCCACCACGGCGGGCCGGCTCGCTGACTCTGTATTGCCCGGTGGCGAAGCCTGTAAATCCCATTGCGCGGCGCGCCGAGCGCATGTAAGACTCTTGCGCATGGCGCAGAAGCGGGCGTTGATCGTCGACGACTCGAGATCGGCGCGTGTATTCCTCGCGCGCATCCTCGAGAAGCACGACATCGAGGTCGACAGCGTCGAAAGCGCCGAGGCCGCCATCGGCTATCTGGGTGGCCACCGGCCGGACGTCATCTTCATGGACCACATGATGCCGGGCATGGACGGCTTCCAGGCGGTGCAGGCCATCAAGAACGACCCCCGCACGGCTACCATCCCGATCATGATGTATACCTCCCAGGAAGGGGAGGTCTACCTCGGACAGGCGCGCGCACTCGGCGCCGTCGGCGTGTTGCCGAAGCAGATCAAGCACGCTGACGTCTCCAAGGTGCTCTATCAGCTCCACCTGATCGCCGACCGGCGCACCTCCGAGCAGACGACCTTCCGGCCGCTCGAGGCGATCATGCCGCACGTGGAGCGGGAAGCCGCCACGAAGGAAGCCGCAGGTGCGTTGCCACCCGTGACCTTCACCAGCGAGACTGAGTCGCCGGAGGGCGCCGGTTCTCTGCGCCGCTGGCTTCATGCCAGCCTCGATGCGCAGACGGAGCGCATTACCGCGGAAATCCGCGAGCTCCTGCCCACCCGGCCGCATCGCGATTCGGGCTGGCTCGCCGGACTGGCGGTCGTGGCGTGCGTTGCGGCGGTTTTCGCCACCGGCTCCTGGTGGAGCGATCACACCCGATTGCAGGCGGCCCGTGCAGAGCTGACGCTGCTGCAGCAGGCGGCGGCCGCACGTGCGGCTGCAGCGCCCACCGCGGTCCCCGCCTCGGTGGCACCGGCCCCGCCGCCGCAGAGTGCCTCGCCTCAGGTAACGCTGAAGCCGATCGTGCTCCAGGTGCCGTACGGCGCCGAAGCTCTGGGTGGCCCGCGGCTCGATGTCATCAGAGAGACGCTGGAGCGTCTGGCTGCGGATCACGCACGCGGCGTGGTGCAGATACGCACCTTCGCCGGCCGGTTCTGCCTCAAGGGGGATTCGGTCAAGGGCTATGTGCTCGCGCCAGGAAAAACGCCCTTCGCCCAGTGCGACATGGTCGGCAATCCCGCCGATGATGCCCTGCCTCCGGCGCAGAGGATGCCGTTGCCGCTGGCCAATCTGATCGCCGCGATCCGCGACTCGACCCATGGGGCGCTGGACGTCGAGACTTCCGTGGGCGATCCTGCTACCAACAGAGCACCCTACCCCCCGGTAACCGAGGAGCTTACGGCAGGCGAATGGAACCGAGCCGGCAAGGCCAACAATCGCATCGAGATTCTCGTACGCTGAGCACCGCGAGGGGCTCGTCGCGCCGCGACGAGCGCGCTGGGCCCGGGAAACGGGTGCTGCGTAGCGCAGTGGCTGGTGGCACGGTCTGCTCCGATGACTTCCATCCTCCGGCGTGGCTGCGCAACCCTCACCTGCAATCCATGCTGGCGAGCACCGCTGCGAGGCGGGGCCCGATTACGCGGCGCGCCGCTGCGCTGATCGCCGCGCAGCGGGAGATGCTGCTCGACTGTGGCGGAGGCGTGCGTCTGCAATGCTTTCGCTCCTCGCCGAGGGGTGTCCGGGGTAGCCCGGTAGTGCTGCTGCACGGCTGGGAGGGCAGTGCGGAGTCGCTCTACGTTCTGTCACTCGGCCAGCAGCTCTTCGACCGCGGATTCGACGTCCTGCGCCTCAACCTGCGCGATCACGGCGAGACACACCATCTCAACAGCGGCCTCTTCCATTCCTGCCTGCTGCCCGAAGTGGTGGGTGCGATGCGCGCGCTGCAGTCGGCCGTCGGCGGCGGGCCGTTGCGGCTGGTCGGCTTCTCGCTGGGCGGCAACTTCATACTGCGCGTCGGTGCGCAGGCGCGTGCCGCGGATCTCGACATCGCGAAAATCGTTGCGGTCTCGCCGGTGTTGGATCCGAGCGATACGCTGCGCGCGCTGGAAGGCGGCTTCTTCGGCTATCCCCGCTACTTCGTGCGCAAATGGTGGCGCTCGCTCCTGAAGAAGCAGGCGGCATGGCCGGGCCACTATGACTTCGCGCAACTGCGGCGGGTACGCGATCTGCGGCGCCTGACCGCGGAGCTCATCCGCCGCTTCACCGACTTCGGTACCCTGGAGGAATACCTCGAGGGCTATTCGATCACCGGCGGGCGGTTGGCCGGGCTCGATGTTCCGACCACTCTCTTTACCTCGCTCGATGATCCGATCATTCCTGCAGGGGGGCTCGAGCGGTTGGCGCGGCCACCCTCGCTCCGCATCGTGGTGACGCAGCTCGGTGGGCACTGCGGCTTCCTCGACCGTCTCACCGGACCCACCTGGGTGGAGCGGCGCATCATCGCCGAGCTCGACACCACCGCAGAGCCCGCCGATCTCGACCCGGCGCTCACCAGCGCTTAGCGGCTCGCTTTGCCGTGGGAGTGGTGGCGCTTCTCATCGAAGTGCACGACGGGCTGTCCGCCGGTCACCGTCATATCGCCGTCGACCACCGCCCCGCGCGCAATGGCGACCGCATGCGCGACGATGTCGGCGTGGATCACCGCAGATGAGCCGATTTCCAGCTTGCCCTCGATGACCAGGCGTCCGCTGAAGCGACCCGCGATGACCGCTGCCGCAGCATGGACCTCGCCCTCCCAATGCGCCTCCGCGGTGAGGCTCAGTGCACCGCCCACGCGGCCGTCCCCCCGGATCGAGCCACAGAGGAGCAGCGGTCCGTCGGTCTCGACGTCTCCGGTCAATCGGCAGCTCCCTGCGACGAAGGTCGGCGAGGCTCCCAACCGGTCCAGCAGTCGACGCTTGGGCGTTTCGGTCATCGTTTGACGATAATAGGGGGAAGCTCCACCGGGGGTGTCGATGAGATTCTCGTACCGTGCGGTAGGTCCGATTGCAGCCGCGGCCATCCTGGCTCTGCTGACCGCGTGCAGCCGCACCCAGCAGGACTGGCGGGTCGCGCAGCAGGCGGGAACTCCTCAGGCTTACGAGGTCTTCGCCCAGCGACACCGCGACAGCGAGCTCGCGGCGGTCGCGCGCCAGCGGGCCGCGCAGCTCACCGAGGAAGCAGCGTGGCAGCGGGCGGCACGCCTGAACACCGCGGCCGCCTATCAGCAATACCTCACCCAGTACCCGAACGGCTCCTGGTCCCAGGACGCCCGCATCCGGATGCAGAGCAGGGCCATGACGGCGCAGGTCCCCCAGGATACGGCTCCGGCGGCGCTCGCAGGCGCCGAGCCCGCCATCTCGCCTGACAGCGCCGTCGTCGGAGGTGCCCGGGACAGGATGGCACCTGCAGCATCTCAGGCCGACGTGCATCCCGACGGCGCGGCCACGAGTGGGGGACGCTCCGCCGTGCAACTAGGCGCGTTCAGCACTGTTGCCAACGCCAACAACGCCTGGACGCAACTCTCCTCCAGGTTTCCGGCAGAGCTTCGTGGGCTGACGCCGAAGATCGTGTCCGTGATGTCGTCAGGGCGCAGCCTCTACAGATTACAGACTCGTGTTGCGGACGAGGACGCGGCGCGCCAGCTCTGCCGGCAGCTCCAACAGCGCTCGCAGGCCTGCCTGCCAGTGCCGTAAGCGGCGGGCGCCGGTCACAACCTGACAATTCACGTCACCTCGCCGGAGTTGGCGACGGCCTCATAACTAGCTGATCAGCAAGGCAATTCTCGCCTGGCACGGCCTTTGCTCCAACTCCTGCGGGCGTCGCCTCTGCGAGGTGGCGCCGTGGAACTGCGAACAACTTTCCCCGGTGTTCGCTCTACTCATGCGCCGCGACGCGTCTTCCCCCGCTCGCGGCGCACATTTTTTTGGGCCGTTGACAGGAAGTCAGGTCAGGATTGCGACGTCGAGTTTTCCGGATCGCCGATCGACGTTGAGTCCGACCGCACCGGAGTAGCGGTAGAGGGTGAGATCCACAGAGCTGTCGCCCACCGTCAGATTTCGCAGTGAGACGCGCTCGACTCGCGGCGGCAGCTGCGGGTAGCGGAAGGCGATCTGGCGCGCGGCCGCATCGATCGTGAGGCCGAGGCACGCCTGCAGCATGGAAAACACGGCCGCCGCCGCCCACGCCTGCGGCGAGCAGGCCACCGGATAGGCGGTCGGTCCCTTCCCCTCGCGCCGGCGAAAGCCGCAGAAGAGCTCCGGGAGGCGGCCCGACTCGAAGAATGTCGAGGCATCCAACTGCGCCGACAGGATCCTGACTGCCAGGTCCTTGGCAGGCGAGGCTGAGAGACCCGCGGCGATCAGCGCGTTATCGTGCGGCCAGATCGATCCGTTGTGATACGCCATCGGGTTGTAGCGCGACTCGCGGTCGGCGAGCGTGCGCACGCCCCAGCCCGTGAAGAAGGTATCCTGTCCCAACATGCGGGCGATGGACTCGGCGTGCTCTGGCGCCGCAATGCCCGAGAACAGACAGTGCCCCGTGTTGGAGGCGCGCACCCGGCAGGGCTCCTTGTAGCCGTCGAGCGCCAAGGCATAGAGACCGAGCTCCGGACACCAGAACCTCGCCCGGAAGCGCTCACGCAGAGTGACTGCCTGCTCGCGCTGCGTCCGGGCCATATCGTCGTGGCCCAGTGCCTGTGCCAACGCGGCCGCGGCGACGTGCGCGGCGTATGTATACGCCTGCACCTCGCACAGAGCGATCGGCCCTTCGGCGAGGCGCCCGTCGGCGTGGAACACGGAGTCGCTCGAGTCCTTCCACCCTTGCTGCAGGAGGCCGTGCGCCGAGCGCCGCTGATACTCGATGAATCCATCGCCGTCCCGGTCGCCGTAGCGATCGATCCACGCGAGGGCCGCGCGGATGTTGGGCCAGATCGTCTCGATGAAGGCGAGATCGTCGGTGCGTCGCCAGTACGCGCCTGCCAACATGACGTAGAGCGATGTCGCATCGATGCTGCCGTAATAGCGCCCGAAAGGGACCTCCCCGAGCGCGGCCATCTCGCCCCGGCGTGCCTCGTGCAGGATCTTGCCGGGCTCCGCGTCGCGCTCCGGTAGGTCACGTGTCGCCTGAGTCGCTGCGAGAAAAGACAGGACGCCACGCGAGATCTGCGGTGCGAGCCACAAGCATTCGAGCGCCGTTATGATGCCGTCACGGCCGAAGGTGGTATCGAACCACGGCACGCCGGCATAAGGGTAGAGACCGGAGCTCGTCTCGGTGAGCAGCATGTCGAGATCTGCTGTCGAGCGCGTCATCCAGGCATTGAACTGCTCGTTGGACGTTTCCGCGCAGCACAGGAGCCGCTCGCCTTTCGCCCGGGAATGCTCCGCGCGGGCAAGCGCCGCCTGGAAGGACATCACCGCCGGACGCTCCGCGTCGATCGAGCAGGTCACCTTGATCTCGAATACCTGCTCCGCTCTCCCCTCGAGGTGCGCATCGAGCTGCAGCTCCGCGGCGGAGATGCGGTGCGCGCGCGGTTGGCATTCGATCAGGGTCCGCCGCGTCACACCGTCGAGCCCCTGATAGGCGAGCTCGGCCCCATCCTCGGTCAGGCGGGGCTTGTACAGTTGGCCTCTTTGCCGGCGCTCCTCGCCGCGCACCTCGAAGATGTCAGCGAAGTCGGCCGCGAACTCGAGCGCCAGCGAAATCTCGAGCGGCGTGCGGGTGAAATTGCGCACGTGCAGGTGCTCGTAGCAAACGCCTGCGCGAATGAGCTTGGAGCGGTAGATATGGAGCGAGCCGCGGGGGAGCAGCATGCTGCCGCCGAGGTAAACGTCAGGATTCGTGAGGTCCACTCCCATCAGCACGTTGTCGCGGCGCACGGCCGAGGAGAGCAGCAGGGGCCGGCCGCCGGCGAGTTTCAGGGCCAGCCGCGACAGAAACCGGGTGCCCTGATGATAGAGGCCCTCCTCGTGACGCGCGCCGGCCGCGATGTCGCCGAAGTCGTTGAAGAGGCCGAAGGTATCGTCGTGCTTCAGCACGAAGGTGCGCTCCGGCACCGGCACCTCGGGCGCCAGGATGTAGAACTCCGTTGCCGCCATGTTCACGCTCGCCGCCGACACCACTTCTTCCCGCAGCTGCGATAGATGGCGCAGTATTCCCGCGCCATGCGGGCGGCGCCGAAGCGGCGCTCGAACTGCCGCCGGCACGCGCGGCGGTCGAGGCCGCGTGCACGCTCCACGCAGGCCGCTGCTTCCTCGATGCTGGTAACGATGTAGCCGGTGATGCCGGGGTCGATGACCTCGGGAACCGAGCCTCGCGCGAATGCTATCACGGGGGTGCCGCAGGCCATCGCCTCGATCATCGTCAGGCCGAAAGGCTCCGGCCAGTCGATGGGGAAGAGCAGCGCCAGCGCGCCCCCCAGCACCTCGGTTTTCGTGCTCTCATCGACCTCCCCCAGGTACTCCACGCCCGGGGCCGCGAGCAAGGGCGCGATTTCCTCGGCAAAATACTGGCGGTCGCTGTCATCGATCTTGGCCGCGATCTTGAGCGGCAACCCGGCGCGCCGCGCGATCGCGATGGCCCGGTCCAACCGTTTCTCCGGCGCGATGCGTCCGAGGAACACGAGGTAGCTTCCCGCGTCATAATGCGGACGGTGCAGCCCGAGGGGCAGGCCATGATGAACGGTTCCCGCCCAGCTCGCCCATGGCAGAGGCGCGCGCTGGGCATCGGAGATCGATACCAGTGGCAGCTCGGCGAACTCGCGGTGCAGCCGCTCGAGGCCGGAGATGTCGAGTCTGCCGTGGAGCGTCGTGAGCACGGGCACGGCGCAACGCCGCGCGAGCGGCAGATGAATGCTGTCGGTGTGGCAATGGATCACGTCGAACACATCAGCGTGTGCGAACACGGCGTCGACGAGAAGCGCGTGCAGCGCAACGTCGGCAGTGGGCTCGGGCTCGAGGCGCAAGGCCCGGTCGCATACCGCCACGAGCTCGGCCGATGTATGCGAGTCACCGCTCGCAAACAGCGTGACCTGGTGCCCCTGGCTGACCAGCTCCTCGGTGAGATACGAAACCACGCGCTCTGTGCCGCCGTAGAGCTGTGGAGGAACGCTCTCGTAGAGCGGTGCCACTTGAGCGATGCGCAAGGCCGTCCTCGTTGCGGATATCGATTACTGAAGAGCAAAACGCATACCCGTCGCGGAGCGAAACCAACGTCATGACCATACCGGCCGCCTCGCTCGATCCGACACCGCCCTTGCGGCGCGCAAGCCTTGCTGCGCCGGCGGGGCTTTGCGCGTCAGGACGCGATGCCGTCCGCGCCGCGACTCTGGCCAATGGAATGCGTGTGGTCGTCTGGCCGGTGGGCAACATTCCCAACGTGGCCCTCTACAATTGGGTCCGCGCCGGCAGCCGCAACGAAGCGCCCGGCGCCACCGGCCTGGCGCACTTCTTCGAGCACATGATGTTCAACGGCACGAGCCGTCACCGGCCCGGCGAGTTCGATCGGCTGATGGAAGGCGAGGGCGGCGCCAACAACGCGTTCACCAGCGATGACGTCACCGTTTACCAGGACTGGTTCCCGGCGAGCGCGCTCGAGCTCGTGCTCGATCTGGAGTCGGATCGGGTGGCGCACCTCGCCTTCACGCCGCAGGTTATCGAGAGCGAGCGCGGCGTGGTCGCTTCCGAGCGGCGGCTGCGGGTCGATGACAACAGCCACGGCCTGCTCGCGGAGCAGGTGCAGGCGACGGCATTCGTCGCCCATCCCTACCGCTTCCCCACCATAGGTTGGCCGGCAGACATCCAGTCCTGGCGCCTCGAGGACCTGCAGGAGTTCTACCGGACCTACTATGCTCCCAACAACCTGACACTGGCGCTGGCGGGCGATGTCGATCCGGAGCGGGCGATTGCCCTCGCGCGGCGGTACTTCGAGCCGATTCCTGCGCAGGCGCCGCCCCCGCCGGTGCGCGCCGTCGAGCCCGAGCAGCTCTGCGAGCGACGCGTATTGATTAGGCGCAAGGCGCAGACGCCGCTCCTGCAGTATGCCTATAAGGCGCCTCGCGCGTCTGACCCGCGCGCTCCCGCCGTGAGCTTGCTGCTCTCCGCGCTCGTCGAAGGTGATGCCTCGCGGCTGCATCGCGCGTTGGTGGAGGACAGGCAGGTCGCAATCGAGGTGAGCGGACACTGGCAGGAGGGATTCGATCCCGGGCTCCTGTGGCTGTCACTGATCCTGCCCGAAGGCGCCGACCCCGAGGAGGCGCGTGAGGTACTCGACGCGGAGCTGGCGGCGGTCGCTACGGACGGTGTGACGGAGGCAGAGCTGGAACGCGCGCGCAACCTGGCCACGGTCGGCCTGTGGCGGCGGCTCGCCACCATCGACGGTAAAGCGCAGCTTCTCGGTGAATATGAGGTGTTTCACGGCGACTGGTCCAAACTGTTCGACGCGCCTGCGCGGATCGCGGAGGTATCCGGCGAGGACCTGCGGGCCGTCGCCGGCGAAATTCTGAACGACAGCCGCCGCACGGTGGGCGTGTTGGTTCCCTCGGAGGAGTCCCCGGACACGGGCCGGCGCGCCATGCGCGCGAGCGCCGGCACATGACGGTCCGGACCCCGGAGCACGAACGGCTCTCACTCGGCAATGGCGCAGTCCTCATTCTGGTCCCGCGCCGTGACGTTCCACTCGTGGCGTTCAATGCCGTGCTGCGCGGTGGCGGACTCGCGGATCCCGCATCGCGTCCCGGCGTGGCTTCGCTCGTTGCCGGCCTGTTGGAAAAAGGCGCAGGCGAGCGCAATGCCTATGCGTTCGCCGACGTCGTCGAAGGGGCCGGTGGCAGCTTCGGCGCCATGGCGGACCCGGAGGCGATCACCGTCCGCGGCCAGTTTCTCGCGCGTGACCAGCAACTGATGATGGAGCTGCTCGCGGACGCGCTGCTGCGCCCTACATTGGATGGGGAAGAGCTCGAGGATCTCGCGGCCCGGCACATCGAGCTCATCAAAGCGGCCAAGGACTCCGATCCGGCGGAGCTCATCGGCACCTACGGGCGCGCGTTCCTCTTCGCCGATCATCCTTACGGGCGGCCGGTGTTCGGCAGCGAGGCTTCACTCGCCGCCACCGATCGGGAGGATGTGCTGCGCTATTACGACGGCCAGTTCGGCGCCGAAAGGTTGATTCTGGTGCTCGCAGGCGACTTCGACGCCGACCTGCTGGCGCGCATGGCTGCCGAAAGTTTCTCCCGCTGGCCGCAAACCGCCACTGCTGTGCCGACATTGGCGCGGCCGCATCCGGTCGCTGGCCGGCGCGTGCTGCTGGTCGATTTCCCGGGCTCGGCGCAGACCTACTTCTGGATCGGCAACGTGGGCGTCGAGAAGCGCTACCCTCGCCGCGCCGCGCTCGATCTGGTCAACACCCTCTTTGGCGGGCGCTTCACTTCCCTTCTCAACACGGAGCTGCGCATCAAGTCGGGTCTCTCCTATGGGGCGCGCTCGGGCTTTGCCCGCGGCAGTGTCCCCGGTGAATTTTCGCTGCGCTCCTTCGCGCAGACGGAGAACACCGGCCGGGCGCTCGATCTGGCGCTGCAGACGCTCGAGCGCCTGCGGCGGGAGGGAGTGACCCGGGAGATGCTTGCCTCCGCCCGAGGCTACATGCTCGGGCAGTATCCGCTCGGCCTGGAGACCGCCACCGATTGGGCCGCCATGCTGGCGGAGATCGAGCTCTACCGGCTGGGTCGCGGCTACATCGATGACTACCCTGCGCAGCTCGCGGCCGTCGGTGTTGCGGAAGCGCAGGCGGTGATCGAGGAGGCCTTTCCGCCTGCCGATTCCGTGGCCATCGTGGCGATCGGGGATGCCGCCCGAATCCGCGGCGCCCTCGCCGGATACGGCCCGGTATCGCAGATGGCGCTGACCGATCCAGAATTCTCACGACTTTGACGGCCGCCCTTGGGGTTGCACGGCTCAGCCCCCATCTTCGGCACAGACTCCGCCAAGAGACCCCCTCGCTCATGGAATACCGGGATTACTACAAGATTCTGGGTGTTGCCCGCACGGCCGCCGCTGAGGACATCAAGAAGTCCTACCGCCGTCTCGCCCGCAAATACCATCCCGACGTCAGCAAGGAGAAGGACGCCGAGCAGAAGTTCAAGGAAGTGCAGGAGGCTTATGAGGTCTTGAAAGACCCGGAAAAGCGCGCCGCGTACGATCAGCTCGGCAGCGACTGGAAGTCCGGGCAGCAGTTCCGGCCGCCGCCGGATTGGGCGAGCGGCTTCGAGTTCAGCGGCGGGTCCCGCTCGCGCGGGGCCGGCCGCGGACCTGTGTTCGAGGAGGAAGGCTTCAGCGATTTCTTCTCCTCGCTCTTCGGCGGTGCCAGCCCGTTCGGTACGGCAGGAAGGCGGCAGCCGCAGGCCGGGCGTGACCATCATGCCCGGATCGACATCGATCTCGAGGAGGCCTTCGCCGGCGGCACGCGCACGCTCGACCTGAAGCGCCCGGAGCTGAAGACGGACGGGACCCTGGAGCTGCGCTCGCACACGGTGCGCGTCACCATTCCCGCGGGCGTTACCGATGGTCAGCTGATCCGGCTCACCGGCCAAGGTGAAGCGGCTCCAGGCGGTGGACGTTCAGGTGACCTGTACCTCGAGGTCCACGTGCGCCCGCACCGCCTCTATCAGCTGGAGGGGCGTGACGTCACCCTGACGCTCCCGGTCGCCCCTTGGGAAGCGGCGCTCGGGGCGACGGTTACCGTGCCGACCCTCGGGGGCGCTGTCGACATGCAAGTACCGGCCGGAGCGCAATCGGGCCAGAAGCTGCGGCTGCGGGGTCGCGGCCTGCCGGGTCAGCCGCCCGGCGATGAGTATGTGCAGCTCAAACTCGTTCTGCCGCCGGCAAACTCGCCCGAGGCGCGCACGGTGTACGAGGAGATGCGAGCAAAGCTCGCGGCATTCGACCCGCGCGCCGATATCGGCTGAGCGCGGCAGTCACTGCCCGAACGAGCGGTCGCCTGAGGCGAGATACGCGGCTTCCTCGGCGGTGTTGGTGCGCCGCAGTACCTGGTTGCGATGCGGAAAGCGGCCGAACCGCGCCACGATGGAGTGATGGAGCTGTGCGGACTCGAGCGCGCCTACGAACATCGAGCGGAGCTCTTGCGGTGCCTCGTTGAGGAGTCTGCGGTATGCCGCCACGGACTCCTCCTGGGCGTCGCGCAGCTCCGCGTGCTGCAGCGGCATGTAAAAGAAAATCCGCTCCACCGGACTCAACGCCGCGTCCGCCGCGGCTTGCATTCCCGAGAGGGTCAGCGCGAGCGCGTCGCGGTCCGTGGCAAAGGCGCGCTCCGTGCCCCGGTAGATATGGCGCGGAAATTGATCCAACAGGAGAATGAGAGAGAGGCAGCGTCGCGGGCTGTCCGCCCAGGCGATGAGCCCTCCGGCCGCCGCGCGCTCGACGAGCGCGCCGAAGCGGGAGCGGACCAGCTCATCGGTCTGCTGCTGCTCCTCGGCATCCGAGCCGAACCAGAGCGCGAAACGCTCGCTCATGCCCTCGGGCTTGAGCGGCAGCCTTCCGAACCAGAATTGGCGTATTTCGAGAGCCTCGTCCATGGACTCATTATCACTCGCAGAGACTCTCCAGGTATCCCTGGGCGACCGGCGAGAGCCGCTTCAGCGCCAGAGCACGCGCTTTCGGCGCATCGATGATGTACTCGAGCGGTCCCGAGACCAGCATCTGGCGGATGCGCGGATGCCGCGCCGATGCCCGCGCCATTTTGTTGAGCACGGTGAAGCCGCGGTTGATCTTCTCCCGGGATGCCCGGTTCTGCTCGATGGTGCGGGCGAGGTACTGGCCGAAGCGCGCGTAGAGGAAATAGTCGTCATCTCCGACCTGGAAGCGCGCCTCGGCGAAAAAATCGGGAAAGTTCTTCTCGAGATACGAGTTGACGCTCCGCAGAGAGGGCCCAGGGTCGCTGTCAGTCGACGCTTTGCTCTTCATGTCGTTCGTCACACCTCCAGGGGTCCGGCGACGCGCGCGGATGTTGAGCCAGTGCACCGCCCAATGCAAGCAAAAAAAATAGCCCGCTGAGTTTCCTCAGCGGGCTAATTTTTTGGTTGACTAGGATCCGATAGATCGCTGTCAGCTTGCGTCACGGACATCTATTTACTCGGCTGAAACGCTGGGGCCTTTGCCCCGGCCCAATCTCAAAGGCCCGCGTGTCACTCCACGCGTCGGATCGTTCCTGACAGCCGCTGCAAAAGTTGCGGCCGCCACTACCCGTGCCCGCGTCGACCTCCGGATTTCTGCTTCATTATCCTCCGCAAGTATTTTTGCGCGTACGCATCAACAGCTGCTCTCTCACTGAAAATCATACCGATTCCAGCTTGACTTTTCCGTTGTAATTGGGCAACAGAGGGGGGCCTGCGAGCGGCAGCCACACCCCGAAACGCGCCCCTTCCGCCGCGGGAAGGTCGGCTGCCGTGACGCCACCGCGGTGGTATTCCGCGATGAGGCGCACGATGTAGAGGCCCAGCCCGAAATGCGGCCGACTGTCGCTGCCGCTGCGCGACTGCCAGAGCGATTCGAATAGCCGTCCGCGCGCCTCGGGCACGAGCGGAGGGCCTGGATTGTCGACTTCGAGCACGGCGGCTGTCGGTTCGCGCCGCAAGCGCACGGTGATCGTGGCTCCGGGCGGACTGAAGTCGACGGCATTGTCGATGAGCTTGTCGAGAAGCTGCACGATCAGGTCGGGCGCGCCATCGATCTCGAGCGGCTCAGGCGGCAGCTCTGTCGCGAAGCGGCGTTCGGGAAATGCGACCGTGTACGCACTTACGGCGGACGCAATTACCGGTGTCAGGTCGAAGCGCGCGCGCTCGGCGTTGCCGATTGCTTCCTCCACCCGCGTGGCAGCTCCCATGGCCACCAGAATCGCATTCAGGCGCTCGCTTCCCTGGCGCGCCCGCTCGAGATACTGTCGCGCGGCCGCCGGCACCTCCTCCGACTCCAGGTTCTCGAGCGAGGAGCGCACGATCGTGAGCGGTGTGCGGATCTCGTGCGCGAGCTTGCCGGCGAGCGAGCGCAGATAGCCCGTGTACTCGTTGAGGCGTCCGAGGAGGCGAGAGAAGCTGCGCGCGACGTCACCCAGCTCATCGGGTACCGCCGTTTCCGGGAACTGCGTCACGATCCCTTCCCGGGTCAGCGCCGATTCGCTCGCCCGTCGCAGGCGCGACAGGCGGACCGCCAGGCGGGCGGCAAACGCGAATGTGACAATAACCGCAATCGCGCTGGTCACCAGCGTCAGGTCCAGCATCCGGGTCAGAGCTCGGTCCCTCAGGCCCTCGAAGCGGTTGGCGGCCTGTGTCACCTCGAGCTTGCCGATCAGCGCGTGGTGGCCTGCGTCGTAGATCGGAGCGCCGGAGACGATGAATTGCGGCTCGCCGCGCCGGTCGACGAACCGCCGGTAGAACTGTGTCAGGATGCCGGGCTGCGGCGCCAGCAAGCCGGGCACCGCCAGCTCGTCCGACTGGGCGAGGAGCGCCCCGCCGGGTGTGGTCACCGACAGCCTCATGCCGGGCTGCATGAACTGGGCGAGATACGGCGTGAGCGACGGCGAGGCGACGATCAGGCGCCCCTGGGTGTGCAGGTCACTGCTGCGCAACGTGCCGTAGCTCAGTGGATTGGCACCGCGCCGATCGCGATCGTCTACCAGGAATCCAAACTGCCTGCCGACCATCGAGAGCGGCATCGCAACCTCGACGTCATATCCGCCGGGCTGAGGCTGCAGTGCACCGACCACCCGGGGATCCTCGACGGCGCTCTCCTCGCCATACTCCCCGGCCTCGATGCGCCGCGCGATGATGGGCCCCGCTCCGGTCAGCGCGAGAAATACCTGCTGCTGCGTGCCCTGGGGGTCTTCATAGCCGAACCAGATGCGGTCGCCGAGCGCCGAGGAGTCGAGCGGGCTCGCCCCGGGCGCATCGAATACCGGATTGGGATCGTGCGCCTCCAGCAGCACATAGAGCATCCGGTCATGAATTCCGGTGAGGATTCCGAATCGATGCGGTGAGGCGCCGAAGTAGCGCCAGGCCCGGCGGTCACGCGGCCAGTCGTCCGGATAACCATCGATGTACGGCGGCGCGCTCAGCACGAGCGGCGTGAGATCATCAGCGCCCGCGCTGGCGGGTCCGGACGCATCGGCGTTGCGGTAGAGGAGATCCATCCGGCCCTGCAGCGAGGCGGCGATGGTTTCCGACACCGCCTGCAGGGCGTGCCGCTCGCTTTCGCGCAGGGCTGCTTCCATCTCCCGTGCGTAGCGGATTCCGTCCCAGGGAAGCACGAGCGTTGCGAGGCCGAGCAGCAGCAGCTTCAGTCGCAACGACATCTATCGTCCTCTCACTCGACCCAGCGGTAACCCATCCCGTATACGGTCTGCAAGGCGTCGAACGCCGGATCGATACTCTGGAACTTGCGCCGGATGCGCTTGATGTGTGAGGTGATGGTGTTGTCATCGAGCACGACATTGGCCGCGTCCATGAGCTGCTGCCGGTTCTTCACGTGACCGGGATGACGCGCCAGGGCGTGAACGATCCAGAACTCCGTCAGCGACAGCAGCACCACCGTGCCGTCCCACTCGGCACGCATGCGCTCGCCATCGAGGACGAGGGGCCCGCTGCGAACCTTCTGCGTTTCCTCGCCCGGCGGCTTGCGCAGCGCATCGACCCGGCGGAAGAGGGCGTTCACCCGCGCGATCAGGTGCGCGAGGCTGAGATCCTTGGTGAGGAAATCGTCCGCCCCGAGGCGCAGTCCCGACACCGCATCGAGCTCCGAGTCGCGCGCGGTGAGAAAGATGATCGGCAGCTCCGCCGAGAGTGCCCGCAGCTGGCGGCAGAGCTCGAATCCGCCCTCGGGCTCGTCCTCCAGGGAGATGTCGATGACCGCGAGATCAGGCAAACGTGCGTTGAACGCTGCGATGGCCTGTGCGCGGTTTCCGTATGTGCGCACTACGTAGCCTTCGCGCGTGAACGCCGCAGCGTAGTTGTCGCGGATGGCCGGCTCGTCTTCCACGATCGCGATGAGGCGCTTCATGGAGGGGATTATAGGGCTATGCGCCCTTTGCTCACTGCCGGCCGTGGCCGGGGTTGCGCTGCACTGGTATCGTCGGCCCGATATGAAGATACCCGAGATCCTGATCGTCGAGACCATTCACCAGCCCGGGAGCCTCGCCAAGGTACTGCAGGTGATTGCCGAGGCCGGCCTCACCATAGAGCATCTGATCGCAATACGGCGTGATCAGGGCCGCACGCTCTGGGAGATCACGCTCGAGATGGACGAGGAGGCGGATCGGAGCCTCTACGAGCGCATCGACCACCTGCCGACCGCACGCTTCATCGGCAAATCGGACCGCGTTTTCAACCGCCACCGGGGCGGCAAGATCCGCACGGTCGCCAGTCTTCCCATCAACACGCTGCAGGTGCTGCGAGACATCTACACGCCCGGCGTGGCGAGGGTGTGCCTGGCAATCCGGAAAGATCCGCAGGCCGCGCGGGAGTTCACCAGTATCGACAGCACCGTGGCCGTGGTCACCAACGGGACCGCGGTTCTCGGCCTCGGCAACATCGGGCCGCTCGCGGGGCTGCCGGTCATGGAGGGCAAGGCCGCGCTCTTCTCCGATCTCGTCGGTTTGTCAGCGGTGCCGATCCTGCTCGAGGAGCGGCAGCCGGAGCAGGTGGCGCAGATCGTCGCGCGCATTCATCTCTCCTTTGGCGCCATCCAGCTCGAGGACTTTGCCGCGCCCGAATGCTTCGAGGTCGAGCGGCTGCTGCGGGAGCGGCTGCAGAAGCCGGTGCTGCACGATGACCAACACGGCACTGCCGTGGTGGCGCTGGCGGCGCTGACCAACGCTGCGCGGCGTGCGGGCAGGCGCTGGGAGGAGAGCGTGATTGGCCAGATCGGGCTCGGCGCCGCGGGCCTCGGTATCGTGCGGCTGCTGCGCGCCGGCGGCGCAAAGCGCGTGCTTGGCGCGGACCGCAATCCCGATGCGGTGGCGCGTCTGGTGGCGCTGGGCGGCGAAGGAGCGACGCTGGAGTCGATCATGCAGCGTGCCGATATTGTGATCGCGACCACCGGGGCAAAGGGTCTCATCAGGCCCGAGTGGGTGCGGGCGGGTCAGGTGATCCTGGCGCTCTCCAACCCCGACCCGGAGATCGAGCCGCTCGTGGCGCGCGAGCGCGGCGCCGCTTTCGCGGCCGATGGCAAGGGGATCAACAACGTGCTCGCCTTCCCTGGCCTGTTCAAGGGGGCGCTAGCCGCGCGTGCGGTGCGCTTCACGGATGCCATGCTGATGGCGGCTGCGCGGACGATCGCCGAGCAGGCAGAGGGCGATGCGCTGGTGCCGGACCCGCTCGACAAGGCTATGCACCAGCGGGTCGCGGCTGCGGTGCTGCAGGCGGCGGGTTAGGCCGGGACGGCCTCCGACCCCATGAAGCCCTTCAGCTTGCCCAGCGCATTCGACTCGATCTGACGGATCCGCTCCGCAGAGACGCCGTACTTGTCGGCGAGCTCGTGCAGGGTCGCCTTGTCTTCGGCCATCCATCGGCGCTCCACGATATCGCGGCTGCGGTCATCCAGGTGCCCGAGCGCATCGTGGAGACGCGCCGATGAGTCGTCTTCCCATTCCGCGCTCTCCACCCGCTCTGCCGGATCTGCACCCGGTGCCGGCAGGTAGGCTGCCGGGCTATAGGTTTCCTCTTCGTCCGACTCCGGCGTCGGGTCGAAGGACATGTCGCGCGCCGACAGGCGCTTCTCCATTTCCGTCACTTCGGTCGGTGTCACGCCCAGGTCGCGCGCAACCGCCGCCGTCTCCTCCGCGGAGAGCCATGTCAGGTTCTTCTTCAGACGGCGCAGGTTGAAGAAGAGCTTGCGCTGCGCCTTGGTCGTCGCAATCTTCACCAGCCGCCAGTTGCGCAGCACGTACTCGTGGATCTCCGCACGGATCCAGTGCACGGCAAAGGACACCAGGCGTACGTTGAGCGCCGGATCGAAGCGCTTCACGGCCTTCATCAGGCCCACGTTGCCTTCCTGGATCAGATCGCCGACCGGCAGCCCGTAGCCGCTGTACCCGCGCGCGATGTGCACCACGAAGCGCAGGTGCGAGAGCACCAGCTTACGGGCGGCGTCGAGGTCGTCCTGCGAGCGGAAGCGCTCGGCCAGGTCGCGCTCCTCTTCCCGGGTGAGGACCGGGATTCGTCCGACGCGGTCGAGGTACGCATCCAAGCTCCCGACCGGACCGGCGAGCGCCAGATCACCGGGACGGGCAATCAATGCGGTATTGGCGGTCATGCAGTCTCCGATTCGTTGGGCGGGCATTTTAGCACTCGGCAGATTTGAGTGCTAAGAGGCCCGAAAGTTCCCCGCGGGGGAGCCTTTTCCCCTTGTGGCACAGTAGCTTGCGCCTCAGTCCCGATTTCCGGAATCCCCCATACGGGGGGTATCTCAGCCCATCTGGAGGACCACCTTGCCCTGGATATGCTTCTCCTCGAGCTGAGCCTGGGCATCGCGGGCATCCTTGAGCTCGAACACCGCGGCGACGTGGGGGTGCACCCGCCCCGCGTCGATCAGCCGCCCGATCTCGATGAGCTCCTCGCGATCCGGATGGGCGATGAAGTTCTCCGCCCGCGCATGCCGCTGGCGCGCCTTGTCCTCCGATGGTCGTGCAAGTGAAGAGATCATCGTGCCACCGTCGCGCAGCACTGCCCAGGAGCGCTCCTGCGTCTCACCCGCCACCAGGTCGAGCACGAGGTCGAGCTCGCGCACCCGCTCTTCGAAGCGCTCCCGTGTGTAGTCGATCACCTGATCGGCGCCGAGCTCCCTCAGGAACTCCTGATCCTCAGTGGCCCCGGTGGCGGCGACGGTCGCACCCCTGGCCTTGGCAAACTGCACGGCGAGGTGGCCGACACCGCCTCCTCCGCCGTGGATCAGGACGCTCTGCCCGGCCTCGAGATGACCATGGTCGAAGAGCCCCTGCCAGGCGGTCAGTCCTGCGAGCGGTACGGCTGCCGCCGCCCGGTAGTCGAGCTGCCCCGGCTTCGGCGCCACCAGATCCGCCTTGACCGTAACGTACTCGGCATAGCCGCCGGGTCCGCCGTCGAGCATGGCATAGACCGTGTCACCTGCCTTGAAGTTGCGCACAGCGCTCCCGCAGCGCTCGATCTCGCCCGCGACGTCGCGGCCGAGCACCTTCGGCAACTGGTCCTGCTTCACCACAGGATAGGTCCCGGAGCGGATCTTGTAGTCGACCGGGTTGACGCTTGCGGCGCGCACCCGGATCAGCACCTCTTCCTCGCCAGGCTCCGGCTTCTCGATGTCGGCGAGCTCGAGTACCTCCGGTCCGCCGAAGGCGCGGATGCGTACTGCTTTCATTGTCGTCATGGGAGCCTCCGGAGCGATCTTTCGCGATGCAGAACAATCCCGCGGTGCGCGGCCGGTTCCATGCAGTCGGCCGCATCCGTCAGGATCCGGTCAGCCAAATTGCATACGGTGCAGGACCCGGTACAGTTGCCGGCGGAGCCACCCCATGCAGACAGAGACTTCCACGACGATTGCGCAGGCCACGGCGGCGATTGCAGTGCCGGCCGCGCGCTATGACGGCCTCAGCATTCTGCTGCACTGGCTCACGGCGATGCTCGTGCTGAGTCTCTGGACCCTCGGTCAGACGATCGACTTCTTTGCGAAAGGTGCGCCAAGGATCGACGCCCGCTCCGTGCACATCGCGCTCGGCGCGACGCTCGCTGCCGTGTTGATCACTCGTGTCTTCTGGCGTGCCAGTGCCGGACGGAGACTGCCCCTCGCCGACTCGGGTTGGATCGGCGTCGCTGCGAGAGTCGTGCACTACGGACTCTATCTTCTGGTTGCGACGACTGTGGTGCTCGGCGTCCTCAACGCCTGGCAGCGCGGTGACATACTCTTCAACGTCTACACCATACCGAAGCTGGTTCCCGGCGATCTCGCGCTCAAGCGCACCATCGAGGACCTGCACGGCGACTTTGCGGACCTGGTTCTCATCGTCGCCGGCCTGCACGCCGCCGCGGCGCTGGCTCATCATTACCTGCTGCGCGACTCCGTCCTGAGGAGAATGCTCCCGCCGCTGAGGCGCGATGCCTGAGCTCCCGGAAGTCGAGACGACCCGACGCGGGCTGGACCCACACGTCACCGGCCGCCGCATCGTGGCGCTCACGGTGCACGAGCCGCGGCTTCGCTGGCGCGTGCCGGACGACCTGCCGGCGAAGCTGGCGAATCAGCGCGTCACCGGGACGGCGCGGCGCGCCAAGTACCTGCTGATCAACGTCGAGTCCGGCACCCTGCTCGTGCATCTGGGCATGTCGGGCTCCCTGCGGGTTCTGCCCGCCGGCACACCGCGCACCACGCACGATCATTACGATCTGCTGCTCGACTCCGGCCGTACGCTGCGATTCAACGATCCGCGCCGCTTCGGTAGCCTTCATTACACCAGTGATGACCCACGGCAGCATCCGCTGCTGGCACGACTCGCTCCTGAGCCCTTCGACCGGGAATTCGATGCGCAATACCTGTGGCGCATCACCCGGCGGCGAAAGGCGTCGATCAAGCAAGTGCTGATGAACAGCCGGCTGGTCGTGGGCGTGGGAAATATCTACGCGAGCGAGGCGCTCTTTCGGGCGAGGATCAGACCCAGGCGGCGGGCGCAGAGCCTCACGCGGCAGGAGACGGCGCGGCTGGTGAAGGCGGTGCGGGCCGTCCTCTCGCTGGCGATAAGGGTCGGTGGAACGACACTCAGGGACTATGTGGGCGCGGACGGTGAGCCGGGCTACTTTCGCCAGAAGCTGTACGTCTACGAGCGTGCCGGGAAGGCCTGCAGGGTCTGTAGCGCGCCCGTCCGTCAGCTGACCCAGCAGGGAAGGTCCACGTATTACTGTCCCGGCTGTCAGAAGTGAGTCATTTCGCCTTGCGGTGCTTCTTCAGCTCCGCTTCGACGATCGGGTGGACGAACTCGCCCACGTCGCCGCCCAACATGGCGATCTCTCTCACCAGCGATGAGGAGATGAAGGTGAACTGCTCCTGAGGGGTCAGGAAGACCGTCTCGATGTCGCGGTCGAGGTGGCGATTCATGTTGGCGAGCTGGAACTCGAACTCGAAATCGGAAATGGCGCGCAGGCCGCGGATGATCACTGTGGCGCGATGTCTGCTCGCGAAGGCGACGGTCAGCTCGGAGTAACCCAGCACCTCGACGTTCGGCAGGTCATCGAGGACACGCCGCGCGAGGTCGATGCGCGCATCCAGCGGAAACATCGGCGCCTTGTTGGTATTGGACGCGATCGCCACGATGACGCGGTCGAAGACCTTGGCCGCGCGCCGCACCAGGTCCTGGTGGCCGTTGGTAATCGGGTCGAAGGTTCCCGGATAGATGGCATTGCGGCTCATGCGATGTCGGTCCCCGGCGCGGCTGTCGAGTAGAGATGATACCCGACCTCGCCGGCCTGCTTCGCCTTGAGGGGCGTCCAGGCCGGCGGCACCTCGGGTGCCGCCATGGCGGGCGCGGCGGCAGTACCCGCAGCGGCACGTTCGACATAGATCAGCGCGCCGTCTGACAGCCAGCCGCCCTGCGCCAGTCGGGCCGCGGCTTCGGCGAGCAGCCTCGAGGCGAAGGGCGGATCGAGGAATACGATATCGAAGGGCGCAGCCGGCGTCCGGTCGAGAAACCTCCTGGCATCGGCCTGCTCCACGCGGGCGGTGTGAGCGCCCCACTCCGCAAGGCGTGCTGCGATCTCGCGCGCCGCGGCGGCGTCGTGCTCGACGAAGGTCACGTGCGCGGCGCCCCGCGACAGCGCTTCGAGGCCGAGCGCGCCACTTCCGGCAAAGAGATCGAGGCAGCGCGCGCCCGGCACGCGGGCTGCGAGCCAGTTGAAGAGCGTCTCGCGGACGCGGTCGGGTGTGGGGCGGATCTGCGGTGAAGGCGGAAAGCGCAGCCGCCGCCCGCGCCAGGTACCGCCGATGATCCGCAAGGTCCGGGCGGAGGCACCATGGCGGGCTGCGGGCGGCGGGCGGCTCAAAGGACTGCTCTCACTCGCCGCTACGATACACTACGAGGCGGATACCCATGTTCGGACGCAAACCCAAAGACGGCGCAGCCGAGGCCGAGGAGCGCCAGGGCTTTTTCAAGCGGCTGCGCAGCCGGCTGAATCGCGGCAACTCCTGGCTCACCTATGACCTGGCCGACCTCTTCAGGGGACGGCAGATCGATGCGCAAATTCTGGAGGAGCTGGAGACGCGGCTACTCACCGCCGATGTTGGCGTCGAGGCCACCGAGGATATCCTGGCGGATCTGCGCAAGCGCGTCGCGCGCAAGGAGCTCGCCGATGTCGGGGCGTTGATCGATGCGCTGCGCGAGACGATCGTCGAGATCCTGCAGCCTTGCGCCAGGCCGTTGAGTGTGGACGAGAGCCGCAAGCCGTTCGTGATCCTGGTGATCGGCGTCAATGGCTCCGGCAAGACCACCACCATCGGCAAGCTGGCCCGGAGGCTCGCCGGTGAGGGGTACAGCGTCTCGCTCGCCGCAGGCGATACCTTTCGCGCGGCCGCCATCGAGCAGCTGCAGGTGTGGGCCGAACGGGCTGGTGCCGCGTTCGTCGCCCAGCGCGCCGGCGCCGACCCCGGGGCGGTCGTCTTCGATGCGATGCAATCGGCGCGCGCGCGGGCGACCGACGTGCTGTTGGCGGACACTGCCGGCCGGCTGCACAGCCAGTCGCACCTGATGGAGGAGCTGAAGAAGGTGAAGCGCGTCGTGCAGCGTGTCGAGCCTTCCGCCCCCCACGAAGTCCTGCTGGTCCTGGACGCCAACCAGGGTCAGAATGCGCTCTCGCAGGCGATCCAATTCCACGAGGCGATCGGTGTGACCGGCATAGCGCTCACCAAGCTCGACGGCACCGCCAAGGGCGGCATCGTCATCGCGATCGCCCGCCGCCTGGGTCTGCCCATCCGCTTCATCGGCATCGGGGAGCAGCCACAGGACTTCGGGGAGTTCGATGCCCGCGCGTTCGCGAGCGCCCTCGTCGAGGGGCCGCGGGAGCCGGCGGCCCAGCCGCAGCCATAAGAGCGACCGAACGGGCTGTCAACGCGATGATCGTCTTCGAGCGCGTCAGCAAGCGTTATCCCAACGGGCGGGAAGCCCTCACCAACGTCAGCTTCCGGATAGAGAGCGGCGAGATGGCCTTTCTCACCGGCCGCTCCGGCGCGGGCAAGAGCACCGTGCTGAAGCTGGTCGCGCTGCTCGAGCGGCCGACGCGCGGCACGGTCACGGTGAACGGCAAGAGTACCGGCACGCTCAAGGCGCGCCACATTCCGGCATTCCGCCGCCATCTGGGCGTCGTGTTCCAGGATCACAAGCTCCTTGCCGACCGGCCGGTGTTCGACAATGTCGCCCTGCCTCTGGTCGTCGCCGGCTCGCCGCTCAAGGAGATCGACAAACGGGTGCGCGCCGCCCTCGATCAGGTGGGCCTGCTCGGCAAGGAGCGGATGCTCCCCGCTGAGCTCTCGGTCGGCGAGCAGCAGCGGGTCGGCATCGCCCGCGCCGTGGTCAGTAAGCCGCCGCTCATCATCGCCGATGAGCCAACGGGCAACCTCGATCCCGACCTGTCGCTCGAGGTGATGCGTCTCTTCCGACGCTTCAGCGACGTCGGCGTCACGGTGCTGGTGGCGACTCACGACCAACACATCGTGCGGGAGCTCGCCAAGCGCGAGATCGTGCTCGCGAGCGGCGAGATCCAGGGCCCCGGCGCCGATCCGCTGCCGCACGTGGTCGCCAAGCGATGAGCCCGGCGATCTTCGGCACACGGCACGTGCAGGCCCTGCTCGGCTCCCTCGGCAGGCTGAAGCGCAATCCGCTCGCCACCGTGCTCACACTGCTCGTCATCGGCCTCGCGCTCGCACTGCCGGCGGCGCTCGGACTCTTCATCACCAACGCGCAGTCGGCCACGGGCGGATTCAGTCACGCGGTCGACATGTCGGTGTATCTCAAGTCCGGTGTGCCGCTCGCCAAGGCGCAACAGCTGGCCGGCGATGCCCGGCAGCGGCCCGACGTCGCGCAGGTGACGGTGATTGCGGCGGACGAGGGTCTGCAGGAGTTCCGCAAATATTCGGGATTCGGCGATGCGCTCGATGCGCTCAAATCCAACCCGCTGCCCAACGTGCTGCGCGTCGTGCCGCGGCACGGCGCCGCCAGCCCCGCAGCCATCGAGTCGTTGCGCCGTTATTTCGCCGCCTGGCCGGAGGTCGACGTCGTGCAGCTCGACACCGAGTGGGTGCTGCGCTTCAACGCCATTCTGGCGGTGCTGCGGCGCCTGGTGCTGATCGCCGCCGCTCTGCTCGGCGCCGGCGTACTCGCGGTCATCGGCAACACCATTCGGCTGGAGATCCTCAACCGGCGCGCTGAAATCGAGGTCACCAAGCTCGTCGGCGGCTCCAATGCATTCGTGCGCCGGCCATTCCTCTATACCGGGCTCTTGTATGGAATCGGCGGCGCGGTGCTCGCGTGGGCAATCCTGGAGGCCGCGATCCTGGTGCTGAATCAGCCGGTTGCAACGCTTGCGCAGCTCTATGGCAGCCGCTACGCGCTGCAGGGCCCGTCGGGTCAGGTTCTCGGCATACTCTTCGGTGGCGGGATGGCACTCGGATGGCTCGGGGCGTGGATCTCTGCCCGGCGCCATCTGCGCAGCATCGAACCGCGCGCGTAGCACACAAATGACGTGAGAGGACTCGGCGACTCGGTGAGCCGACTTGCCGGCCCGGCGATGGATGTGGTCGACTGGGACGTCCGCGCGCTGCAAGGGTTCGAAGGAAATGCGCACGTTTCGCATCGCTCTGCTTTCCATTCTGTCCCTGTTGTCGGTTCCGGCGCTAGCCGCGCCGGCCGGCTCCGTCGCGGCCGTCGTGCCTGCAGACGAGGCGCCGCCGCTCA
>Ga0134125_10001900_pt1 | contig 25190 bp, 19 predicted proteins | sample KB31751_FD_96464 | JGI IMG/M metagenome (GOLD analysis project Ga0134125, IMG submission 96464) | Terrestrial soil microbial communities with excess Nitrogen fertilizer from Kellogg Biological Station, Michigan, USA - KB3-175-1 | ecosystem: Environmental > Terrestrial > Soil > Unclassified ...
CTCCGCGTGCGCTGTCGTGAGACAAGAGACTATCAGCGCGGCTGCGACAAAGAGCCTTAGCACGAGCATCCGCCATATTGGACCAGGATCGTCCGAGAAGCGTCAAGACGGAAGAACTGTGGGCTTGAAGACAATTGAGAGAGGAAGCGGGCCGCGCGCCCATCAGCAGCGCGGCCCGCTGCGAAGGTGACGAAGACTACTGGTTTGTGAAGCCGAAGATGCCCATGCCGGCGCCGAACGCGGTCGTATGGCTGCCGGAGGCCATCGCCGTCAGACGGAGCCGCGCGAGCGCCATCTCAAACGAGCCACCTGTCTGCGAACCGACGAGCGCAGTCAGCTGGTTCGCCGCGATGCTGATCGTACCCCCCGCCGAAACCGCCGCGATGCACTCGGCAGATCCCGTCTCCGCGGACGCCAGCGAGAACAGCTCCTTCTTGTGCTCGCTCGTCGTGATCAGGAGCGCCGCGAGATCCGTGTTGCCTGCGCAGCCGCCGCCAGCCGTCGTCGATCCATCACAAGAGAACGTGATGGTCAGTGCCTTGGTCGGATCGATCGCACCGTCAGCCATCGAGAGCGTCGGGCCGCCGGTGAATCCCGTGTCGGTGCCCGACAGATCGGCACCACCCTGCTTGACGCTGATGAGGTATAGCGGCTGCGGGAACTCGGTCGAGCCGGCGTCCGCGTTGTCCTTGGTGCCAAGCATGACCGACTTCGCCGGGTAATCAGTGCCGCCTCCGATTGCCTCCGTGATGTTCGACCCGCCGACGAGGACCGGCGACTGCTCACAGACCTCGACCGCCGTGGTGCAAGTCGTCGGGTTCGTATAGAAGGAGGTCGGCGTGCAGGCCGCGTTGCCGGCGTCCGTCTCCGCCTTGTTGTAGACGTACCGCGGAATGCACGGGAACGCCGAAGGCCAGCCCTGCGGGGGCGGGATGTTCATGATCACCGTGTGAGTCGCGTGGTCGACGATGTTGAACGGGATCAGCGGGAAGATCACGCTCCCTGTGGTCATGCCCATGCCGCCGCCGTCGGCATTCGCAGTGCCACTGAACCCGCAAGCGTAGCGCTTCGGCGTGCCGCCGCTGCCGTCGCTGCGAGCGCACTCGATCGGGTACATCGACGATCCAACCGAAGCGGTCTGTGTCGCGGCGCTGATACCGATTACGGCCTGGCTCCAGCCCGAGATCGTGACCACGCCGGCGTCGCCGTCGTCCGGTGGAACGTTGGTCGCCGAGAAACGATTGATGGTGCAGCCACTCGGAGGCGCGAGGTTCAGGTTCGATGACGGATCGCTCATCGGCACGACAACCGGCAGACTGGCGAGCGCAAGCAGCGAGTGCGTGCGCGGAAGCACCGGCCGATTCGGATCTGGCGTGTAGACGTTGCCGACGACGTCGGCGAGCACGATCTGGCCGATGCCCGGCGCGCCTTCCATCGTCATGTCGACGCCGGCGCTCATGTCCGCGCCGACGGCCATGTCGCCTGTGCCGCTGCTCGTGTCGTCGTCGCAGGCCGCGATCCCCAAGCTCAGCGTCGCTGCCATGAGTCCTGACGCCAAAACCCTCCAGGTGTTCCGGTTCATCGCGACCTCCTCCATAACAAAAAAGTTAACTTCGGACATCCGACTATAAGCCCGCTCTAAAATGTCGATCAAGGTTTTTCCGTTGACTTCTGCAGGGTCATGTCCGCCGTTTTCGCCGGCGATGGATTTTTCTTTTCGACAAAGCGGCCCCGCCTACTTCTAAACAGTTCGAGCCTCCGCGCAACTTCTGGAAAGCCCGGACGATAATGAATCCGACTTGTGGATAAGTTGCCGCACGGAGGGCCCGGCGATATACTTTTGCGTCGGTTTCGATCGCGGCGTAGCTTAAATAACGCTTTTGATTCCGTAGTCTTGTGGAGGTGTTCGTGAGTCAGAACGATGCCCTGCTCGCGCCCGTGCCGCCTCAACCCGGGGCTCCGCTTGGTGACGACGCCTCGCGCGTCGATCAACGCTCGGGGCGCGCGCCGAAAGTCGCCCGCACCCGCGCGCTCGCGCCGGTCTCGCCGCGCCGTCGCGGCGCCCCAATGGTGCAGGTCGACGACGAGTCGGCGCGCAAGAAGCTCGAAGAGCGCATCTCGAACGCCATGCTGATCCACGCGCCCGAGGCGCGCCTCGCCCTCGCGGTCACCGACAACCGCTTCACCATGATCTCGGTCAAGCGCGAGAAGGGCCTCTTCCGTCTCCGCCTCCATCACATGTTCCTCGAGGCGAGCCACGACATCGTGCGCGCGCTCGGCCGCTACGTCGCGCGCAACGACCGCGACGCCTCGCAGCTCCTGTCGCAGTACATCGACATCAACCACCGCAAGATCCGCCGCGCGCGCCGACGCCGCCCGACGGTGTTCACCATCGAGACGCGCGGCGAGGTCCACGATCTGAAGGAGATCTACGACGACCTCAACCGCCGCTACTTCGCCGGCTGCATCGACGCGCGCATCACCTGGAGCCAGCGGTCGCAACCCGGCGCCAAGCGCCGGCGCCGCAACTCGATCAAGATGGGCTCCTACAGCGTCGAGGATCGGCTGATCCGCATCCACGCGTCGCTCGACCGGCCGTTCGTGCCGCGCCTGTTCGTCGAATGGATCGTCTATCACGAGATGCTGCACCAGAAGCACGACATCCCCGTCGTCGGCGGACGGCGGCAGTTCCACACGCCCGAGTTCCTCGCCGAAGAGGCGACCTACGAGCACTTCGAGCGCATGACCCGCTGGGAGCGCGAGAACCTCGACAAGATCCTCAGCTACTAATCGGTCATCGGCACGCCGCCGTCGGTGGCGGTGATGCCCGCGCAGCAGACGTCGTCGGTGAACTGGCAGTGCGGCTCGAACGCCGGCATGCCGACCGACGGCACCAGCATCGGCGGCACCGCGGTCACGCCCGATTGCCCGCACGTCGTGCCGACGGGCTGGCACATCGCGCCCGTTCCGCCGCACAGCGCGCCGCGCCCGACGCACGCCTGCGCCGTCTCGATGCACTGGGTCTGCACCGACGTGCTTCCCGACGCCACCGGCATGCAGTAGCAAGTCGAGGGATCGTTCGGATCGGTCTGCGTGCACGGCACCACGCAGCCGTCGAGCGCGCGATTGCACCCGCAATCGGCGCGGATGCACTGCGCCGGGATCTGGCAGCCGGTCACGATCAGGCCCTGATCGGGCACCGAAATCACCGAGCCGCACGCACCCGCCGCGGCGACGAGCAGGGCGGCGGCGACGGCTCCGAGGGTCCAACGCATGGGGCGCCATCTTGCCGTCGCCCCGCGCCGCAAAGCAAGCCCGATCGCGGTTCGTTTGGAGTAGACTGACGCACCATGACATTCCAGCCGCGGTTCAACGATCTCGCGACCATGCTTCACGACGTCGTCGGCAAACATGCCGACAAGCCCGTCCTCGGCACCCGCGCCGCCGACGGCTGGAAATGGACCACGTTCGCCGAGCTCGGCGGCCTGGTGGCCCAGGCCCGCACCGCGCTCGTCGCCCGCGGCGTGAAGCGCGGCGATCGCCTCGCCGTCATCAGCAACAACCGTCTCGAATGGGCGGTCGGCGCCTACGCCGCGTTCACGCTCGGCGCCGTCTGGGTCCCCATGTACGAGTCGCAGCTCGACGGTGATTGGCAGTACATCATCGGCGACTGCGGCGCTCGCATGTGCTTCGTTTCCGGCGACGTCATCGCCAAGCGCGTGCGCGCGTTCGCCGATCAGCTTCCGAATTTGCAGCATGTCATCGACTTCGACGCGCCGGGCGACGATGGGTTCGCCGCTTTCATGCGCGCCGGCGAGAAACGCGACGTTCCCGCGGTGACCCCCGACGCCAAGGACGTGGCGCTCTTCATCTACACCTCGGGCACCACCGGCAAGCCCAAGGGCGTGTGCCTCTCGCACGCCAACATCGCCGGCAACATCTCCGGATTTCAGGAAATCGTACCGATCGACGGCTCGCACCGCTCGCTGGCGTTCCTGCCCTGGGCGCACGTCTACGGCGGCTCCGTCGAGCTGCACGGCATGATCTCGATCGGCGCCTCGCTCGCCATTTGCGACAAGCGCGAAAAAATTCTCGAGTTCATCGGCGAGGTCAAGCCGTCGGTGCTGTTCGCGGTGCCGCAGATCTGGAACCGCATCTACGCCGGCGTGCAGGCCAACGTCGCCGAGAAGCCGAAGCTCATCCAGTCGATCTTCCACGCCGCGCTGCGCTCGCGCTCGAAGCAGAAGCGTGGCGAGTCGCGCTCCATCGGCGAAGTCCTGGCGCTGCCCCTCGCCAAGGCGCTCATCTTCGGCAAGGTCAAGCAGCGCTTCGGCGGACGCCTCGAGTTCGCCTGCTCGGGCGCGGCCGCGCTGTCGCCCGACGTCGCCGAGTTCGTCGACAACCTCGGCATCGACGTCTACGAAGGCTACGGCATGACCGAGACCTCGGGCATCGCCACCTGCAACCAGCCGCACGCGCGCCGCATCGGCACCGTCGGCAAGCCGCTGCCCGGCGTCGACATCAAGCTCGACCACAAGGCTCCCGGCGGCGACGCCGACAACGGCGAGATCCTCGTCTACGGCACCGGCGTCATGCTCGGTTACCACAACCATCCCGAAGAGACGGCCAAGACGATGACCGACGACGGCGGCCTGCGCACCGGCGATCTCGGCCGCTTCGACGCCGACGGCTTTCTCGTCGTCACCGGCCGCGTGAAGGAGCTCTACAAGCTGCAGAACGGCAAGTACGTCGCGCCGGCGCCGCTCGAGGAGAAGCTGACGCTGTCGCCGTTCATCGCGCAGGCGATGCTCCACGGCGCCGACAAGCCGTACAACGTCGCCATCATCGTGCCGAACATGCAGAACGCCGGCGACCTGGCACAGGATCAAAAGAAGCTGCGCGAGGTGATCGCCGCCGAGCTCGACAAGTACTCGTCGGACTGGAAGAGCTACGAGCGCGTCAAGAAGTTCATGATCGCCCCCGAGGAGTTCACGACGGCGAACGACATGCTGACGCCGACGCTGAAGGTCAAGCGCCGCAACGTCATCAAGAAGTACGGCGCCGATCTCGACAAGCTCTACTCGTAGCCCAGCGGGCGAACGAACAATGGACGACGACGAGAAGCAGAAGCTTCACCGCGAGGTCGAGCGTCAGAAGGCGCTCCTGCGCGTCGAGGAGACCTTCCCCGACGCCGACGCCTGCGACGCGTGCAAGGCGGCGCGCGCCAGGTCGGGCGATCCCACGTTCCTCTGCGACGAGCACCTGCGCCGCATCTACGGCGTCTAGCTCTCTATCTATTAATAAGGATAGACGGCGGGCGCGAAGACCACCGCCACGAACGCCACCAGCACGATCAGCGCCGCCGCCACGTCGAAGACGACCCAGCCGGCGAGCGCGTGCACCGCGGCCCGCCGCGAGCCGCGCACCACGCGCACCACCCGTTCGCGCTCGCGATAGACCGCTGAGGACGGCTGAAGCTCCTCGAGCTCTTCGTCACCGACGCCGAAGTCGTAAACGCTGGTCGTCGCGTCGATCGGCGGCGACGCGGCGGTGCGCGCCCGCAAGCGCGAGCGGCCGACGAGCCCGTGGCGCAGCCGCGCGAGCCCGGCGAGATCGAGCCCGAGCATGACCACGATCGCCAGGCCCACGGCGACCTGCTCGGCCAGGAGCAGCGGCGTCGTCGAGTCGAAGCGCAGCAGCGACATCAAGAGCGCGCCGGCCAGCCCGACCAGCCACGGACGGCGACGATCGGCGGCGTCGACGAGGGAGCCGGCGCGCGCCCGTCCCGCGATCTTGCCGAGCTCGAAGATCGGCATCACGAGGGCGACGGTCACGATCGTCGCCAGGATCGTGGCGGTTTCCTGGCCGAAGGTTTCACCCGCCATCACGAACAGCGTGAAGACGAGCAGCAAGAGCGGACCGGCTCGATGCAAGCGCGGCATACAGCTTCGATGTTCGGCGCCGCCCTGCGGTTTCGCGCTCACCAGCGCGCGTCTGCCACCGTGTGCAGCGCGCCGGCGCCGCGGTCACGAGCATCGCCGCCTGCGGTGACGCGAGCGTTCCCTAGCGCTGCTGCGGCTGCGCCTCGTTGATGGCCTCGTCGACCATCGCCTGCGCGTCCTTCGGATCGCTCCAGCGCCGCTGATAATCGACCGGCAGCGTGTCGATCGGATCGAAGTACAGGAAGAAACCTTTCTTCACGCTCGGCGCCGTATACACGCTGATGCCCGACGCGCGGTTGTAGTACTCGTACGAGTGCGCGTCGCGCTTGCCGCCGCCGCCGGGCGCGTCGACCACGAAGGTCGGCGTGTTGAACCCCGCCGTCGAGCCGCGCACATACTTCTCGATGTCGATCGCCGTCTGCACCGTCGTGCGCAGATCCTCGACGCCCTGCACGAGATCGTGCTGGTACACGTAGTACGGGTGCACGTTGACGTGCCCGAGCCGCTTGACCAGCAGCTTCATCACGTCCTTGTCGTCGTTGACCCCGCGCTGCAGCACCGACTGATTGCGCACCGTGATGCCGCGCTCGAACAGCTTGTTCATCGCGTCTTCGGTGATGCCGGTGATCTCGTTCGGATGATTGAAGTGCGTGTGCAGGACCACTTCTTTGTGCAGCTTGCGCCCGTGCTCGACGACGCGCGTGAGCGCATCGGTCCACGCCTCGTCGGTGAGGATCTTCTGCGGCATGACCGCCGGACCCTTGGTGGCGAAGCGCATGCGCTTGACCTGCGGGATGGCGAGCAGGTTCTCGCCGATCTCGGTGATCTGATCGGGGCGCAGCTGATACGAGTCACCGCCGGAGATGACGATGTCCTCGAGCTCGTTGCGCGAGCGGATGTACTCGAAGATGCGCGCCCAGCGATCGGCGTTGACCTTGAGGTGGAACTTCTCGACCTCCTCGGTATCGATGCCGACGGCGTAGCTGCGCGTGCAGAAGCGGCAATAGACCGGGCAGGTGTCGAGCGCGAGGAACAGCGCCTTGTCGTTGTAGCGATGCGTGAGCCCCTCGACGGGCATGTCGGCGCGCTCGTGCAGCGAGTCGAGCCCGAGCTTCGGATGATCCGGAAGCAGCCGCGACGAGACCGGGATGAACTGGCGACGGAGCGGGTCGGTGTACGGATTCGACCAGTCGATGAGCGACAGCAGGTACGGCGAGACGCGCACGCTCATCGGCGCCTTGGAGAAGCCGCGCGTCGCATCCTCGACGAACTCCGGCGACGCGAGCGGGCCGAGCGCCGCGATTAGCTTCGCCAGGTTGGTGATGGTGTGCTTGGCCTGCCATTTGTGGTCGAGGAACTCCGCCTCGGTCACGTTGGCGTAGGCCGGGAGCTTCTGCCAGAAGGCGCCGCGAACGACGTGCTTGTGCACGAGCGTCGCTTCGTCGACCGGCGCCTTCACGTTGGGTTTTCCGTCGCTGACAACGGCGAGATTCAGCTTTGCAGTTTCCATTTCGGGCCTGTTTCTAATGTAGCACGCGTCTCTGAATCAAGCGCTGATCGAACATGAAAAACGGAATAATCCCCGTTGACTCCGTTATTCGCGTCAAGCATGCTGGAGCGCCTGCTTTGTCTGCGGGCGTGCGGTTAGGGGGACGTGACGATGGCTACACCAACCGGGCAGCACCACGTCATCAAAGAGGCGGGAGAGTCTCTCGGTCAGCTCTTGCAGACCGTCTTCAAAGAGAGCGGCTACAAGCGCGTGCACCTCGTCGTAGCAGCACCTAAGCAGGAAGCGATCGAAGGCAAGCTCCCCGCCGTCTGTGTCTACCTCTACAACGTTCAGCTCGACGAAGAAGGGGTCGCCGGCAACCGCGGCCAGCACTTCATCGAGCAGGTCACCGGTCCGGACGGCCGCGTTCGCGACGTCGCGCGCGAAGCGCCGTTGTGGGTGCGCCTCGACTATTTGATCTCGACCTGGGCGCAGACGCCGGAGGAGGAGCAGCTCCTGCTCGGCGGCGCCATCAAGGGTCTGCTCGAGCATCCGACGCTCAGTGGACCGGACTTGAAGGGCGAGTCCTGGCGGCCGGACAGCTACATCCCGCTGCTCATGTCTCAGAAGCTGGACGAGGGAGTCCTGTCCCGCTTCTGGGCGAGCATCAATCAGCCCATGAAGCCGGCCATCCAGTGCTGGACGACCGTTCCGATCTATCCGCAGTCCGAGATCGAAGTCCGCCGCGTTCAAGACAAGGACGTGCGCTTCTTCGATCTGAACAAGCTCAACAAGGTCAAAAGGTGAGCAAAACCGAGTGTTTTGCTTGTAATGGCTTCGCTCGTCGCCGTCCGCAGGGGGGCTGACAAGCAACTATTTTTCGCGGTCGCCGATAACCATCTTGCAGGGCGTGCAATCAGGCACCGTCCCTGTGGGCGGCGAGAGTGGCGCACTCGCTGACTCTAGAAGGAGGGGCAGACATGGCTACCAGTTATCTCTCACCGGGCGTTTACGTAGAGGAAGTCGACCGCGGCTCCAAGCCGATCGAGGCTGTCGGTACCAACACCGTCGGCTTCCTGGGCGAGTCGATGATGGGTCCCGCCAACCAGGCGGTCCTCGTCGTCAACTGGTCGCAATTCGTGAAGACGTTCGGTGACTTCACGCAGTCGACGCACCTGGCGCACGCGGTCTACGGCTTCTTCAACAACGGCGGCTCGCGCTGCTTCGTCGTCAACGTCGGCGCGCCCTCGTCGCTCGAGATCGAGCAGGCGGCGGCCCCGGCGGGTCAGCCGGCGAAGGAAGGCGAGAAGAAGCCGGACCAGGCCAAGCCGGCCGAGAAGAAGCAGGGCGGCGGCGGCACCGAAGCGCTCTACATCGGCAAGGACAACGGCCCCGGCGCGCGCACGGGCCTGAAGTGCTTCGAAGAGATCGACGAAATCTCGATCGTCGCGGCCCCGGGCCAGACGTCGCCGGCGGTGCAGGATGCGCTCCTCACCCACTGCGAGACGCGCAAGGATCGCTTCGCCATTCTCGACTCGGCTGAAGTGATGCAGGGCGGCGTCGACAAGCTGCCGCGTCCGCGTGATAGCAAGTACGGTGCGTACTACTTCCCGTGGATCCAGGTCTACGATCCGGAGCGCGGCAACGTGTTCGTTCCGCCGTCGGGCCACGTGGCGGGCGTCTACGCGCGCACCGACAATGATCGCGGCGTGCACAAGGCGCCGGCCAACGAGATCGTCCGCGGCGCGCTCGGCCTTCGCTACAACATCTCGAAGGGCGAGCAGGACATCCTCAACCCGAAGGGCATCAACTGCATCCGCATGATGATGGGCGGCGGCATCCGCATCTGGGGCGCGCGCACGCTGTCGTCGGATCCGTCGTGGCGCTACATCAACGTCCGCCGCTTGTTCATCATGGTCGAGACGTCGATCGAGCGCGCCACGCAGTGGGTGGTCTTCGAGCCCAACGATCACAAGCTGTGGAAGCGCGTCACGCGCACCATCTCGAGCTTCCTCACGCTCGTGTGGCGCAACGGCGCCCTCATGGGCGAGACGCCGGAGAAGGCCTTCTTCGTCAAGTGCGACGAAGAGACCAATCCGCCCGAGGTCATCGACGTCGGTCAGCTCATCGTCGAGGTCGGTCTGGCGCCGGTGAAGCCGGCCGAATTCGTCATCTTCCGTATCGGCCAGATGCCGGCCGGCGGCGGAGTGGAAGAGTAACTGAACAGCGAGGATGGGCCCGATCGGCGGGCCCATCCTCGCTGGTTTTGTAAAGGGAGGGACACGTAAATGCCCATTACCAGTGACAAGCGTGGCTATATCGCCGGCAAATACGCCGTCGAGCTCGACAACATCAACGCCGGGTGGGTGAGCTCGGCTGAGGGCGGTCACGCGAGCGCCGACGTCGTCATGGAGAAGGTCGGCGGAGACCACATCATCAAGAAGCACATCGGCAGCCCGAAGTACGAAGACATCAGCGTCTCGTGCGGCACCGGCATGTCGAAGGGCTTCTATGACTGGATCAAGGCCAGCTTCGACCACAACTACGTGCGTAAGAACGGCGCCATCATCACGGCCGACTACAACTACAAAGAGCACACGCGCCTGAACTTCTTCAACGCGCTCATTACCGAGATCGGCTTCCCCGCGCTCGACGCCGCGTCGAAGGACCCGGCGAAGATGACGATCAAGATCACGCCCGAGCACACGCAGATGGCGACCGCGCCGGGCTCGTCGATCGCCAACAGCCAGAAGAACGACCAGGCGACGCAGAAGAAGTGGTTGCCGGCGAACTTCCGTCTCAGCATCGACGGGATGGACTGCACGCGCGTCAACAAGATCGAAGCGATCACGATCAAGCAGAAGTGCGTCGACAATCCGACGGGCGAGCTCCGTGGCTGCGAGAAGGAGCCGGCGCACGTCGAGATCCCGAACCTCGTCATCACGCTCGCCGAGTCGCACTCGAAGGAGTTCTACGACTGGCACAAGGCCTTCGTGATCGACGGCAAGAACGGTGACGGCGACGAGAAGAGCGGTCAGCTGACCTACCTGACGCCGGATCTGAAGACCGAGCTGTGCACGATCACGTTCTCGCACCTCGGCATCTTCAAGCTGACGCCGGAGAAGGTCGAAGCCGGGTCGGAGAACATCCGTCGCGTCAAGGCCGAGATGTACTGCGAGGACATGAAGTTCGAGTTCAAGTCGTCGACGTGGGCGTGAGCGCGGTGCAACCGGCGGCCGGGTAGGACGAACCGGCCGCCGTCAGCGATAGGAGACGAATGGCCTTCCAGACCGAATACCCGTTCACGTTGCCCAAGGGTTACGTCGACTCCGAGGGCAACTTGCATCGCCAGGGCGTCATGCGGCTGGCGACGGCGAAGGACGAGATCATCCCGCTGCAGGACTATCGCGTGCAGGGGAATCGCGCCTACCTCGTCATCATCCTGCTCAGCCGCGTGATCACCAAGCTCGGCGACATCAAGTACATCGATACCGACATCATCGAGAACCTGTTCTCGACGGACCTGGCCTATCTGCAGGAGTTCTACCGGCGCATCAACGAGGAAGGCGCGCCCAAGGTCCACGCCAAGTGTCCCTCGTGCCAGACGGAGTTCGACGTCGATCTCCTCGGAGGTGGCGGCGCTGCCGGCGCGGGGGGATAGCGAGCTACCCCCTGGAGCAGATTTACCAGGAGGTAGCCTATATCGCGTACCACTTCCATTGGACGCTCGACGACATCCTGGGAATGGAGCACGACGAACGACACATCTGGCTGCGTGAGATAGCGAGGATCAATCGCGAGATCAACGAAGCCAGGAAGAAGGGCTAGGAGAGTCACGAGACCATGCGAGCGGTGAGAGAGATTCGGCCACCCGGCGTATACCCCGCCGCCGACGAGCCGCGCGCCAAGCCGCTCACCGTGGCGGACACGCGCGTGGCCGGTTTCGTGGGGCTCGCCTCGCGCGGTCCGATGGACGAGCCGACGCTGCTCGGCGGCTGGAACGAGTTCCTCGACATCTACGGGCACTCCAACGACAGCTACCTGGCGCGCGCCGTCGAAGGCTTCTTCTTGAACGGCGGGACGACCTGCTACGTCGTGCGCGTCGCGCATCGCCCGCGTCCGAGCGCCGACGGCAAGGTCGAGCTCGGGCCGGAGAATCCGGCGTGCGCCGAGCGCGTGGTCAAGGACGGTTGGGACAAGCCGACCTTGCGCGTGCGCGCGATGAACGAAGGCCGGTGGGGCAACAACATCTGGGTCCGCTTTCAGCAGACGACCGCGGCGCGCACGCTGCTCACGCTCGACCTCGAGGTCGGCTCGGGCGAAGCGCGCGTCAACAGCGTCAAGGGATTCGAGCGCGGCGCGCTCGTGCGCATCTACGATCGCGAGAACTCGGACTACGTGGTGGTCACCGAGGTCGACGATCGCATGGTGCGCTGGGGCTCGGCGACGCCGATCGTGCGCCGCTATCGCGCGGCCGGCCCGACCTACCTCGAAGTGCTGGAGTTCGAGGTCTTCGCGTCGCTGAAAGATCGGCGCGAGGTGTTCCGCGGGCTGCAGATGTCGCCGCTGTCGCGCCGTCACGCGCCGCGCATCATCAATGACGAGTCGCAGCTGGTGCGGGTCGAGGATCTGCACTCGGCGGCGCCGCTGCCGCACAACCTGCCGATCGCCGAGCCGGCGGCCAAGCTGGCCGGCGGACGCGACGGTGTCGACGTGCTGACGGCCGAAGACTTCGTCGGCTACGACCACGGGCCGGGCGAGCGCACGGGCCTGATGGCGCTCGGCGCGGTCGAGCAGGTGGCGATGCTCTCGGTGCCCGACGTAATGGTCGCGTATCAGCGCACGCCGGGCGCGCAGGCCGATCGCGACGTGCAGCGCGTGCAGGACGCGATGATCGACCTGTGCGAGAACTTGAAGGACCGCTTCGCCGTCCTCGACGCGCCGCCGACCAAGGACGTCGAGGAGGTGCGCAAGTGGCGGCGCCGGCTCAACTCGTCGTACGCGGCCATCTATTACCCGTGGATCTCGATCGACGCCGCCAGCTCGGTGCTGGCGATGTGCCCGCCGTCGGGACACGTGGCGGGTCTGATCGCGCGCTGCGATACCCAGGAAGGCGTGTACAAGGCGCCGGCCAACGAGGTGATCAAGGGCGCGGTCGGGTTGATGCTCAACATGAACGAGGATCACCTCGGCCTGCTCAACTCCGACGGGATCAACGCCGTGCGCGGCTTCCCCGGGCGCGGGATTCGCGTCTGGGGCGCGCGCACCGTCAGCGACGAGCCCGATTGGCGCTACATCAACGTGCGGCGCATGTTCATCATGCTGCGGCGCTCGCTCGAAGAGGGCACGCAGTGGTCGGTGTTCGAGCCGAACGAGCCGCGTACGTGGGAGCGCCTCGCCCAGAGCGTCGACGAGTTCCTGAAGAAGCTGTGGGCCGATGGCTATTTCGCGGGCGCGACGCCGGAGGAGTCGTACTTCGTCAAGTGCGACGCGGCGACCAACCCGACCGAGACGCGCCAGCTGGGGCAGATGATCATCGAGGTCGGCGTCGCGCCGGCGATCCCGACCGAGTACATCATCTTCAACGTCGTGCAGAAGATGTCCGAGCACACGGCGCAGGCGGAGTAAGCGATGAGCGAGAACACGAGCGGGAACAACCCGGGCAAGCGGTACGAGGCATTCGGCGCGTACTACTTCCGCGTCGACTTGTACAAGCCGGGCACCAACGACGTCATGGGGTCGTATCCGTTTCGCAGCTGCTCGGGCTTGAAGTCGGAGGCGGCGGTCGTCGAGCTCGAGGAGGGCGGGTTCAACGGCACCACGCGCAAGCTCATCGGGCGCACGAAGTTCCCCAACATCGTGCTCAAGCAGGGGTTGTGCACGCCGAACTCGGACCTGTGGAAGCTGCGGCAGAGCTATATCAACGACAACGCAGAGCAGGATCTCGGCAGCAAGAAGGGGCGGCAGACGCCGAACCGCATCAGCGGAATGATCACGCAGATGGGGCCGAACGGCGCCGAGGCCAAGTGGCTCTTCGTCAGCGGCTGGGTGTGCAAGTGGGAAGGGCCCGATCTGGACGCGTCGAAGAATGAGGTCTCGATCGAGAGCATCGAGATCGCGCACGAGGGCTTGATGATGCTGCCCGGCAAGGAGGCCAAGTAGCCGATGGCCGAGCGCGCCTCCATGCCGACGTTCGTGCCGCGCACCGTCGCCTCGTTCGAGCGGGCGGCGACGGTGGTGGCGCGTCGCGTGGCGGCTCCGGTGCGCATGCTGGCGACGCGGGCGCTGTCGTTCGCGGATCGGCTGATGGGCAGCTGGGCGGGGGCGGGTCCGACGACGGTGGTTGGGCTCGACGGTGGCGTGCGGCCGCCGATGCGGATGGCGGCGCGCTCGGGCGTGCTACCGATGCCGCGGCCGTGGTACGAGGTCGCGGCCGACGAGGATGTGATCTGGCCGCAGCAGGCGGCGACGAGAGCGCCGGATGCGACGCCCGCGGCGGATCGCGGTGGCGCGAACGCGGCGATCGCGGCGACGGTGGCGACGGAGGTTGCGAGCGCGGCGGCGGAGCGCGTGACGGCGGCGGCCGAGCGCGGCGCGGCGATCGCGAAGACGAATTTGACGGTACTGCCGGAGGCGGCGGCGCGCGAAGCCGCGCGGCCGGTGGGGACGACGAACGTGGCGGCGCCGGCGACGACGGGGACGACGCCCGCGACGACGGCGGCGCCGAGCGCGCAGACAGGCGCGGCCAGCTCGACGGCGGCGACGACGAGCGCGGCGACGACGAACGCGGGAGCCGCGAGTGGGGGCACGCAGTCGTCGGGCGCGACGACGACGGACGCGACGACCGCGGACGCGATCGCTGCTGCTGCTGCGACGCCGGGCGCTCGCGATGCGACGTCGGGCGCTCGGGAGACGCGCGAGGCGGCGGTCGCCGATGTGCGCGCGGCCGAGGCGCTCGGGCTGCATCGGCCGATGGCGCCGGCGACGCTGACGGTGGCGCCGGTGGCGCGGGCAACGACGCCGCTGGCGCGGGCGCTCGCACATGCGGCGTGGGTCGACGCGCAGCTGCGCACGGTGTCGGCGGCGGCCGCGGCGGGGACGGCGCGCGCGACGACGACTCCCTATGTGTTCGTGGCGCCGGCGGAGGCGGCCGCGACGGTGCGGTCCGCGACCGAGGCGGCGCCGGCCGAGCGTGGCGTGCGCGTCGCGCCGCTGATCGCGACGCCGGCGGGCGCGGCTACGACGACGACAACGACGATGACGGCGCCTGCGAGCGTGCCGCCGGTGGCGGCATGGTCGGCGCGGTTGCCCGATCCGCGGCTGCCGGAGACGCTGCCGACGACGGTGACGCAGCGGGTGGCGGCGTTCGTGGCCCAGCTCGTGGGCGTCGAGGCGGCTCGCGACGTGGCGCCGCTGCCGGTGGTGTCGGTGGGCGGGGCCGAAGCGCCGGTCGAGCGGACGGTGCCGTCGCTGGCGCGGGTGGCTCCGGCGGCGACGTACGTGGCGCTGCCGGCGGTGTCGTGGCGGCCGGGCGCGACGGCGGCGCGTGTGGAGCAGCTCGGCATGCACGTCGATGCGCGCGTGACCGCGGCGTGGGGCGAGCCGACCATGACGACGCTCGCTGCGACGGCACCGGCGTCGATGGCGCGGGCGTCGATGGTGCCGGCGCCGGCCGTGTCGGCGTCGACGGGGGGCGCCGCGCTGACGACGCCGGCGATGGTGCCCGAGAGGGTGCGCGCCGTGGCGGCGCGTGCGGGCGCGCCGACGCTGCAAGCGGGCTCGCCGATCGCTGCGAGCGAGATGACCTACGTCGCGCCCGCGATGGCGCGGGCCACGGGGCCGGCGCGCGTGGCGGCGTTCGTGCAGCAGCTCGTCGGCGTGCAGGCCGCGCGCGCGACATCGCCGCTGCCGGTGCAGGCGCTCGTGGCGGCGGCGGCGAACGAAGCACGTACGCCGGCGGCGCAGTCGCAGGGTCTTTCGGCTGCGAGCGCGCGCGCTCCTGAGCGTGTGGCGTTGTCGGCGTCGACGACGTCGACGGCCACGGCGGCGGGCGTGGGCGAGCACGCGACGGTCGAGGTGCTGGCGGTGGGCGGCCTGGCGCGGCGGGCCGAGCAGCTCGGCGGCGTCGTGGGTGTGCGTGCGGCGGGGCTATCGATCGACTTCGTGGATCCGGCGCGGCTCTCGCGCATGACCGCCGACGTGTCGGCGCAGCCGATGGTGGCGCCGGTCGCGAACGACACGATCATGCCGGCGCCGCAGCCGCTGTTCGCGCGGCCGGCTCCGGTGGCACCGATGCTGAGCGCCGAAGAGTGGTCGCTGGTGGCGACGTTCCCGTCGGCGGCGACGGCGGTGCAGCTGGCGGCGGCGCGGCAAGCGCAGGAGTGGAGCGGCGCCGCCCCGTCGCAGATGACGACGACGCTCGCGTCTGCGGGCGGCGGCGCGAGGACGCCGACGCGGGCGACGCGCGGCGCGACGCCGTCGGTGTATGTGGCGCCGGGCGCGGGCGCGACGGCGGCGAGCCGTGCGGTGGCGCCGATCGAGACGGAGTCGCGGCTGCCGAGCGGGCGCGTGCCGCGCGGTGGCTTCATCTGGCCGAAGCTGGCGGATCCGATGCCGGCGCGGGCGGAGTGGATTACGCCGGCGGCGATCGCCGTCGCCGAGCAGGCGAGCCAGGCGGCGCCCGGAATGCCGCTGTGGGGCGCCATGACGCCGCTCGAGACGCTGGCACCGGCACTGGCGGCGAGCGCGGGCCTGACGACGACGAAGGAGACCATCGCGCGTCCGACGGCGGGGGCGCCCGGTGTTGCGGCGAGGGGCGTAGCGCCCGGCGGTGCGCTTCCCGTCGGTGTGGTTCCCGTTGGGGTGGTTCCCGTTGGCGTGCTTACCGTCGGTGGGCTTACCGTCGGATCGACCGCCGGAAGCACGACGGTGGATGCGCGGGGCGGTGCGCCGGCGAGCACGAGCAGCGACGCGCCGGCGATGACCTTGATGACCGCGGCGGCGACGCGCGAAGCGCGGGCGGCGGCGAAGCTCGGCGGCCGCGAAGAGGATGGCGGCAGCAGCGAGGGCTTTGCGCGGGCGCCGTCGGCGATGCCGTTGGCGAGCGGCGGCGAAGCGGCGCGCGGTGGTGCGACTGTGGGCGTGTCGAACGTGCGCCCGCGCGCGGCGATGCCGCTCATGACCGGCGCCCCGGCGCGCGACGGCGCGGCCAACGGCGCCACACCGTCGGGCGCGACCGGCCCGTCTGCGCGCGCGCTCGAGCTGGCGCGTCCGTTCCTGCAGATGGTGCAGGGCGGGCTCTCCGGCGGCGAGAACGCGGCGCGCGCCTCGTCGGCGCCGCGTTTCTACGATCAGCCGCAACCGGTGGTCGCGGGCGCGCCGTCGAGCGACGCGACCGCGCGTCTCGTCGAGGCGTTGCGCAGCCAGCCGGCTGGGTCGTCGAGCGACGATCGCGTCTCGCTGGCGGACCTCACGCTGATCGCGATCGCGTCGGCGACGCAGCAGGTCGCGGCCAGCAGCGTCGGCGGCGGCCCGAGCAGCAGCAGTGCGGCCGAGCCGTCCTCGTCGTCATCGCCCGGCGGTGGCGGTGGTGGCGGCGGTGGCAAATCGGCAGATCCCGAGCAGGAGATCGAAGACCTCGCCCGCGCGGCGTTCGAGGCGTTGAAACGCCTCGAAGCCGTCGAGCGCGAGAGGAGTGGCGACCATGGGTAAGTTGGAACGGGCGAGAATTCACGTCCTCAAAGGCGACGGGGCGAGCAGCAAAGACGTCGATTCGTACATCGAGGTCTGCTTCAACCCGAAGGAGTACTCGCTCGACAAGTCGGTCGAGTGGGACGCCGAGAAAGCGTTCTCCGACGCGCCGCAGCCCGAGTTCAAGGCACCGAAGCCCATGACGCTCTCGGTGACGCTGCAGTTCGACACCTACGAAGAGCGCACCAACGTCCGCGACAAGTGGGTCCGCCGCGTCGAGCAGCTGACCATGATGACCGGCGAGCTGCCCAAGGACGGCACCAAGGCTTCGAAGACCGACAAGCAGAAGTTCCGCCCGCCCACGATCCTGTTCATCTGGGGCCGCTTCACTTTCAAGGGCGTCGTCGAGTCGCTGTCGCAGAAGTACACCATGTTCCTCTCCGACGGCACGCCGGTGCGCGCCGAGTGCGCGCTCAAGATTCGCAACGTGCTCGACAAGAACGTCGATCAGGGCACGAGCCAGAGCTTTTCGGCGCAGAGCGGCGACGGCACGCCCTACGACGTCCAGGATCACGACCGGCTCGATCTGATCGCGTCCAACAAGCTCGGCGATCCGGGCCGCTGGGCCGAGATCGCAGCGATGAACCCAAAGATCGTCGATCCGGGCAACATCGCCGACGCGAACGGAAACCGGCTCAAGAAAATCATGATTCCCGAGGACTAGGCCGTGGGATCGACGCAGACAGATTGCGCTGTCCTGATCAACGGCCAGCAGCTTACCGGCAACGACGTGCACGACGTGCTCGTCGAGGCCGATCTCGATCAGCCCGACCACGCCGTCGTCACGCTCTCGAACCAGTCGACCAAGTACTCCGAGAAGATCAACGAAGGCGACGACATCGAGGTCAAGCTCGGCTTCGCCTCCTCGGGCACCGCGCAGGACAGCGTCTTCAAGGGCGAGATCGTCGGGATCGAGCCGGTCTATGCCGCGGCAGCCCCCGCGCGCGTGCACATCCGGAGCTACAACAAGCTCCACCTTTTGATGCGCGGCAAGAAGTCGGCGACCTACACCAAGGTCTCCGACAAGGACATCGTCGACAAGCTGTGCCACCTGCACAACCTCAGCGCCGACTTCGGCAGCTCACCGCCGACGACCGTCTACGACCACGTCTATCAGCACAACCTCACCGATCTCGAGTTCATCCGCATGCGTGCGGCGCGGCTCGGCTTCGAGGTGTCGGTCGACGACAAGAAGCTCTACTTCCGTAAGCGCGTCGACGCCGACTCGGGCATCAAGCTCGTCTTCGGCGTCACCAGCGACGACTCGACCAGCACGCTCGAGCGCTTCATGCCGCGTCTGTCGACGGCGCAGCAGGTCTCGGGGGTCAAGGTCTACGGCTGGGATCCGGCCAAGAAGGAACAGATCGTCGGCGAAGCCAAGCCGGAGTCGTCCAAGCTCGGCGACAAGCACGGCTCTGCAGTGGCCGACGGCAAGCACTCCAACGTCCTGCAGGTCGTTCACGAGCGGCCGGTGGCGTCGAAGGAGGAGGCGGACAACATCGCCAAGTCCATCCTCAACGACCGCATGATGGACTTCATCACCGGCGACGGCGTCTGCCGCGGCAACCCCAAGCTCAAGCCGGGGATCATCGTCACCATCAACGTCCAGGATCAGCGCTTCGACGGCAAGTACCACCTGGTCTCGGTTCGTCATCGCTACACGCACGCCGGCCAGGGCGGCGGTTACCGCACCGAGTTCAAGTTCCGCCGCGACGCGAAGTCCGGATCGTAGCGATCCCCGCGCGGAGCGCGACCGGCGTCACAGACGTGACCCGAAACCGGCCGCAAAAGTCAGCGCTTAGATGGGTTCGGGGATTGACCCCAAAACGCACTACTGACTATACTTTTCGGGCTCTAGTGTCAGGGGGGAGCGACGGTGGACGAAGAAGCGGCGATGATCTGGCAAGACGTGCTCGACCAGGTCGCCGCGGGTCGGGAGCAGAACCTTCGCTGCCCTTTTTGTTCGAAGGGTGAAGTCGCAGTCGATCGCAACGAGCAACGCCTTCGCCTCGAGTGCCGCGCTTGCCGGCGCTACATCGAGGGCCAACTCAAAGAGTCGGCTCCGCAATAACGAGGGGTGTTAGTGGCCAGAAACTTTCTCGGTAGGGGTTGGAAATACCCCGTGGAAGTGGATCGCGCCGGAGGCATCGCCATGTCGGAGCTCGACGAGAGCATCCGCCAGTCGATCTACATCATCCTCGGCACCGCGCCGCGCGAGCGCGTGATGCGCCCCAACTTCGGCTGCTCGATCCACGATCTCGTCTACGCCCCGAACAACCTCAACACCGCCAGCCTCGCCGCGCACTACTGCATCGAGGCGCTCGGCAAGTGGGAGGCGCGCATCGAGGAAGTCGAAGCGCGCGCCGACTCGTCCGCGGACGACATCAACCGTCTCGACATCCAGATCAAATACAAGGTCCGCGCGACCAACACGTCGCGCAACCTGGTCTACCCGTTCTACATCCGTCGGAGTGACGACAAATGATTCCGGCCCCAAAGCTCGATGACCGGACGTACGCAGACATCGTCGCCGAGGCAATGCGGCTCATCCCGCGCTATTGCCCCGAGTGGACCAACCACAACCCGTCGGACCCCGGCGTCACCGTCATCGAGCTGACGGCGTGGATGACCGAGCTCATCCTCTATCGGCTCAACCGCGTCCCCGAGAAGAACTACCTCGCGTTCCTCAACATGATCGGCATCCGGTTGCGCTCGCCGCAGCCGGCGCGCGCGCTGGTCAGCTTCGATCTCGTCGAGGGCGCGGAGAAGCAGGTCATCAAGGAAGGCACGCAGATCGCCACCGCGCAGGCGGCCGACGAAGACACCATCGTCTTCGAGACGCAGAAGGAGCTCGTCGTCGTCGGGGCGCCGCTCGATCGCTGCTTCTCCTATTTCAACGAGAGCTACACCGACAACTCGCCGTTCATGAAGGGCGGGAAGCTCGAGGGCTTCGAGGCGTTCGCCGGCGCCGATCGCGTCGATCGCTTCTTGTATCTCGGCGATCAGCGTCTCAAGGCGGTGTCGGACTCGTCGCTGCTCAAGCTCATCATCGGGGCGCCCGATCACGGCGGGCGCGATCTGGCGCGCCTGCTCGAGTGGGAATACTGGAACGGCCGCCGCTGGCGCGAGCTGCGCACCATGCAGGTCGAGGTCGAGCGCGGCGAAGTGGTGTTCTACGGCCCGCAGGATTTGTCGTCGACGCAGGTGCACGGCGTCGTCGACTTCTGGGTGCGCGGGCGCCTCGCCGAGGTGCCGCAGAATCCGTGGGAGACCGAGGTCGACACCTGCAAGGCGATCATCGAGACCGCCGGCGAGGGCGTGCTGCCCGACGTGGCGTTCGCCAACCTCGACGGTGGCGTGTTCCTCGCGCTCGATCTCGGCAAGAACATCTTCCCGCTCGGCCAGCAGCCGAAGATCGATCAGTGCCTCTACCTGGCGTCGCGCGAGATGCTCTCGCAGCCGGACGCCGAGGTGCGGATCGAGATCACGATGTCGGACGCGACGGTGGCGCCGGCGCCGGTGCCGTCGGATGATCTGGTGCTGTCGTGGGAGTACTTCGACGGCAAGAAGTGGCGCATCCTCGGCCGCTCGGGCCCTAAGGGGACCGTGCGCTCGCCGGAGAATCCGTGGGGCTTCATCGACGGCACCAACGCCTTCACCAAGACCGGCGTCGTGACCTTCCGCGTGCCGTCGGACATGCACGCCGGCGAGGTCAACGGCGAGGACAACTTCTGGGTGCGCGCGCGCGTCGAGCTCGGCGACTTCGGCCTGCCGGGCAGCTACATGCTCGACGGTGACAAGTGGGTGTGGCGCGACGATCGCCCGCTCAAGCCGCCGTCGTTCAAGTCGGTCGGCTTCAAGTACCGCGCGGACCTGCAGTACCTGAAGCACGTCCTTTCGTACAACGACTTCCGCTATCGCGATCACTCGGACGAGTCGAAGATCGAGTATCGCCCGTTCCAGCCCTTCAGCGCCGTCCCCGACGAGGGCGCGGCCCTCTACCTCGGCTGGAACGGAAAGCTGCCGAACGATCCGATCTCGCTCTACATGCTGCTCGCCGACGTCACGCCGGAGTCGCCGTCCAACGGAGTCGATCGCGCCGACGCGGAGTTCCTCAAGAACTATTACGCCGATCGCGATGCGGTGTGGGAAGCCGAGCAGCGCGTGGTGTGGGAGTACTTCGACGGCAACAACTGGTCACCGCTCGTCGTCATGGACGGCACCAAGAACTTCACCGTCTCGGGCTTCGTCGACTTCGTCGGGCCCGACGATCACCAGAAGACGATGAAGTTCACCGAGGACCGCTTCTGGATCCGCGCGCGCCTGGAGATGGGCGGCTACGTCAAGCCGCCGCGCATCGCGCGCATCCTCACCAACACCGTCGAGGCGGCCAACGTCGTGACGGTGCGCGACGAGATCCTCGGCTCGTCGGACGGCACGCCGATCCAGACCTTCGGCTTCTCGCACGGGCCGCTGCTCGAGGGCGAGCAGATCGAGGTCAAAGAGCAGGACAACCCTCCGTCGGAGGAAATCGCCGATCTCGGCGACGATCCGGTGCGCCAGGAAGGCGAAGGCAAGGACGCCGGCTACTGGGTGCGCTGGCGCGCCGTCGAGAGCTTCTTCGACTCGGGGCCGCGCTCACGCCGTTACGTGCGCAATCCGATCACCGGCAAGATCCAGTTCGGCGACGGCATCAAGGGCATGCTTCCGCCGTCGGGGCGCAACAACATCGTCGCGCGCCGCTACCAGATCGGCGGCGGCGTGCGCGGCAACGTCAACGCCATGACGCTGACGCAGCTGACGCGCGCCATCGCCTACATCGAGAAGTGCTACAACGCCATCCCCGCCGCTGGCGGCGCCGACGCCGAGACGGTCGACGAAGCGAAGTCACGTGCGCCGCAGCTCTTGAAGTCGCGCGACCGCGCCGTGACCGCCGAGGACTTCGAGACGCTGGCGTTGCGCTCGTCGACGGGCGTGGCGCGCGCCAAGTGCCTGCCTTCGCAGAAGCACGACGGCGAGGTGCAGGTGGTGATCGTGCCGCGCGGCGACGAGAAGAACCTCGATCTGACCAAGCGCCTGGTGGCCGCGCCGGAGCTGTTGCGCTTCGTGAAGAACTACCTCGACGAGCGGCGCCTGGTCGGCACCGTGCTCGAGGTGATCAAGCCGGGCTTCATCGAGATCTCGCTCAAGGTCACGCTGGTGCGCCGCACCGTCGGACAATCGGATCGCGTCAAGCGCGAGATCGAGGATCGCCTGCGCCGTTATCTGCATCCGCTCGTCGGCGGCCGCGACGGCAAGGGCTGGCCCTTCGGCCGCGCGGTCTACAAGACCGACCTGGCGCACCTCGTCGAGGACGTGCCCGGCGTCGAGGTGATCGACTCGATCACCATCTTCGACGAGGACAAGCGCGTCGCCGTCGAGAACGTGCGCCTCGAGCCGTCGGAGCTGATCTACCTGGTGAACGTCGCGGTGGTCGAGCGCGTGCGTGAGGAGATCGTCTAAATGCTGACGGCGCAGCGCGCACTGGTCCGCATGCCCGACGTCGTCGGGCAGCCGCTGCGCAAGGCGAAGCTGCTCGTGCACAACGCCGGGCTCGTGGTCGACACCATCACGTTCCAGGAGTCGTACGAGACGCGCGACAACGTGCTCGGGCAGAAGCCGATGCGCGGGCAGATGGTCTACGCCGGCGACAAGGTGACGCTGACCGTCTCGCGCGAGAGCTACGTCAAGTGGCTGCCGTCGATCTACCAGCGCGCCGACATCAACGGGCGAAACTTCTATCGCGACTTCTTGTGGATCGTGCAGCACCTCTTCGGCTCGATCGAAGAGATCCTCGACGTCATCCACGCCTACTTCGATCCCTACGAGGCGCCCGAGAAGTACCTGCCGTGGCTGGCGTCGTGGTCGGCGATGATCCTCGAGGAGGATTGGCCGATCGAGAAGAAGCGGCGGCTCATCCGCAAGGCGATCGAGCTCTATCGCATCCGCGGCACGGTCAAGGGGCTCAAGCTCTTCATCGCGCTCTTCACCAGCCACGAGCCGGACATCAAAGAGAACGAGTGGCCGTTCCGCGGCTGGCGCATCGGCGCCTCGTCGGAGATTGGCACCGACTCGGTGGTGCTGCCGCCGGTGAACCTGGCGCACACCTTCATCGTCGAGATGCCGGTGAGCTACAAGGACGTGTCGCCGGAGTCGGTGATCCGGATTCACGAGATCATCCAGATGGAGAAGCCGGCGAACACGCAGTACTACCTGCGCTTCGCCTCCGAGGGCGGCGGCAACGACCTGTCGGAGTTCATGGCCATCGGCGGCGGCGTCATCGGCGGCATCGGGCTCGGCGCCGGCGAGGACGAGGCGATCACGTCCGAAGAGGATCTCAAGCGGGCCGAGGCCGAGGCCGAGCGCGCGCAGAAGAGCCCGCAGGCGAGCGCCGACAGCAAGAAGACGCAGATGCTGGAGATCGACGCGCAGTTCCAGCCGATGCCGCGCACCAGGCCGCCGCTGCCGAAGGCGCCGCGCGCCGACACCGCGCCCGTCGAGGGCAAGGAAGGGCCACGCTCGTCGAAGGCGGGCGGGTTCGAGGGCGCGGCGCGCGAGATGGCGCCGATCTCGGCGACCATGGCGATGGAGGTCCTCAAGACCGAGACCATGGCGCCGGTCAAGACGCAGACGCAGATCAAGCAGCCGCCGGAAAAGGCGCCTGAGAAGACTGCGGACAAGACGGAAGTGAAGAAGTCGCCGGAAAAGGCCGAAGACAAGAAGGCCGACGACAAGAAGAACAAGGCCGGACGCGAAGAGCCAAAGCCCGATCCAAAGAAGGATCCGGAGAAAAAGTAAATGGCGACCGAACGCGACGCGAAGGCGCAGGGCTTCAAGAGGATCAACTTCTTCAAGGGATTTCTCACCACCGAGCACGACTGGAACGACGCCGAGCGCTACCACCTCGAGAAGCGCAAGCTGCACAATCGCCTGTGCCACGCGCCGGGCATCGTCCCCGGCTATCAGGGCGAGCTCAAGGTGACGGCGCGCGCGCGTGGCGACCTGTCGTTCGAGGTGCAGCCGGGCTACGCGCTCGACGGCATGGGCAACGACCTCGTCCTCTGGGAGACGCAGATCAAGACGATCATCCCCGAGGAGTACAAGCTGCCGCAGACGCTGTACGTGGTCTTGCGCTTCGTCGAGGAGCTCTCGGACTTCATCGCCTACAAGGAGAACCTCGAGTACAAGGGGCACCGCCGCGTGCTCGAGAGCTGCAAGGTCGAGATCTCGCAGACGTCGCCCGACATCAAGCAGGAGGTCGAGCTCGCGCGCATCCTCCTCGAGAAGGGGGCGACGCGCATCCGCGACGCGCGCGATCCGAACGATCCGAAGGCGAACGAGATCGATCTGCGCTGGGCGCCGCGCGCGGGCGTGTCGGGCTCGTTCCTCGACACGACCACCAAGCAGCGCATCCACACCGTCTTGCAGGCGCAGCGGCGCGCGTTCTTCCACATGGCGCGTGACGGCAAGGTGCAGACGGCGCACGACGCGCTGTCGGCGATCTTGTCGGCGAGCGCGCTGGCGGCGGCCGACCAGCTCGACCTGCGCAACGTGTTCGACGTGATGGGCCTGATCCTCGAGATGCAGCAGGAGGTCGCGGTCGACGTCGAGGTCAATCATCCGACGCTGGCGCAGAAGAAGGAGTTCGCCGACTTCCGCAAGCACGTCGAGATCCTCAAGGGCCTGATGGGCGAGCGCCGCTTCACCGCCGATGCGTTGCAGAACATGTGCGCCTATCAGCAGAAGGCGGGCGAGATCGTCGCCAGCGTCTTCGCCGGTGGGCCGCCGGTGCAGCTCGACGAGGAGCCGCGGCCCGGCATGCCGGCGCAGAAGAAGGCCGGCACCATGGACTGGGAGGCGGTCAAGGCGCTCTCGCAGCAGGATCTGCCGACCGAGATGGACGTCGACGGGCAGACCTGGACGCGCGTCGACATGATCGACGTGATGGACAAGGACTCCGAGGAGAAGCA